>Ga0247843_1003299_pt1 | contig 26863 bp, 28 predicted proteins | sample LaCruzMarch2017__FD_192420 | JGI IMG/M metagenome (GOLD analysis project Ga0247843, IMG submission 192420) | Freshwater microbial communities from meromictic Lake La Cruz, Castile-La Mancha, Spain - LaCruzMarch2017_8m | ecosystem: Environmental > Aquatic > Freshwater > Lake | place: Spain... | reverse complement strand
CCAGTTCGACCCCGTCCAGACGACCAAGACCAGCGTCCACGGCGCCATCAACATGCTCGGCCTCGCCAAGCGCGTGAAGGCGAAGATCCTCCAGGCCTCAACCTCAGAAGTGTACGGCGACCCGGCCGTCCACCCGCAGCCGGAAGAATACTGGGGCAACGTCAACCCGATCGGCCCGCGCTCCTGCTACGACGAGGGCAAACGCTGCGCCGAGACGCTGTTTTTCGACTATCACCGCCAGCACCAGCTGCGCATCAAAGTCGCCCGGATCTTCAATACCTACGGGCCGCGCATGCACCCGAATGATGGCCGTGTGGTGTCGAACTTCATCGTCCAGGCCCTCAAGGGCGAAGACATCACGCTTTATGGCGACGGCTCGCAGACGCGCAGCTTCTGCTATGTCGAGGACCTGGTCCGCGGCCTGCGCGCGCTGATGGACTCGCCGGATCACATCACCGGCCCGATCAATATCGGCAACCCGGGCGAGTTCACGATCCGTCAGCTGGCCGAACAGGTCATCGATCTGACCGGCTCCAAGTCGCAACTCGTGTTCCGCCCGCTGCCGCAGGACGACCCGAAACAGCGCCAGCCGAACATCGACAAGGCGCGTGCGATCCTGAACTGGGAGCCCACCGTCCAACTGCGTGAAGGTTTGACCAAGACCATCGCGTACTTTTCGAAGCACTTTGATGGCTCAATACTGAAACAAGGCATACTCTCGTAGCTCGTGTTTTAAATCAATTTCAGCCATATCGGACTGAAGCGACAGGGTTGAGGCAGTTTTGAATTTCGCGCGATTGAAAGCTCACTAGAGTAGCTTTCGAAACCTACTTGATTTGCAAGAAGCGCCCATTGGCAAACCGTTCTAATCCTCTTGAAACGCTCCATTTGGAAAAAGATCTCGCCGCCCGAAGCGCGAATGGGGTTCTTATCGCAATGGGAGGGCAGGCCGCTTCAACTTTGCTGCAAATCGTGAATCTGGTGGTATTGGCCCGACTTCTCGACGCCTCTGACTTCGGCATCTACGCACTGGGGATGGTTCTCGTCGGATTTGCCGGAATTTTTTCCAATCTTGGACTTTCGTCGGCATCGATCCAGATCAAAGAATTGACCCAAAACACGGCAAGCGGTTTGTTTCTGATCAACCTCGCCTTGGGCATGGCTGTAATGCTGGTGTGTTTCATTGGGGCACCGGTTTTTGTCTGGTTTTTGGGCGAAGCACAGGTCTTCTGGGCCGTGGTTGGGTTGGCAGCAATCGTTCCTGTTTCTGCCGCATCGGTGCAATTTGAGGCCGTGTTGGCGCGAGGCATGCGATGGCGTGAAATGCAGGTAGTGAACTTGGGTTCGCAGTCCATTGGTTTGCTCATTGGGGTCCTAGGCGCGTTGTCGGGTTTTACATTCATGGCGCTAGTGGCAGCGAATGGCGCGACAGCGCTCTCTCGCTTTTTGTTTGCCTTCTTGTTTTCAAATTGGCGGCCAAGTCGGGGAGTCAACTGGACTGAATGCGTTCCGGCAATACGATTTGGACTTCACCAAACCGGATTTACCGTCTGCAACTTCATTCATCGGCAGGCGGACGTTTTTCTGATCGGAAGAATCTGGGGTGCTACTGAAGCCGGCTTCTATAATCGAGCGTACCAGTTAATGGCGATGCCGCTCAACGCCGTAAGTGGTCCGCTCACACAAGTATTTGTGCCGACTCTTAGTCGCCTTCAGGAGGATCCGTCTCGCTGGGCGCGGGCTTTTCTTCGGGCCACGATTGCGTCAACGCTTATTGGTTGTGCGGCGTCAATTCTGCTTGTCGTAAATTCTGTAGCGTTGGTGAGATTGGTTTTGGGTGGCGGTTGGACTGGAACGGCCGACTTGTTCAGTTGGCTTTCCATGTCGATGATTTTCACTTTTCCTATGGGAGCAGCGAGTTGGGCTTTCATTTCCCGTGGAAGATCCAAAGCGCTCTTTCATTGGGGGCTTGTCTCTACAGCTCTCACCGTATCGGCATTCTTCGTCGCGGCGCCATTTGGAGCTGTTGCCGTTGCAAAGGCCTATGCACTTTCGGTTACGCTGCTCACGCCCATTTGCTTCAGCATGGCTCTTTACGGATCTCAATTGAAGACTTCCGATGCGATGTTGGAGATAGCACCTCTTTGGGTGGCGTCAGTCGCAACAATTTTCGCTTTATCAAACTTGTCAATCAATTCAGGCTCCAATGTCATCGATATCGCAATCCGTAGCTCTCTGGCGTTGATCATGTACGCGCTCATAGTTATGCCTTTTGCCGTTCTTCGATCCAGCTACAGGCAATTAGGTCTTCAAGTTTTGCGACATACCTCGAGCATCATAAACAAGGCTCTCGTTCGGAAATGACCTGACGGATGCCGCGCTTGTCGCACCAGGACCGCCTATTCTGCCGGAGATCGCCGGCTGAAGACTCGAAAAAATGAAATGTCTCCATCTGCGCGGCCGTTTGCTTGCAAATCAATGTTTAAGATTCGGTCGATGAAGCTCTCCGTACGGACGACTTTATCAAAGACACGCTGCAAACTCTGAACCCCGGAACTGCAAGATTGACCAGAAATCTCCAACTAGACGGATTGCGAGCCATCGCAGTGATGCTTGTGGTCATCCACCACTGGACGACCTGGGGGCATGCGATCGGGCTAGGCAACATCGGGGTGCAGTTGTTCTTCGTTTTGAGTGGCTTTCTGATCACCAATATTCTGCTTTCGCAACGCAGCTTGATGGTATCCGGAGGGGCAACTGCTTGGAGAATCCTCGCGCGTTTTTTCGTCCGGCGCGCCGCTCGCATTTGGCCTATCATGTTCTTGACGATTGCGCTCGTTTGGCTCGCTGGAGATCGATTTACGCCTCGCGAAGATATCATCTGGCACGCGCTTTTCAGCTCCAATATCCTCTTCTTTTCGAAAGGTCAGTTCGAGTCGTCTTTGGCGCATTTTTGGAGTTTGGCTGTCGAGCAACAGTTTTATCTGTTCTGGCCCTTTGTCGTTCTTTTTGCGCCGTCGAAATGGTTGGAACTCGCAATTCTGCTTCTTGCCATTTCGGCGCCGTTGTTTCGTTTGACATTGGTCAACCAAGGCTTCGCCGATTTTGCGCAGTTTAACGTTCTGCCATTCGCAAACCTCGATTCACTTGGTATGGGCGCCTTGGTGTCGCTTTGGTTGCGCCTTCCCCGAGAGGACGCTTCTCAAAGATGCTCAATGATGAAAGCCGCAGGCGGGATGGCGGTGATAGGTTTGGTCGTCTCGCTATGGTTCGTCGCACCTGCTAACCTGTCTCAAACGTTCTTCGCCATCCTCTTTGGAAATCTTGTGCTGGCTTCTCATCGCGGACTACCGGGCTGGGCTGGACGCCTCTTGCAGAGCCCTGCTTTGACGGCTTTGGGGACGATTAGCTACGGGGTATACGTCTACCACGTATTTGCGCCGCGAGCCGTTGGCATGCTCCTCCGCGCGATTGACGCTCCGGCTTTGTTGCACGGCGGAGTGCTCTTATTCCTGCTTTCCGCTTTTGCCACGCTTTTGGCCGCGACAGTCTCATGGAGATTGATTGAGCAGCCGATTATGAAGGCTGCCCAACACACGAACCGTTCAGAAGCCCCCGTCTGACCAATTCAAAACTAGTTAGGAGTTCGTCCATGAGCTTGATTTCCAAGGCGTTGTATACGCGACCTCGAATAGAGGAAGCGCTTTCAGTTCTGGACAAAAAGCGGCTGACCTTACCCATCATCAACTTGCGCATAATGCTTGAAGGCTTTGACGAAGCGCCAGTAGTTCTGCGAGAACTTCCAGCCGGCTCGTGGTCATCTCCGATCGCCGACGTCGTTATGCTCGCGAAGTTAGCGATATGTCTCAAGCCGAAACGCGTGCTCGAGGTGGGCAGCTTCCGGGGTTACACAGCTAAGAACCTCGCAGAGCATACTCCGCCGGAAACACGTATCTTGGCGTTCGATCGCGATCCGCGGCATGGTTCGGCATATCAAGGTCTTGCAATAGCCGCCAAGATTGATCGGCGCGTTGACGACATCTCTGCAAAGGCCTTCGCGAATGATCCGCGTGGCCACTATGACTTCATATTCCTCGACGCCGATCATACCTATGAATCAGTCAAGCGGGACACCGAAATCTTGCTGCCATTGCTTTCCGCCGATGGTGCCTTTGTATGGCACGACTATGCGAACTGGGGTCGGTTCAGCCGCAAAAACGGCGTGCCAGAGGCATTGCATGAACTGGCTGAGCGGATACCGATTGCTGCGATCGGCGGATCTTGGTTGGCCATGCACAGGCCTGCTTGGTCGACTCCAGCCGGTTCGGCAGCTTTGACCGCTGCATCTCAGTCGGCTTATGATGTTTTGCCTGGAGAGGATGTGTGGAGCACCGACCATCTTCGCTGAGGCTAGATCCTGCATTTTGACATATGATTGAATGAAAGAATTTTCAAAGCTGGCCATCCCGACTTCGACGATTGCTTCTTGCCAGCCCTGTGCCGGCCTTAAACTCGTTTTCGCTTCCATTCCAGCAAGGACGAACGCCGACTCCTTCGGGGAGAAGGCTACTATGATGCACAAGATTCAATGCGGATTCTAGGCGACACCCAGTCCTTGTGCGGACAACAAGCATGACCACCAAAAATCCATTCTTCAAATGACTACCTCTGAAGTTCAACGCGCAAAGGTTGTGCTGTTTGCCGATGTGCTGTCAGGGTTCGGCGGCATCGAAACATATTTGGACGCGCTTGCTCGGCGCCTGCATTTCGAAAAGCGTCCATTCTGTGTTGCAGTATCACTTAATGGACATGCGCCGTTCCTGGACGATCTGGAAAAGTTGGGCGTTGAGGTCTACCGTCAACCGCGTGTCTTGGGTGACCGGTTTCACATCCGTCAGCGCCTCTTGGTGCAGAGCGTTGTGCGCCGATTAAACCCAGGGGACTGGGTTTTTTGTGTGCGGCAGCCCATGCCGGAAGTGTATTTGCCTTTGGTGATTGCATCGCACCGACGAGGAGCAAAAGTTGCTGCAAGCTGGATCTATACACCGGAGTTCCTTCCGCTGCCGCCCGGGCGAAAAGGGAAGCTGTTCCAGGCCGCGATTGCTCAAACGGATGTGGTAATTTCAGTCTCAAATGCAGGCGTGTCGCAATACAGCGAGAGTTACGGATACAACGGTCCGGTGGAGGTTGTTAGATACCACAATCGTCAATTCTTTGTTGAACCGGTTCCAATGCCGAGAGCACCGCCATATGCTATTGGGTACGTGGGGCGGATCGACATCTACCAAAAGAATTTAGACACGATCTTATCGGCGTTCGGAATCCTTTCAGAGAATCGAGACGATGTCGTGCTGAACATCTATGGCGGAGGCCAAGACGAGGCGCGATTTGCAAAGATGGTCGATGACGCTGGGTTGCGCGAAAGAGTTTGTATCCATGGTAGGTTCCAGCACGATCGCGACCTGCCGCGCATTATGCGGGAGAACCACTTGTTCGTTTACACATCCCGTTTCGAGGGTGGCCCTTGTTTTTCGCTGCTAGAGATGTTGCAAGCAGGGCGCTTCGTAGTCACCTCACCGGTCGGAGGCATCCCGGACATTTATTCCGGTCGACCGGATATTGGTGATCTTGTGGCCCCAGGCGATGTTTTGGCGATTGCCAGAGCACTTGAAGGTGCGATCGAGCGAATCGCTGCAGGCTCGATCGATCCAGAAGTCATTCGCGCAACTTATGTGGACAACTTCAGTGAGAACATAGCGCATAGACGATGGCTGGAAGCGCTTGGCTTAGAAGAACTCGAACCGGTTTGAGGCAGCAAAGGTTGATCTAATGCTTTTCAAGAATGTTATGACGGCTCTTCGCCGACCGTCGTTGGCTATCGAATATCTTTCTTACCTGCGCCAACAATTTGTATCCAGGCAAGGAGTTGTCCGCCGTTTTCCCGGCGGCATCGAGATTGGAAGCTTGGTCAACTTTTCAGAGTACCATTCTTGTGCTCGTTTCTTGAGTGACGAGGAACTGAAGTTCTTTCGCTCCTTTGCGTTTGGCGAAGGGGACTTTTTGGACGTGGGCGCAAATGTCGGTGTGCTGACGTTATACTGGGCAAAGTTGTTTCCTGATCGGAGGATATTTGCTTTCGAACCGAGTCCAACAACGTTTGCTGCTCTCGTCGCTAACGTAGCCCGGAACGGCGCAACCAATGTTGTGCCTCTGGAGACCGCCGTAAGTGACAAAGATGGGCGAATTGCTTTCGATGGAGACCCAGTAGCTCGTGGCACGGCGGCAATTGCAGGAGGCGCTAGTGCCAAATCATTTTTGGTCGCGACGGCAAAGCTGGATAGTCTGTCGGAACAATACCAAATAAAAAAGATTGCGCTGTTGAAAGTTGATGTCGAGGGATTTGAGACGCTGGTGTTTGCCGGCGCGCAGGCCGTCTTTCAATCCGTTCGGCCCCGTGTTGTTTACTTTGAAGTTTGTCCAGAGTTAACGACACTTCGAGGTTTCGACCCGGTGGGTCCAGCAAAATACTTGGTGGAGGCAAAATAAGAACTGTTTAGAATTTCAGACGGCGGCCAGCTGATATCGGTTGATTACAAGAGTGTTGCCAATATCCGCTACGCAAATTTAGTAGCAATAGCATCATGACGGTCCGCGTATAACTGACCTGCTCTGATTGTTCTAACAAGGGCTGGCTTGAGTCAGCGACCAGAACGTCGGTTTGGGCGATGCCCACGCTTGAAAATGCAAGTTGCGTTCGGGCGACAAAGTTCTAAGGGCACTTAATCGTGAATATTTTGGCCTATGTCCACCTTAGAAACATACACCGATCGACTGGAGCGGGTCGCGTTGCGCAAAACATTATTGAAGCGCTGGTTGATCAGAATACTGATGACATAAGGATACTTGGCGACGCGTCCGACCACGGGCGCGTTTTGCCGCTGATGGGTGAACCGTGGGCCGCCTACAAATACTGTCTGTTCAACAATGACACTTCGGTTCAGCAAAGACAATGGCTGGTCTTTCATGGGCCAAAAGCTGAAAAATTTTGGCCCGAAGTTGAGCTGGTCTACTGCGCCGGAGAAAGCTTCGTGCCGACCCGGAAGGCGAGGACGGTGACGCTAATTCATGACGCTGCCTACTTTGATGAGGGAGCGCACGAAGCCTCGATCGCAAACCTGCCGCAAAGATTGAAATGGCGGATCTTGTTTGATCAGATTGCCCGATCATCCGATCTTATTCACACCGTTTCTGAATTCTCGGCGGAGCGTCTTCAGCGCCATTTTCCAGCCATGAAGGGTCGATTGAGGGTCGTTCACAATGCAGTCTCTGCCAATTTCTTTTCGACTGACCGTTCAATGGATGCAGCTATTCTTGAGCGTCTGGGTTTGACTGGGCGACGATTTATTCTTCTTCCGAGGGGACTATGGTTTCGCAAAAACGGTGATCTCGTTTTGGAGGCTTGGCCCCGGATACGGCAAAATGAGGAGGATCTGCTGCTCGTAGTTACGAGTCACAATGATCCTGTTTACAGTCGTCGGGCCTCTATTTTGAATGAAGGAATTGTGGAGACAGGCTTCATAGAGGACGACAAACTGCGTGCGCTATATCGTGCCGCGCAGGTCGTATGGGTTCCTTCTCGATATGAGGGATTCGGAATACCTGTTCTAGAGGCTATGGCTTGCGGCACTTCAGTGGTCGCAAGTAACTCGTCATCCTTGCCAGAAGTCGCTGGCAACGCTGCTGTACTAGTGGAAACTCAAAGTGTTTCAGAGCACGTGGATGCGATACAAGCTCTGCTGAACAGTGATGCCCAGCGTGCCCGGTATCGTGAGTTGGGTTTCATGCGAGCTGCAGGTTTCACTTGGCAGCGGTCGGCTCAGACATTGCGTGCCGCGTTTTCTGAGCTTGAGTAAGACGGAAGACGAACGCCATGCCAGATCGGGGTTCATTGTCGGCACTCTTTCTCTCGGCGAATACGCCTTGGGTTTATGCACTCGCTCAAAGTCTCGCTCGTTCAATACCAGTGACGGCGGTGAGGAGCTACGATTGGGTGAATTACGTTCGTTTGCGGCCGCAGTGGCCAGAGGTTGCATCGAGCGTCTCGCGCGTCAGTTGGACGATGCCGCCGGGTTACGTGGGAGCCTTTTCGCCTGCTTTCAGCCCGCTGATGAAGTCTATGGTCGATCAAGAGCGACGGACGCTTTTAAAGAAGTCGGGCGACTTGCCACTGACCATCTGCCCATACCCGTATTTGACGCCATGGGTTCGCCACGTACCCCAAGCCAAGCTCGTCTACTACAATTTGGATGAGTATCGCTTCTACGAACCAAGCAAAACAGTTCAAATTTTACGATTGGAGAGGGAGCTCGTGCAACGGGCAGGCTTGACCCTTTGTCTGTCCCTTCATCAGGTAAACACTCTGCGCGAGAGATATCCCTTTGCAGAAAGCCGCATTCGCCATTTTCCCCTCGGAGTGGTTCCTCAATTCATCAATCCAGAGCCCGGCGCAGCTCCACTGCCAAAGTCCGTTGGGTATGTTGGCAATCTCACAAACCGAGTCGACTGGAGTTTTGTCGCCGCCGTCGCGAGGCAGCTGCCTGAAATTACATTTTACTTCGTCGGCCGTTTGGATGTCCCCGGCGTGGCAACAACTGAGTTGTTGTGGCGGAAGCATCGAGACGAGGCGCTTGCGCTTGCGAATGTTTGCTATGTGGGTGAAGTCGCTCAGCCGAATGTACATGAGCACTATTGGCGATACTCAGTGAATTGGATGCCGTACGACGTAAAAAATGAATTCAATATCGCTGCTTGTCCGACAAAAATCATGGACGCATTGGCCAGCGGACGTCCGTTCGTGAGTACACCTGTTCCCGAGATTCGTTTGTACCCAGATCATGTGGCCTGTGTGAATTCACCGAGCGAAGCGGTTGCTTTGCTGCAACGAATTTTCGGGGCAAGAGTTCCGCATGACGCAACTAGGCAGGTGGAATTCGCGGCATCGAACACCTGGGATCACAAAGCGCGCGAATTTCTGGACATTGTGGAAGAAGCGCTTAAGGCGTTCAATAATTAGCAACGTGTCATCCATGAGGTTGCATATATCTTCGGACAAAACAGTTCTGGTCAGCTATTGGCGCAATTGTACCGACTACGCATTGATGGCCTGCCGACTGGAAGTTTGTCGATTCGGCTGCCGGCCGCGAAATTGCGGAACCGACTTGTGAGCGATCGCTTCTTGCCGCGAAGGATTCAGGTCGGACAGCAAGTCTATTCGTTCGGTCCGATAGACATCGGCTCTCCAACAAGTGTGTAGAATTAGGTGCTCGCTTCCAATTCCAACTATGTATGCTTCGGTTTAAGCGGATTGCATTTCGGGGGCTTAAGTGATGGTCAAAACCCAATTTAGAAAAGCAATAGAAGCAATTCCCGCGTTACAATCTTTGCTTAAGGCTGGCCGATCTGCAATACGCACTACTTTTGTTCATACCGAAAATGCAATGTGGCAGTTCCGAAGACACTGTTCAGGTTTGTCCAAGCGCTTCTCTGAGCCCGTTTTCGTCAAAGTCGTTGCCAATGACGGACTAACCGGCGACCCGTGTTCGGATATTCTAATGTCCGACAAGCGGTGGAGAGGTCTGCTTATTGAGCCAGTCCCATATTGTTTCGAGCGGCTTAAGGCAAATTTTCCAGATCAAAACAGGTTCGTTCTAGAGCAAATAGCGATAGGAACCGGCGGTGCAGAACTGCCTTTCTTTTGCGTAGATTCGAGTGCTCGCGAGATGTTTCCCGAGCTTCCAGATTGGTTTGACCAGCTTGGCTCATTCGACAGACATCATATCCTGAAGCATCTCGGCGGGGTTTTGGAGCCGTATGTACTCGAGATTCCAGTGGCGGTTTCGACTCTCACTGAGATATTGGAGCGAAATAGGCTGCGCGATGTGCATTTGCTTCACATAGATACCGAGGGGCACGATTACGAAGCCCTCAAAACACTGGATTTCTCCAAGTATCGTCCAGTGATTATCTTCATCGAGCACAAGCACCTCAGTGCTCAAGATAAAAAAGACATGGCGGCGCTTCTTGTTAGCCAAGGATATTCATTGCGAGACTGCGGTGGTGACTACTTCGCGCTGAACCAAGCAAGATATGACGGATAACAAAAAGTCTCCGCGGAAACGAGAAGAGCCCGTTGCCAAGTCTTGAACCCAAGTTTGCAATGGCCGCGCCTAGAGCGATTTGGTTCGAGGTCGAGAACTCAACTTGGAGCCAGCTTTCGAGAGATTTGGTCAGCAATCCTTTCTCGATCGTTGTCGGCTGGTCAACGAAACTTTTGCATGAAGGCGTCGATGCTTCACGGATCTAGATTTGTTTGCGCTTTTCGAGGGCGGAGAGACGACTACCAAATGCCACTTGCACTGTGTGACGGGCAATTGCTGCATCGATTGGTGACCGACTTTTATTCGTCGAAAGAGCTTGCGTCGTTGGCCAGGAGGCTGAACGTCCCGGCTAGTGCGAAACTGAGTTCACGCGTGCACGAAGACCTACCCAGTAGATTAGTTCGGCAGGTCCCTGGTGTAGCTTGGAGCGAGTTTCTTGCTCGCAAAGACCCGCGCGAGCTTGAAGCTGTACGCGACCACAACGACGAAGTGCTCTCGAAGGTTGCAGCTCAATGCGCTCGGGTCAATCGGTCTCATTTGTTCTTGTATTCTCCGAATGCTTCAGCAGCATTTGAATCCAAGTATTCGCATGATCCGGCGCGTATAGTGTTTCAGTTCCACCCTCACTACGCCGCAGAACACTCAATGCTTGTCGCCGACGACCAACGGCTGGGACCACGCCTTAGTAGGTTGGAGAACGGCGACACGGCGGTTAGACCCCACAGATTGCGGTCTGACTCTGCCTGGCAGATGGCCGACCACATTGTGTGTGCAAGTTCGTTTACCGCGCGAACACTCATGGAAGTGGGCGCTGACCCAAAGCGGATCACCGTAGTCGGCTATGGAGTGGGTGCCCCGTCGGAAATTGAGCCTTCACCAGCACCGCAAACATTCAAGGTACTGTTTGTCGGCTCTGGTGTGCAGCGAAAAGGTATCCACCATCTAATTGAAGCGTGGCGGCGGGCTATGCTTCCGCCGGAATCGACGCTGACGTTAGTTACCCGATCGCTAGATAGATCACTCATTGACCTGCGCAATCTGCCAAATGGTGTCATCCTGAGTGCTGGCTTGAGTCAGCGCGAGCTTGTAGAAATGTACAGAAACTCGATCCTATTTTGTATGCCTTCACTCATCGAAGGTTTTGGGCAGGTCTATCTCGAAGCGCTTTCGAATGGCCTGCCTGTTTTGGGGACAGGCAACACCTGTCTGCCTGATATTGGTGGAGAGGCTGACGGGGTATTCTTGACTTCACCAGGAGATGTTGATGAGCTTGCCTCAGAGCTTGAGCGCCTTTCGCTTGTGTTGCCGGGCAACAACGAGATCCGCTCATCGGCGGCTAAAGCGGCGACGCGGCAAAGTTGGGCGAGTTTCAGGGAATCTATCCGCAGGGTTAGCGTTAAAGTTGCTGGGATCGGCATCTAAAAGAGCTTGCAGCTTTTCGAAGATTTGGGACAGAAAATGAGCAAAAAGGGCCCACATCTCCTAACGAACTTCAAGAATGGAAGATTGGGAGCCAGCAATACATGACGGTACTCACGCTTCCCACCTCCTATTATTTCGCGGCACTATTGACGATTTGCGGGCTTCTGATTGGGTTGATCAATCTCAAGCGAAGTTGGTCTACTTCTTTTCTCGCCGTGCTTGTGACTTTTTTCGCATGGTACGTCTTTGAGCCGATCTACGCGCCGGATACCCTGCTCGAATTCGATTATCGGCATGTAGACCAAGCTTACTTCGCGGCTTCGCTCTTTTTGGTCGCCTTCATCGCCTTCTTCTTTGGGCTACGTCGAAATTTCGCGCCAAGCGTTGTCACCTCAAACATTTCAATTCGGGATGCATTGAGAGCGCCAGGTTCGATTTCGCCTGATCGGTTGGCAACTATGGCCATTGGCCTCTGGTTGGTATTGCTGGCCATTGGCACGGCGCGCGTTGGTGGTGACCTGTTCAATGCCTTGTTTCCCGTCAATAGTCGATCTGGTCTCCAGATGTGGCAACGCCACGCCGGTGCAGGAGCAGGCCCCTTTGGTTTTGCCATTTCGATGATGGCCTATCTCTACACTCTTGTGCTTGCTTGCTTTGGCATACTTTTGCCGATTGTCCGTAAGCGGAGGATGCAAGTTGTACTGATACTCGTTGTTCTAGTCTCTTGGCCGTATGCGTTTCTTCTTGGGTCAAGGAATGTTGCACTTGCAGTCGTTGCCCCGATGTTCGCGAGCATTTTCTTGTTCACCCGCTTAGCACCGTTTCTCAAGGTCGCGACACTAGTGTGCGGGTTCTTCGCGCTCGAATATTGCTTTCGCGCCGTAATCGCAATGCGCAATGTAGGCTTTAGCCTGTCGGGGCTGAATAATTTGGACGGTGAGCAGCATCTGGGTTTGAACATGGGTTCGGAATTGATCTGGATAACTTCATTTCTCGACGAAGGGCGATTGGAGCCGTCTTGGGGGCAGAGATACCTTGCTGAGATTTTCGCAGTCGTTCCTCGCGCTGTGTGGCCGGGAAAGCCATTGCTGGGAATCGACTATGCAGTGGCCCGAGGTTTTGGAGGTGCCGATAACGACATCGGCGTGTTCGCGACCATTTCGTCCGGAATGATTGGCCAAGGTGTTCTCAATTTCGGCATTTTGTTTGGTCCGATGGTTGCCGCGCTTTTGATGGCACTATGGGCCAACTGGCTAAACAGATTGCGAATGCAGGCCACCGTCCCGCGTCTTGCGCTTTTTCTTGTTGGGCTTGGCCTCACATTCAATCTCGGGCGAGATATCACGAGCTTGGTCTTGTTCCCGTTCATCTTCGGGTACGTTGCTGTTCTACTTTTTGAGATGAAAGCAAAGAAGCGAATGGGCAGGCAAATGGAGGTAACACAGCGTTCCCTTCCTGATCGTTCCGTGGTCCGACAATTCGGTAAACGCCGTCGATGATTGAGTTACAGGGGACGCTGAAGCCGGGGCGCGTAGATCTGCACGTTACTATCCTAACACAGCAGGTCTCAAACTATCATGTTGCCAGATACAAGGCCGCTTCTCGTGCATTCAGAGAAGTTTCGGTGCTTTCCGTGCGCAATGATGCCGATTTTCCAGAGTTTCTTGCGACCAGAGACTGGGAAGGACGGTTGCATCGACTTTGCTCTGGACAAGGCGACTACTCTAAGGCTGTTTCGGATGGATCGTTGTGGGGCCGAGTTGTTGAGGCATTGGACGGGCTTCGCCCCGATATGGTGGCCGTTGCAGGTTGGGCATTTCCAGAAAGCTTGGCTGCCATAGCTTGGGCCCGCACGAATGATCGGCCCGTCGTGATTATGTCAGCTAGCCAGGCCGAAGACGAACCTCGGCGACTGCATCGTGAGTACATCAAACAACGCATTGTAAGATGTTGCGATGGAGCACTGGTGGGCGCCGAGCGCCATAAGGCTTATATTGTAAGGCTCGGTTTGGTTCCGGAGTCTGTGTTCCTGGGGTATGACGCTGTAGATAACGATTACTTCGCACGAGCTGCAGACGAAGCTCGAACCAATGGAGCAGCGCGGCGGTCAGAGCTGAGCTTACCAGATCGCTATTTGGTGGCTACGGGCCGCTTAATTGGCAAGAAGAATTTTCCGCGGCTCGTCGCAGCGTTTTCTTCCGCTTTGAAGTTTGGCGACTACGGCCACCACCTCGTGATAGCCGGCGATGGACCAGAACGAAGCGCGATTGAGGCGGCCGCCGCTACCAACGGACTATCATCGCGCGTCCACATACTTGGTTTTCGCGATTACACCACCCTTCCGGCTTTGTATGGTTTGTCCGAAGGCTTCCTGCATGTTTCACTCGTCGAGCAGTGGGGTTTGGTGATCAATGAAGCTGCAGCGTCAGCGTTGCCACTCGTCGTTTCTTATCCGTGCGGAGCATGTTCGGCGCTCGTACAAGCCGGCGTCAACGGATACATAGTTGATCCTGCAGATGTCTCGGATATGGCAAGGGGCGTCGCTGGGGTCATGGCGCTTTCGCCAGAGTCGCGCGCGGCAATGGGCTCCAAGAGTAGGGAAATCGTCACGAATTGGGGCCCTGAGCGTTTCGCCTCAGGATTGGCCCAAGCAGCTAGCTCAGCTAGGCTTGCGCCGAACAAGAAGCACCGGTTGATCGATAAGTTACTTTTCCGCTTGCTTGCGCGCGTTCAGTTCTCGCACGTCCATTGATTATGATCTTTATACAGAATATCTCTTGGATAGTCTGGCAGCCAGCTTTTTGTTCACTTAGTACATTGGTCAAGACATCCTGCACTGCATCCAACCCTTGCATCAAACTGACGGCGACCCTGCGCCGTTTCTCGAAGCCTTTAGCTCGAACAAGACTTGTAGTTCAAACTATTCGAACTGCGACTGTGATATTTTCGCAAGTTCGGAATAGTTCAATGCTGTCTAATCCCGCAATCATTTCGAGGTTAAGGTTGAGCACCTTTCGATCCGTTGAGTGCAGTAGCGCGACCCGGTTTGATAGCGGTTCCAAACACTGCTGCAATTACAGTTTAACAGGGAGCACGGTCCTGCGGTGAGGCTTGTTATCCTAACGCTTCAGATCTCTCCTTACCACAACATCCGGTATGAAAGCGCAGCGCGCCAATTGGGAGAGGTGAACGTCATCTCCACACAGAATACCGGTGACTTCGAGCAGTTTGTGGCGACAAACTTGGGTGGCTATCGCGTGTACAAGCTTTGCAATGGGCGCGCAGAGTACTCACGCGCAACTGCTTCTGGCGAACTGGCGTCCAAAGTACGCGCCGCTCTCGGCGCTATCATGCCAGAAGCAATAGCTGTCGCGGGTTGGGCCGCGCCAGAGAGCATCTCGGCACTGATTTATGCCCGAGAATTGGGCGTGCCTACGATTGTGATGTCCGAATCGCAAAGGGACGACGCGCCACGTTCGATAATCCGTGAGCAGATCAAGAAAAGAGTAGTTTCTCAGTTCGATGCCGCTCTTGTCGGTGGCGATACGCATGCGGAATATATTTCGCGTTTGGGAATTCCAAACAAGTGCATTCACTTGGGATACAACGTTGTCGACAATGAACACTTTGCCCGAGGTGCGCGAGTTGCCCGCGCAATAGAGGGCGAGTTGCGAACTCGTCTCGGGCTCCCAGCGAGATACGTGCTTGCCTCATCGCGCTTTGTTCCCAAGAAGAATCTTGTTGGGTTGGTTGAAGGGTACGCTATGTCTAGAAACATGGTTGATTTGGTGCCGGACCTGGTCATCCTTGGTGACGGCCCCGAACGGACCGCAATCTCCACAGCGGTATCAAGGCTTGGTCTGTCGGGAAGTGTCCATCTTCCTGGCTTCATCGCTTACGACGGTCTACCTGCCTATTATGGTCTTTCCGAAGGCTTTGTTCATGTTTCGACCGTGGAGCAGTGGGGGCTCGTGATCAACGAGGCCATGGCTGCTGCATTGCCCGTGGTGGCGTCACGCAGGTGCGGAGCTGCGCGTACGCTTTTGAAGCACGGCGAATCTGGCTTCTTGACCGACCCCGATCCGACTTCGATCGCACACTCGCTCGCGACGCTCTTTCGCTTGAGTCACTCAAGTCGCATTGCGATAGGTTCGTGTGCGGCAAGTGCGATCAGCCAATGGGGGCCAGATAGATTTGGGGCTGGACTGAAAGCCGCGGCAGAAAGCGCCGCGGCCGTCAGGCGACGGGGCCCGATCTCGGCGTGGGATCGGACTATCTTGCGACATCTACAAGGAAGACTCATTGAACATGTGGGTTAACACAATTCGCCCCATTGAGTCCTTGATCTGGTTGCGCTTGAGGTCGTCGCTGAGCTGGTCCGTGTCTTGAAAGTTGCAATTGTTTCGACCAGTGTGTCGCGAGGAGCGGGCGGTATTCTGCCGATAATGCAAAATCATGCGATCGAGTTGACGCGCCTTGGCATCGATGTTTCTGTTCACGGCGTTTTAGATAAGTTCGGCCGCGAGGATGCTGCAAGCTGGGGAGGGGTCCCGTTGCATCTTGTTTCATCCGTCGGGCCGGAACGGTTCGCATATGCGCCCTCTCTCCTGAGAAGCATCGCGGCTGCTGATCCGGATATCGTCCATCAGCACGGAATTTGGCAATACACCTCTGTGGCGGTAAGCAAATGGCGGCATAGAACCGGTCGACCGGTGGTGATCTCCGTTCAAGGAATGTTGGAACCTTGGGCGATGCATCACAGTAGGATGAAAAAACGCTTAGCCGGAATTCTGTTCGAACAACGCAACTTGAGGCACGCTGCCGCGATTCATGCATCGCGGTTCGAGGTCGAAGGCGTTCGGGCCCACCTGCCCACGGTTCCTGTGGCGGTATTGCCGAACGGTGCGCGAGTTGCGGCTTTTGGCGAGCTTAGGCGACCCGAGTTCATGAAGAATGACGGACGCCGCACGCTTTTGTTTCTCGGCCGGTTGCATCCGAAGAAAGGCATCTCCGAAACCCTGAAGGCTTGGCAGATTTTCAAGAAATTGGCTCCAGAATTGGCTTCGGGTTGGAAGCTCGCTGTTGTTGGCTGGGACGATGGTGGACACTTCGCGACACTCTTGGCTGAAGCTAGTGCGCTTGGATTATCTGAGGATGTCGTATTTCCAGGAGCGCTTTACGGCGAAGAAAAGGAGGCCGCTTTACACTTTGCTGACGCATTTATACTGCCTTCGCACTCCGAAGGATTTCCGATGGCGGTGATGGAGGCTTTCGCCCACGCGCTGCCGGTATTCATGACACGGGAGTGCAACATTCCTGAAGCCTTCGAATTCGGCGCAGCCTTTGAAATCAGGCCAGATCCCGAACTACTCGCGAGTACATTTTCACGCGATCTCGGACGGTCCGTTGACGAACTAAAAGTGATGGGTCGCCGAGGAGCTGAGCTGGTTGCGACACGATTTTCTTGGGAAGGTATCGCAGTTCAATTGGATGGGCTTTACCGATACTTGCTTGGGCAATCGCCAGCTCAACCGCAGTTTTTGATTTAGACCTTGAGTAACAGGATTTACTCTTTGTTGTTTGCGCGCAGCTATTTGCAGCAATCGTCCGGACCTTGCCACGATGTCTTGGCCCCGGGTATTCCGGGAAACGAACCTGCGCCGCGCTCGTGCCAATCAGCAATTTCACCATGAATGTTTCAGTGCTGTTGCTCACTTTGAACGAAGAGCATGGTCTCGTTGCCTGTTTGGAATCGCTCAAATGGTGCAAAGATATAGTGCTGGTGGATTCTGGTAGCACCGATCGGACCATAGAAATTGCGCTAGCCTTCAATGTTCGCATATTGAAGCGACCGTTCGACAACTTTGCTGCTCAACGGAACTTCGGGCTTGAATATGGCCAGTTTTTGAATGACTGGGTACTTCATCTTGATGCGGACGAGATCGCCACAGCTGAATTTGCTGCTGCAATATCGAACCTCAAGCCGTCCGATGACATTGATGCTTATCAGATCCCCTCCAAAATGATGCTCTTCGGGCGCTGGATTAGGCACGCAGGCATGTATCCCACATATCAAGTTCGGCTCGGTCATCGTGACCGACTGCGCTTTATCCAGGTCGGGCACGGGCAGCGCGAGGACCTGCCGCCTGAACGGTTGGCACGCCTCGACGTTCCTTACCTTCATTACTCCTTCTCCAAGGGGATGCTCAATTGGCTGAACAAACACGCACGTTATGCGAGGGATGAAGCGAGCCTAATCCTCGAGATACGTGGCGGGGTAGGTCAGGACGCGATCGCAGACAACTCGATGTCCCGTCGGCGGGCAGCCAAGCGCCAGGCTGCTAAACTGCCCGTCGTGCTTCGACCGGTTTTGAGGTTCTTGTATGTTTATTTTTGGAGACAGGGGTTTCGAGATGGTCGGGCTGGGTTCGCATACGCTTTCATGCTGGCGGTATATGAAGGCATGACCGCGATCTTCGTCATGGAGCATCAAATGGGTTGCAACAAAATGCCGCCGCCAGTGCAGCTGAAGGATGGCGGTTGACGACAATGTTTGAAGTCTACGAAGATTGTGAGCTTCTTTGCGAAGAGTATGTGTCTATGTTGATCGTCGGCGTTTAGCTCAAGCGCGTCAGCGATAACTAACAAGGCTTGATCAGACGCTCGGTCAGTCAGCGTGATCCGTTTGCTTTTGGAGCATGTCAGTTCTCGTCTACAACCAACTCGATGCGTTCAGAGATAACCATGTGTAGGGCGAGCTTTGGTTCGATTATTCGAACAGGTCGTCCCATCACTGGGCTTTTTTGGCTAAGTTAACTATGGGCTGCATTTCAGCTCAACGCCTCGCTCCGGAGCCGATCTCGTGGACCAACTCGACATTGCCGAAAATCGAAACTCGAAAAAATGGTCGCGGAAGGAGCTTCTCGGGCGTGCCCTGTGGGAGACTGTAGGGCGATATGTCTTTGCCTTTTCTCTGCGGCCCATGTGGGGCTATAGGACTGCACTACTCCGTGCCTTTGGGGCACAAATCGGCGCGAGTGTGCACATCCATCCGAATGTAAAGATTTCGGTTCCGTGGAACCTAATAATCGATGATCAGGCGGCAGTCGGGGACGGTGCCATACTCTATTCACTCGGTTTGATCCATATTGGCGCTCGGGCGACGGTTTCTCAGTATGCGCACCTGTGTGCCGGTTCTCATGATTTCACCCGGGCTTCGTTCGATTTATTGAAGCCGCCGATTTCAATCGGAGAAGATGCTTGGATATGTGCGGAAGCCTTCATCGGGCCTGGGGTGTCTGTTGGCGCCGGGACAATTGTTGGAGCTCGCGCCGTCGTCACGAAAGATCTGCCTGGCAGTATTATCGTCGTTGGAAATCCCATGCGAATAGTCCGGGCACGGCCGAAAATCGGCAATTGATGTCAAACGATTCAATTGTCAACGACCACAGTCGCCGGGTTGAGATGGTGCGGAGCTAAGGGCTCATCTGAATTTTCATTCTGCCGGGTGACGCGATCTTGTTCGCTGTGCCAACGGGTTGGGCGTTCGACTGAAGCCTTCGGATCAAGCTTGCCTTCTCCACGTATCGCGCGACCACCTCAACGTTCTTCCATCCGCCGGGGTCATGATCATCAGCGTATCATGGCCAGACATCATCAGGTCCTGAGCGCCACCCACACGCATGGAGTGGCCACTGAGGTCATCCGCGGCGTCTTCAAGGCCGGCGCGCTTCGCTGCTACTTTGATCATGCGACGGATGGAGGAGGTCTCGAGAGAGCCTGCGCCGGCCTTGGCCGTATGCAGTCCTCGGAACAGCGCGCCTTCCTTGAGTTGTGACTGTTCGAGCCACCGCGAGACAAGAGTCGTCGAGCGCTGCGACAGTCCCGCGATTCGTCCATCCGCAAACGGATCATTCTTTGCCCTTGGGATGTAGACGGTCTGCGATTCAAGGTCGACATGCTCGACCTGCATCCAAGAAAGCTCAGCGCTGCGGCAAAGCGTGTCATAACCGACGCTGATCAGCGCGGCGTCTCGGAGTCCCGGCAGTGTGGGCGGGCAGGCCTGGAGGATTTGTTCGAGGAGGTCGGCGGTCAGACCGCGTACTTGTTTAGGTCGCCGGCCCTTTGTGCGGCCCGCGCGGCGCAGGGCGAGATATACGTCCGAGCTCGAAACGGGGGAGGGCAGGTCAGCGAGCCGGTGCAGGAACTGGATCGCCGCCACACGTCGCTTGATGGTCGCGTAGCTGTAGGACCGGACCTGGTCGTCAATGAACGCGCCCACGATCCGCGGAGTTGACGGCATGAACGGCTCGCCGCGCTTTTCGCACCAGCTTGCGAATGTTTCGAGGTCGCGGCGGTAGCCGCGCAACGTGATGTCGGCGTAGGCGCCCTCGCAGCGTGCGAACACGCTTTCGAGCAGACTTGCCCAATCGCGCGAAGCTGGAGATGGTGAAGCATCAAAGCTCATAGTGAGCTTATAAGCTAATTAAGAGGATCTGCGCAAGTGATCTCTGGAGCTCAAATTCGTGCTGCCAGAGGTTTGCTGGGGCTTTCTTCCAGGCAGGTCGCAGAGCTAAGCGGGGCTAGCTGGGCGACTATCAAGCGGTTCGAAGAAACAGATCAGGTTCCGGCCTCTCGAGCCGGAACCCTGGAACGCGTCCAGCAGGCCCTCGAAGACGCCGGCGTAGAATTCCTAGGCGACCCGCTGTCCTCGCCGGGTGTGCGACTGCGCCGGCCGAGAGCCTGACGACGGCATAGATGATTGCTGTGGTTAGGACCCCTCTCCAGTTCCTGCGAACGGCAGAGGGCGTTGATCACATCGGGGTGGCTAAGCTTACGCCGCCGGCTCGTCGTCACCGTCGTTCGCGATCTTCAAATAAGATGCGCCGTCGATCGTCTTCTCGCGGAACGACCTCTCGTCGCGCAGGTCTTTCAAAGCCTGTCGGATCTGATTGCTGATCATCGTCTGGTAGCGTCCGATCAGCAGCTGGTCCTGGATTGCAAGTAAGCCGTCCTCTGCAAGGGCATTTGAGACGACGGTTTCTCGTGGTTCCGGAAATATCGCAAGGCCGATTTGGATAGGCTTCTCGCTCGCGGCTGCCATCGAGCTTTCCATCATCTTTTTCTCGGCGCGGGCGAGGCGCTTTTCCCGCCAGAACGCGAGCGCGAGACGCTCCACCAGCAGTTCCTCGGTGACCGTCGCCGGCTGGTGCTCTGCAAACAAGGCATCCAGCAGCGCTTGATAGCGTGCTTGATCCTCGCCGTGCGCAACCACATCCGAGGCGAACAGGCCGTGCTGTGTCGCGTTACGGCTGCTCATGCGCCTGCCGTCTTCCGTTCTTGGACCCGTGCTCTTCATAGCGTTCTTCCTGTTGGCTTCGATCTGCTTTTTCGTCGTCATGGCAACAAATGATGCGATAAATGGTGATTCAGATACTTAAATTTCACGTGAGCGTTTGCTCACAATTTTTCGACCGGATGCGAAACGAACCCAATTCGTCCGCACCCGTTGTATTTCCTGCAGAGCGCAGGCCGGGCAGGGGGGGGCCTCCTCACCGCTGACCTCGCCCGATAAGACATAACCCTGTTTGAGCGGGTTCCCGATCGCCGCTTCGCGGCTCCGATGGTTCAGGGATTAATTGAAATCGATCCAGTGGATCGATTTAGCCACTGGACGGCTCAGGGCTGGGCGCGGGCCTGAAAAATGCGAAGCGGTTTTCGGATCAGGCTGTGCGATAACAAATAGCCCTGTTTAAGCGGGTTCCGTATCGGCCCTGCGGGCCTCACATGGTTCGCGGGTGCAATTGATCCGGGGGATCAATTGCACCCGCGGACGGGCTCAAGGCTGTCTTCTGCCCGGCGCCAATCGCGGGCTCACGCCCGCGGCGCCTCTCGCCTTCGCTTGGCTCATGGGGCGCACCAAGTCGGGCCAGCGCGGCCATCGAGGGAGCCATGCGACGCCGGCAGGCGGGTCCGGCGAAACTCTCAACGTCGCAGGTCGGCCTGGCGTTGGAACCCGAAACAATTGACATCTTCAGCGATGTCACATACAAAATTTCATGCGGGCTGTCATTGACACAAATGTCCTGGTTTCGGCGCTATTCAGCAGACGCGGAGCGGCAAACCGCATCCTGACTGCAGCAACCGACGGGGCCTTCGTCGTGCTTGCCTCACCGCCTCTCTTCCTGGAGTATGAGGAAGTTCTCAAACGGCCGGAGCACCGACTTCGGCACGGTCTTGACCTGGGGCAGGTCGACACGCTTTTACGAAGTCTGGCCACAATTACCGAGCCTGTGGACGTCCGGTTTCTATGGCGGCCCCAGCTTCGGGACCCAGATGACGAAATGGTACTTGAAGCCGCAATCAACGGCTCGGCGGATGTGATCGTGACCTATAATGTGGCAGACTTTGGTCCTGCAGTCAGGTTCGGGCTCAGGATCGCCACGCCGCAGGATTTTCTAAAGGAGATCGCCAGATGACGAGAGTGACTTATCCCCTCAAGCTTCCAGCTTCGATCAAGAGCGCTGCGGAAAGGCTGGCGAAGGAAGATGGCGTATCTCTGAACCAGTGGATTGCTTCGGCTGTGGCCGAGAAGGTCGGGGTCATGGAAACAGCGCGGAGTTTCTTTTCCCGGCGCAGCGAAGGCGGTTCAGCTGAAGTATTGAAGGCGTTTTTGAGACATGCGCCAGATGTTGAGCCTGATGAACGAGACAGACTGTAAATCCTGGACCTTCCATCGACAGCTCAATCGATCCCAGGACGGGGCCGGGTCGCTCCCGGTAAAGGATACTCTCTGGTCTGATCGCGCGCACTGCCCGCGCATGGATCGGGCTCAGGGCTGGGCTCAGGCCCGAAAAGTGGGAACCGGTTTTCGGTCGGGCCTGCGCCAGGATGAGGGCGCGCAGGGAACGGGAAGGCTGAGCCGCTAAATCGCAGAAACAGCGCCCGCGAGCGCGAAATCCCGGTCTTTGAACAAGATCGCAGCGCCTGTTTCCTGCGCCAGAGCGAACACAAAGCAGTCGCCAAAATTCAGTTGCGCCGGGTGGCCCGTGCCCTTGCCAAAGTCGCGGTAAGCCTCGCGGGCGAGCCTCGCCTGCGCCGCCGTCACTGGAGCGATGGCGATCGGCGCGATCAATCGGTCGAAATCACGGCTCAAGGCCGGGTCGCGGCGCGCATCGTAAGCGTTCGGCCTGACCGACCTTGCGGTGCGCCCTGATCCATTGATGCTGGCGCGTTCGATAGAGGGCGATGGTGTCCACTATCGATAGTGGGCACCAAGGTGAGTATTTCGATGTCGGGCAAGCGGGTACGCCGTTTCTGGGACAACGCCGAGAAGCGGAAGATTGTCGCACAGACGCGCGTCCCTGGCGTTTCGGTGGCTCAGGTTGCGCGGCGCTATGACATGAACGCCAACCTGATTTTCAAGTGGCTGCGGGATCCGCGCTTTTCCTCGGCGCCGGAGCCTGGCGCCAGTTTCCTGCCGGTGACGATCGCGGCCGATCCTCCTGCAATGAAGATTTCGCCCCCGCCAGTTCCGGCTACCGCAGAGTTGAGCGTCGAGATCACGACACCTGGTGGATGCAAGGTACGCGTCGAGGGCGGGCTCGATGTCGGCCGCCTCTGCGCACTTGTTCGCGGGCTGGAGCGATGATCCCGGTACCGGCATCGACGAAGGTCTGGCTGGCGGCCGGCGTAACTGACCTGCGCAAGGGATTTGATGGCCTTGCCGCGCTCGCCGAGAAGGTGCTCGAGGAAGATCCCTTCTCCGGCCACCTGTTCGTGTTCCGTGGCCGGCGCGGTGACCTGATCAAGATCATCTGGTGGGACACGCAGGGGGCCTGTGTTTTTTCGAAGCGCCTTGAGCGTGGCCGGTTCGTCTGGCCGGCGGCGAAGGACGGCAAGGTGCACCTCAGTCCCTCTCTCCTCGCCATGCTTCTGGAAGGCATAGACTGGCGGATCACGAAGCAGACCTGGCGGCCGCTGACGACCGGATAAGGCGATTTTTTCCGATTCACCGGCGGCGCGAAGCAGGGTAGATTCCTGTCCATGTCGGATGTGGCTGATCTTCCCGAAGATATAGAGGCGCTGAAGGCGATCGTTCGGGACATGTCGGCGCAAGTTGCCGCGCGAGACGCCGAGATCGCTCGCCACCAGGCACAGCTGCGCCATCATGCTCTGATGATCGCCAAGCTGAAGGCGCGCCTCAGCAAACAGTTGCGCGATCGGTTCGGCGCCTCCGCCGAAGGCCTCGAACAGCTCCAGCTGATGCTGGAAGATCTCGAGATCTCGCACAGCGCCGAGACACCGGCACCTGAACCGGCGCCAGAGCCTGCACAAAAAGACAAGCCGGCTCGCAAGCCGCTCCCCGATCACCTGCCGCGCAGCGAGAAAGTCCTTGAAGCCGGCAATGCCTGCGGGGGTTGCGGCGGCAAGCTGAAGCGCGTCGGCGAGGACGTGACTGAAGAGCTGGAGTACATCCCTGGCAGGTTCGTCGTGAACCGCTTCATCCGTCCACGTATGGCTTGCAGCTGCTGCGAGCGGTTTCACCAGGCGCCGCTACCTTCTCGCCCGATCGAGCGCGGATGCCCCGGTCCTGGCCTCCTGGCACACGTCCTTGTCTCCAAGTATGCCGATCACCTGCCACTCTACCGCCAAAGCGACATCTATGCCCGCGAAGGCGTCGATCTCGGACGCTCCACCATGGCCGGCTGGGTCGGCCAGAGCGTCGCCCTCATGAAGCCGCTTGCCGAAGCGATCGGCAAGCATGTCCGCTCCGGCGCCGCGATCCATGCCGACGATACCCACGTACCGGTTCTGTCTCCCGGCAACGGCAAGACAAAGACCGGCCGGATCTGGACCTACGTCCGCGACGAGCGCCCGTGGGGCTCGGATGTGCCTCCAGCGGCTTACTACCGCTTCTCCATGGACCGCAAAGGGATCCGCCCGGCAGAGCACCTGGGGGACTATTCGGGGTTCATGCACGCCGATGCCTATGCCGGGTTCGAAGAGCTCTACCGGTCCGGCAAGATAACAGCCGTCGCCTGCATGGCGCACATCCGGCGCGAGTTCTTCGATGAAGCCCAATCGAACGGGGCGTCCACAGCCATCGAGGCGCTCACCCGCATCGCGCAGCTCTACGCCGTTGAAGCCGAAGCCCGCGGCAAGCCATCAGACGAACGCGCCGCGATCCGGCAGGCCAAAGCAAGACCTGTGTTCGAGGATCTCGTCCGATGGCTGCAATCAGAGCTGCTGAAGATCTCCGGCAAGTCGGACCTGGCGAAAGCCGTTCGCTACGCGCTGGGCCGCCTGCCACACCTCGAAGTCTATCTCTCGAACGGTCATCTCGAGATCGACAACAATGCCGCCGAACGCGGCATGCGCGGTATGGCCATCGGACGCAAGAACTGGATGTTCGCAGGCTCCGAGGGCGGAGGAGAAAACGCCGCCATTGCCTATACGCTGATCGAGACCGCAAAGCTCAATGACACCGATCCGCAGGCCTGGCTCACAAACGTCCTGTCACGGATCGCCGATCATCCGGTCAAACGCGTCGCAGATCTTGCGCCCTGGAACTTCAAAAACTGATCTCGTCAAGGGCGGTCAGGCCGAACGCTTACCGCGCATCGACCACGATCGCGGTTTCAAGATAGCTGGCGGCGGACATCTGCGGCGCGGACGCGCCGGCGATAGCGGCGATGAACGCCTCGGCCTCCGGTTCCTGGCGGATGATGGCAATAAGCGCTGACGTGTCGACGATCATGGCTTCGGCAGCCCACGCGCATCGTAGAGAAGGTCGCCCGGATCAGGCAGACCCGCAGCGCCGATCCGCGCGGCCATGCGGCGGGCGATGGCGGCCATCTCCTCGGCTCGGCCTGCTTCTGCCGCTTCCGGCACCTTGGCCAACTGCGCGCGTAAGGAAAGTGTCACGGCCTCCGTCAAGCTGACGCCAAGCCGCTGCGCCAGTTCCGCCGCGAGCGCGTGTGTTTCAGGGTTCTTATACCAACGGGCAATAAATCCGACTCACTGGGATTCCCAAACTGACCGACTTCTGATTCGACTGGTGGCGAGGAGGACCGCGCCATGGGAACGGCTATCGGATTGCGAGCGGATTATTCGGGGGCGGATCTTCGGAAGGCGGCGAAGGGATCGCGTGATGCGAGCCAGGTTCGGCGTCTTCTGGCTCTGGCGGCGATCTATGACGGTGCCTCTCGGGGCGATGCTGCCGCGGTTGGCGGGGTAGATCGCCAGACTTTGCGCGACTGGGTTTTATGGTTCAACGAAGAGGGACCGGACGGCCTGATTGACGGCAAGGCGCCGGGTAAAGCGCGCAAGCTGGACGCGGGCCAGCTCAAGGCTTTGGCCGATATCGTCGAGCGTGGTCCCTATCCATCCGTGGACGGGGTTGTTCGCTGGCGGCTGGTCGACCTTCAAGCCTGGATCCTTGAGGAATTTGGTATCTCCATCAGCGAGACAACGGTGGGCCGGGAGTTGAAAGCGCTCGGCTTTCGCAAGCTGACAGCCCGCCCGCGCGCCCATGATGCCAATGAGCTCGCTCAGGAGGATTTTAAAAAAAGTTCCCCGAAGCGCTGGAAAAAATCCGGCAGAAAATCGGCAGCGGCGTAGCACTGGAAATTTGGTTCCAGGACGAGGCGCGCATCGGGCAGAAGAACAAGATCACACGGCGCTGGGCCCGGCGCGGCACACGCCCCAGCGCGCCGCATGATCAGCGCACGAAATGGGCCTACATCTTCGGCGCGATCTGCCCGGCGCGCGGCACCTGCGCCGGACTGGTCCTGCCCTGGTGCGATACCTACGCGATGAACCTGCACCTTGCCGAGATCAGCAAGGCTGTCGCTCCGGGCGCGCACGCCGTCCTCATCATGGATCAGGCAGGCTGGCACACGACGCCCAAGCTCAAAGTACCAGACAACATCACCATTCTGCCGTTGCCGTCGAAATCACCCGAACTCAATCCCGTCGAAAACATCTGGCAGTACATGCGCGATAACTGGCTCTCTAACCGCATCTTCACAGACTACGAGCAGATCGTCGCCCTCTGCTGTGAAGCTTGGGAAAAACTCGCGCAGCGACCGTGGAAAATCATGTCCATCGGTCTGCGGGACTGGGCGCATGGATGACGATCAACGCAGGTTGGTATTAGAGCACCGTACGCTTACTCTGCAACATAGTTCATGGCCCGGAAGAAGTTCCAGCATTCGTTTGGTGTGAAGAGGGAGCAGATGTCGCCGATGGCTTTGATGAGGCCGTCAAAGGTTCTTGCAGCG
>Ga0247843_1003298_pt1 | contig 26870 bp, 22 predicted proteins | sample LaCruzMarch2017__FD_192420 | JGI IMG/M metagenome (GOLD analysis project Ga0247843, IMG submission 192420) | Freshwater microbial communities from meromictic Lake La Cruz, Castile-La Mancha, Spain - LaCruzMarch2017_8m | ecosystem: Environmental > Aquatic > Freshwater > Lake | place: Spain... | reverse complement strand
TTTAACATTTTCAGAACTTCTTTCTTGAAATCCGCATCATACTTGCGGTGTTTTCGCTTTTTTGGCTTGTCCATAGTACACAAAATTAAGGAGACTTTTGTGTGCGGAAAAACCAGACAATCTCACTGCGTTAGTATTCGCTTGCCAAAAAGATGAAGAAGTAAGCGTGGCTCCCACAAAAAACTTACTGACTGCCGAAGAACAACGCGTAGCGGCGAGTATTGGCTCTGTTGTCTCTTTTAAAGACGCAAAAGCACAAATGGCAGAGTATCAGAAGACAAGCCCTGACGAAATCAGAGGAGTGGCTTTTGGAAAAGAGGTAATCGAAAAGCTTATGAACCAAAAAGGAGTAGTGGGATTACGTTTTTATTTTGCAAAAGATAAAAATGGCAAAAGCTCATTGGTTTTTACCGGGATTGATAAAGATGGTAGGGACATTACGACCATTGCCAATGCCCGAACTACTGATAGTGGAGCGGCAGGAGGAGAGGGATTACCATGTCCAAACTTTTGCAATCCTTAATTTTGGATAAAAAATTTTGAAAGCTGAACTGATTACTCGGCTTTTTTTGCTGAATAGCCTTCTAAAATTGAGGAGTAATTTCCCCTAAACGAGGTAAAATGTCCTCTTTTTGTAACCGTTTACTAAAATTAATCCGACCCCACTGTTTTTCTATGTATTTTTGAAATGACTTAATACAGTCATTAGAACCCGTATATGGAATCTCCCTATATAGTGATAGTTGGGACGGGTATCATGCTTATTATGGCATTGTTCATTGTATTGTTTGTGATGTATTATCAACGCAAACAAATTGAACAACAGATGCGTGTCAAAGACATGGAGGCGGAGTTTCAACGGAAACTTCTAGAGGTGTCTATGGCTTCAACCGAAGCGGAGCGGCGAAGAATTGCGCAGGATTTACACGATGATATTGGAGCGTTGTTGTCGGTTACTAAGTTGACTTTTAATGCATTATATGGACAGTTGGGCTCTAAAGACCAAGCCGAACGACTGGCTCAACAAGTGCGGGAAGCGCTCGATGAAACCATCAGTCACGTGCGGCGTATCAGTAGGGAATTGGTGCCTACCACGCTCGAACGCTTTGGATTGCCGGCCGCCTTGCAGGAGTTTGCCGCCAAAAGCAACAGCAACAATGCGCTTCGTGTGACATTTGGATATTGTGGGGATGAAAATTGTCGGTTAGATTCCAAAACCGAACTGATGCTGTATCGGGTAGCTCAGGAGCTTATCAACAACGCCATGAAACATTCAGGTGCTAAGAATGTACACGTACAACTATCCTTGCCGCCGCATGATTTCGGGATGGTTATCGAAGATAACGGGCAAGGGTTCAATTTAGAGAATGTTCGCCTGAGGCCATCGCCCGGTTTGGGATTGGACAGTATTGAAGGGCGCTTGCGAATCATACACGGTAAAATTCAGTACGAAACAGCTCCTGAAAAGGGGTGCCGGGCTATTGTGGAATTAAAGAATGGTCTTGTTTCAGACAAAAGTTTGGCCGCTGAGAAAGTAAGATAACCCGGAAGATTAAGAAGATTTTTAAAATATACTCATCACGTTATTTCAGATGAATAAGATAAAACTTGTAATAGCCGATGATCATAACCTTTTCAGAAAGGGAATGACGGCTATGCTCAATCAGATACCTGATTTTGAGCTGATAGGAGAGGCAGCCAATGGAAAAGAACTGTTGGATTTGCTTGCCAAAGTCACGCCCGATATAGCTTTATTGGATTTACAAATGCCCGTTATGGACGGGGTAGAAACGACAGAACACATTCAGGTGCAGTTTCCAAATCTGAAGGTGATTATTGTGTCTATGCACGAGGAAGATCGATTTATCATTCATTTGCTCGAAAAAGGGGTAAATGGGTATTTGCTCAAAGATTCAGAACCGGGTGAAGTGGAAAATGCCATTCGGCGAGTGATGGCGGATGGATTTTATTACAGCGATTTTGTATCCAAGGCATTGCACCGGAAAGTAATCACCCGGGCTACTCCTCCGGCACCGCTTTTCAATAGTAAAGTACAAATATCGCCTCGTGAAATGGAGGTGCTTCAACAACTTTGCGAAGGACTTTCGACGTTGGAAATCAGCGAGAAACTCTTTGTCAGCCCGCGTACCGTAGAAGGTCACCGACTGCGATTGCTTGAAAAAACGGGCACCAAAAATACTGCAGGTTTAGTAGCGTATGCTTTTAAAAATGATTTGTTGTAAATACAAAAAGCATTAAAGATTTATAACTGCTTTGTACGAGTAACGCAGTACTAAGAAAGGAGGCTCGACAGCCTCCTTTCTTAGTATATTCGTCATGCTTATCTATTCCTCCAAAATTTTCTCGCTCTTATTGTGATTTTATGAACCCTTGTGCGAATAATTAAGAAAATGAAGGATAAACACTTAATTAGGAATTCAATGGAAAATAAAACACGAACTTCTCAAACCGCCCAATGTACCATTCCTGTTGACACTCTGACACCTGCAAGGAATGAATGCAACGGATAAATCGGCCTTGTTTCTTTCGGTGATTGAATCTCACAAAGGGATTCTTTATAAGGTGGCAAATTCCTATTGTAAAGACAGCGAAGATCGTAAAGACTTGATTCAGGAGATGATGGTACAGCTGTGGAAATCATTTGAAAGTTACACCGACCAATACAAATACTCCACTTGGATATATCGGATTGCGTTGAATGTGGCCATTTCATTTTATCGGAAAGAAAACCGCAGAAAAGAAATAGCCAATCCGCTTGATGATGATATTCTGAATGTTTCCGATACGACCATGCCGACGGAAAAAGAGCAAAATTTGGCCGTTTTGCACCAATTCATTGCTGAATTAAAAGAGTTGGACAAAGCGCTGATGTTGCTGTATCTGGAAGAAAAAAGTCACAAAGAAATCGCTGAAATCATCGGGATTTCGGAAACCAACGCAGCAACTAAAATCGGAAAAATTAAAGCCCTGTTAAAACAAAAATTTTCATCCCGATAACAATCGGACTAAAACGTAACAAAATGGAAGAGACTGAATTAATCAATCTTTGGAAATCATACGACAAGAAACTCGAAGAGAGTCTGTCGCTTAACCGAAAAAACGCAGAAGAAATTACCAAAATGAAGGTGCAATCCTTCTTGATATCCATGAAGCCCCTAAAAATTTTTACCCTGTTGGTAGGAATAGTGTGGGTTGGGGTGGGGAGTGTAATAGTGACTAACCTGTTTGTGTCTGCCTTTACCGAGGTTAGTAAATTTTTTCTGTTTTCGGCTGTCATTCAATTAGTGCTGACCGCAATAGCCATTGTGGTTTATGTGTATCAACTCATTCTGATTCATCAGGTTGATAGCAATGAGTCAGTTGTGAAAACGCAGGAACAGCTGGCTCGTTTGAAATCATCTACGCTTTGGGTGACGCGTGTGTTATTTTTACAACTTCCCGTTTGGACCACTTTCTATTTGTCTGAGGGTATTTTTAAAAATGGAAATACACTCTTTTACATTGTACAGGGTGCTGTCACTTTTTCCTTTGCTTACGTTGCTTTTTGGCTATTCCTTCACATCAGACCTGAAAACAAAGATAAAAAATGGTTTCGTTTGATTTTTGACGGAAAAGAATGGACTCCGGTGCTAAAGTCAATGGAACTTTTGAATCAGATTGAAGACTATAAAACAGAGATTTCACTCCCCTGAATTTTAGATTTGGACGCAAAAAAAAGGAGGCTGTCGAGCCTCCTTTTTTTGTATATTCTCTTCTATACCATCACCTTCTTGCCTCCGGCTGCAATGGATTTATAAATGGCTTCAATCACTTTCATATCTTTCAACCCTTCTTCGCCCGTTACGTTAGGGTCGGGTTTTCCATTCAGAATACAATCGGCCATTCCGTCCATCTGCCAGGTTTGGTGCATTTTGGTGGTGTCCCAACTCATTTCACCTTTGTTGGTGCGACCTTTGATGGGGCCATAGCCAAAAGCAGGACTGAGATCAACAAAGCCCTTTTCGCCTATGACGTAGAGCCGTTCAAAATTATTAAAATTGTAAGTAGTACCGCAGGAAGCAATCGCGCCACTTGGAAAGCCCATTTGGAATGTAATGGTTTCATCTACTTCCTTAAATTTCACGGGGTCGGTTTTGGCTTCTTCTGCCGAAACCCAAATGGGCTCTTCGCCCGTGGCATAGCGAGCGCCATTGATACAATACACTCCGACGTCCATCAAAGCCCCACCGCCGGCCAACGCTTTTTTTAGTCGCCACTGATTAGGATCACCGCTTTTGAAGCCGTCGTAGGTATTTACGTGCATGATTTTGCCCAATTCGCCTGCTTTTCGCATCCGAATTAGTTCACGAGTATAGGGTTCGAAGTGCAGTCGGTATCCAATGTATAGCTTCACATCGGCTTTTTTACAGGCGGCTATCATCTCTTCGGCCTGTTTTACACTGACGCTCATGGGTTTCTCACAAATGACGTGTTTTCCCATTTTAGCCGCCCGAAGCGTATACTCATGGTGCATGGAATTGGGAAGCGTGATATACACGGCATCAATGTTGGGGTTGTCTTTTATTTTTTCAAAATCCTTGTAATCGTAAAAATTAGCTTTGTCCAAGCCGAACTTACTTGACCATTTATCTACTTTTTCGGGGGCGCCCGTTACTCCACCCACCAATTTGGCCAGTTTACAATCTTTCATGGCAGTTGCCACTCGGCCTGCATAACTTCCAAGTCCTACCAAAGCCACGCGAAGTTGTTTGTCTGCCGCTACCATGGGCACAGCTGCTTCGGCAGGGGTCAATGCAGATACAATAGGCAGGGTTAAAGCCGAGCCACCAAGCTTGAGAAGAAAATCGCGACGAGATTTCATGAAGTTAGTACAGTTAGTTTCTCTAAAAAGCATCCATACGTCGTTTTCTATGGTTGTTACGGCTAAATTTGTCAAATACATTCAAAAGAAGTTTGTCTATATTTGTTACGAAACTCCTTAGAATGCCATTTATCATCAAACAAAACCCAATGAGAAAAACCCTATTGCTTTTGACAGGATTACTCCTTACCCTTCAATCCTTTGCCCAACTCCAATCTCCCACACAATTTTTTGGCTTTGCTCCCGGCGAGCAAATGGTGCCCACCCACCGCCTGTACCAATATGCCGAGCACGCTGCTCAGCAAGTGCCTGCCAAAGTAAAATTAATGACTTACGGGCAGACCTACGAAAAGCGCCCGCTGATTATGTTGGTCGTGAGTTCTGAAGAAAACATGCGCAATCTGGAGCAAATACGTTCCGATCACCTCAAGAGTATCGGCATGATGAGCGGACAGCCTTCGAGCAAAACCCGTCCGGCAGTAGTATGGATGAGCTACAACGTCCACGGAAACGAAGCCACTAACTCAGCTGCTTATCCCAAAGTATTGCATGAATTGTTGTCAGGCAGTACCGTTTCAGAAAAAATCTTAAAAAACACCATTGTTATTTTAGCGCCCTGTCTCAATCCCGACGGGCATGACCGCTATGTAAACTGGTATAATCAAAAAATAGGCAGTTCACCCAATGCCAATACATCAGCTTGGGAACACGGTGAGCCATGGCCGGGAGGTCGTTATACGCACTATTTGTTTGACCCTAACCGCGATTGGGCGTGGCAAACGCAGGAAATTACCCGTCAGTTAATTGCTGCCTATCACCAATGGATGCCTCACGTACACGCTGATTTTCACGAAATGGGACCCAACAGTCCCTACTATTTTGCGCCTTCGGCCAAACCATATCATGAAGATATTACCCCGTGGCAACGCGAGATGCAGGAAGTGGTGGGGACGTACAACAAACGCTATTTTGACCGTAACAATTGGCTGTATTACACTCACGAGCGTTTTGACTTGCTCTATCCAAGCTACGGTGATACGTGGCCTACCTACAACGGGGCCATTGCCATGACCTTTGAACAAGGCGGTGGCGGTGTTGCAGGATTAGCGTATGACCGCCCGGATGAAGGGGATACTTTACGGCTCTCTGACCGCGTAGCGCACGTTTCAGCGGCGAGCATTGCCACGATCGAAGCCATTGCCGACCGTTCTTCTAAAGTGGTGGATGAATTTATTAAGTTCTATGACCGCAATCAAAATAACCCGATTGGCATTTATAAATCGTACGTGATCAAAACTGCCGGTGACGAAGGCCGTGTAAAAGCATTGAAAGAGTTGTTGGATAAAAACCAAATTCGTTACGGGTATTCAAGCGAGGCCAGAGCATTGACGGGTTATAACTACTTGACCCAAAAAGACGAGCCGTTTCGGGCCGAAACGGGTGATTTGGTCATCAGTGCGTATCAGTCAAAATCCAACCTTTTGAAGATTTTATTTGAGACTAAGCCCATGCTCGAAGATTCTGTGACGTATGATATTACTTCTTGGTGCGTGCCCTTAGCGTTTGGCGTGAAGACGTACGGCGTAAAAGAAAAATTGACGCCAAGTCAGCAATCGCCAATCGCCAATCGTCAATCGGCAATCACGGGAAAGCCTTATGCGTATTTGGCAACGTGGAAATCGGCGGAGGATGCAAAGTTTTTGGCGGCTGTTTCCAAACAAAAAGTACGGGTGCGGGCGGCGGAAAAATCCTTTGAAATGGGTGGAAAAACCTACGCACCGGGTACGCTCATCATTACCCGTGCGGGCAATGAAGCTCTGGGTGATGCGCTGGATAAAATTGTGCAGGCAGAAGCGGCTAAGTTGGGCGTGGCGCTGACGCCAACCGAAGGCGGTGGCGCTACCAAAGGCTCTGATTTTGGTTCGGATTACGTCTATAACCTCAAAATTACACCGCGTGTAGGATTAATAGCTGGCGATGGTACTTCCATGACGGCCGTGGGTGAGGTTTGGCACTTGTTTGATCAGGAACTCAACTATCCTATTACGCTGATTGACCCCAATAGTCGCTCGGGAGCCGGTATTCCTTTTGCAAAATTGGATGTATTGATCATTCCAACGGGTTTCGGTGCCAATCTCCTTCGCGAAAGTCAGTTCCCGGCACTTCGTGAATGGTTGCGTGGAGGTGGACGGTTGATTTTGATGGAAAATGCCACCAGCTTATTGGCTGACAAAGAAGGATTTGGCCTGAAAAATAAAAAGGATGACTCCAAAAAAGCAGATAAGAAAATCGCTGCCGACAGTTTGAAAGTATATGCCAACCGCGAGCGTGAATCGGTTTCGGACGATAGCCCGGGAAGTATTTATAAAATTAAATTGGACAATACGCACCCGTTGGCTTTTGGCTTCCCAGATCATTTCTTTGCGTTGGTTAACAACACCTACAATTATGAATTTCTGAAAGACGGTTGGAATGTAGGTTACCTGAAAAAAGAAAAAGAAGGATACGTAGCAGGTTTTATGGGTAAAAATCTAAAAGAAAAGCTGCAAAATGCGCTCTTCTATGGCGTTGAAGAAGTAGGTCGCGGCAAAATTGTCTATATGGCCAATGACCCCTTATTCCGTGGGTTTTGGTACAATGGGAAATTGCTGTTTGCGAACGCGGTATTTATGTTGCCTTAGTGATAGAAGAAAATAGTAAAAAGCCGTCGTGTGATTCTATTGCACGACGGCTTTTCGTTGAATGGAGGTTGGCTATTGTATAGCCGAAACCCCTTCCAAAAACTTCCGTTTACTGTCGTAAGCCAATCCGATGCCTACACTGTCCAGTTTGTTCTCTTCCGATATTGTCCCATTCGGGAATAACTCTTTAAACTTTAGTTGTACCGCAGGAATTTCGGTGGAACCACCCGTTAAAATAATCAAGTCAATGTCTTGGCAAAGTATGCCCGCATCGTGTACACATTGCAGGGCTGAGGTCGCAATTTGCTCCACCTCGTCTTTAATAGCTGTTTCAAAAGAATTTTTTGAAGTTTCAACGGCACAGCCCTGCTCCAAAAAGTCGAGGGGGGCCGCATAAGTATCGTGGTAAGTCAGGGCGATTTTAGCGTCTTCGACTGCTCCCAACAAAATATGTCCGCTTTCCTGTTCAAGTAACTTTAAAAGCCGCGAGAGGCGCACCTTATCGTGTGACTCCCCTATATACTGTCGTACCTGCATCAGATTTCTGGGAGTATAGAGTGCATTGACCTTGCTCCATTCCGACAACTCGAAGTAGTATTTATGAGGAACTTGCAGATTCTTCTCTCCGTATGTGCTTCGATAACCCAATTCGGGCATAAAACCAGTTAAGCTCAAATCCTTATCAAAATCATTTCCTCCGAGCCGAATTCCTGTATTGGCTAAAATATCGCCTGCGCGGTCGATTTTATTCAGGTATTTTTTGGATAGGCGAATCACCGTAAAATCAGACGTTCCACCCCCAATGTCCACGACCAGCGCGAGTTTTTCGCCGGTTAGGTGTACCTCATGTGCAAAGGCAGCAGCAATGGGTTCAAATTGAAAATCAATGTATTTGAACCCAATATTCCGGGCAATGGTATGAAGTTCTTCCTGGGCATTTTTATTGCCCAGAGGGTTGTTATCAATGAAATGTACTGGGCGCCCCATCACTACATTCTCGATTTGTTGGTCGGCTACTGCCTCGGCTTTTTCTTTGATGTGCCTGACAAACTGACCAATAATTTTGCTGAAGTTCATGGGACTACCATTGACCAGTGTGCCTTGCTTCATCACTGAAGTTCCCAAAACGCGCTTCAAACTGCGCATTAAACGCCCTTTTTTTCGTTCGAGAAACCAGTTTACCGCTTCTCGCCCGTAGTGAGGGGTGTTGTCAATGCGTTCAAAGAAAATGGCACTTGGAATCGTGGTATGATTCCCCTCAACGGGAACCAACGTGAGACGATTGTCACGGTAAAATGCAATAGTAGAGTTTGACGTTCCGAAATCGACGCCGCAGGAAATCTCCGACATGTGTGTTGTGTTTTTTCTCCAAAAACCTCCTTTGCCGGTGTTCGGTCCGGCTCATAGCAATCGCGGCAGAAGTTTAATTTGTGTTTTTGAAACGGCATTTGGCTTTTGTTTGTTCCATGCCGGGCTGTTTTTTTAAGTAACCCCACCTAAATCCTCCCCTCTGAGGGAGGACTTTTACCTATACTCACGCAGTCGCTCGGCTCTGCCGGGTGACCGCTATTTTTAGGCCTCCGGCCTTTTTTGACGTGAAAATCTATCAAGAAAACAGAAGCAAACGGCTACAAAATCGTTTTCTCTTCCCCAAAAATTTCGGCAGACAGTGTTTTGTCCAGTCCATACAAGTCATTTCTGAAATTTAACTGACCTGTATAGTCTACCCAAGCCGTAAAATAAACAATGTAGACCGGCACGGAAGGGCGCACTGTGATCCATTTTTCTTTTTGCGTAGCCCATACGCTTTCCAATTTTTTTTCATCCCAAGCTGGAGTGTTTTTCAAAAGATGCAATGCCAAGCGCTCAGGTTCAGACACGCGAATACATCCATGACTGAACGCTCTTGCCGTCTCTCCAAAGAGGTTTTTGGAAGGCGTATCGTGTAGATAAATACTGTAATTGTTTGGAAATAAAAATTTTACTTTGCCAAGTGAGTTAGTCTTGCCCGGTTTTTGCCGTATGGTATACGGAATATTCTTTTTGTAAGAATTCCATTTAATCGAATACGGATTGAGTACTTTATCTCCCGATACCACTTCCATATTGTTGCGAGCCAGATAGCCCGGGTTTTGCTTTAAGCGCGGTAACATTTCATTGTTGATGATGTTGTTGGTGACCACCCAATAGGGATTCAGTACGACGTTGGAAAGGTTTCCTTTAAAAATACTCGTTTTAGTTGCTTCTTTGCCTACTACCACATTGCACATCCACGACTGAACGCTGTTTTCAAACACATGCAGTTTAAATTCGGGAATATTGACTAAGAGCATATTGGGCTCGATTTCGTCAGGCACCCACCTCAATCGCTCCATGTTGAGCATGATTTGCCGGATTCTAAAACTAACGGGACGATTGAGTTCGGTAGCAGTATTGGCGTCTATTTTTCCATTTTCGGCCAATCCCATGCGGTGTTGAAAGCGTCTGACCGCCATCGCCAATGAATCTGTAAAGATAGCCGTGCTGTCAAACTCTTTTAAATCGCCCATGAGTACCAGCGTTTTCTTCACTTCAATGAGCGAAGAATCGCTATCCTCTTTTTTCAATGCTTTCTTGGGAACATCAATGCTGCCCCAACCGCCCTGTTTTTCAATGCCCCGGTAGATACGCAGTTTGTCTTTTAACAAAGTGTAATACCGATTCACCGGTTCGCGTATGGTGCTTCCCTTGGTCGAAACCAAGGTATCAAGTAAGGCTTGGTAATCTTTCTTTTTTCGGGGAATGAACCATTCCAAATCCAGCGGATTTTTGACGGTTCCAGTGAAGGCTTTGTTGGTATAATTGAAAAAAGAAGTGGTGAGCAAAAGCTCTAACTTCTGCACTCGTTGTGGGTCGGTCAAAAAAGCTTTGCCCACCGTTTTGGCTTCTAAAAGCAAGGAGTCTATCTCTGCGTTGTAGAGGCTGCTGTCGGCAAAGTCGCTGATGTAGGCTTCCCGTTGACTATTGTAACTTAGAGCGGCATTCGTAAGGGTATTTTCGCTAAACCAAGCATATTGATACGCTCTTTTTCGGTAAAATTCACTCACGTCTTTTTGAATACTGTCGGCCACCAAATGTAACCGATAGAAAGTTGCCAACGCGGCGCTGTCCAAAACAAGGTTAGTATAGTTTTTCTTTGAATAAATGCTCGAATCAGGAGCAAAAGCCATCTGAACTTCTTCTTTTTGGCGAAATTGGTAGTAGACTACTGCACTGATCAGGGCCAAAATTCCCGTACCAATAGCGATATGCGGCCAATATTTTTTGAGGTTTTGTTTCATTCGGGGATTGTTTGCTTCCGTGGCAAATCTAATCATTTCCGCTTTGAAGAAAGGGTTAATAGAGAAATCCTCCCCAAATCATTCCTTCAAATAACGTAGTTTTGGATAATTCCGCTCGGTTGAAAAGTGGCAAAAGCTTTACTATTTTTAAAGTATGGTTTGAAAATAGTAAAGCTTTTTTCAAACCATACTTTGATTTTTTACTGGATAACTACTTTATTACGCCACTCAATCGCACGTTTTTACCGGTACGTTTGGTAATGTCATCGCCTAAATCTTCGCGGGCTTCTTCGACTACTTTTTGGAGTTCGGCCAAAATGTCCGGATAAATTTCTTTCACGTCGTAGCGTTCGGCTGGGTCGCGGCGGAGGTCATACAATGCCAATGGGAAAGGGTTATTTTCGGGTGCTTTTCCAGGAAATCCATCATTGCTGGGTACTTGCCCTTCGTAGGTGCGTCCTTCGTGTGGTAAAACGAGTTTCCAATCATCGCGACGAACGGCTTCGAGGTTGTTGCGACGGTAGTAATAGTAGAAGTATTTGCGCGGTGCCGCGTCCATATCTCCTTTCAAAAGCGGCAGAATATCCACGCCATCAATCTTCTTTGCAGGAAGTTTGGTGCCGCAGATGTTGGCAATCGTAGGCAATAAATCAATCGTAGAAGTGAGTTTATTACAAATGATTCCTTCGGGCGTAACGCCTTTCCAACGAACAAGGCACGGTACGCGTTGCCCTCCTTCAAAACTCGTTCCTTTGCCTTCTCTTAAGCCACCCGACGATCCCGCATGATTGCCAAAATTGAGCCAAGGGCCGTTGTCGCTCGTAAAAATCACCACGGTATTTTTATCTAAACCACTTTCCTTGAGGGTTTTCATAATTTCGCCCACCGACCAATCAATTTCCATCAATACATCTCCGTACGTCCCTTGTTTGCTTTTACCCTTAAATTTGGCCGAAGCTGCAATAGGCACGTGCGGCATAGAATGGGGGAGATACACAAAAAAGGGTTCTTTTTTGTGTTTTTTGATAAAACTCACGGCGCGTTCGGTATAAATTCCCGTTAGCTTCGCTTGGTCGTCGAGGGTTTTGATTTCTTGCAGTGTATCGCTGTTGTGCAAAAGTGGCAAAAAAGGGTTTCTCTTTCTGCGGTTGGCATCAGCGGTAGGCTTACCATCATAGCCAACTGGCCACATGTCGTTGGAGTAAGGAAGACCTACGTATTCGTCAAATCCCTGTTTGGTAGGCAAAAATTCGGGTCGGTCACCTAAATGCCATTTGCCAAATATACCCGTGGAGTATCCTTTTTCTTTCAACAGTTCTGCGATGGTCGTTTCGTCGGGGTTCAAACCGACTTTGGCATTGGGAAATAAAGCCCCCGAAATACCGACCCGATTGGGATAACAACCCGTCATCAAAGCGGCGCGTGAGGCGCTACAAACGGCTTGTGCCGATAGAAAATTAGTAAAGCGGACACCTTCCGATGCCAATTTGTCGAGGTTGGGCGTACGGTATTGCAGTGCTCCGTAGCAGCTCAAATCACCGTAGCCCAAGTCGTCCATAAAAATCAGAATGATGTTGGGAGGAGTGGCTTTGGGGGCTTCTTTCAACGGCAAAAACTGAAATGCCGAAATCATTGAAAGGATAAAAAAACTAAGGAGGAAGGCAGAGGTTTTTTTCATGATAAAAATCAAATAGAACGCTGATTTTTAAGATGGTTATGATTGATGATGTTTTATCATAACAAATCATTAAAATCATACACAATCAGCGTTACAATAAAAGGTTAAGATTACTTCTTTACTTCAAATTTAGGATCTATAAATTCCCATTCCTGGACGTGCGAGGGACGATGTTCGCGCTTAACAATTTCGTCAAATTCTTTCGCGAGTTCGGGGTGAGCCGCCGCAAGGTTGTTGCGCTCGCCGAGGTCGTCTTTTAAATTGTAAATTTCCCAAGTTGCGGCAGGATTGGCTTTTACATTTCGTTTTACCCCTTTCCAATCTCCTTTCCGAATCGCCAATTGACCTCCGTTTTCGGGGTATTCAATGTAGAGATACTCGTGTTGTTTTTGCGTGTTTTTGTTGAGTAACGTAGGCAAAAAAGAAACTCCGTCGGTAGGATAGGCAGGTTTCACGTTCAGTAATTCGGCACATGTTGCCATCACATCGTATTGCGCCGAAATGTGGTCGGTAGTTTGTCTAGCTTTGATTTTATTTTTCCAATACGCAATCATCGGAATGCGGATTCCCCCTTCATAGACCTCCATTTTCAAACCGCGCAATTTGCCTACACTTTCAAAAAATGGAGCATCTACCTGTTTGACGAACGTTGCTCCGTTATCGCTCGAAAACATAATTATTGTATTTTCTTCCAATCCCTGTTTCTTTACTAAATCCCAAATGATACCCACCTGTTTGTCCAAATAAGAAATCATGGCGGCATAAGTCGAATAAGGATAACGCGTTGATGCATAGCCTCCCTGCCCCCGATACGGTTTTTCTTCAAACTGTCCGATGTATTCTTTCACCGCTTCGGCAGGCGCTTGGAGCGAAACGTGGGGCAGTGTATAAGGCAGGTACAGGAAGAAGGGTTTGTTCTTGTTTTCAGTAATAAAGCCTGTGGCTTCTTCCGTCATTTTATCAATGGCGTATTCTTTCCCAACGTAATATTCATAGTTTTCATCGCCTTCTGCCATGGGTTTATGAACTCGGATAAACGGATTGTTGAGCGGCACTTTTTCCCCGTTTTTCCAAAGGTGAGTAGGATAGAAATTATGAGATTGTTTCTGGCAGAGTAGCCCATAGAAGAAATCAAAGCCCTGTTGATTGGGATTGCCTGTTGTATTGGCCATTCCCATTCCCCACTTGCCAATGGCACCTGTTTTGTAGCCCGCTTTCTGAAAAAGATGCCCCAACGTGAAAGCTCCTTCATTGAGTGGCATTTGACCGCCTTCTTTGTCATCTTCAAAACCACCCAATTCGTAATTTCCTCGAATGTAGGTATGTCCTGTATGGCGGCCGGTCATGAGTCCGCAGCGGGAGGGAGCGCATACGGGGGCAGAAGAATAGTGTTGGGTAAAACGCAATCCTCCCGCCGCCAAGCGGTCCAGATTGGGCGTTTTTATCTTCTTTTGACCATAGCAACCCAGTTCGCCGTAGCCCAAATCATCGGCAAAAATGTAAATGACGTTGGGTTTTGTACTTGCCTTTTGGGCCTGACCTACGAAAGAGTAAAGAAGAAAAGCTAAAACTGGCAGGTATCGCATGATGGAAAGCGGTAATGATATTGAATTGAACCCCTTTTTTAATGAAAGAAAAAAAATGCCAAAATCTATGCTAATCAAAAATAACAAAGCCTTAGACTCATGGTCAAAGGCTTTGTAAATGGAAAATGATTGGAATTATTTTAACCCTAACAGAAATCCAATGGTAAAGTTGGCATCCCAGTCAAAAACAAATTGCTTGCAACCGGTAGCGTCGGCGATGGCTTTGTAAATATTGCCGCCGGCTTTTGATTTTGCTTTGTCCAATTTATAGGCTTCTGCCGCTTTCAGCACGGTGTAACGTTCATCTCCCTTGCGCACTTCTTTTGCCAAATCGGAAGGAACGCCGCCAATGATAAAGCAGATTTCCCGTTGGGAAGTTGGTACCTGTTTGGCTTTGGCTCCTACTTCTTCATAAACGCCGTCGGCGGTTGTGCCGTTTTCGTAGTATTTAGCTCCGTAGGTTTCCAATGTTTTTATGTAACCCCCTTCTGACCAAGCGATTTTAGTGTTTCCCGAGCCAATGTCAGCAAAGAAACCTTTATTGATATAGGGTTCAGGCATCGTACATTTGAGTCCTAAGGTTCCTTCTAATTCAGGCGTTACCGTATTGACCAAGTAGCCCATATCCTTCAAAACTTTAATGATTTTCTGAGTCACCTCGGCTTTTTGAGCGCCGGAACTTACCACAAAATGGATATTTTTTCCGCTCACTCCGTTGTCAATCATGCTGCTGATGTATTTTTTGAGGCCGATGCGAATATCGTAATCAGTGGCCATATTTTCCATCACCATACTGTTGCCAAACTCTTTCTTCTCAACTTTCCAGTTTTTGCCTTTGTCAATCGTAACAACAAACGAGTTGAAACCACTGGCGCCGAGTTCTACGACACCTTTCAGCGTACCGTCTACGGGTTCAGGGGCTGTGTATGAAAATGCCGTGCCTTCAGTGCCTGTGGCCGAAGATTCGCTGCTGGCTGTATTGTCGTCAGTAGCTGCGCTTTCAGTGCTGGTACTTGATGGGCCCCCTTCTGGCGTTTTCGTTGATATTATGGACGTTACTTTGTCTTTAGTAGAATCGGGGCCAAAGTAGTAATAACCTGCTCCGAGTATGGCAGCTATTACTAAAATCAAGCCAATTTTTCCTGCTCCTGTTAGATTCATAATTGTGATTGGTTAGTGAATATCAATTCGGTTAGCTTGCCAATATCTTCTTTTTTATGTCATGTACCAAATCAATATGTTCTTTGCCGTACGATTGCCAGGCCAATCCCAACGTTTTGAGGTCAAAAGCACTCACAATGGTACCTATCTGCTTGTCTTCCGAGGGAAAACCAATAACGTAGATTTTGTCAGCCAACTCGACAGCCAATTCAATGTCATGGGTCGAAAAGATAATCGTACTTAGCTCATGCGAAGCATTCACCAGGCGAAGCATGGATTTTACGTCTTCCACATTACCTACATCCAATCCGGAAAAGGGTTCATCCAATACCAAAAAATAGCCCGATGAAAGAATTTGCGACAAAATCGCTGCTCGCTGCCGTTGCCCGCCCGAACAGTGGCCCGGGTATTGGTCTTTTGCTTTTTCGAGCCCCCATTTCGAGAGCAATTCCATGACCCGCCCATGAATCTCCGACTCGGGAGTGCTGCCTTTTTGAGCCGCTAATTTAAGTTGATTGTACAGTGTTAAGTGACGAAATAACGTATATTTCTGATCCACAAAACCAACATCGCCCTCCTTTACTTCGATGGGTTTGTTGGCCTCGTCGCTTGGAATGAGGATACGGCCCTTTGTCGGTTTTCGTAACCCTGTTATTGCTTTGAACAGCGTTGATTTCCCCCTTCCCGAACGCCCTACGACCGCAATCATTTGTCCTTGGTTATGTCCGTCGCGGATTACGTCATGCTCTTCCATGGTCACATTTTCGATAATGGGTTTATCGCCAATCGTAACTGAGACATTGTCTACCAGCAATACCGTTCCGCCTAATTTGTATTCGTGTTTCATAAGTGTGATAAGGTACTACTTCTGCGTACGGTTTACGTAAGGAAAAGAATAACGCAACTCGGATAAAAGATAATCCAGTAAAATTCCAATCAATAAAATCACCAATTGTGCTGCAAAAATGCGTCCGTGATTGGCGTAGCGGTCGGCGTTCTTGATGATGGTTCCCAAGCCTCCTGCCGACATCACAATACTTTCAACGGTGACAAGCATCATCCAAACGATGGCAAGATTTTGGCGTAAAATTTCGATGGCATAATCAATTCTACCTCTGATAATAACGTGCCAGAGTACTTCCCAGCGGTTCATTTTAAGGCTTCGGGCGTGGTCAAATTCCTCTTCTGGAATGTCGGCAATGACGCTCAACAGCGACGTAACAAAATAAACGGACATAAAAATAACCAACACACCTACCTGCATTGCCCGCCCTGAACTAATCAGGGGTGAAGTGGCCAAATAGAAAGTAATTCCGGTAAGCGGCAAATAGCGAAATTTGCTAATGCCTTGAATAACAGGACGAAATAAGAGTAACGTAGAAAGATAAGCCAGCGGTAAGCTAACCAGCAAAGCCCAGAACGTAGCCTGTGCACAAAGGCTCAAACTGCTCATAATGTGCGGGACAAGCCCTTCTTGGTATTCTTCACCCAAGCCCGTTAAGACAGATTGAGGCGAAGGAAGAAGATGTTTTTGTCCTGTGGTAGAAAGGTACCAAAAGCCAATGACGGCCACTAACCAAAAGGCAATCAGCGCCATATTGTGAGGCGCTTTCATTACCTCAAACGGAGTAATTATTTTTTTGAACATGGATTTAGGGGAGAAGCCAGGAGCGTGAAGTCAGGACGGGGCCGCCCGTGCGGTGAGAAAGTAATTTTTATACTCTTCACTTCTGACTACTCGCTCCTGACTCCTAATTTTTAATTACAATCTCAACACGACGGTTTTTAGCGCGGCCTTCGGGAGTGTCGTTGTCCTCAATCGGGTCGCTTTGTCCTTTGCCCTGTACCGCTTGGAAACGATTTTCGGGGATCCCGCGTGATTTTAACCATGCTTTTACGGCTTTGGCGCGTTCCTGAGACAGTGCGTCGTTAGCGGCGGCGTTACCGGTATTATCGGTGTGGCCATACACTTCAATTTTACCGCTTTCCGCTTCTACCAACAGGTTCAAAATCGTTTGCAACGTCTTGTAAGAATTGGTCATAATCTCAGAATTTCCGGTGGCAAAACTGATTTGCCAAGAACCTTTTCCTACCAAAGAAGAAGCGGTACGGTCGTAATTGGCCGTAGTGGCCGTTCCTTCGTCAATACCCGTAATTCCTGAAAGATACGTCAAATTCATCACCTCCGCATAGGTCGTAATTTTCTTTACGTTATCGTTGAATCCCGCAGGATTTAGGTCTTTCAAGTAGTTGGAAACTTGGTTGTATACTTTTTCGTAACGAGACGATTCGCCTTCTTTCAAACCAAAGTACATTTTGTTGTCGGCCAAGTTCATCACCTGTGAGCCACCGACATTGATGGGCAAGCCGTTTTTAGTTTCGGAATACCCTTTAAACATCTTGTACCAAAATTCAGGTGTTTCGGAGGCAAAGGTTTTTGCCACGGCACCGGATGCAAACTTTCCCCATTCGTCGTATTGCTTGATTTGATTACTGGCTTCCAACGAAGATTTCAGAATTCCGGTCACTACCTCGGGGTGTTTTTTGCACCATTCGTCTGGCATAATGAGTACGCAAGGCATCTGATTATTAAACTCTTTGGTCGAAATAATGTCAGTCACGCCCGAAAGTTCATCAAAAATCATTTTATCGGCAGGCGTCCAAGTGGAACAACCGTCAATTTTTTTCTTAATGGTCTCGCCCGTTGGTTTGCCATTTTTTACCACTTTCAACTCATACTCTAAACCCTGTTTTTGAGAAGTGATAAATTCCTTGGCGGCCTCCACGAAGTCGTCATTTTTGGCGGCTTTGAAGTTGAGCGCATCCGGGTCGTACGTATTGGGGTCGGGGTTGACTTTAATGCCGTTAATAGCTGCCCAGTTGACTGCCACTACCCAGTCGCCGTCACCGATTACCGTTGCGATGTAAGCACCTTTGGCGGCTTGCGGATTGAGTTTCCAGGCCACCGGCCCGATGAGCTTGTCTTCACCCACTGATTTTCCCAAGGCACCCACGATTTTTAGGTTGTATTTTCCTTTGCCGTATTTTTCATCCAACGCCTGTTGGGTAGAAGAAATGTAGAAAGGAGCACCGTCACCCATGATCATAATTCCCGCGCTGCCCTCGGTGGGGATGTCTTTTCCTGTGTCAAAGGATTCGATGAATTTCATCTGATTGTTACGGAGTTCCGACAGCCAGTCCTGACGCGTCAGCGACAGATTGACTCCGTTTTTCTCCATCAGTGAGCCTGCTGTTGTTTTTGCCCCACCGTTGGCGGCAATGATTCCCGATTGAGCATTCCACGCATAGCCTGAAATATTGACCAGTGGCTTACTGGCCGTTGAAGCACTTTCGGAGGGTAAGTCCAGTTTAGCGGACGTGGTGGTCACGTTTACGTTGTCGTTTTGAACGTCAATCGTCGAAACACTTTTTGATTCGGCAATTTTCAGTTCGGGGCCAAAGTAATAATACAAAGCCCCCGCTGCCACTGCTAACAGAACAATGATGGCAACTTTTCCTGCACCTGTTAATTTCATTTGTTTTTAATAGTTAAGGTTAATTTTTAGAAATGCCGATGCGGCACTGATTTAAATGGACTGTCGCCTCAGACAGATAGTTGCCGCGCCATTTATGGCGTGCATAAAGATGATTTTTTGCTATTTTGAGGGCTTTAGCCCTTTGACCACAGTATCCATTATTATTTAAGCGGATATGTACTGTTTGATACCGTTTTCAATCAATGTTATTTCGCCCGCTACGCCCTCTTTTGCCGTGACAGTGGCTTGAATTTTTTGCTCAATTTCCACAAGCTTGTCGGTAAACTTGCTGTCAATTCCATTCAGGGCCGCTATTTTTTCGGCTTGCATTTTTTCTAAATTGGCAATTTCCTGCTTCAATTTAGTGATTTGCTGCTCAAGGTTGGAAGCTTCGTTGTTCAACTGTTTTTGCTCCTTATCCTTCTCCGCATTTAACGCCGTTTTCTTTTGTTCCCCCGCACTTACGGTCGCTTCAAAAGCTTTCTGTAATTCGCTCTTGTAAAAATTTGCTGACTCCAACAAAAACTGCTGATTGCAATTGGGATTCAGGAGTTTAGCTCCTTCGTAGGCCGTCTTGAAATGCTCCACCGAAGGATTGCTGCTCGTGCGGAGAAGCATCAGCGAAAACTCGTAAAAGTCGAATCCGGGCTGGTTTTTTTCCTCCAATATTTTCCGAAACCGGTTCCGTAAGTCATCCACAAAATCGTTGGAGGCAGGTGGAGTAAAAACGGGAGCGTTGATGGTCGTTGAGGAATTTTTTCCTGCAAAGGATGGGGTAGGGGAAGTTGATGGCGGAGGTGTAGAAGTAGTTGGTTTTGTTTCTTCGTCCATGACCACAAAAACGCCTGCCAAATCGCGAAGCCAGCCGCCCATTTTATTTTTTTGAGGTTTTTCTGCCACTGTGGTAAAAAGTTTAATGTGTAATTAAGTTAAGAACTTTGTTCTATGAAACGGAAAGTTATAAAAACGCTCGTAATTAGGACATAAAGGTAGAGAAGAATTTATTTTGAGGTAGAGTAGAGTACAAGAGCGGTTCAAAATAAGGCCGACCAAGGCGGTTTTTGGGATGAAGTTTTTAAATAGCACACAGATGAAACGGATTGAACTGATTTAAACTGATTTTTTATGAATTTATCTGTGTTGACCCGTTAAATCAGTTAAACCAGTGTGCTATTATTTTTTATAATAAATCTAAAAAAGGAATCTTTGCTATTTTTGCCCTCCTTTAACCATTTTCAAATTATGAATAGACTTATTTGCTTCTCTTTGGCGCTGGCATTTTTTACAAATACCGTTCTTAGTCAAACCGCGCGTCCCAACGTCATTATCATTTATGCCGATGACTTGGGCTACGGTGATGTAAGTTGCTACGGAGCCAAAAAAGTGGCTACTCCCCACATTGATAAATTGGCAAAAGCAGGGACTCGTTTTACCAATGCCCATACCACTTCCGCTACCTGCACACCTTCGCGCTACTCCATGCTCACGGGTGAATACGCTTGGCGCAAACCGGGCACGGGCGTAGCCACAGGCGATGCGGCGGCGTTGATCTTGCCTGGACGAAGTACATTGCCGTTGGTGTTTCAAAAAGCGGGGTACAAAACGGGTGTCGTAGGGAAGTGGCATTTGGGTTTGGGCCCGCAGAGAGGCCCGGATTGGAACGGAGAGATCAAGCCAAGTCCCTTGGATATTGGTTTTGATGAATCGTTTATCATGGCCGCCACCGGCGACCGTGTACCCTGTGTGTACGTAGAAAACCGTCGAGTGGTCAATCTGAATCCCACCGACCCGATTAAAGTAAGTTTTAAAGACCCCGTCGGTAACGAACCCACGGGCCGGGCTAATCCTGAACTGCTGAAAATGAAGCATTCGCACGGCCACGATTTTACGATTATCAACGGCATTGGTCGCATTGGGTACATGACGGGCGGAAAATCGGCGCGTTGGAAAGACGAGGACATGGCCGATATTTTTACCGAAAAAGCCGTGTCATTCATTGAAAAACACCAAACAGAGCCTTTCTTTCTATATTTTTCTACGCAGGACATTCACGTTCCGCGCGTTCCAAATCAACGGTTTGTGGGGAAAAGCGGTATGGGCCCGCGCGGTGATGTGATTCTGCAATTGGACTGGACGGTAGGCCAAGTCATGCAAGCCCTTGACCGGCTGAATCTTACCAAAAATACCCTCGTTATTTTCTCCAGCGACAACGGCCCCGTCGTAGACGATGGCTACCAAGACCAAGCAGTAGAACTCCTCAACGGCCACACGCCCGCCGGCTCATTGCGGGGAGGCAAGTACAGCGCCTTTGATGCCGGTACCCGCGTGCCGTTCATTGTGCGTTGGCCCGGGCAGGTGAAAGCGGGAGTTTCTAACGCGTTAGTGAGCCAAATTGATTTATTGGCCTCCTTTGCCGCATTAACCAACCAAAAATTTGATTCCGCCACCGCGCCCGATACCAAAGACTATTTAGCGGCGCTGTTGGGCAAAGACAAAAAAGGCCGTGATTATTTGATAGAGCACGCCGGTATATTTTCCATCATCAAAGGCGATTGGAAATACATTGAGCCGAGCAACCGCGCCAAAAAAAGCATTGAAACCAATACTGAATTGGGTAATGACCCGCAGCCGCAGTTGTATAATCTGGCCAAAGACATTGGCGAAAAAAATAATGTGGCGGCGGCTAATTGGGAAAAAGTGAAGGAGTTGGAGGGGTTGTTGAAAGGGGTAAAAGAAAGAAAATAGTACAACAAAAGCCGACCTCTTTCGAAGTCGGCTTTTGTTTTTAGGAAACCCAATGTAATTAAACTTTGATTTCAACATCAACGCCACTTGGCAATTCGAGTTTCATCAGAGCATCTACCGTTTTAGCGCTTGACGAGTGAATGTCGATCAGACGCTTGTAGGTGCAAAGTTGGAATTGCTCACGTGATTTTTTGTTCACGTGGGGTGAGCGCAATACTGTGTAGATTTGCTTCTCTGTAGGCAATGGAATCGGGCCGCTTACCACAGCACCCGTTGATTTCACCGCTTTCACGATGCGGTCAGCCGATTTGTCCACCAAATTGTGGTCAAATGACTTGAGCTTGATACGAATCTTTTGGTTCATTATTACTTTGTTGGCTCCGGTTGATTTTAAATTACCCCATCGAAAGAGCCATTTTCTCCGATAGGAAATATTTTTATGTTTTTGATTTACGGTTTACTGTTTGTGGTTTACAGTTTATTGTGAATAACCGTAAACCTATAAAGCCAAAACTGTAAACTTAAATTTAGCCTTTTGATTTTGCAATAACGGTTTCGGCCAGGTTGTTTGGCAAGAACTCGTAGCGTGCGAAAGTCAAGTTGGCAGTAGCACGACCCGAAGACATGGTACGAAGGTCGGTAATGTAACCAAACAACTCAGACAAAGGCACATCGGCTTTGATAACCTGTGCACCCGCACGTGAGTCCATCCCTTTCATAATACCACGACGGCGGTTTAAGTCACCCGTGATAGGTCCGGTGTATTCTTCCGGTGACAATACTTCAACGGCCATGATGGGCTCCAACAATCTTGGCCCTGCTTGACGCGCGGCTTCTTTGAAACCAATCTTTGCCGCCAACTCGAACGAAAGTGAGTCGGAGTCAACATCGTGGAAAGAGCCGTGGAAAAGGCGTACTTTCATGCTTTCTATCTGATAACCGGCTAACGGCCCATTGATCATTGCTGCTTCAAAACCTTTTTGCACAGGTTGGATAAATTCGCGAGGAATAGCACCACCTACGACCTGATTTACAAACTGTAGCCCTTTTTTTGCCTCCTGACCTTCTTCATTGTCATCGCGCGGCCCGATTTCAAACAAAATATCGGCAAACTTACCACGACCACCCGTTTGCTTCTTATACACTTCGCGGTGTTCAAAGGTTTTGGTCAATGATTCTTTATAAGCTACCTGTGGCGCACCTTGGTTTACTTCTACTTTGAACTCACGACGCATACGGTCAATGATGATTTCTAAGTGAAGTTCACCCATCCCTTTGATAATGGTTTGACCGGTTTCCTCATTGGACTCAACCTGCAAGGTTGGGTCTTCTTCGATCAATTTACCAATCGCTTTCGAGAAGTTGTCTTGATCGGCGGTTTTCTTAGGTTCAATCGCGTACCCAATTACTGGATCTGGGAAAACCATTGATTCCAGAATGATTGGGTGTTTCTCATCAGAAAGGGTATCACCCGTTTTGATGTCTTTAAAACCTACAACTGCCCCAATATCACCAGCCTCTAAACGCTCGATTGCGTTTTGCTTGTTGGCGTGCATTTGGAAAATACGAGAAATACGTTCTTTGTTTTCTGAACGGTTGTTCAACACATAAGAACCTGATTCCAATACACCCGAATACGCACGGATAAAGCACAAGCGGCCTACAAAAGGATCGGTAGCGATTTTGAACGCCAACGCTGAGAAAGGTTCTTTAACACTTGGTTGACGAGAAATTTCAGCTCCTGTATTAGGATCAGTTCCTTTGATGCTTTCTTTGTCCAATGGTGAAGGCAACAACGCCATCACGTAATCAAGCATGGTCTGGACGCCTTTGTTTTTGAAAGAAGAACCACAAAGCATGGGAACAACTTTCATCGCAATGACTGATTCACGTAAAGCAGCCAGTATTTCAGCTTCCGTAATAGAAGCCGGATCCTCGAAGTATTTTTCCATCAAGGTGTCGTCAAACTCGGCAACTGCTTCGAGCAATTTCTCGCGCCATTCCGTTGCTTCTTCGAGCATATCGTCCGGAATAGGTACTTCTTGGAAGGTCATTCCTTTGTCATGCTCGTTCCAGACCATTCCACGGAAGTTCACCAAATCAACTACTCCTTTGAAGTTCTCTTCAGAACCAATGGGTAATTGAAGGGGTACTGCATAGCTGCCCAACATTTCTTTTACTTGCGTACAAACACCCAAAAAATCTGCGCCTGAGCGGTCCATTTTGTTGACGAAGCCCAAGCGAGCTACGTTATAGTTGTTGGCCAAACGCCAGTTGGTTTCTGATTGTGGTTCTACCCCATCAACGGCACTGAACAAAAATACAAGACCATCTAATACGCGAAGTGAGCGGTTTACTTCTACTGTAAAGTCAACGTGGCCTGGCGTGTCAATAATGTTGATGTGGTATTTTTCGTTTCTATACGTCCAATCTACGGTAGTAGCAGCTGAGGTAATAGTGATACCGCGCTCCTGCTCCTGCGCCATCCAGTCCATCGTTGCAGCACCGTCGTGTACTTCGCCGATTTTATGGCTTACCCCTGCGTAATAAAGAATTCGCTCTGTTGTGGTGGTTTTACCAGCATCAATGTGAGCAGCTATCCCAATGTTTCTTGTGAATTTTAAATCACGTGCCATGGTTGATTGTGATTGTTATTGAATCTGTTAAGTCTAATTGCTTAATAAAAAAGGGGGCTGATTTTAGCACACCCCTGAAAATCAGAGCGCAAAATTACAGGTTTTGTCTTGAAAAAACAAACTTAGATTTGTACAAAATTTAGAGTATGTTCTATAAAGCACTTTTTTAACATGTACTTATTGTAGATAGATTCTGTAGATTTTGGTATTGTTTTTGCTCATAAACTTCTGTTTTACCATTCAAAAAATTTTTTCTCTCACTGATTTATATGAGAATACAGTTACCGGAAATGAAACATAAGCTGCATCAAATGTTAATTCTAATGCTCGTTATGATATTGACAGGAGCAACTCTTCATGCGCAGTCGCGTTGGGAGGCTGGTGTAGGAGTAGGGGGAGTAGGGTATTTGAACAAACAGGATCTTTTGTCAAAAGAATTTCATGCGGGGATAAGCGGTCACGTTCGAAAATACCTAAATGATTTTATTGCTTTGTGTTATAATTTTCAAGTTGGGCGGCTTTGCGGTCGAGATAGTCATTATCCTGACCGTCGTTCCCGCAATTTAATGTTTGAATCGCGGTTTATGGAAAATGCATTACTGGTAGAATGGGATTTTTATAACATCAATCCGGTGTTCTACCGTCAGCGGTATGGATTTCAGTCTATTTTTTCACCGTATTTTTTTACAGGAATTGCTCTTATTTACAATAATCCAGAACCAACTTTTAAGGATACCCAAACACCTTACACCTGGATTCAAGAAGGAATTGATATAGACCAGAATGCCCGTTATCCTCACTCGCACATTGCCTTTCCAATTGGAGCTGGTATCAAATATGATTTATCACCCGAGTGGACACTTGGACTTGAGGTTACGTTTCGTATTGCCACTACTGACTATTTAGATGGTATCAGTTACTCGGGAAATCCTAAACGAAACGATGCTTACCAAATGGCAAACCTCCATCTTACCCGACGTTTAGGGTTAAGTGCGATGAAGATTCGCCGAAAATGGTGAGAATATTTTTTGTCATACTGTCTTTTGCTTTTGTTTGTATATTGCCTTCTAAAATACACTACTTTTTACTTCATTTTTATGCCATCTATATTTACTCGTATCGTTAATGGAGAAATCCCCTGTCATAAAATCGCTGAGACAGAAGAGTTTTTAGCTTTTTTAGACGTGTTTCCCTGCGCACCCGGCCACACGTTGGTTATTCCCAAGCAGGAGATTGATTATATTTTTGACTTGGACGATGCGCTCTATGCAGGTTTGATGCAATTTTCAAAAAAAGTAGCCGCTGCCGTTGAGCAAGCCGTTCCCTGCAAACGCATCGGCATCGCTGTTATAGGTTTAGAAGTGCCTCATGCGCACGTACACCTGATTCCGATGAACAGCATGGCAGATATGAACTTCAACAATAAACTCAAAATGAGTCAGGATGAATTGGCAGAAATAGCCGAAAAAATCAGGAAACAGCTGAGTTGAGAAACCCTATTTGCAATCGGGGTAAGTAAATATCCGACTGTAGGTAGAAATGCCCGAACCGTCTAAAAATTTGGTGAGCGATTGTTCCGTCAGCGGAAAGCCGGTAGTGTTATACGTATAGGTATAGGTAATTTCAGTAATTGCTTTTCCCGCTTCGTATTCGGTACGTTTTCCAGCATTACCGCCTGCACTGGTGGTAAAAAGCGGGAATTTGATGTAGTCGGCATAATATTCCAATACATTGACCGACCAGCCTTTGAACGAGTCATACAACGATTTTTTGTTGTCATAGCCACTCAGCACAATACGATAAAGTTCCCGGTTGGTGCTTGCGTTCACAGTGAGGGTCTCCGTGATATTTCCTTGACTGTCGCGTTTAATGGTGGTTTGTACCCCTTTCGAGTCCGTAATTTTGGTGATACGCAGGTTGTCATCCGTCTCAAAGTTAAGGGTATAATTGACATAGGCGGATTCATTGGTCTTGACCACGGTTAGACGGGTTAAAGCTCCTTTGGAATTGTATTCCAATTTTTCTTCCACATCGGCATCGACCACCTTTACCAACCGGCTGTTTTCATACGTATATTGGATAGTTGCGGCGGGTTTTAACTGACCTGTAGCGTTGTCTTTAACCGAGACGTTCAATGCTTCCGGTAATCCACTCGCACTGTATTGATACTCCAATTTATAGGCATTGTTGACGCCAGTTTCACTGCCGATATTGCAGGCAGGAGTAGTGACGGGAGCAGGTGCCTTCTCTTTACAGGAAAAAACAAGCAGCAAAGACAAAAAAAGAATCGTTCTCTTCATGGTGCAAAGTTAGATGTATCAGTCTTTAACAACGCAAAAATGGAGAGTTTTCGCTTTTTAGCAAAGAAGTTTTTTTAACGGAAGTCCGTTCTGTTACCCGCTGAGGCTTACAAAGAAGGAGATTGACGACTGTGAACAGGTTGAAGGTTTATGGTGTACCCCATTAATTGGACAAAATAGTTAATACTTTATAAGTGTATTATGGTTTAGTTAATATTTAGGGCAATTGCATGAAGTGGTAAGTTAGCCCGACCTTTGGGAAATGAATGTAGCTGAATTTTTCTTTGAGTTGGACGACCCTCGCCGGGACGGAAGCTGTTATCACGTCCTATCGGACATTGTCAT
>Ga0247843_1003296_pt1 | contig 26875 bp, 18 predicted proteins | sample LaCruzMarch2017__FD_192420 | JGI IMG/M metagenome (GOLD analysis project Ga0247843, IMG submission 192420) | Freshwater microbial communities from meromictic Lake La Cruz, Castile-La Mancha, Spain - LaCruzMarch2017_8m | ecosystem: Environmental > Aquatic > Freshwater > Lake | place: Spain... | reverse complement strand
GACCTTCAGGAACTGGGCAAACTTGCCGGAACTGCGGTCGTAATCGCTCAATCGCTGGGGAACCGGCTCCAGGGAACGGCCGATGAAGTCCGTCCGGAAAGGGCCCGGCTCGACCAAGGTGACCCGAATGCCCAAACCCAGCGTTTCGGCCCGAAGGCTTTCAGACAACGCCTCCACGGCCGCCTTGGCTGCGCCATATACTCCGAATCCGGCATAATTCGAAATGGCCGCCGCCGCGCTCAGGTTGATGATATGCCCGGCGCGCTGGGCCCGCAGTCGGGGCAGAACGGCCCGGATCACATTCAACGTCCCGAAGAAGTTGGTCTCCATGCAGCGACGAATTTGGTCGGGCTGGCATTCTTCGATGGCCCCGATCAATCCATAGCCCGCGTTATTGACCACCACATCCAACGGACCGAAGCGCTCGATGGCCGCATCAAGGGCGGCGTGGATCTGGTCCTCACGTGTGATGTCCAGAGCGAGCGCGAGGGCTTGATCCGGAACGACGGCTGCGAGGGGTTCGATGGTGGAAACATCCCGAGCGGTCAGCACCACCCGGTCACCTGCTTGGAGGGCTGCCTCAGCGATGGCGCGACCGAACCCGGAAGAACAGCCGGTGATGAACCAGGTTCGTGGACCGCCCGATGGAATGGAGCTCATAGAAGGGGCACGCTAACCCCAGTCTCTGGTCCCGCAAACGAGACGACCCCCATCGGTCGTTTCGCCCGACTTGGCGGGGCTTGCGGTTGTTCTGCGAGGACGCCTAACCTTGAAGCATCGCCGTGGCTTTGTTTCGTTTCCATTCGAGTCGCTGGTCTCGTCCGCTTCTGTGCGGTTGGGCCTGGTTGGGCCTGGTTTCAGCGTCACTGTCCGCGGCCGATTTCTGGGCCGATCATGTCGAGCCCATCCTCAAAGAGCATTGCGCCGAATGCCACAGCCCCACCCGCTCCAAGAGTCGGCTGGACCTCTCGACCTTTCAGAACGCCTTGCGCGGAGGTGACCGAGGGGCGGGCTTTGTTCCGGGCCGTCCGGAGGAGAGTAGCCTGTATTTGCTGCTCAAGCCGGGAGCCGATCCGCACATGCCGCCGAAAAAACAGCTTTCGGACGAGCAACTGGCCTTGATCCGCACCGGTATCGAAAAACTGGAAGCCAAGCCCGCCGCGGCCGCGCCAACCGAGACGGCATCGAATTCATCGACCTCATCCGCCATGGGTGCGTTGGCGGTGCGCAAACCCGTGTGGGTGCCTCCGGCCGGAATGGCCCCATCGGCGGTGATCGATGGATTCCTGGAACGGGGTTGGAAGGCCCGCAAGGTCCGGCCTGCGGCCCGCGCCGACGACGCGACTTGGCTGCGTCGTATCCATTTGGATCTCGTGGGGCGGATTCCCACCGAAGAGGAGGCGGCCCGTTTTCAACGACTGCCCGCCCGGAAGCGGCGTGAAACCACGGTCGATGGATTGCTGGCCCACCCCGAGCATCCGCGGCACCTCCGGGAGATGTTTGATGTGCTCTGGATGGGACGTCCGACGGGCAATGCCGAGGCCCAGCGTCGCGATCACCGGTGGTACGAGTTCCTCGAAACCTCGTTCCGCGAGAATCGCCCATGGGATGCGATGGTGCGCGATCTCATCTTGGCCCGGCCCGCGAAGCCGGATCAGCGCGGCCTGGTGCAATTCCTTTACGAGCGGCAGAACAATCCGCAGGCCATGGCCGAGGCGGTGGCCCCGCTGGTCTTCGGCCTGCAAATTGGGTGCGCCCAATGCCACGACCACATGGTGGCTCGCGAGATCAAGCAGGCCCATTACTGGGGAATGGTCGCGGCCTTCAACCGGTCCAAGAACGTGGATTCGGACGCGGGCTTCGGTTTGGCCGAGTCGGCCATCGGTGGGTTCGTGAGCTTCGCCAATCTCAAGAAGGAGTCCCAGCAGGCGCGGTTGGTGTTTTTCAATGGGCGCACCGTCGATGAACCTTGGCCCGCCGAAGGGGCCAAAGAAGTGGATGCCCCCGATAAGTACCGGGTGCCGCCGCCCAAGAACAAGGAACGCCCGCCAGCGCCGGCCGAGCCGCAGTTTTCGCGCCGGCAGGCCTTGGCCGAGGCGGTCACTCGGGGTAATCCATTGCTGGCCCGGGCGGCCGTCAATCGCGTGTGGGCGATGTTTCTGGGGCGCGGATTGGTGCATCCGGTGGACCTCATGGATTCCCAGCATGCTCCCAGTCACCCCGAACTGCTGGACTGGTTGGCCCAAGACTTCGAGCACAGCGGCTACGATGTGCGGCGATTGATCCGCAATTTGGTGCTGTCTCGAGCCTACCAACTCGATTCGCGTCCCGCGCCCGGCAAAGCCCCGGCCGACGAGGCCTTCGCCCGGGCCATCGAGAAGCCGCTGTCGGCCGAGCAATTGGCCCGTTCGTTGATCTTGGCTGCTGGTCCTTGGAAGGCCGATGCGAAGTCGCCGGCAGCCTCGGTGAACGTCGACCCCACGTCGCTCCAGCGAGCCCTCGTCCGCGATTTCCCCAACCTGTTCGCGCCCGAATACAACGCCACGCTCCAGCAGGCCTTGTTCCTCTCGAACTCACCAGTCATCGAATCGCTGCTCCAACCGCGATCAGGCAACCTGGCAGAACGCTTGGCGGCCTTGGCCGATGATCCAACCCGCGTGAAGACCGCCTTCCAGGCCGTGTTGGGTCGCAGTCCCGATCGCGACGAATTGCGGGCCAGCGTGGCCTACCTCCAGGAGCATCCGGGGCAGGGCGGTCGGTCGCAGTTCCTGTGGGCGTTGTTGTCGGGGGCGGAATTCCAGGTGAACCACTGACGTCATGACACCGCCCCAAGACCCGCACACCCCGATTCCAGGAATGGCCGGTGCCACCTGCGGTCAACCCGATCACGTCCTGCACCGGCGGAAGTTCCTGACTGGCCTGGGCGCCGCCGGAACGGTGTCGCTCGGCAGTTGGGCGGGGCTCTTCTCGCTGCCGGCCTTCGCCCAGCAGGCCAAACGCACGGCCAAACGGTGCATCCTCTTATGGCTTTGCGGTGCGCCGAGCCAATTCGAAACGTGGGATCCCAAGCCCGGACGCATCAGTGCCGGCCCGTTTCGCTCGATCCCCACGAAGCTTCCGGGTGTCCACTTCAGCAGCTTGATGTCCCGATGCGCTACCATCGCCGACAAGCTCGCGGTGGTGCGCTGCATGAAGACCGACCAGAACGAGCACTTGCAGGGCATCAACTTGCTCAATCGGGGCTCGGCACCCCGGCCGCCCTTCGTGCGTCCGGTGCTCGGGTCGGTGTTGGCCCAGCAGTTGGGGCACCTCGACAATCCGGTGCCCAATTTCATCCTGCTCGATCCGTGTCCCGAAGGGAACGAGTTCAAGGAATTCAAGGCCGGCAACTGGGCCGGATGGTTGGGGGCGCAGTATGGCCCGGTCCGCGTGGGCGGCGACTACCGCATCGAGAACGTGCAGCGGCAGGCTGACTTGTCGGCCGAGGATCACGCGTCGCGCAACGCCCTGCGGCGGTTCCTCACGCGAAAGTACGAGAATGACCGCAAGTCGGCCGCCGCCGCCTCGCAGAATGCGGTGTTCGAGCGGGTGAAGGGTTTGATGAGCTGCGCCGACCTCTTCGACCTCGAGAAGCTCCCGGCCAAGGATCGCGAACGCTACGGCCCCGGGGCCTTCGCCCAGCACACGCTTCAAGCCCGGCATCTGGTGGAGAATGGCGCGCCCTTCGTGATGGTCTCCAATGGCATGCCTTGGGACAGCCACGTGTTCCACAACGAGATTTACCAAATGCTCACGCCGGAGCTCGATAACGTGATCTTCCAGTTGATCACCGACCTGGAGCAGCGGGGCTTGCTCGATTCCACCCTCGTGGTGGCCATGGGAGAATTCGGCCGCACGCCCTGGCTCAATCAGGCCCGGGGTCGCGACCACTATTCCAAGGCGTGGTCCTTGATGCTCGCTGGGTGCGGGATCAAGCGAGGTGTGGTGGTGGGCGGTACCGATGCCGAAGGGGCCGAAGTGGATGGCCAGGCCTTCAACGAGAAGAACCTCTTCGCGACAATTTTCTCCGCTTTGGGAATCAATCCCTACGCTCTGTACGACATCGGAGATTTGCCGAGTTTCCGCCGCGTCGAAGACCGGGCCGAACCCATCCGGGAGGTCTTGGCGTGACGTGTTTCATTCAACCCATTCAACCCGTTCAACCCGATTTGGACATCGCCCACCATGGCTGACACCGATCCCAAGTCGTCACCGACTCCGCCCGCAGAGCCCAAGCTGACCAAGGCGAAGGAAATTAATCTCCCTTCGGCGGTCCTGGCTCTCGAATCCACTCCGGACGGGAAGACCTTGTTTGCCGCGTGTCTCGACGGCTCGGTTCAACGGGTGACGGTCGAGACGGGCGAGGCACTCGCCATCGGTCGCCATGACAGTTACGCCAGTGGCGTGGCCTTGCTGCCGGGAGCCCAGCAATTGGTTTCGTCCGGTTATGACGGCGTTTTGCACTGGCTGGATCTGGCCTCGGGCAAAGAACTTCGATCGGTTCAAGCTCATCAGTTCTGGTCGTGGGATTTGGCGGCATCTCCCGACGGGCGATGGGTGGCCAGCGTCACCGGTCAATACCGGGCCGGTAGCTACAAGTACGACCCGGCTCCCGGCACCGAGCCGTCGGTCCGCGTGTACGACGCGGTGAGCGGCGCACTGAAGCACTCGTGGGACTTCCTGCCGCCGGTGCAAGCCGTGGCTTTCAGCCCGGACAGCCGCCGGGTGGCCGCTGGCAACCTCATGGGCGAGGTGGCCGTGTGGGACTTGGAGACCGGCCGCATTGTCTCGCAGTGGAAGACCGACGACCTGACCAGTTGGGGTATCATCAAGAGCCACCATTTTTTGGGCGGGGTGTTCGCACTCGAGTTCTCTCCAGACGGCGAGCGTCTCTACGCCTGCGGCATGGGTCCGATGCGCGATCCCATGGCGGGCAACGGAGTTCAGCGGTGGCAGTCCTTCGATTGGAAGACCGGCAAGAAGCTCGATCAGACCCACGAGGGAGAGAGCGGGCAGGGGTTGATGGAGGCCTTGGCCTTCCATCCGGATGGGAAGCACTTCGTCATGGCCGGCCGGCTATTCCAAGGCACCTGGAACCTCGCACTCTTCGAATCGGCCAGCGGTCGCAACCTCTTCAGCATCGACGCCAAGCACCGCATCACCGACGCCCGCTTCAGCGCCGACGGCCAACGATTGTTCCTGGCCAAAGCCCGCCAGCAAGAACTCAAGAACGGCCGCTGGAACGACTTCGGCCTCCTCGAAATCCACACCGTAACCGGCCTCGGGGCTTGAGCCTGAGCGAATCCGCCTGATTCCTCGTGGTCGGCCGCTTGACAACTGTGTATGCACAGTATATACAGTATTCACGATGTCTGACCGGTCCCCATCCTGGACTCTGCCGCTCATCTCGCCAGCGGCGCAGGGGGCTCTCTATGAGCAGATCATCGAGGGCATCCAGCGCGAGATCAGTGCCGGCCGTCTGCGCCCGGGCGACGCCCTGCCATCCTTCCGCCAACTCGCGACTGACCTGATGGTCAGTGTCATCACCGTGAAGCGCGCTTACGAAGAACTGGAGCGCGGAGGAATCCTCTACCGTCGGCAAGGGCTCGGGACCTTCGTGGCCGAGACCGGGCGGGATCGCAACCGGGAGGCCCGCCAGGCGGAAGCCTCGCAGCTCTTCCAGGCCGCGATCGCGTCCGCCCGACAAGCCGGTCTGTCCGATCGCGAGATCGTTTCCCTCGTTCGTGAATCCCTCCAGAGCCCCTCGAAAGAACTGAACCCATGAATCCGAATGCCATCGAGATCCGCGGACTGACCAAATCGTTCCGCAAGTTCCGCCTGGGTCCGCTCGACCTCACGGTTCCGCGCGGTTCCATTTACGGATTCGTCGGCCCCAACGGAGCCGGAAAGACCACCACGCTCGACCTGCTCCTGGGAATGGGCTCGCCGGAGGGTGGGCGCATTCTTGTGGATGGGCTCGACCACGCCCGAGACGAGGTCGCGGTGAAGCAGCGCATCGGCTACGTGAGCCCCGACCTGGATTTCCGGATGTGGGGCAAGATCGGAAAAGCCATCCGCTTCGTGCGAGGATTCCACCCAGGTTGGGACGACCGTCACTGCGGGCAGTTGTTGCAGACCTTCCGGCTCGGGCTCGACGACTCGATCGCCACGCTGTCCTACGGCAGCAAGATCAAGCTGGCCCTCGTGCTGGCGCTGGCCTGGCGCCCATCCATCCTCATCCTCGACGAGCCCACCGTCGGACTCGACGCGGTGGCCCGGCGTGACCTGTATTCCGAGTTGCTGGAAACCGTTCGGGATGAAGAACGCACGGTGCTGATCTCGACCCACGCCCTGGGCGACGTCGAGCGGTTCGCCGATCGCCTGGGATTCATCAAGGACGGGCGCATGCTCCTCGAGGGCGGGACCGCGGAACTCCTGCAACGGTACCGGATGGTTGATTGCCAGACGAACGATCCGGGCCGCCTGCGGAACCAGCCTGGAGTGTTGATCGCCCGGAATGACGGGAATCGACTCCGGGTGCTCGTGGACCGCGGGGAGGAGTCCGAGGACTGGCTCCAGCAGTGCGGGGCGCAAGCCCTATTCTCGGCTCCGGTCACACTGGAGGAGTTGTTCATCACCCTGGCCAAGGACTGACCATGAACCTCCATCCGTTGATTCTCCGAGACCACTACCAGCGCTGGTGGTGGGCGCACCTCATGGGGTTTCTCCTGTTTGCAGCCATCGGGGTCGCGGTCGGTTTCGGGTTGGATCCTCACAAGATTCCGCTGGGGGCCGGGGCCGTTCTGATCGCGGTCACTCTCGGGGTGGCGTTCCACGCCCGTACCCTGTTGTCGTTGCCCATCCGCGCGAGCGAGCTGGGGACCACGTTGTGGTGGATCGCCGTGCCCCTGAGCGCGCTAGCCCCGACAGCGGGTCTAGCTATCGGATGGACGGTCTCAGGCCTCTTCGGAAGCACGGTTCTCGTCGATGTCGCCGCCTTGTTCCGGTTTCTGCTGCTGACCCAGGCGGTGAGCACCTTCCAGTTCACCGTGCTCTGTTTCATGCCGAATGCCTACCCCTACGATCCGCGGGAGAAGATTCTGGGCGGGGTCACGGGGGCGTTCTGGGGAATCGGCCCCGGCGCGAGTTGTTGCTTCACCCTGTTCTGGTCCGAGTCGCTAACTGTCTGGGATCCGGTTTCCTGCGTGATCCTGGCGGTGGGCGCGACGTGTGGCCTCGTGTCTTGGCATCGGCGCACTGCGTTCCTGCTCCAACGATCCCGGAAGATTGAGGGACCTAAGCAGAGCGTCAGGTCCGCGGTGGTTCTGCCCAAGCCTTCCCGCCTCGACGGATTCGCAGGGCTCTACCTGGCGATGTTTTCGGTGGGTGCCGCGGTCGGATTAGCCCTCAGTGGCGCGCTCTGGGCCTACATGGCCTCATCGCCGGATAGGATGGCGGCGATACGGCCACAGGTGGTTCCAGCGCACCGCTTTGGCGATACCGTGACCATCGTCATGAGGCCTGGGGTTCTGGCGAGGGCACAGGCCACTCTTATGTGCATGATGATCGCTTTCCCGTTTTTGTCGGTCTGGTCATCCTTGGCATCGCTGAGGCATTGGCGGACGCTTCCGATCTCCGCACAGAGCATGGCCTGGGTTCTTATTGGCCTGCACCTGACCGGTTGGTTCGGTTCTATCTTGCCAATGCACGCGCTGATGAAATGGCTGTCCATTCAATCGTCGTGGCCAGCCAGTCAACCGTTGTTGGTGTGGTCAGACCTCGGATTGCTGGTATTGGAAGCCGGGTTGTTCGCCATGGTGCTGGCGTTCGCGCTGCGGTTCGGCGTGAAGTCGTTCACCCCGTGGTGGTTTGTGCTGCTGTCGCCGCTCGTTGGGGTCACCCATTTGATGTTGAGTCCGATCCTTGAGCGGTTTTTTGAGGAGGGAGGAGAACCACCCGCCACTGTCGCGTCCGCCCTCACCGGAGTCATCCTCCTCTTCGTCGCCCAAGCTTGGATCGTGCGAAGCCTGCGCCACCAGTCGCGCATTTTCTCTCCGGGCTTCCACCAGTTCGGACGGCTCAACGCGGGTTCCTGACCCGGCCTGGGCCTGAGGTTCTGGTCGGGCAGATCCGGTGCAAGAAACTCCTGCCGCGCGACCCGAGCTCAGGCGGTTCAGGCCGCTTTGAGGAGGGCCAGTGGACGGACTTTGGCGGTGATGGCCCGCTCCCGTTTCCGCAAATCGCGGAAGTCGCAGTTGCTTTGCACCCGGAACCAGAACTCCGAGGTCTGTTCGAAGAATTTGCCCAACTTCATCGACATTTCCGGCGTGATGGAACGCCTTCCCAGAACGATTTCATTGATGGCCCTCGGCGAGACACCGAGGGCGCGACCCAAGGCGTTCTGCGAAATTCCGAGCGGAATCAAGTACTCTTCCAGAAGGATCTCGCCGGGCGTGACGGGTTTCATGGATCTCATCCTAGGACCTCTTGGAAGGGTGTCCATTGGAGTCGAGGGAGTCTGGTTCCGGAGCCCGCCAGGCTTTCGACGTTTGGCAGGCTACGGCTTGGCCAGGGCCTTGGCGGCGGCTTGTTGGAAGGCGCGGCGGACTTCGCTGGCGTCGCTGTTGGGGAAGTTGGAGCGTTGGACCATCAGCACGTAGGCCACGCCCTGGACCGGGTCGATCCAGGCTTGGGTGCCCCAGGCACCTCCGTGGCCGAAGGTTCCGGGCGAGAGCATCGCGGCCACGCCGTCATGGGGCGTCTTGAGCACGCAAGTGCCGAGACCCCAGCCGTAGTTCAGTCCGCGTCGCCCGAAGGAGTCGCCCTGGAAGAAGCCCGTGGGCAGGGTCGCGGGCGTCTGCGGCGTGGACATGAGTTTCACCGACGCCTCGCTGAGGTAGCGGACGCCCCGGAAGGTTCCGCGGCCGAGCAGCATCTGACAGAACTTCGCATAGTCTTCGGCCGTGGAATACAGGCCGCCATTGCCCTGCGGCGGACGGTCGCGGGGGCCAAACTCCGGCCGGGGCGGCACGGCTTCGAGCGATCCGCTGGTCGAGTTCTTGGAGTAGGCGGTGACCTGACGAGCGCGTTCCGAGGCGCCCGGATAAAACGTGGTGCTCTTCATGCCCAGCGGCTGGAACAGCCGTTTGTCGAGAAAGGCATCGAAGCTCATCCCGCTGACCACCTCGACGACGCGGCCGGCCGCGTTGATGCCACTCTGGCAGTAGCTCCACCGGCTGCCCGGCTCGAATTGCATCGGCGCCGCCAACCAGAGCGGGACCAGGTCGGCCAGCGTCTTCGCCTCGCGGGCAGCCGGCCCGCCGGCTTCGCCCAGTCCGGAGGTGTGGGTAAGGATCTGGATCAGCGTCAGGTTCGCCGGCTGGCCGGACGGAGTCTTGAGACTCGCGAATTCGGGCAGGTACTTGGAGACCGGATCGTGGACATTCAGTTTACCTTCGTCTTGAAGCATGAGCACGGCCGCGGCTGTGATCGGCTTGGTCATCGAGGCGATCCAGAACACGGTGTCGGCCTGCATGGGTTTCCGGGCCGCCACATCGGCGAAGCCCGACGTCTCCAGGTGCCGCACCTGATCGCGGGTGACCACCATCGTGACCGCGCCGGCGATTTCGTGGCGGTCCATTTGCTCCTGCAGGGCCGCCCCCACACCGGGGAGCTTGGGCGGCTCCGCGTGCAACGGGTTGGAGAGAACGGCGGAGCAGAGCAGGGGGATGACGGCAGCCCAAGCGCGGACAGGGATCATGCCCCCGAGCATTCGCGAGGGCTTCGGCCCCCGTCAATGCGCCCTTGGGCAGGGCTTTCCTGGCCAGACCCTGATGATTGAGGACGAGCCCGAGTGTCGGTACATCCGGAGAGGGTTGCGATGCGTTGGAGGATTCCATCCTGGGTTGTATGTAAGTCCTGGTCGGGTCGGTTGGATGGTTTTCAAATCGGTATCGCAGTCCGCCGTTCGGCCTCTCCTGCAGCGACCTGTTGCCGAGACTCCGGGAGGTCCGGTAGGTTTGCCGGACCGAAATGAGCGAGATTTCCAAGGCCTACGAGCCGCAGTCCGTCGAGTCCAAGTGGTACCAGTTCTGGGAAGACCAAGGCTGCTTCACGGCCGATCCGGCCCGTGTCTCGGCCACGCGACCCGCCTATTCCATCGTCATCCCGCCGCCCAACGTCACCGGCGTGCTGACCATGGGCCACGTTCTCAACAACACCATCCAGGACATCCTGGCCCGCAAGGCGCGCATGGACGGCAAGGAAGTCTTGTGGCTGCCGGGCACCGATCACGCGGGCATCGCCACTCAGAACGTCGTCGAGAAGACCCTCAAGAAGGCCGGCCAAATCAAGCACCGCGACGACCTCGGGCGCGAGGCGCTGGTGGCCAAGATCTGGGAATGGAAGGAGACCTATGGCGGAATTATTCTCAAGCAGTTGCGCGCGCTCGGTGCCTCCTGCGATTGGACCCGCACCCGCTTCACGATGGACCCGGAGTATTCCCGGTGCGTCCAGCAGGTGTTTGTTGATCTGTACAAGAAGGGCCTGATTTACCGCGGCAAGCGCATGGTCAATTGGTGCCCGGCCTCGCTCACGGCGCTGTCCGACGAGGAGGTCACCATGAAGGAACAGAAGGGCTTCATGTACCACTTCCGCGTGGAGGTGGTGGAGCTTCCGGGCACGTTCCTGACCATCGCCACCACTCGGCCGGAGACGATCCCGGCTGACACCGCGGTGGCCGTGAACCCCAACGATCGCCGCTACACGCACCTCATCGGCAAAAACGTCTACCGAGCTCTGCCTCTGGATGTTCCGAAAGAGCAGCGGATCATCCCCATCATCGCCGACGAGCACGTGACCTTCGACTTCGGCACGGGCGTGCTGAAGGTGACCCCGGCCCATGACAAGGCCGACTTCGAGATCGGCCTGCGCCACAAGCTGCCGGTCATCGATGTGCTCACTCCGGACGGCAAGCTCACGGCCGAGGCCGGCGCTGATTTGGCGGGGCTGGATCGGTTTATCGGTCGCAAGCGGTCCGCCGAATTGCTCGAGGCCGCGGGGGCTCTGGACAAGGCCGAGCCCTACACCAACAACGTCGGCTTCAGCGAGCGGGCTGATGTGCCCATTGAGCCGCGCCTGAGCGAACAGTGGTTCCTCAAGTATCCCAGCGTGGAGGCTTCGAAGGCCTGCGTGGCTCAACCCGGCTCCGACGCTCCGGCCCCGATGCGCTTCTTCCCGGATCGCTGGGCCAAGGTGTACGACCACTGGATGGGCGGCATCCAAGACTGGTGCATTAGTCGCCAGCTCTGGTGGGGCCATCGCATCCCGGTCTGGTATCGCGACTCGGAGGTTTACTGCGGCCTCGAGACCCCTGCCGGCGACGGTTGGACTCAAGATCCCGATGTGCTCGACACGTGGTTCAGTTCCTGGCTGTGGCCCTTCGCCACGATGGGCTGGGTCGATGACAAGGACGCCGACGCGAAGAACGCGACCCTGAAGGCCTTCTATCCCACGACCGACCTCGTCACCGGTCCGGACATCATCTTCTTCTGGGTCGCCCGCATGATCATGGCGGGCTACGAGTGGATGGGCGACTTGCCGTTCCGGAACGTCTATTTCACGGGCATCATTCGCGACAAGCAGGGGCGCAAGATGTCCAAGTCGCTGGGCAACTCGCCCGACCCGCTCGACCTCATCGCCAAGTACGGCGCCGATGCGCTGCGCTTCGGTGTGATGCGCGCCGCGCCGCTCGGTCAGGACGTGCTCTTCGACGAACAGACCGTCGAACTCGGACGCAACTTCTGCAACAAGCTGTGGAACGCCTGCCGCTTCCGCCAGATGGTCGGCGGCGCGGAGACTCAGACCGAGGCCGAGATCAACCCGGCACTGCTCACGTCGGACGACCGTTGGATTCTCCTCCGCCTCGACCAAGCCATCCGCGAGGTGACCGGAGCCTTCGCCGAGTACAAATTCAGCGACGCCACGACCACGTTGTACCGCTTCTTCTGGAACGAGTACTGCGACTGGTATGTCGAGGCCTCCAAGGCAGTCATCTACGGCAGCGACGAGGCCCTCAAGGTCAACAAGGTCGCGGTCATCGACTTTGTCTTGGGCCAATTGCTGCGGCTCTTCCATCCGTTCCTGCCCTTCATCACCGAAGAACTTTGGCATGGCATGGGTTTCGCCAAGGACATGCCCGACAATCAGGGCGGCAAGACCTTGATGTTTGCGCTGTGGCCCAAGCCGCTGAGCGACGACGAGAAGGAATACTTCGGTCTCGACGACACCGCCGACGCCGTGGCCCAGGCCAAGTACGACCTCGTCAGCCTTGGCCGCGGATTGCGCCGGGACTGCAAGATCGATCCGGCCAAGAAAATCCGATTCACCGTGCGACCGGCGGGCACGTTGTCCCCTTCGGATGTCGAGGTGCTCAAGCTCCTGCTCAACGCCGAAGCGCTGGATGTCGTGGATGCGGCCTGGACACCCGATCGCGGCACGCCGGTGGCAGTCAACGCTCTGGGTGAACTCTTCCTGCCGTTGGCTGGCCTGATTGATTTTGAGGCCGAGCGCACGCGCCTCACCAAGGAATTGGAGCGTGTCAAAATCGAGGTGACCAAGGTTCAGGAGAAGCTGGCCAATCCGGCCTTCGCCGCCAAGGTGCCTGCCAAGGTGCTCGAAGAGCATCAAGCCCGCCTGCAAGATTGGCAGGCCAAGGAAGCCCAAATTGCGGCTTCATTGGCGAACCTGCCCGCTTGAGCCTTTTTGGAGACCGCTCGCCCACCGACCATCACGAAACCGCCGCAAACCATGCAAGACTACGCCAACTTCATCGGAGGCAACTGGGTGCCAGCCGCATCCGGGGCCACCTTCACGACCACCAATCCTGCGGACACTCGGGAGACGGTGGCTCGCTACCCGTTGTCGGACGCGCCGGAGTTTGCGGCGGCCACAGCGGCGGCTCAGAAGGCGTTCCCGGCCTGGGCGGCACTGACGCCGGTGGCGCGTGGGCGTTTCCTCAGCAAGGCCTCGCAAATTCTCGAAGCCCGCAAGGCCGATCTGGCCCTGCTGCTTGTCCGTGAAGAGGGTAAGACACTGACCGAGGCCACCGGCGAGGTTCAGAGGGCGGCCGATATCTTCAGGTTTTTTGGCGGCCTGAGTTACACGGTCGGTGGACAGACCATTCCCCACGATTTGCCGGGCAATCTGTTGTTCACTCGTCGTGAACCGCTGGGTGTGGTGTCGCTCATCACGCCGTGGAATTTCCCCATCGCCATCCCAGCATGGAAACTTGTTCCAGCCTTGCTGTGCGGGAACACGGTCGTGCTCAAGCCTGCATCGCAGGCTCCGGCCATGGCGCTTGAGCTGGCCAAGGTTCTGGCCGAGGCCGGTTTGCCGGCGGGCGTGCTCAACGTGGTCACAGGTTCCGGTCGGGCGTTCGGCTCCGAGATCGCCTCCAACTCCGCCATCCAGGCGTTGAGTTTTACGGGTTCCCACGGGGTGGGCACGGCGTTGTATCAAACGCTGGCGCCACGTCGCATTCGCGTGCAGTTGGAAATGGGTTCCAAGAATCCCACGATCGTGCTGGCCGATGCCGACCTGGATTTGGCGGCGCGTCTGGTGGCCATCGCCGGGTTCGGCCTCACGGGTCAGGCGTGCACGGCGACGAGCCGCGTGATCGTGGAGCGATCGGTGCTCGAAGCCTTCACCGAGAAGTTGGTGGCGCTGGCCAAGACCTGGAAGGTCGGGCCCGGCGCGCAGCCCGGTGTCCAGATGGGCCCAGCGGTGAACGCCGACGAATTCGAGGGCAACTTTGCGGCCATCCAGCAGGCGATCGGTGAGGGTGCTGAATTGGTTTGGGGCGGAGCCCGGCTTAACGAGGGCGAACTGGCCCATGGCTATTTCATGCAGCCGGCCATTCTCGGCAAGGTGACCCCGTCCATGCGCATCGCGCAGGAAGAAGTCTTCGGCCCTGTGGTGGTCATCCTGGCGGTCGACTCGTTCGACGAGGCCATCGCCGTGGCCAATGGCGTGAAGTACGGCCTCAGCGCCAGCCTGGTGACGCGCGATTTCAAGAAGGCCATGCAGTACGCCGAGCGCATTGAGTGCGGCGTGGTGAAGGTGAATCAAATCAGCACGGGCCTCGCCCTTCAGGCTCCCTTCGGCGGCGTGAAGGACAGCTCCACCGATTCGTACAGAGAGCAGGGCACCGCGGCGTTGGACTTCTACAGCCGCACCAAGACCGTGTACTTCGACTATTCGGCCTAAGCCGGAACGATGCAGTTGGATCGGTCGTGCTGGCTGCGTCTTCTTCCGCAAGAGCTTCGTTGCTCGCTCGATCCGGGTCTTAACCATGGGCCTTCAATCGGCCCGCGCCTCGCTCTCGCCTCGTCTTGCGAAAGAATCCGCGACGCCATCCCTTTCCTCCCAACTGCATCGTTCCGGCCGAGCCGGAACGATGCAATTGGATCGGTTGTGCTGGCTGCGTCTTCTTCCGCAAGAGCTTCGTTGCTCGCTCGTTACGGGCCTTCCATCGGCCCGCGCCTCGCTCTCGCCTCGTCTTGCGAAAGAATCCACCACGCCATCCCTTTCCTCCCAACTGCATCGTTCCGGCTAAGCGGTGCCCGGTCTTCGGGCCGGGTTTCTATCGCGCCTCGTGCCGGGGCGGGCTACACCTCGTGCATGATGCTCAGAGGTCCGTGGGTAGAGGCTTGCCGACAGTGGTGGTCTTGGATCTTGGTGGCGGCCGTTGGCACCGGCCTCTTGTGCGCCGAAGCGGCCACGAATGCCCCGGCGCCACGGATCGCCCAGGTGCCGGCGCAGGGCACCGCGCTGGCCTGGCCCCAATGGCGGGGCCCGCTGGCCACGGGTGTATCGCCGACGGCCCAGCCGCCCTTGCAGTGGAGTGAAAGCAACCACGTCCGCTGGAAGCTCGCGATTCCCGGCAAGGGACACTCCTCGCCCATCGTCCTCGGAGATCGGGTGATCGTGATGACCGCCGCCCCGGTGGGCGAGGCCCAGAAGCCCGTCTTCGATCAGGCCCCGGGTGTGCACGACAGCGTGCCGGTCACGCATCGCCATGAGTACGCGGTGTTGGCGGTGTCCCGGAAGGACGGTCGGGTGGCCTGGAAGACGGTCGTCCGCGAGGACTGGCCCCATGAAGGCGGGCACACCACCGGCAGTCCGGAGTCCCATTCCCCGGTGACCGACGGACAAGCCATTTACGCCTTGTTCGGCTCGCGCGGGCTTTACTGCCTGGAGGCCGACGGCCGGATTCGCTGGCGCAAAGACCTCGGCCGCATGAACACCTTGCATGCCCATGGTGAGGGGAGTTCCCCGGTGGTCCACGGCGGCCTGCTGGTGGTGAACTGGGACCACGAGGGTGGATCGTTCATCCAGGCCTTCGATGCCCGCACCGGCGACTCCCGATGGAAGACCGACCGCGACGAGAAGACCTCGTGGTCCACGCCCATCGTCGTTGACGTCGATGGCAAACCCCAGGTGATCGTGAGCGCCACCCGGCGGGTTCGTGGGTACGACCTGGCCACCGGCGCCTTGATTTGGGAATGCGCGGGTCTCACTGACAACGTGGTGGCCTCGCCCGTCGTTCACCGCGGAACCCTCATCGCCGGCAACAGTTACTACACCCAGGCCATGCTGGCGCTGCGGTTGTCGGGGGCGCGTGGTGATGTGAGCGGCTCCGATCACGTGCTGTGGCGGATGAACCGTCTCACACCCTACGTGGCTTCACCCCTTCTGTACGACGACACGCTGTACCACCTGAGGCACAATCAGAACGTGCTCGTGCGGATGGATCCGACCACCGGGAAACTCCGGGGAGAACTGCTGCGGTTGGAAGGCATCCGCGACTTCATCTTCGCCTCGCCGGTCGGAGCCGCGGGCCGGATTTACATCACCGGTCGCGATGGAACGACCGTGGTCCTCCAGCATCCGTCCGGGAAAGAGGCGTTCGAAAACGCGGTGTTGGCGGTGAATCGGCTGGAAGATTCCTTCAGTGCCTCACCGGCGATGGTGGAACGGGAATTTTATCTGCGCGGCGAGCGCTTCCTGTATTGCCTGGCCGAGTGACTCTCACCGCCTCTGCTGCGGGATCGGAGCCGGAGGCCGGTGGGCGCTCCCTCAGGCCGACTCACTGGGTCGCCATGGCCTTGGGGCGTGAAGTCACCTCGCGGAAGCGGGACTCGTACTCCGGATGATTCGTGCCCATGAGCCGGTCCCACACATTGAGATAAAGGCTGTAGTTCCCCCTCATTTTCTCGTGATGCATGATGTGGTTGGTGGGGGTGTTGATGAACTTGCCCAACCACGAGTCCATGAGCCATCTCGGATAGAACTCGTAGCCGGTATGTCCCATCACGTTGAAGAAAATCTGCCACAGCATGAAGACCGTGAAGGCCACCGGGTGGATAGGCATCACCAGCACGGCCAGCGGAAAGATGCCTGCCTCCACCACCGCCTCGGCCGGCGCGAAGGAGTAGGACGCCCAAGGCGACGGGTTATTGGAAAGATGGTGCACCCGATGGAACACCGCGAAGAGCCGCGGATGGTGCATCAGGCGATGGGTCCAATAGAACCAGGTGTCATGCAGTACGATCGTGCAGGCGATGCTGCCCCAGAACCAAACGTTGCTGTGTTGGTTGATCTGCCAATACATCTGAGTCCAACCGGACCGCGCCGCCAGGATGGTGCTGGCTCCGACCAATCCGAAGATGAACAAAGTCTGCAAGGAATAGCGGATTTCCCGTCGGATATCGGCAGACCCTGGAAAGTGGGGAATGATTTTGCGATGGGCCCAGCGTTGCCGAAACCACCAATACCCCAGAACCCAACCAATCCCCGCGAAGATCAAGTAGCGCAGCGTGGCATCGACCGTGGTGGCTCCAGCGATCTTGAAGAAGCTCCAGGGCGAATTGAGGACGCGCTCCAGCGGTGTCATTGCGGCTGATTCTGATCCGTCGCCGGTTCGGTGGCGATGCCTTCTTGAACACCGGAGATATTCGACTCGGACGTTCCCTTCGATTCGCGTTCAAGCGATGGGGGCACACTGGCTTTGAGTCCGTGCAAGTACCGCGGCTCAAGGTGGATGTCGGAAGTCACAGGGCGGATGGGAGTGGGCGGATGAGCGGGTTTGCACCGAGGCGGAACAACGCTTTTGGGCACGGGTGAACGGCTGGCTCCCAAATTAGATCCCCGCGTTCATGCGGTCCAATTTCGTTCCCCGCTCAACAGCCTGTTCGAGGACGCTCGCTTAAGACGGCGGTGCTGAATGCCGTGCATCACCCGGCATTTGCAAAAAGCTGCGGTCGCGGTCTGGATACGCCTCGTACACATGTTCGAAGACCGCCGAGCACTTCGATTGGTACAGGGGCGGCTCGTAGGCGCGGGGCAGGCCCGTATCCAGTTCGTCCTCGATTGCCATCCGCAGTTGGGATCGAGCCGACGCCTTTTGCCGCCAGTTGAGCACCAGGAGCAGCTTCACCCGCTGGAGCAGTGTCTTGGCGACCCGCTTCACTTCGGCGCGTTCGTCAGGGGTCAATTCGGGCGACGGGCGCGTCAGGATGTCGAAGATGACCAATTCCTCTTGGGAGAGGTTCTCCCGCAGGTGCCGTTTCTGCTCTTCCCCGAGGCTTCGGCTCAGCTTGAGGAACTCCTCCAGTTGCTCCTCGATGCTCCGACTGCCCAGGTTGTAGGACTCGATCAAGTCCTCAAACTTCTCGGCGAAATCGACCCGGGTCTTGTTGATGCGGATCAGCTTTTCGAGGGTTACCCGGATCGCCGCCTTCAGCACTTCGAGGTCGGTATTCTTCCGGTTGGATTCCCGAAACCGCCGAGACAGGGCCTCGAAATCGATGCGGGAAAGATCGATGGCCGTGCCGGGATGGCTTGGCATCTCCACACCCGAAATCGAGCTGTCGAGCAGCTTCCCGATGTCGCCCATCACCTGGGAGATGTCGATGGGGTCGGGGTTCAGTCGGGCTCGGATGGCATCGGCGATGGCGAGGATCGACGCCACGCGCGGCGCGAACTCAACGGCCGCAGGATCGGGTTTGACCGCCTGGAACAACGTCTTCACCCGGCGCTCGTGTCCCAGGCAATCCCGGCGCACCGCATCGGGTGAAATCAACGCTTCCCGTGCCTGATCCAAGAGTTCGAGCCGGGTCATGCCGCCGGCCGCCGCCGCTTCGATGAGGGACAGGGACACCCCACGGTCCGAGCAGAAAACCGAGACCGCCTCCACGGCACTCCGGAGCTCCTCCACCAGTCGCCCCTTGTCGCTCACGGGATTTTGACCGCTTTGTCCGGAGCCGTAGATCGCCAACGCCTTTTCCAGCGAGGCGAACACGTTCGCGTAATCGACGATCAAGCCGCTGTGCTTGCCCGGAAACACCCGGTTGGCCCGGGCGATGGTCTGCATGAGCGTGTGGTTCCGCATCGGCTTGTCGAGGGACACGGTCGAGCAGCTTGGCGCGTCGAACCCGGTCAGCCACATGGCGCACACGAAGACGATCCTCAGCGGGTCGCGGGTGTCCTTGAATCGCTCATCGAGGGCCGGATCCGAGGAGTTCATCCGCAGCCGATGGGGCACGATGTCGAGGCCCAGCCGCTTCATTTGCTCCACCTCGTTCTGGCCGGGCGACACGATGAGCGCCAGATCAGTGGTCTTGAGGATTTCCAGGCGTTCCACCAGGTCTTGAGGCGGCCCGCCGCCGGCCTTCTCGCGGTAGTTCGAGTGGCGTTCGATTTCCTGCTCCACCCGCTGACGTTCGAATTTCCAGTGGTGGCGCACCTTGTCGTGCATGCGCAGCGCGGTGGCCTTGTCGATGGACACCACCATGGCCTTGCCCACAAACCCGCGGCCCAGGAAGTGACGCACGATGTCTTGCGCCACGGTTTCCAGCCGATCGTCGCGGGTCAGCAGGTGGTACTGCCGGCTCAAGTCCCGCTCGAGCCGCGATTCCTGACCCGGATCGAGCTCCGCCTCCTCGATCAGTTGGTAGATGTCGTCGTTCAGGTCCGGGTTCACCAACTGCAGCTCCGGCGTGCGGTTCTCGTAGAACAGCGGCACGGTCGCGCCATCCTCGACGGACTGTTGGAAATCGTAGATGGAAACGTAATCGCCGAAGACCTCCTTGGTGCGTTCCTCGCCGGCGATCAATGGCGTTCCGGTGAAGGCCAGGAACAGCGCCTTGGGCAAGGCGGCCCGCATGTTCAGGGCCAACGTGTCGTATTGGCTGCGGTGGGCCTCGTCGGTGAGCACGATCACGTCGGCCCGGTCACAGAGCATTTCGGGCGTCTGGAACTTATGGATCAAGGTGAAGACGTAGCGATGGTTTCCCCGGAGCAGTTCCCTGAGATGCTCGCCACTGGACGCATGGCACTGATCGCCTTCGGCCTCGCTCACCGCGCCGGCAGCCTTGAACGTCTTGGCGATCTGGACATCCAGTTCGACCCGGTCGGTGATGACCACGAACGTCCAGTTGCCGGGCACCTTCCGCAGCACCTTCTGCGCGAAGAACACCATCGAGAAACTCTTGCCGCTGCCCTGCGTCTGCCAGAACACACCGCCGCGACCGTGCCCGCGCTTTCGGGCTTCGAGCATCGAGGCGATGGCGTTGTTCACACCGAGGAACTGGTGGTTCTGCCCGATGATCTTCACCAGCCCGGACTTGTGTTCCGAGAACAGCGTGAAGTTCTCCACCAGGTCGAGCAGCCGCGCCCGGTCGCAGGTGCCCCGGATCATCACCTCCAGCGATACCCGACGCGGTTCGTCTTCGCGCTCGATGCGTTTCCACTCGAAGAACCGCTCCCAATTGGCGGTGAGTGATCCGACGCGGCTGTCGGTGCCGTTGGAGGCGATGAGCAGCGCGTTGAACCAGAAGAGCTGCGGAATCTCGGCCTTGTAGTGCGTCAGGTTCTCGTCGAACGCAGCGCGCGCAGGCACGCCGGGCTTCTTCAACTCGATGACCACCAGGGGCAGGCCATTGACGAAGCCCACCAAATCCGGCCGGCAGGTGTAGAGCGTGCCGGTGACGCTGAACTGGCTGACGAGCAGAAACTCGTTGTTCGTCGTCCCTCCGTCGCTCGACCAATCCACGACGCGCACCCGTTCCGTCTTCTGTCCGCCGTGCTCCAGGTCGGGCACCGACACCCGGATGCCCTCCTTGAGCAGGCGATACCCCTCGCGATTGGCCTGCTCGAGCACCATCGCCGAGCGGTCGCGGGTCAATTCATCGAGGGCGGTGGCGATGGCCTCGGGCGGCAGCGTGGGATTGAGCCGCACCAACGCCGCACGGAGCCGGGCCACCAACACCACATCGCCCTTGGTCTCGCGCTGCAACGTGCCTTCCGCACCGAAGGTTTCCTCCGACGCCGACGCCACCTGCCAACCCAACTCCGCGAACAACCCGATGGCGGGCTGCTCGACGAGCTGGTCTTCGGTGTAGGCGTGGGTGCTCACTTGAGAAGGTAGCGTCCGGATTTCAGCGTCCCCACGCGCTGGACCAGGCCGGCTTTCAACAGCGGACGCAGCAAATCCATCGCGCCCTGCTTGGACACGTTCAGCGCCGCCCAAAGTTCGGCCGGCGTCATGCCGCCGCGCTGGCCGAGCAACTTCAGCAGTTGCTCCTGGCGCGGGCGCAGCACGACCTTTTCCCGCGCCGCCGTGATCGAGAGCTGCCCCATCCGCTCCCACACCCGCTCCAGGGTTTGCTGCAACCCTTCGGCGCAATACTCCAACCACGAGGTCAGGTCGTCACCCTCGCGCCGAACGGCGTCGAGCGCGGCGTAGTAGCGGGGGCGATCCTCCCAATAGAACTCGTCCACGGCAAAGAGGTGATGCGAATCGAAACCGCGCCGGTAAAGCTCCCACAGCGCCAGCGCGCGTCCCGTGCGGCCGTTGCCATCGGCGAAGGGGTGAATTGTCTCGAAGCGGTGATGCACGATCGCCGAACTCAGCACCGGCGACATCCCCGGTGCCTCCTTGTTCCACCATTCCAGCAACTCGAACATGAGGCCCGAGACATCCTCGGGAGGCGGCGGCACAAACGGCCCCACCCGCACCCGCATCGTCCGGTACCGGCCCGCCTCGCCCTGGTCCATCACCTCACCCGCGATGATGGCGTGCAGACGGAAGAGGTCCTCGTGGGTCACCCGCTTCTTGCCCGCGTGCTTTTCGACATGCCGCAGCGCGGCAAAGTAGTTGAGCACTTCGCGACGAGCCCGCACCGGCGCGGCCACGGTCGCCCCTTCCTCCAGGGCTCGGACCTCGTCCAGCGTCAGGGGATTGCCCTCGATGGCCGTCGAGCTGTGGGTGTTCCGCGCCCGCGTGTCCTTCTGCAGCGCCGGAATCCACGGCACTTGCACCGTGGCACCTTGGATACGTTCCCGCAGAGCGGCGATGCCTTCCACCCGCGCCAGCAAGGGCAGGGTGATGGTGAACTGCGGTTGGTAGCTCATGTGGATGGGGCTGCCGATGGGTCCACCATCAGACCAGTGTGGGCCCAGTATGGGTCAAGTGCTGGTGTCCAGTTCCACTCCCCGGCGGCGATGGCCTCGGGTGGCAGCGTGGGATTCAACCATTCGAGCACCACTTCACCCCTGGTCTCACGCCCCATCAACCCGACGCCACGCGGCTCACTGGCAACGCTGGCAGTGTATGGCGGCCCGGCCAGAGCCCAGCTAGGCTCCGCGGATAGCCCGATGGCCGGCTGCCCGACAAGCTGGTCTTTGGTGTAGGCGTGGGGCATAGTGGGAATTGTTTACGCTACCTCAGTTGAATCCCACTGGTTTCTAACGCACAGGCGGACGACGCATCCGCTTTTGGACTTCTTTAGTGTTCCAATGAGGCGGGGTATATTTGAATCCATCTTCGGGATTTACACGGTTTTGGTTTTCCTGCAACGAGTGTCCGAATGATTGGAATTTTCGGAGAGCTTGCAGCTGCAGCGTCGCTCGAAGAAATGTGGTGTTCTCCCCGCCCTTGAATCGCACAATGTCCATTTGTTCACGTTTGGACGGACTCACTATACGGGAATCACCGTAATCTGAGTCGTTGACTTGGATGACATAGCAATGCAAATCCCGCGCCGCAGACTCAACGATGTTCGAGAAGTAGTGAGTATCTCGGTTGAACTCGGAGCAAACAATAAAATCTACTTTAGCTTTGAAGAGCGCGCGCTCCTCAATACTCGCTAGTTCATAGCAGTTATAAACAGCGAATTTCGCGCCCCGCCAGGAAAACAAATCGTATGGCTGCTTTGGGCCAGACGGGACGATAAGTTGGCGGCCTGTGATTTCAGTCACCTCGCTGGGGGAGTAGTGGCGTTTAAGCCGCAACCAAGAATAGCAGTCGCGGTGTCCAGAGTTACGCACCAGAGGCAAAATTGTGGCAACTTGATTGTAAGCCACATTTCCGTGAATCTGATGTTCCAACCCCGCCACGATACCGATGTCATGCTCCCGGCACCACTTGCCAAGCTCACCCAGCCAGCAATGCGGTATAGAAACCTCTGGGAGAACTACCAGATCGCACCCCTCCTTAAACACTGAATTCAACAGGTGATTCAATTCCTTTTTGCGGTCTGGCCTGCGGTTCGGCGTCCCATCCAGATTCGCCAGAATGTTCGCTCTGCGGACTCGGATGCTGCTGATGGCAATGCGAATTTCTTCGAAACAGGCATCGCTGTTCCCGTCAACCGTATGTGTTCGGGTTGTCATTCTTTGGGTGAAGTGATTTCCGCCCACTGAACTTTTGTTCCGTTCAGCAGAGAGTAATCCTTCTTAATTATTTCCAATTGCTCGGCTGGGTCTTTGGTGATGTCCCTGCCAAGGTGAAAATTCATCAGTTCATTCAGGTAAACGAAACGTGGAGAAAGTTGAATTTTTCTCTCGTCCAATCCATATTCCTGAGGTGGCACACCAGACAGCAAGTTGCCCTGCCAAAGCGTGTAATTGGCGAGCGGGTAGCGAACGAGATGGTGCCTAATCATATTTGATTCACGGAACATCAAGCCATTATCGTGTATGCGTTGCGAACGCGAGCCTCGACTACTTTCAAAATTACCAGAAAGTCCTTGTGCCATCGCCAGACACAATTCCAAGTGCTCTTTCAGATCGTCGCGCAGAGACTGTGTAGTTCGATCGATCATCGGGTCTTTATCAACGATGGTTTCGCGTTCTGGGACAAAATTCAGCTTTTCGATCGAGCCAGTAATTTGGGCGCGAAACTTCTCAATCGTCCGGCCTTTTCCGGCGATCGTCAGGAGACTGAGCACACGTTCCCACATGTCGGGAAACTCCAAAGCGTTCACTCCTTTAAAAAAATGGAACAACTCCTCAACAATAATCTCCTCCATTTCTGTATCGGTGTGAAGATGCAGAGTTAGGCGCTTCGATAGATATTTCGCCAGTTCATTTCGGTCTTCACGAAAGCCTTTTATGTTACGTAATTTGTTGGCAGAACCTTCATAGATAATTTGCCAGGCGACATCCTTGAGCGGACGCTCAATGTCGTCGTCTGGCAGCAATCGGAACTCGCTGCTTGCTTGCTGCAAGGTGTTTTTGAATTTTTCCAACCCAGCTGAAGAGTGCTCCGCATCGAAGTGTTGGAGCATACATTTCTCCTGCTGCAAAACGAGTTCTGGCCGGTCAATAATCGTGTAATTATGTCCATCCGCGGGCTTGAGCAAGCCACGCTTCACAAAAGCATGTGTTAAAAACTGTTCAATTGGATTCCGGTGCTTTTGGTTGGAACTTTGATGTAATTTATTTACCCCGCGCAGCAGATGGTCTGGTACCACAAGTAGCATATCATCAACGTAGCGCCCATAATACGCCGGATTGATTTCCCGCCGAACACTCTCGTCAAACTCTCGAAGCGTCCAGTTCGCCAGCACTGGTGCCACGCAATAGCTTAGTGGGATGCCTGCATTTTCATCATCAATGCCGTGCGTGAACTTCAGCGTTGGGCGAATGACCTCCCGGTAACGTTCTATGGTTCTTCGCACCATCGCCCGTAGGCTGTGTCGTAAATCGGTTGGTCCTTCAAACTCTAAAAGTTGGGAGCGGGAGTTGACTTTCAGCCTATCAAGCTCTGTGGTCAGTCGGTCGAAATCCACTCGCACGCGGTAGTAAAACTGCTGAATGTCGAGCGCCAGCAGGCATACGCCTTGTTTCTCATCTTTTAGTAAACGCTCCGCATGTTTGATCGCTGTGTCACGCCACCGTCCGTATTGCGTGGGGTAGTGGCGAAATAGAAAAGAGCATGGGTCATCTTCTTCGTAGAGGCTTTCATCGAGCCTGCTGCCGTACGCGTCATCCGAAAGTGATTGATCGAGCGCGTAGCCCTCCACCATCAACCAAAGTACTGCTAGAATGTGCAGTTGCACCGGACCATCGAAGATGTAATTGACTTTGGTGGCGGTGTAGTCTTCATCGGATGTGATGTTTGAAATAAAAACACCCTCGTCTAAATCTTTGTTTGTATCGGGCCTCCGAATCTTCTTGGGAAGAAACCTGGTTTTGATTCGATCGAGCCACTTCAGAAATCGCTTGTCTTTTTCAGGAGAGATACCATTGAGAATTTCCACAATTTCGTCGAATGACTCTGTGATATTGCCGGCTGTTTCAAAAGCCGCGAGCGCCCGGCGCTGGTACAAGTCGTTCCGTTCGTAATAGACGGACTGCTTCCATTTTCGGTAAGCCCGCTCCACGACAGGTCTGGCAGCGATGGTGCTCATTTGGCAACCTCTTGTTTGCAATTGATGGCGGCGGTGATGAGTGCAGTGCTTGGCTGGTTTGGCATAGCCTAATTTATCGGGAGGTTGACCTGCCCCGACAGCAGACGCGGTATCAGCAGGTCGCGCGTCCGGCGGAGAGTTTGGGTTTGCCGAAGCACGCTGAGAATTTCCGAGAACATCGGTTCAACAAGCCGATGATAGCGGGAGAGCAGTTCGTTTGACGGGGAGACGATTTCCATAGCCTCAAACTTGCCCTTGTTGACGTTCCCCATTGTTGCGCCGTTCGCGCCCAGATTCTTTAACGTCTGCTTTGCGTCTTGGAGACGGTGAAAGAGGAACTCCCGGCTGGCCGGGTTTGCCAACACCACGGAGTTTATTTGCTGATTCGTCTGACAATCCTCGGTCGTGATGGACACCACGCCAATCGTTCCAATACAGCTGACGCAAATTGAACCGGCGGGCAGCGTTTTGTTCGACTGCGATTCCGCGCCCGCCGTCGAGAGGCTGTCACTTGTGCCGAGGATGAAAATATTCCCGTGCATGTCCGGCGTCTTCACGAACGGCACGTCGTTGCCAAACAAATCCGCGTTGGCTTTGCTGGGGGTCTTTCCGGTGATGACTGCACCGAACTTCTGAATGGATTTCACCTCCCAGCCTTGGGGGATGTTGCCGAGGGGGGAGGGGACGCGGGGGTGGGTTTCGTGGCCGGGGAAGCGGAAGTGGACGAACCACTCGCGGTAGAGGGCGCGGGTCATTGTTTCCAGAATCCGAATGCGCCGTTGGCTGTTCTCGATCAGCTCGTCGTAGGCTGATAGGATGCTCGCAATTCGTCTTTGGACCGGCAGGGGGGGGAATGGGATTTCAACGCTTTCAATCTGACCACCACTCATATTCGGCTGCGCTGCCCCATCCGCGAGTTGGAAGAATTTCTGTTGGTATTCCTCGCTGCTGACGATTGCCCAAATGAACTGGTGGTCAGCTTCAACCGGGGAGATTTTGGCGACCCGTTGGTTTAGTAGAATTGGGCGATCAGTTCGAACCTTGCCCACCTTGCCCGCTGTTGCACCCGTCATTGCGACGAGGATGTCTCCATTCTTCAGAACGAACTTTTGAAGTTTTTGGGAGAGTAGTGATTCTGAAACACAATCTGTCTCCGATAGATCAACACTGTTGTCGTCTCGGATGTTTTTGATTTTGACGACCGGGATTCCGCTGTCCTGCCAGTCGCTACTCTTGAACGCGTATCCAGGTATTACATGGCATACATCGCCAAGCCTGCATGTTTTCCACGAGGTGTTCATACCGACAAGATCTCCCTGACGTTGTGGGTGAGTGCCTGTTCCTGCGGTATGGCTGCCCCTTTAGCATTGTCTCGTTTCCCGGAAGGCATGAGCTGGTTTTTGGATCGCGGGTTCATGCGTCGATAAACTTTCCGAGGTTCCGGGCCGCGGTGGTGTTTATTGGGCAACCTACGGAGAGAGTCGTTCTGGTAATCATTGCACCCCTTCTTGGGTGGAGTTCCCCAATCCATCCGGGTTCTTCAGGGATTTCTTGTCCTCAGAGGCGAGGCGGCGTTCCACCTTCTTCACGTCTTCGGCCGGCGGCAGCGATTCGGGGCGGATGCCGCGTTCGATGAGGGTCTTTCGGACGGCCTCGTTGTTGGTGATGTGCTCGCGGGAGATGGCGGATTCGGTGTCCATCGCATGCTGGCGGGCATTGAAGATCGTGATCTCGGTGGCGAAGTCCTTGGCCTTCAAGACGATGGTGGGTGCGAAGTCGGCGAGCGGACGGTGGTCGGGCACTTTCCACTGGGCTTTCATCGCCTGGGTGCTGCGGCCAAACAGGGCTTGGTCGCCCTTGCTGCGGATGAGCGCGAAGTCCTGGTTGCCGCCCGTTTGCTCGTAGATGACGGCCGACAGTTCCTTCTCCGATTCGCTCAGTTTTTTGCGGGCCTGAACCCGTTCGGCGTCCAGCATCCGCTGCTGGATGACTTCGGCCCGGCGGGTCTGGATGGCGAAGTACGTTTGGGCAAAGGCGATCTCTTGCTTTCGGGGATCACCGTTCTGGGCGATGAGGTAGCA
>Ga0247843_1003293_pt1 | contig 26907 bp, 16 predicted proteins | sample LaCruzMarch2017__FD_192420 | JGI IMG/M metagenome (GOLD analysis project Ga0247843, IMG submission 192420) | Freshwater microbial communities from meromictic Lake La Cruz, Castile-La Mancha, Spain - LaCruzMarch2017_8m | ecosystem: Environmental > Aquatic > Freshwater > Lake | place: Spain... | reverse complement strand
AATTATCGCCATGGCACCTCCACGTCGTCGTCGTAATCGTGAGTTTGCAAATACTCCTCCTACTAAAAGCAACGACAACAATGACAGTGATCAAAACGAACAACAACAACAACAACAGCAGAAGAAAAAGACAAAGAAGAAATTAAAAGGAAATGATATATATGAATTATCATCGTACTTAGAACGTAGGCATAAGTCACGATATCTATTATTCAATGTTAGTGATGATGAGGAATATGCCACATTTTATCAACAACAACAACAGCAAGGCAGTGACGATGATTCTAGTCGTAGTCATGATGATGATGACGAAAGAGAGGAGAATAGCATGTTAAGTAGACAAGTTGTACATTTACCATGGGGTTCGCCCTCCTCCTCCTCTTCTTCATCAACAACATTGGACAATAACAATAGTAGTAGTAAATCATCGTCCTCATCGGGTACACCATCCATATCACGTATTATGGATATATGCTACGCATTACATGCCTACCTATCATCAACAACAATACCACCACAACCACCACGTAGTGCTCATGAAGAAGAATTACTTAATAACAAAGAAGATAATATAACAAATAGCGACAATGCTGTTACTACTTCTGCTACACCTACGCCCACTAAAGAGAAGAAGTCGAAGAAACATCATCATCGAACTAGTAGCAACGATAGTCGCAACAGCAATAACAGGACTGTGGCATGTATATACTGTGGTAATGGCAAAACACGCACGGGCGTTACGATAGCATGTTACCTACGATTTAGCAATCAAGTATCCACATCATTGAATGGATTTGAAATATTCTGCGAACGTCGAGGCATAATGTCCTCCTCGTCGGTAACACAACAGCACTCACAACAGTCACAGCAACAACAATCGCAGTCGCAACAGCAACAGCAGAATGATATATCGAGTTACATTCCACCAAGCTTACGTCGCTTTTTTACAAATTTTGATACTCTAGTAACTAGCAAACAATATCCACATCCAGAAATATTAATATTAACAAACATACAATTACAGGGCGTGCCCGTCGATGATATGCCGTGTATTGATATTTGGGAACATGGCAATAATATAGAACGTAAACGGATATATACATCACATAATAGTACTATTATTGATGATAATAATGATAATGAGGGTAGTAATAATGATGATGAGAATAATAACAATAATAATTGGGAAGATGAAGAGGGATATTACAAACTATCAAATATTATATTAAAACAAGACTTTACATTGGTATGTCGTTTTGGTGGCGAATTTGCCTGTGACGCGGATGACCCAAGTAAGGTCTTATTTAGATATGTGAATAATCCACATTTTATATATGGTGGTGATAATAGTGGTAGTGATGGTGAAATAGGCGGAGAGGGAGGAGAATCATTGATATTGACCATGGCAGATGTGGATATGATGAGACGGTATGCTAATTCATTTGATGAGGAAGATTTTTTACTAACATTAATATTTGAGAGTGTGGCAGTACATGATACTAATACCACCACTACCAAAACAACAATGACCATCCTTGATGATGAAGTAGAAATTGACGATGATACTAATACTTTGGGGATAGCAAAGTTTGATGGTCGTACACAACACAGTGAAAGTGATATTATATTACAAGGATGGCGGATAATATCGGATGCTCACTTATTCCGTTCTAACTTGACAAGCACCGAGGGATGTGGATTGGTATTCAATACTGATTTGGATCCTTCAATCTTCAAGTTAGTATGTCCAGGTGGACATATAATTGATTTTATATCAATTGCTCTACAGATAACGAATGGTAATGAGGACATGGCTAAGACAGAGCTGCTTGATGGTCTCTTTCATAATCTTTTTAGTAGTAGTATTACTACTGCTACACAACGGTTCCCATTTGACGTTGCTCCCACGATAATAGATGAAACTTCAGATACAAACAATGATGAAAGCATTGAGGTCGAGGACCATAATTCCTTAGTCCCACAAGACTGCGCTCCAGATATTTTTCCGTCAAATCAAGACGAACCATCAGATATGCAATCTCTGCCCATTAATATGCCTACTGTGGGAACCTCATCTCCTCCTTCCGATTGTACAACAACAAAAACAAAATTATCTCGTCTATACGATTGCCCTGTCTACGAGAAATATTACTTGATGTTAAAGCGGGGATTATCGGTAGGCTTGACTGAGAATGTATATCATAGAGCTCCGCCTCCATCACTCCTAATTGAGAAACTAGAGGTTGACAATGACGTAAAGGTTGACAATGTTGAACAAGATGAGCCTGCACTGGATATTGAAGAAGTGACAGAGCTGGACTGTGAGTTACAAAGGCATGGTCCAACCGCTGCCCCTCTATCGGTGATTGGTGATGCAGAGGTGTATGATATAGAGCAAATAGATGAGAATATAGATCCAAGAATAGCTCTTACGTCACTGTTAAGCAAACGGATCCCTTCACAATCAGCAGATGAGCGAGTTAATGCAGCTGCTACTGAGCCAAATGAGAAGACACAAGATCAAATACAGGAGATATCGGATCCTAGAGCAGCACTTTCGTTAATGTTGAAGAAACGAGCTCCCCCAGCTGAACCGATGGGACACCAAAGAAGCGAAGCAAACATTGATCTTGATCCGAGGAATGTGATAACTCCCCCCGCGACAGCAATTGAAACAGAATATGAAGAGAGGGATGAGCATAATGAAAAAGCGGCTCTTGCGTCTTTTCTATGGATGCGATCTCCCCATTTACACCCGCCTTCATCAAGTATGCCCAGAGATTATCCATGCCCTAACCCTAACAAATACCACGACTTGCTCGAAAGGGGTGACTCTATCACTGCGGTAAATAATGCAATGCAGATGGATGAAGAGGAAAACCCAGCCATTACATATGTAGCGGAATCGGAAAATGCTGCCGATGATGATGATACCCCGTTGGATGATGAAGAAGCCGCAGCCTATGAAGAGTTTTTACGCATGCGGAGAATAGTTTTGAATACGGATGAAGCGAAGAAAGTTGTTTATGTTGAAGATCCAATGATGCGAGTCGCTAGCCAGCAGGAGGTCGTTGTTGACATCCTTCATGCCAACAAAGAATCGGTCGTCAATGATTCCAGTCAGGAGGTAAAAGAAGTTGTTGGCGACGACCCTCCGCTCGGAGAGGATCCTTTGTATGCCAAATATTTCAAGATGCTTCAGATGGGTTTGCCCATCGGAGCAGTCAAGAATGCGTTGCAGCGTGATGGACTTGATCCATCAATTATGGACCTTGATGCAACAAAATCATTGTCCAGTCAAGTCAAGGCGGAGAAGGAGGTTGAAGATAGTGATCCGCCTCTTGGGGAGGATCCAAAGTATGCCAAATATTTCAAGATGCTTAAGATGAATTTGCCCATCGGAGCAGTCAAGAATGCGTTGCAGCGTGATGGACTTGATCCATCAATTATGGACCTTGATGCAACAAAATCATTGTCCAGTCAAGTCAAGGCGGAGAAGGAGGTTGAAGATAGTGATCCGCCTCTTGGGGAGGATCCAAAGTATGCCAAATATTTCAAGATGCTTAAGATGAATTTGCCCATCGGAGCAGTCAAGAATGCGTTGCAGCGTGATGAACTCGATCCATCAATTATGGACCTTGATGCAACAAAGTCCTTGTCCAGTCAAGTCAAGGCGGTGAAGAAAGTTGCCAAGCAGCCCTACAAGGATAGAAAGATAAATGACAAAAGTCCTCCTCTGAAAGATGACCCCACATACAGCAAATTCTTCAAGATGCTAAAAATGGGTCTTTCGATGGGAGCTGTAAAGAATGCTGTAACACGTGATGGGCTTGATCCGAGTATATTGGATAAAGATCCCGAAAAATCGCTTGAGGATCAAAATGTTACAACATCGAAGAGTGAAGTAGCAGAGAAGAAAGCAAAAGAGCCACCAAAGCCATCCGTTAAACGTAAGAAAATCTTTTGGAGTCCCATTGAGGAGTCAAAAATTGATGACAACTCATTATGGTCGATGATTAAGGGTACTATTGATTTTGAGTCTCTGAACGTTGACCAAGATGAGTTTGAGAGCTTATTCACAGATACCGCACTCCCGACTGATAAGAAAAAAATCCTTAACGACAAGTCTAGCGAACCAAAGCAGAAGAAGAGTGTCCAAGCGATCGATGCGAAGCGTGGAATGAACGGTGGTATCGTCCTCGCAAGAATTAAAGTTGAGTTTGCGGTTCTGGCAGAAATGGTGTCTGAAATGGATTGTGGAAAACTCGATGATACGCAATTAAAGGCCCTGAGTGAGTATCTTCCAACTAGTGATGAGAGATTCGCTATCGAGGGATATCTCAAAAGCTTTGATTCTCAGACTGAAGAAGTAAAAATATCTGCAATAAACGATTTATGTCTATGCGAAAAATACATGCTTGCAATGATGAAGGTCGATATGGCGAATGAGAAGTTTGATTGTATGCTCTTCAAATATCAATTCGACAATAAATTGAGAGAACTTAATCAGGGTGTTACTACATTGACTAATGCATGCGAAGAAGTTATGACGTCTGCTCGTCTCAGAAAACTCATGGCAATGATTCTGATGTTGGGAAATCAGATCAACACCGGCGGCAGCGGTAGAATGGCGCAGGGTTTCTCGCTCGATGCATTACTGAAACTAGACGAGGCCAAGGCATTTGACAAAAAGACAAGCGTGCTACAGTATTTGGTCAAGTTGGTGAAAACCAATGATTCAGATCTGCTAAACGTACGGGAGGAAATACCTTCACTCGGTACTGCCGAGAACGTCGTTGTAGATGGATTAGTCAATGAGTTGAATCAACTCAACAAACAATTACAGAAGGTGAAGGAAACTGCGACTGCCGAAGGAGATCGGGTAAGAGAAGGTAAAACTCATGTACGAAATTCTTCAGCCCTAGAAAAATTGCGTCAGCAGAAGTCGAAGATCAGAGTCGTTGAGGAAGTTAGCATGTACAACACAGCAGAGTCATATACCCAAATAGCAATGGAAAAGTTTGCCAAGTATGCGGAGAATCGCACAAATGAAGCCTTCTCTCGAATAGAGGCAGTCCAGGAAAACTTCAAAGCTGTTTTGACATACTTTGGGGAGAATCCATCCTTGTCAACTACAGACTTTTTCGGCACGTTGAATAAATTCATTGCTGCATTCGACGTTGCTTTGGAGCATGTGAAGAGGATTGAAGAAAGAGAGATTGCCGATGAGAAGCGAGCTGCTGCTAGACGTATACAAGAAGAGAAGAAAAGAGCTCTCGCCGTTATTGCTGCAGATAGTATCAAAGATATGAATGTTACAGTTGAAGTTATTGATGAAGTCACTGTTGAGGCCACACGCCGTAAAAGCGAATTGAAAGATACTTGTAAAAATATGGACAGGAAGGAGAAGGATGAAAACGACGATACTTGTGAGACAAAGGAGGATGACACTGTAGACAAAGTCGAAGTTAGCAGCATGGTAGACGAAGAAGAAAAAGTTGGTGGTGGGGATGACTTACCAGTGATGGTGGAGGAAGCCACAACCATCGAGGAGCATGCAGGTCGTTTGGGGACAGCCTTAGGGACGGCCATACTTGCTATTGGGGCCGTTCCAACTTGTGGCGCTGTTCCAACGACAAATCAGACGAATGACGTTGACATTGATGACGATTCGAATGAATCTTTCATGACAAGTCAGACGAATGACGATGGCAACGATGACGATTCAACTCAAGGCATTGCCAACTTTCCTTCTCACGAGGACGAAGGAGTAAGGAGATCCTCTACTGATACTGAGCGTCAATATAGACAACCAAGCGATGAAACAGAAGCTAATATATCGGCGTTAGAGACACAATGGAAGCGCGATGAGCTTGGTCGACTTGTAAGTGTAGATTCAAAGTATGAGGCAATAGAAGATGGTGACAAGAAGATGGAACAATTTCTTCGATTATTGGAAACCAAGCCTGGTTCTGACTTAAGGTGCTGCGCATCCTGTGGTGGCAATTTCTCGAAGGATTCATTCTCAGGTAACCAGTGGAAGAAGGGCGTGGGTCAATCGCGCTGTTCTACCTGCGTCGAGGGTGGTGGAGGGGGTGAGCCGCTTGCTACCAAGAGTAGTCGCGCTGATCAGACTGCTTGTTCCGCTGCGGGCACTCAAGAGTAAAATATGGACTTGAAGTTATTTTCTTCTTACATTGCCCGATGGACGACATCCACGTTCTAGTACCTCATTCCAGCTATTCAAATTCCTTGAATTAGGATGCAGACCAACATTCGTCATCCGTCGTAACTCCTCGATGGCACTTGTCCAATCCCCCTCCATTACTGCTCCTTGAACAAGAAGAGAATATGATGCACGATCCTTGGCTTTCAATTCATGAATGTTAAGCTGTGTTTCCATGTCATCACCATCATATCCATCATCGTCGACATTGGGAGCTTTGATTTCGACTTCAGCGTCGATGTCGTCCTCGTCATCTTTCACTTCGTCCAAATCGTCATCGGTCCACTCAGCCAATTGGACAGCTTCAAAGTCTGGATTGGTATCAATTGCACGATCCTCTTCATGCTCGCGCAGTTTCTCCTTCCATCGTCCAGACTTTGATGGCAATGATGGTAGTATTGGTGGTGGTGGTATGCGATCCTGTAGATTGTCGTTAATTAACGACGATGCTTCATTATGCAGTCGTAATCGATTGTAGGCTGATGCTAATGGATTCACATGACGTGCAACTAGTGGTATATCATGACGTTCTTCTAATGATAGTAGTATCCGACGAGCCGCATCTAATGGCCTACGTCGTTCTTCCACGGTCAATGTGCGCATGGAACCGGAACGACGACCTGGACTACGATTGTCATCCCCTACCCCAACAACATACGAATTGTTTTCGTCATTTATTGTGGCATATTTGATACTTGATCTACGAACGCATGCCCCAATGACAGAGAGTATCATATTATCAGTAATGCCTCCTCCCTGCTGCTGCTCCACACTACGATATATCCGAAGTGCCTCCTCCCACATCCCAAGCTTACTCGCTGCTACTAATGCTGCTTCATGATGCGATGTGGTTCGACGTATTCGTTTCTTCTTTCTGTTTGTACCATCACTGACGACTACATTACTACCACTAATTGCCGAGCTGCTGACAACTTGCGCAGATGGAGGAGAAGGTGGTGCTGGTAGAGACAATGAGCCAAGGAAAGATCCTACACCGGGGATACTTCCATGTTTTACAACACCCTCTTCCATACTTGTGTACAATGATGCACCACCGCTAGCATTAGTAATACTAGCAATACTACCACCTTCTCCTCCCCCATCAGCTATTGACTCTAATTCAGCCATTTTATTATACACACGTAAACAATGTTTCCACATACTAGGTTTATTCTTCTTACGACTATTCCGTCGTAATATTCCTAAATACCCGGCGCTTGTCATTATCGGTGATGAGGTACGAAAGGCTGGATTAATATCAGATACTGATTGTCGTCGTATATTAGTAGGTCGCCATTTGGGTACGGGTGTGGATAGTGGATTGGTATATGATGACGGTACTGCTGAGGTTGAGGTCGGCGGGAAGGAGGTGAAACGTTGCGATGTATATGATGAGGTAGTAACACGTTGTTTGGATGGTGATGAAATAGACGACGATGCATCATTCAGCATCGTGCCACTATTGTCATACAACTCGTCATCCCAAACTAACATTCGTCGAGCCATTTCGAATATCAACGTCGGACCACCGGAGAGTGTCGTTCGTCTTGGCGGCTTAGTAGGGATCAAGGTATCTTCATCATTATTCGTCGCATTTATTGACATCGTCGACTTGTTTGTGGAGTCATTCTTGTTGTCACTGTTACCCTCTAATTTGTCATAGTCGTCGTCGTCGTCCGTATCGTCAATAATAATCGAGTCATCCGCCTCAGTCCTCCGTCGTTTCCTCGCATAACTCTTAATAATTCGTTGCGACGTTCCTCGCGAGATTGCTGGTAGAGTTATTGACGGATTGAATGCTAACGTATTGACGATGAGGCGCGAGGAGGATACCACTATTGTCAACAGTACGGACGATAGAGCCCACCGAAATGCGATCATTGTCGCTATCGTGTTTTGGGTTTTTGCTGGGGCAAAATTCAAAAAATTGAGCTCAACCTGATGTCTTCCCTTTTCGCGGAATGGGTGGTCGCTTCTTATGGAGGGTCCACCAGTCTTGAAAGGCTTTGTCCGGCTTAATAGAATCCTTGTTTGGGTGGCGGGGCTTCGGCAAAAGCGTTAGAGACGTCAGCACCATAGATTCTCACCTGCTGCTACTGCATAGAACAGTCTAGCGCTTGTATGAGTAGACTTCTATGACAAATTGCAAAGCAGCGGCACCAACTTCGTCCTCCCATTAACACCTTTCGACTCTATCATCGAGTCACCGCACATGGAGGCCATGGTGTGGGACATGGAAGATCAGCTGGCGTTGTAGGTTGAGATTCTGGCGATGTTGTAGTAGTGCTTGATTCTTGTTCCAGGCCAAGGTCATATAGTAGCTGTGCTGCTGGTGGCCGTTTGGGTTGGAGATACCATGATTCGTCGAATGTTGCATGATGGCTTGTTTTGACTATACAGGGGTCATCATCTAATGGCTAGCAGCAATCCCACCAATGGCGAGGTCTTCGTCTACACAGGGGTCGGAGGAGAGAGAGTACCGGACGATGTGGTCCGTGTTAAGGTCAATCCCTCCGTCACGTCAATCCCTTATGTTGCATTTTTCGGACGCAAGAAGTTGACCGAGGTGGAGCTGTGTGAAGGCCTCGTGGAAATAGGATATTATTCCTTCGATTATTGTGATCACTCGATAACGAAGATCAACATCCCCAACTCACTCAGGAGGATTCAAGATTCTGCCTTCCGCGGCTCTCTTCAAACACCTATTTGTCTCCACGATGGCATTGAACGCATTGGATGTGGCGCATTCGCTATGTGCATCTTCACAAACTTCAGAGTCCCGCCCCTCATAACCTCAATTCTCGAAGGCGTGTTATATCAGGGTAGATCCATGTTCTCTCTCGAGCTTCCCAATAACATGAGGCAGATTAAAGATAATGCATTCCTCCATTGTTTCTGCCTACGAAATGCGGCCTTTCCGCCCAATGCCGTCTTCGGCGATAATATCTTTATTGCCGAAACATCACTCACGGATCTTCGGCTGCTTATAGGTTCAGAATTAGAAGATGAGATTGACATACGCACGGATCTTCAGCTGCTATTTGGTAACTCGGATGCAAGAATTATAAGAGAGCTGCAGCATAGATTTGATGGTCTGCCTATCCACAGGTTAGTCTATTACCAGTCGTATCATCAGGGAGTACTACAATTTCTCTTGGCTGCAATAGACAGGAGATCCGGCCAGCGTCGGACATTACGCAGTAAGCTGGATCAGACAGGCAATCAACAAGATTGTCTTGGCATGACTCCTCTACATATTCTGACGTGCTCATCAGTCCACGATTTGGAACTGTACCGTGTGATTATTGAGAATTACCCCACAAATCTGATTACCGAAGATAGGTGGGGGGCGCTGCCATTGTTGTATGCATTTTGGGGGGCTGCACCAAGTGAAATCATACAGCTCCTGCTTGACAGCTATCGATCACTTTATCCTGACCATGAGTTCAACTGGACAATGATGCTGGAAACAATTGGGAGATGTGATACACCAAAAGAAAGTATTGAGAATCTACTTTGTGTGAAGCAAATGCACTTCCCTGAGCAGCCAATCAATTGGGATTACTTGCTTGACAAGTTTACAATGCCTTCTCATGTCTCCTCCTGTGATGATTTGTTTACTGAAAGAATGCAATTTCTATACATCTGCGGCATGTCATCGCGTGTCAAGGCTCTTCCCTTTGAAGTTTGGCGTGATTGCATTTTTGATATGATCCACACAGCTGATTACAAATGGATGAAGGACAACTTTGTTATTTTGCATAGAATTCGAGATAAGCTTGCCCATTTTGAAGACGAACTCTCTAAACTGAAGCAGGTTACAACAATATTGGAGACTGCATTGTGGAAGATGAAGATTAATGATAACGGCCTTGAACAGAATACCACTCGACTCCGGAAGAAAAACAAGACAGATGAATCAAGCATTCGACAGCAGTGCCGTGTTGCCTGTGGAGCTGATATTGTGATTGGTCATGTGTTACCATATCTAATCACTGCATAGACAATTGCTTTGCCTGAAAGTGTTTCAATGTGCATAAATTCTCCATAAACACTATTTACAAACTATATTTTAGGATTAAGGGATTAGTAATGCTTACGATATTGTTGAAACTTCAAGTTAGTTAATCTCATTCAACCCAATCGATAGGTTTTTTCAGTATCTCGATAAGACGCTCCTCTTCACTACCCGAGGTTGGCACGTGGTTGTAATCGTATGCAATTATCGGTGGAGCCGACACCATAACTCCCTCAACTCGTGGATTTTCATTCACTAGCCCGAACCGTACTCCCCGGTCATACAACAGATTAAATTCAAGATAGCGTCCACGTCGTAGACATTGCCAATGTTTCTCCTCGGGTGTGTACTTTCTATCACAATTTCGGGTCACAATGGGCAACCAACTAGGCATCCAACCGCATGCCACGTCCATAACAAATTCTAATGTGGAAGGTGATGACGATACATCGTCGAAGAATATACCACCTGTACCGCGATGTTCAGCTCGTGCAGGGAGGTAAAAGTACTCATCACACGAGCGTTTCAGTTTGTGATAGGATAGATTGTTATTATTTGCGATGGAGTTGTGTCGATCGCACAATTCCTTCAAATATGTGTGAAATTCGACAATGTCATTGTCAATTAAGTAATATGGAGTTAGATCAGAGCCACCACCGAACCAAGCAACCGACGACCCCAACGAGGAATCGTTAGAAGAATTGACGAGAAATATTCGCACGTCTGATCGAAAGGTTGGGACGAATGGATTCCTCGTGTGAAGCACCACGCTTAGCGCTGCGGCAGAATACATATCACCTGCCTGTACGATTGGTTCGTGTTTATTGTCAGCCTCATTCACTCCTCTGTCGTGATTATTACGGCCACTAATTGTCTTTGCCCTCTCCGCCGAAAGCACCCCATCCCTAATGATTGTTAGTGAGCACGCTCCCTTCTCTACGACATTTCCACCCTGTAGGACACGCGTGATACCACCGCTCATCTTCTGCTGGATAATATCACCATTGTCGTCACCATTCTCAAATCCACCCCACCCGTCCAATGAGAAGGATGCACCTGATCCATCAATCTGCTCAATTTCATGTATCATCGACGATTGGTGCTCTAGAATGAATTGAACAAACTCTTCAAAGATGGTCTCAGGTGACGACGTTGATGATAGCGATGTCGTAGGAATCGTCGCTTCGGACATCGACGATGATGTGGCTGCTGGACAGGAGAAAGCGACGACAAGCGGCGTCAACGCTGGAGCGAACGCCACCGTAATCATCGGTACAGCAAGGAGTCGTAGAAGGAACGACCATGTCGTGCGTACTACTCCTAATCGTTTCGTGGCCCTCATCATCTTCATCCATTGCAACATGCTGAACTTGCGATAAGTATGCACACCAACCCTTCGCCCTCAGATTCTTCTCTCTCCCGAAGAGAAAAAAAATGATCGAACGATGGTGTCACACTCGCGTAGGTAGTACTCACACCAAGACCTCACTCACACCAAGACCTCATCGGCGGCGGCTCAACAAACAATGAAGAAGACATCTAAGCTGCATGCGGCATACTGCCATTCAGCCGCAATCCTCCTTCTATTCGCTTGCCTACAACTATGCATTCAGAAAGGACATGCCTTTTGCTGCCGTTCGAAACGAGAGTGGTTGTCGACGGGAATTGTTACTGATGCACCTTACACACGCCAAAACTCATCGTTATCTTTTGCAACCATGTCGTCGAACAAGTCGCGGCCAAATAATCCATCCAGTAGACGCCAATCACCACACATTACATGGCAGTATAATAATCCATCCAGTGAACGCATACCAAAAATCACACATGTTTATAGCTCCATCTCATCATCATCTGTTACCGACTATTCAAGTTCAAGTAGTGATGACGACACCACTAAGACGACATCCCGATCGAAATTACGACAGATTACCGGTTTCTCATTCACAGCACTACGCACAACACTCCGAGCAGCCACGGGTATAAGTCTTACTGCCTTACGTATCTCAATCCGAGCAGCAACTGGTATTTCACTCTCGGGCATTATTAGTAGTACGAATCGTCGCATGTTAGAAATCTTATCACCCTCATTGCGGTACTTCGTCCAGCCCTTCCTTATTGCATACTACGCGCCGTTATTAATGATACGGTATTGGCTCGTTGGGCCATCAAGACAATATGTCGAGGACAGTCGGAATGGTCATGAAAGGATTGTTGAAGGATGGCGAAAGGCAGTTGAGGCAGCAGAAAGGGCAAGTGCTGATGGTTATAGGCCAGTTCATTTGAATGGTAAGTAGTTGGCTTGTGATGGAAAATTTTCAATTACTCCTCGCCTGATTATATCATTGCAAGGGTTTCTCCTCTTATTAATATTGCTCTTTGTGTCCCATGATATTATAGATGATGGCACTATAACGGCATCATTGCCACCTGACATAGATAAGGTTGATTTAGCTGATGGTATTGTCAAGTCCGTGCTATTTCCGAAAATTTAAGTTGATTTTAAGAGAAAAGTCTTCTATATGAGCAGTGAAATTATTTGGTAATATTTGATGGGTGTAATGCTGGTCTGAATACTTCCAAATGGACATCGTTTCTTGTTGCATACGTAAAGTTGATTATGATCCAAAAGTTGAATTAATTATCGACCTCGATATCGGAAAGACGGGAGGTTTTATTTCGTAAATGTATCATCGTCTGGAATTAAAACAAATAAAGATATATTGAATGTATTAGCAAGCTTCATCAATTTAATCGTTATGAGCGTCTTCGTCTACGGTACCATCCCAGATGAACTTTGACGAATTATCGTCAATCGTTCCTATTCTATCATTGACAGCAACAACATTGTCAAGGAAGGATGGATCACCGCCCATCTCTTCTAAATCATCCTCACAAATAATATAATCACTCCCATTTTCCTTCTCCATCATGGATAATTGATGTATCCTCCCGGCATTCTTGAATGGGTCGAACAATGGGATGCCTCCGACGATAGTACTGCCACCGCCACCACTACCCGCTGTCGCCACGGCCAAGGCTGGCGAAACTATGGATGTTGCCTCACTTAGAAATCCCGCCGATGGTATGAATATATCATTATTATCATCGGAAGGCTCTCCTCCGAATTCATCATCGTGGGCTCCTTCTACAACTGTCCCGTCCCATTCTGCTCGTTTGAAGGCTAGATGAAGCATCGATTCTAGACTATTATTTGCTGTTGGATTAGTATTGCTAATAATGGAGAATGCTAGACAACACCTTGAACTATCAATGAGGAGTACGAGCACGATGGACAACGACACGCTGCTGGACATCTCACACTTGTTAGGATACAATCCTGTTCAACAAAACAAGAACAAAAGAATGAAAACTCCGCACAGGATTGGCGGGAACTGTTTTTCACCTTCCTCTCACCACACGGATTACCCCCCAACTCCAATCGGCATGGACGATTTATTCGGTGGTCTTCCGGCTGTCTCTACTAGTAATGCCGGTGAGAATGCCTCCACAATCGCAGCGGTGGCTGACGCCGTTGATCGTCGACCAAAGCCTGTATTAGTATCCGCAACAAATGATGATGAAAAAAAGCAGGTATCCACAATAAATGATGATGATGAAAAGCAGCCGTCATATTCTGGCAAACAACCATCGAGCAAACAAACTGCAACGTCGTCGTCGCTAGTGAATTCAATTGGCACGGCTGGGACGATGATGGCATTTGTGCCTCACGCAATTAGGAATAAGAAAAGGAAGACGAGCGGATCAGGGTCTCATACAAGGACGATGGCAAAGCAAGATTCAGCTACATCGCAAACATCAAGCAGTATTATTGCCCAACTCGTGGTCGATTCGAACTTTAACAACAATGACGTCATTCGGAAATCGCCTTCCGAAATAATAGTACATATGAAAAGCGATACTCCTAGTGTTGGTTGTGCAGAGAATGGTAATATAAGAGACGATTACAACAATAACGACCACAACAACGATATCGATGATGACGACGATGACGAGCCGTATCTAGATAACGAACCTGAGGCAATGCGTCTACTACACGCGAGTGTGACACAACCATATGACCCATATTGTCCCAATGACTATTTGGCATATCGTGAGCGTAAGAAAATGGAACAGATACGAAAAGATATGCAAGCATCTGCATTACAGAGGCTGGAACAGCAGGAGATGTTGCGAAAGAAGGTTGAGGAGGAACGGACGAAATTAATAGAGAGTGGCGATTTTAGTAAAATCGTGGAGAAGAGTCGCGGCGACAGAGAAGGTGTGGTAGTGGGTGGAGGTACAGGAAATGGACGGGGACGAGGAGTTACGAATCTTCCAGCCTGGTTGGTGAAGAAACAAGATGAACAGAAGGAGGAGATGGAACGGTCAGCGGGACAAATCGATGATGGTCGATTTGATGATCCCGCAACATGACACCCACCCGCACCTCCGCAGCAGCGTGCTTTTTGACAATGAAAATGGTCATATGGTATGCACTTCATCCATTCTTTCAACACTGATGAAGAAGCTTGTGGAAGGCAGTCTTCGCACATCTTCTCTGCGTCAAAGATGATGAGGTACCTACGACTTGGTCCTCGGTTCGGGTTTCTTCAGACAACATATCCTTCTTTGGTTAGTCAGCTCAAATATACCACAAGTTCAATGACATCAGATCTTCGGCTTGACACCCGAACATTGTGGCTTGACACTCGAACAATTCCACAACACGGGAACAAGGAAGGTAGAAGGCAGTAGTGTCGCTGAGCCCACATCACTGTGTCGACATCCATTCTCATTCACAAAATTTCCAGGCTGGTTCACATCAAGTGCTATCGCTACAATTACGAACATACCTATTCTCGTCAAGATGATGAACAGCTCCTCCTCCAACTTCGAATACCAAATGATCAACCTCTCCATCAGTTCCGCAAGCAGCATGACAAGATCCTCCCCTACATGCATCTTTGAAGACTACGAATTTGACTGCTCTCGCTTCGATGCCGTGGCGTCCGTCGGTCCGTCGACAAGTCATCAAGCCACTGAACAACGGATGGGTGGCTCTGGTAATCTCTCGAGGAGCCAATGTGTCGAGAATCTGTCTTCGATGGGCGATTCGTTCTCATCCGTAAGTTGCGGTAGTAGCTCGTCACGGCAGATGATATCGGGTAACCAGAATCCTGGATACTTCGTTGATACTTCATCGAGATATGTAAGCTTTTCATCAGATGAAGTTAAGACGACATAATTCACCTCATCTCGAATCAAGATGCTTTGAATGACCAGATTCAGTAAGCAATCATTGATTGAATCGTCAAGTGCTGAAATCACAGGAGATGCTAGCGCCACCTAGCTGAGAAGAGCTAAAGTTCAAAGGACATATAAAAGCGAAACAGTCCACGAATACTAACTCTCTCTCTCCAATGTTGTTCGGTCAAACTGTACTATATATGTTAGCTTAGTTTACAATAGAGAGTAAGATTAAAAGCGCTAGAATTAGGCTAGAATAACAGAAATCACACAAACAAAGAGTGATGGTGGAACATGAGCCTAAAGTATCTAGAGTACGTATTGCGGGAGCTCCCCCTCACCTCTTCTCCTCTTTCTTCGTCGCTCGTCGATCATAATCCACATCGTTAGTCGCTCATCATGAGTACATCATCATCAAGAGAGGTGCAATTAGCCATCTATGATCTCTCAATGGGAATGGCACGTAATTTATCAGCTCAATTCCTTGGACCTCAGCACGCAATCGAGATCATCCCACATACTGCAATCATCGCTTTTGGGAAAGAGTATTACTTCGGACAGGGAATTGACTGGTGCAGTCCTGCCGAATTCCGTGCATCTCGTGGGATACATCCAATCGATATCCAATCGCTGGGTTATACGAATGTTACCGAACAGGAGTTTGAAGCGTGGTGTCATGCTCAGGCAGCAAGTGGTAGATTCGGGCCCGAGAGCTACAATCTTTTTCATAACAATTGCAATAACTTTTCCGATGAGGCCGCGAGATATGGCCTACGTTTGCAGAGGGGCACACCGCAATGGATACTCGATGTGCCTCAAAAAGTCCTTAGCAGCCCCATGGGGGCAATGCTTCGACCAATGATGGAGCAGATGCAAGTCACAAGAAATGCACCAACCAATCTTGGCCCAGCAAGGGCGGCGTCCCAGTCATCGTTTGCTCCCAGCATGTCGTCTACAGCAACGCCGTCTACCAATCCGTGGGCGAACATTCCTGCTGCCACATCTGCACCCTCGACGCAACCTTCTTCTCATGTCAAGCAGACGCCATTACTACACAAACAGACTGCCCTGCTTTCGACAGATACTGGGGTAATAAAGATATGTGTCGACCGATTACAACCCAGCCAGGAGCAGAATGACCTTATATCAAAGTTGTCGAATACCACAGCTAAGTGGACGCAAGAAGAAATTGTCAGTTTGCATAAATACTTATGCTCAGTTATTAACGATGATGCATCAAAGAACACTTCATATGCATTGATGTTACTGAGACTTGTTGTCTTGTCGAGTCTAAATGGTAAGGAAGGCGTTGGTGTGATTGATGCAAAGAATGATTCTGTCCAACTCGTTGCAAAATTGCTACTCGAAGCCAAGTTATCCAATCAATCGCTTAATTCTATGGCATGGTGTGTCTTGAGCAATGCGATCGGTTCCTCTGTACCTCCGGATGGGACCGCATTTGCAGGCGTTATTGATAGGGCCTTGTATGATTGTGGTGCGTCGAAGGATGGAAGATCTACTTCATTGAGACAAAGTGCAGCAGCATTCTTGTATAATGCATCACTTTACCTGACGCTTAAAGTCGATAGAAATGGAGATATTGATACCACAACCGTGGAATTGTCCGAAGATCATATGTCTATTCTCCTCGGGTGTCTTGAACAGATACAGGATGAAACGGATGTTACTACGCTTCAACGCTTACTGATGGCTGCAGGATCATTCTTGAAATCGCCCAAATTGGGCAAGATTGCAGCTACTCTTGTCAATGAGCTAGGGCTTCTGGACGAAAACCTTGCGACTGGAAAGAGTGCCGAAGTTGATTTATGGGTGAAAGAAGTTGCAGGTTTAGTGCGAATCTATTCTACTTCGTGAAGAATCAGTTGATCGCTTGATTGTGATGCGTAAATATGTTTAGGAGTGTTATAATACAATTGATTAGGATTTAAGGAGGTGTTGGCAAAGGTATTAAGTTAGAGAAGAGCACCTAGAAAAACGAAGTCCACACCGCCATTATATCTCCACCTTTTCCACTCATATCTAGCATCATCAATCCACACTCGAATGAAATTAGAATCACAATCACCCACTCAAGGGCATTGCTCTTTTGATCTTGTATTACCTCCAAGAAGAACTTCGCGTTTTGCTGGATCAAATCAAGCTTAAATTCCACATTCCGAAAGCGCTCATCTAACTCGAATTCTTTCCTCATCCCTTCATGTAATCCCTCATATTGACTCAAATGCCAAGCCGTATCACTTCTGTCCTTGAGTCCTAATTTACCCACCAAATCAATGAACAGGCTATTATTCTTGGCCACTACCTGAAACAATGTGTTACGTTCAACATTCGTAAAGCTCCCAGTACGTTCCACAGACGAGTTCACACTGCTAAATCGTGCTAATAATTCGTCAACTGTGTCATTGTACCAATCCAGCGCAACTGTCTGACCCATGATATTGGATACAATGCCTACAGTGTTCATGTCTAGTTCTTTTACAAGAGCACGGTCAGAGGTAATTTTACCAGTGGCTGTTTCCAATTGAGGATGGAGAGCAACTTCGAAGTGTTCACGACGTTCAAATCCAATTGGGATGGGATTGGCAGAATACTTCTTTATCTGTTCCAACAGTCGCGAGGATTCTTTAGTAGTGAGATTGAAGAATACTACCGCACCAAAGCGATACACTACAACATACCGTGGAACTGACAGCGAAAGAGATGGATGACCGTCAGTTGGAGGAGGTGATAGCTGAATGATAATGTTCGTCCGACCAAAGACATGACGAAGTGGAGGTGAGGTAGCAAAGAAATCTGCAAGTGGATGCTGATCGGGGTATGGTGTATCACGAGCACCTCCCCCAAACACCTTGTTCAATACTGCCACAACATCTATGGAACTTGCAGTTTGTACGGATCTTACACGTACTCTTCCTAAAATGGCCTCATCTAATTCTATATTATGCCTCTCGGCCGGAAGAAATCCTGTGTAGGAATCATTATTGATCATTTCATCCAAGAGGACAGACGAACGTCGGCTGCGCATGGAAGACTGAGGCGGTTGTTTGGAGTACCTTGATGAATCATCCACATGTTGAGTATTGTCCATATTCTTTCGTATTGTTGTCCATAGTCCATTCTTGAATACACTTTTGATTCCACTACGTATGCGATTGTTCGGGTTAGAGCTGGATTCATCTCTTATGTCATCATTGTCGTATTGCTGCTGCAGAAGGTGAACATAATAGTTTTCTTTTTCTCTCACTTGCAACGTTGTTGGAATGGAGGTAGTCAGCAGTTCAGCATGATCCTCCTGAGCCTTCACCAGCGCCTCCTCCTCTACCGCAGCCACCGCTGCTTTCAACTGCGAGGTTGTCAACACATTTGCGGACAAGAACCTATATTTGTAACCAATCATTTGATCCTTCGGAGATTTTACCACAGTCTTCTCATTGTTCAGACTGGTCAGATCTCTTTTTATTCGTATTGTCTTCTGCTCTACGTTTGTCGGTGCAGACACAGACGATGACGAGAAATACAATTGATTTATCGTGGAAACTAGCTCTTTGCCTGATCGTGAAACATGTGACGTAGTTAACGTAGTCAGTCTTGAACCTATCCGCCAAGCTGTAGAGGATAAAACCATGATGGGAGGAAGGATGAAGCGTAACTATCGTACAAGCTCCTGCAAATTACAGAAACAGGGTCGGTGTGGGAGTGTGAAAATCGGTGTGGGAGTGTGAAAACACCGTTTGGTGGTCTTTGGTGGTGGTGCATGATGATTAACTATTTAAAAGTACATAAATAGACTAAATGGCGCAAGGTGCACATCATCATCTCAGCCCGTTGGATACAGCCGTCGTCTAACTAAATACAGCATTGTAAAGCTTCTAGAAGTTGCACCATGACTCCGATTGTTGCATTTTCTGCCCTTGCGTTGCTCCTTCCCTATCAAATCCAAGGCGAATCTCAGTTAGTTCCGAACAACCGTTTTCTCAATAAGAGGGGTGGTGCCGTGATTGTTAAGAAGAGTAGCTGGAGACGCTCCCACACGCCTGACACTATTCCGCACATATTAGTTGCAGAGACTACAGCGACTGAGTACTTCCTCGAACCTGTACAAAAATATGTGAGGTCTAAATATTATGGTTATGGTGTAGAAACAGCACCAAAACCAATTGTAAGATCGCAGAATAAAGCAGAGAGCCTTACTCCTACTGCCATTATCTGCATGTCTCTGCTTGCTTTACAATTTGGAGTTCAACCTCTTCTGGTGCGAAAATTCACTCCACAAACAATAATGAGAAGCAGCGTCGTTCTTGTACAGGAGCTAGTCAAATTTGGGATTGCAGGTGTATTGTATTATTCTGGAACGAAGGCCGAAACCAGAGAAACAGATTTTAATGGTTGGTCTATCAAGACCTGGATTACACTTGCTGGACTCCCCGCTTTCCTATACACAATACAAAACGTGGCAACATTAATGGCTCAACAGAATTTGGAGGCACTCACATTCAACGTCCTCAATCAATCAAAAATTCTATCGGCTGCACTGAGCTGTTACCTTGTGATGGGAAAACGCCAATCGAATATTCAGATGATTTCACTCTGCATTCTTATGCTATCGACGCTTGTCATTGAGCAAATCTTAAAGCCCAGTACTATCCTTGCTATCGCGCGAGAAAAGTCTGGCTACTCTATTGGAGGAACAAGACATTTCACTCAAGGTGTCGTGCCCCTCATGGTGGCTAGCTTATTGTCAGGAATGGCGGGTGCACTGACCCAGTCAAGTACGCAAGGATCACAGGGAGGAATGCCAATCTGGGGAAAGAGGAGAGGGTCCAATGCAAAACCTTCCTCTGTACGCCCTCCGCGAAATGCATACTTGTTCAGTATGGAACTGAGCGTTGCATCGGTCATTCTGCTCTTAGTTTCTCTCATTCTGAGCACTAATGGTCGGACCATCATACTCTCACCTCGGACCTTCTTCTCTAATTGGACACCAGAGACACTTATCCCTGTCCTGACGAACAGTATCGGTGGAATACTAGTGGGTCTTGTCACGAAACACGCAGGCAGTGTTCGTAAGGGTTTCGCACTAATCTTTGGGCTGCTGCTTTCGGGCTTGCTGCAGGCTAGTGGGGCTGGTATTCAGGCTCATCAGGTAGTAGGTGGACTGCTCGCAGCTGCAAGTCTATGGATGCACACGACGGGATAACATTATATTTGCCTGGTGTCGATTCAAACCCTTTCTTCAGAGTACCAAAGCATAGAGTTTTCCAGAGAGAAATCTCATGTTCCAAGTTGCAGCAATTATAGTTTTCCAGAGAATTGACTCTGGATATCTCATGTTACAGTCGCAGCAATAATTTATGAGATAAATGAGGCTTAATCATTCTTGTATTAATTCGGAAGGATCACCGTACATCATGTTATCGCCGTCACAAAGCCTTCCCGGGCGAATCCCCTATCGGCCAAATCTTCCACCTCAAGTTCAAGTTTCTAGCCAGATTGATTGTTGTTAATAGTGGGGACATACTTGGCTTTTACTCGCTGACTTGCATCAATTCATTTTATATTAATGATGGCATCTATTTTATTTGCGTTGTGCATCCTTATTTCTCAGCATTGCTGCGCTGCATTTCAGCTGCAAATGAATAACATACAACATTCAACGAAACGAAGTCGGACGTTGGAATCGATGCAGCTAAAATTACTAAGCGAAAAGGGCAACCGTGAAACAGTATTAAAAGGCAGCGAATCTGTTCAAGGTGGAACGAAGACGATTGGAAATGAAACTACGCAGAAGATGACTAAGAAGACGAAGCAGAAAGTTCAAACAAAGCGTGTAAGAAAAGATACTGTACAGGTAGTGAATGAGAATGCGACGCAGACAGATAGCGTGGATGCATTCGTGGAGCAAATACCAGCAGTGAAAAAGTTACCGAAAAGAAGAGGGAAAACAACAATATCCAGTAAGGAAGATACGGACACAAATGAGAAGTCGAAGCAAGTCAATATGAAGAAGGCACGAACAATGACGAGCAGAAAAGACGATGTAGAATCAGTACCTCCTCATACCGCACTGTCGAAGGTGCTTGCCAATCAATTCGGTATTGACCTTATATCAGTGTCTCCATTATCAATGGAACCTGGCGCAAGAATCACTTCAGAAGATGTGAAGTATCATGCTTGGACATTATCCCAGCCTCCTTGCACATCGGAAGCGCTTAAGCTTGCATATTCGATAGGTTTGGATTTAAATGGCTTGTATGATGACGACACTAGAACATATGTTATGAGCAAGAATGAAGTACAGTTATATATCGAAAATTCACGATCTCTTAAAATGTCATCTCAGGTAGTCAAGAAGGAAACACGACGACAGCAATTATCAAAGAAGAGAAAGAAAATGAACGCTTTAGATAAACGAGTAGAGCAAAATGTAGTTAAATTAGCAGACAGGACATTGCGACTAGCAACAAGTTTAACAGGAGAGATTTTCAACCAGGTTCACTTACAGATGCAAAATATTCAACGTAACACAGATAATGAAAGATCCAAGAGTGATGGTGTTTTAGTCAATATCAATATGTTGAGCCATGATAAGAGTGTCAATGACATTCAGTCGATTGAAGACTTTGATGTGGATCTTGCTAATGAAATTCAAGACGCACTGGATACTGCAGGCGAATCGTTACCACTAGTTGTTGCGTTGGTACCTTCACCACCTCCATTGCAATCTTTAACCACGGCACAGTTAAAGGAGCTTCTGCGTCAACGAGGGTTGAAGTTATCTGGTGTGAGGGCCGAGTTGCTGGAACGATTGTTGTTAGACTGTAAGGATGATAGTGCTGATGTGATCCGTGACAGTGGTAACGTTGACGAAATGATTGACAGTGTTCTTTTTTTCCTTCGACAATGATTGCACCAAATAGTGGCGATATGTAAGAATAAATTGTGCAGTATGTCAATTAACAAATGAATACTTATTCTTTCTACAAAAAGTAATCCGCAACCAACGTCCTAGTTTGTCCTGTATCAACTTCTTTAACAATCACTCGACCATCCTCTAATACTCCCTCAAGTGTAACACGTTCTCTATTTGGTGTATCACGCAACATTAGTTCCATATCCCAATCGACAAATGACTTCCAATCATCCAGTATTGATTCCCCAATTTGCCTTTGTGATTGTTGTGCGTTGTTGTCGTCGTAGTGCAGCCAAGAGTGTAAATCGTACGCGACATCCATGGCCAGCTGCTTGGAGGTTTCAATCCATCGATTCTCCTCTTCCTTTTCGTCAATTTCCGGTACAATAATCTTCATCGGACCATACCCCACACCTACCATTTCCTCTACTGCACCCACAATGTAGTCATCATCAGCGTCAGTGTGGCAATACCTTGCAAGACAGGTGGACTCTCGTCCTCGATCATCGCCGTCTGACGGTACCGATGGAGCATATCCGACATTGATCCCAATCCCAATAAGGAACCAATCTTCATACGTCTCGATGAGCACACCTGCAATTTTTTCGTGGTGTACCGATGTCGAGTTACGCAAAAGTACATCATTTGGCCACTTCACCGTGACCATGGGCATTAATATACCGTCACCACAGCAATTATTGTCGTCGATTGATTTTGGTAGGCATTCTGCCTCCAACGCTTGAAGTATACGAGTTGCCACGAGACTACCAATCTTTAACGGCAGTAATGTTAATGGTACCGCTCGTCCATTATTTTTGACTCCAAGACCATCCATCCACGACGATTGACGTATGCCAATTGTAAACAGGGCATTACCACGTTTGGAACTTTGCCAATTGCGTCGTGATGTCCCCCGTCCAGCCGATTGGGATGTTGCCGAAACTAGGAATGTTTTCGGACGATCGGCCGCGTCGTCGTTATTATTATTAAATTTTCCATCCACGATCATTTTCCGTGCCTCATCCATGGTCGATGATGTAGATTCAATATGATACAACCATAGACTAGGATCGTCGGGATGGGACGACCAAGGTTGGATCGAATGTGTCGATATAATCTCGACATCCTCGCACGTGGACGTCGTAGATGTCATTGCGTCTTTCAGCGGAGGAGGAGTTTCGGACGCAAACAAAGGACGTCGGCGTGGAAGTGATGCTGATAATGTTGTTGGGGCTGCCGATGCGACAAATGTGGCGTAAGAAGACGTCCATGCTGTAGGTAAGACATCACTGTTATTCAAACGTCCTCGTCGTCGTATTACCTCCACCGTAGTAGCCACGGCGATGATGAAACCACGTCGCACGGAGCTACCACTGCGAGCTGCTATCGAGGTAAGAAGCACGATTGTTATTCTTGTGCAAAGCCGAGTCATTTCGTCATGACCACGTCCCCAACATTCCTGAGTGCTCCGCCTCTCGAGTCGTCGACCCGAGAAGCAAACGAACGCAATGAAAGCACGGACTATGAAAGCACATCAACAATTATCATCTCGCGGCTCGTCGTCGTACGTTGCTCGCGTGTTGAGAGTAGTGCTCATAGCCGCATTATTCGCGGTGGCATATCATAATGGGGTGATTCTATTTTCGAAGCGTCGTCCTTCAATGGCGATGAAATTTGATAATGATGCTACAATGCAGGGTGGTGTTTCAAGTAGGACGTTGCGTCTCTCTAACTTCAGCCGTCGTCGTCGTCGTGGTCTGACTGCATTACTCCCTAATCGAGGCGCAACGAAGGATCACGAATGTGGAGATATGCGCTACGTTGCTGGTAGTTTGTCGGCCAAGCTCCCGCCCATTACATATCTGGCGTCCTACCCCGGTTCTGGAACGCGCATCGCGCGTCGTCTCATCCGTGCTCTAACCGGCGGAGCATATCGCATCCAGGATGCCGAATCGGATATTAATAATATACGCGACATTCGTCATCAATCGCCAACGACGACGCCAATGATCATGATACAGACTCGATATCCACATAAAAGTGGTTCGCTCGCCGCGGAACCACAACACGACGCCGATGCACGCAGGGCGGTAATATTGATACGCAATCCAATACGAGCATTACCGGCATTGTTCGATGAGTTGCATGCGTCGGAGAAGCATTTGCCAAAAAAGTTTCACCCGCATGATAATACAGGAAATGCGGTAAATACCGAGGACGATACGAATAGGGCGTCGGTTGCCGAATGGATATCATGGCGCGATCGAATGTTCGAAACGCAGATGGATCAATATGCCGAATTCGTTAGATATTGGACGAATCGGTACGATGGAAGGGATCGTATTCTACTCTCCTACGATGATCTCGTGCAAGTAGATGAGTCGACTGGAATTGAGGAGTTGATACGTCTCACGATGTTCCTCATTGGCGGAGAATCGATATGGAAAAATATGATCGTGGACGATGCAGCGTGTGTGTGGCGAGGCATGTTCGCAATAGATAAGGAGAATGACGGAGGACTGAGATATCGACATAGACGATTAGACAGTTACATAATACCACATCCATCATCGGTTGGGTCGTCAACTGTCACCGACAGGCCTTTTACGAATGAACAGCTTGGTAAGATGGCTGGGATGTTACTCCGTGTTGCGGAGGATCTTAACAAACAAATTAATCAGTTGCTCCTGAGTTATCGCGCCGAGATTGTTGGCATTATGAAGAAACAGGCCAAGGAATCAGCAATCGTGAGCAAGAAGGACAACATGGTGAAGGGCGAAAGTTCGTATCACATCTTCCATGTCAGTCCTCCTGGGACGGATTCTCCATTTATTACTAATTGGCTCATGGGATTGTTCGATGCTAATGCTTTTTGTACAACCCTTTTCACCTCTCCTGGGTTGGAAGTGTACCAAAATGACAAGAACGTGCCGATAATGACCACGATTGTTACGCGAACGAATGAAATGAACCTCATTGCTATGTACAAGATTTTCAAGCCCAGCTTTGATGAGGTATTCTTCATCTTGAGCAAGTCTGGAACAGATGCTGACCAGCAAATTGACGAACGCGTATGCGAGTATGATAATGTCCTATGCCTGCAACACGAAGAGGAGCTGTATCAAAATGTTGACGAATTAGAGGGGTTGGTACGAAGTCTGACAGAGAAGTTCAAAGGTCGCTTCTATTCCAAATATTTCGCCTCGTTGAAAATACCTGTAATATTCGATGAGAAGAATGCAGTCGCGAGATTGGTGGATATGATTCATGCAACAGAAGTAATGAGTAAAAAGCCGATTGACGACATTCATCCCAAATTTTGTGTTCGTGGGGTGATTAACGAGAAGAAAGTCGTCCAGAAACAAGGTGTACAACCTAAACGTCTTTTCTATTGCGGTAGTTCGGGGTCAGGGCATACTATCAATCACTCGACGCTGGGCATTTACATTGTCAACGCGTTCTTTCCTGAAATTGTTGGGTCGCCTCCGACCAGCTTAGGTAAGGGTGGGAACTTGGCAATTCAGCTTACGACACAATCACTTAGCGATGCCACACCGAATGATTTCTTAGTACATCATATGCATCAGTATTGTCCCGTTGATGTATTATTATTTCCTGGTAAGCAGCTCCATATCAATCATCCCACTCATGGCTTTAATGCCTATGGAAAATACACACCGCCCAATAAGAATGTATATGTAATTGGAGCACATGACGAAGGAATGAATAGCATTCATCTGCCCTATGCTATGATGAAATGGTGGGTCTTAGTAAAGAGTATGGGATCCCAGAGTGAGGTGGATGTTTCGACGATGGAGAAATTGTTCCTACCCTCTGCTCGACCACAGAACACCAGGAAAGAGTTTCTATTGTATGTTAATTCACACTACGCAGCTCACCGGGAGACGGCTGTGATGATGCTGTCGAAACTAGGCCCAGTCCATGCCCTTGGTAGTTGTCAAGGAAATCCTGTGATACCCGCCATCGTGGATGCGTCGAAACCTCTCCGTTGTCAGCCATATGCCGATAATGAACGACCTCCATCAATAATTGTTCCGGACAATTCGAATACTGGACAGAGTGCTTATTTCAATAGACTGATAAGCCAGGACTTTCGTTATTCTCTCTTGATGGAAGATGCAAACATTTTTGGTCTAATCACAGAGAGAATAATCGACGGATTTATGTCGGGAACTGTTCCTATATATTATGGAACACCAGAAATCTTTGACATATTCAATCCAAAGGCTTTCATTTACTTTGACATCAACAATCATAAAGAAGCCCTCGATCGCATTCAATACCTAGAAGAACATCCGGACGCATATCAACAGCTGCTTAATGAGCCTATTCTTGCTAATGGAATACACACTATAGAGAAGTATTTCTCTTTTGAAGATTCGATTGGAGATGGTGTGCTAAAGAAAAGAGTACGAGCAAAGTTAGGATTCCCAAATTGATCATTAGGTTTGTATTTGATTG
>Ga0247843_1003290_pt1 | contig 26949 bp, 23 predicted proteins | sample LaCruzMarch2017__FD_192420 | JGI IMG/M metagenome (GOLD analysis project Ga0247843, IMG submission 192420) | Freshwater microbial communities from meromictic Lake La Cruz, Castile-La Mancha, Spain - LaCruzMarch2017_8m | ecosystem: Environmental > Aquatic > Freshwater > Lake | place: Spain... | reverse complement strand
GACGTCACCAACAGAGGGGGGTCCGGGGGGGCATCCCCCCCGGCATTCACACGTACCACCATCACCTCCAAAAGCCCGAGCGAAGCAGTTTTCATTGGTCAGCCAACTGACTTCGTCTGCATGCCACCCAGGTAGGTAGATAGCAGGCCCCCCAAAAAAATGACGCGAATCCTTCTTTGATAAAAATGCGCCGCCGAAGCCGAACCGGATCGTACGAGTAGGGTCATCGGCTCACCCATCGTTGCTGAAGAGATAAAAAAATCATCATCCCCCCAATCGTCGAGAGAGGAGGAGCAGTATATTATAAAGGAACACAGTAATATATTTATCGTTCGTATATATATCAAGAATGGCAAATGCAACTGATATTTTCATACAAATGTCAGAAAAGAAGAATGCTATAATATCAACCACGACCAATGACAATGACGACGAGAATGGCATAACCGCGACGACGGCAAAGTTGAATAACGAATCAATTGTTCATTTTGGTCGCACCGACAGTTATACGGATCATGGTTTGGCAGTATCAGGTAGTAGTAGGAGTAAGTATAATAAACATCAGACGAGGAATTACAACAACGGCACTTCGTGCTCTGCCAATTCAAATGCTGCCAGAAATGCCGCCGGCAAGAATAATTTCAATGGCGGCGGCGGCGGTAATTTACTGCTGGTCCGACCGGACGAAATACCCGTCTACCTCCAGCGCTCGTCGTTCCGGATCGACGACGTGCTGAATTGTTTCCGCGACGTCGAGCCGGCGCGGTTCAACGTCGCGAAGCCGACGTCGTTGGCCGACGACCTGTCGGACGACGCGTGGGCGGCGCTGCAGCTGCGCGTAGATCACGTCGCTCGGAACATATTGGACATACATCGATATTACGCCGGCGCGGCGTGCGTGTCGGTCCTCATAACGATCGTATTCTACGCCATACGTCCGGGATACGACCGACGTTCGATACACGCCGACCGCGACGGGAAGCGATACACCGACGACGACGAAATATACGACGATTACGTCCAGGACGATTTGTGGGAGGCCAATCATTCGTTGGACGACGTCGTCGTCGCCGAGTTGGATTATTTGAATTCGGGTCCCGATTTGGATCGGAGTTTGTGGATATGGCGCTCCGGACTCGTCGCGTCCGTGATGCTATTATTCGGCTACGTGATATTCATCGTCATATTAATGGAACGCAGGAATCGAAAGATCGACGAGGAGATATGCAAGTCCATAGAAGAAATACGTCCGCGATTTAGCGACGAGGGGATAGGCGTGGATTACAGGACCCGGTGTTTTCATCCCGGCGCTATATTGGCAATGAGACAATATGTCAAGCCCACGCGAGTAGTGGTATTTTATTACCTCGATCAAAAACAAATAGATGATGAAAGAGGAACGAGGAGAGGGGATTTTGGTGGCGATGGTGGTGGGGATAGAAGAATTACTACTAAATCTACCAAGAGAACGAGATCGTTCTTCTCGGAAGATTATCAACGACAGTACTTTCCCCCAATACCGAAAAAGTTGACAGTGGAATCTGACAGTGTTAATTCACAATGTTCCTCATTTTCAATTGTGTAAGGTGGTGGGGAAAGGAGATAAACTCTTTGGAGAGTAAGTGAATTTAGGTTAGGTTTAGGAGGAGAGGAGAGTTATTGTTGATAGATAACACTTCTTTAACTCTCATTCATATCAATGCTAATAGGTACTATTCGACGCCTTTGCAAAAGGAAAGGCAGTGTCTTTGATGTATTTAAGTTCAAAGAAACTGTGTACTGTAATCAATAATAATAATTGCATGGGATTAAGTTATTTTGCCTGTTTTTCAATCTTATAATTTTGAAATAACATATTCTACTGAAACAAACAATACTCCCTCTCCCCCACCATCACAAATGATTGTGTACCAAATCAAAGAGTAATTCATTCATTCTCTCTCTCTCCTGTTCCATCACAAATGATTGTGTACCAAATCAAAGAGTAATTCATTCATTCTCTCTCTCTCCTGTTCTCTCTCACTCTTCATCTCACTCTCTCATGTACCAAATCCTGCACTTAATTCCTGTACCTCATCGAATGATATATTCTTATCAGTACCCACGAAGTCATTATCCTCCGTTAGAAATAACATACAGTGACATTCATGTCGTTCTCTCATTGGGACACAGGGACTTTTGTTTTGGTTTTTAATTTGTTTAAGAATATATCATTAAATATATATGTGAATATATAAAAACGAGAAAGATACACACATTATATATATAATAAAGGAAACGCTCGCTCACTTACCAATTCCAATACCCATCCTGTGCCTCCTTCTCCTTATCTTCGTAAAATCGACACGGACATAATGGCGCACCCAACGCGACCTTGTGCTCGGCCAAACCCTTAATGACGACCGCCGGTATGCTCTTATCGGCACAGTAAAAGGTGCCGGTATTCTCGACGTACTTATTGGAGAATGCCGTCATGGCCTTGAGCGCCTTGTCCATGGCGACGACGCGTTCGTCCGGGGACATGTTCTCATCTTTCGCCTTCAGGCCGACCGTCGGTACGACTCGTCGTCTCGATGATACGGTACTACGACTACTACGACGACGTGTGTGATTATTTTTGCCGATTGCCCTCTTCGTGCGAGGATACGACGATTGTATTGTTGGAGATGTTAATGTTGTGAATGCATGGATCGTCAGTGATGTCAAGAATAATGGACAACAAAATACTATTATCGAAAACATTGCTTAACAATGAGGCGATACACGTCGCTTGCGTATGCGCCGGAGTCGATGGAATGTTATCAGTCTACTAGCACGGTGTCATATGGAGACGACAGCGTCAGCGTCAGCGTCAACGGGGGAAGCTCGACTCTGAGAGCAGTGTCAATAAGAAGCCAAGCGAAGCCCCTATACCTAGTTCGACGAACACGAGTCAGGAGTCAGAACCATGAGCTCCGTCCTCCTCCTCGTACCGCTCGCCATCCTCCTCCTCCTTGCGTCGTCGGCAAGTGCCTTCTTCTCACCTCCATCATCGAGCAAGTCGCCGTGTGATGGTGGCTTTGCTCATCGGCAACAACATCAATCTTCCACTCGCCGTACTACTGATCTATGCGCGAGCAAGGCGAAGCAGGAGGCCGAATCGCGCACGTCGTGGTCCGAAAAACGCGGACACGGTACCGCCACCGCGAATGATGTACAACAATCGAGCGAAGACAAGTCATCGGGAAGGACCGCGCCGCCTAGGTTGATTATTGCGGGTGCGCCGGCCTCGGGGAAGGGGACACAATGCGAATTAATTCAATCGCGATATGGCGTTGTGCATTTAAGTACCGGGGATATGCTGCGTGCGGCAGTGTCCGCCGGGACGGACGTGGGCATGTCCGCCAAGGAATATATGGATTCTGGTAAACTCGTTCCCGATGAGGTAATAATTGGTGTGGTAAGTGGTGTATTAAATTTGTTTTTGTTTGTTTTTAGATACTTCAGACGTTGCATAATATACATGATCTTTCCTCTGTCTCTGAACTCGCGAAACACGTTTTCATGATGTGCAGGTTAAGGAAAGATTAAATAGTCCCGACTGTGCCGAGTCGGGATGGCTCCTTGATGGTTTCCCACGCACGCTCGCACAAGCGAGGGCACTTGCCGACGCCGGCGTTACGGCCGACGCATTCATTTTCCTTAACGTGCCGGACTCGATCCTCGTAGAACGCGTCGTTGGACGTCGCGTCGATCCGGTTACCGGTAAAATATATCACATGACCTTCAGTCCGCCCGATGATGATGAAATTTTGGCCAGACTGGAGCAACGGAGCGATGATACCGAAGAGAAAGTGAAGGTACGATTAGAACAATTTCATGCCAATGTCGACGCCGTTCGGGGGAGTTATGCCGATATTGCCATGGAAGTTGATGGGACACAAAAACCAGAGGACGTGTCAGCATTGATAATGCAAACTATTGATGCCGTCTTGGTTTAAGCCGAAAAATGAAACTAGATTCATATTGGATTAGGATGATATTATAGTGCCATAATCTACTTAAGTATCTTACTTTCCTCTCTACTTTGGTTTCACCTTGGTAGAGAACCGAAGGTCTCTAAAGAAAATGATGTGGCAGTGGAGGAGAAAAAGTTACTCAGATTTAATTCCTTCATCATAAAAACATATAATCAGATCAGACAAGATGGTAGATAATAGCATACATGTACACTCAACAATTCGAAACTGCGTGATCCACATCATTCGTCACCCACCCGATCATCGACAATTAGATGAACACCTTTATCAAGAGTATGAAATAACTTTTCTGTTGCAATCAATTGTGTTACAACTAGAGATTCACTGTCTTCAATTCCATCGAAAGTTTGTTCGTGAGTGTTTTCCGAATCCGAATCAGATCCAGAACATGATACAATATGTGATTTATTCAAATCGATCTGATTGTTGTCATCGGCAGCAGTAGAGTCAACACAATCTTCAACAGTAACGGACAATATGGTGGTTTCATTTGGTGGTTCCACAATGGTCACAAGAGGAGAGATGGCAGCCGCAAAAGAACCAGTTGTAAGTAGATGGCGACTTGATTGACTTGTATCATTAGAACTGCTAGACGAGCTACTAATCGAGCCAGATCGATCATCGGCATTTCTTGAAAGTGCGGACGACGACGGTGGAACACTTGGTGTAGACATCGACGAATCAAAATCACTCTTTGAGTACGCTTCAAAGCTAGAACTATCTGTCTCATTTAAGTTGCTGTCCACATCGAGGGATGAAATGTGAAGTGATATTTGTGGATCTGCCGCCGTCACAGTTGAAGAAGGCAATACAGCTGCAAACGGTTCGAACTGAGTACATCTAATCGATGGTGACACTACCCACTCTTGAAGCTCGTCACCGTTCTCAGAAGCCTGAAAGTTGCTGTCCACATCGAGCGATGAAATGTGAAGTGATATTTGTGGGTCTACCGCCGTCACAGTTGAAGAAGGCAATACAGCTGCAAACGGTTCGAACTGAGTACCTCTAGTCAATGGTGTCACCACCCACCCTTCAAGCTCGTCACTGTTCTCCGAAGCCTGAGTTGTATCAAGCTTGAGCGACGCAAATTGTTGATTCCTAGTGGGCATAGTTGCAGCAGCAAAAGTACCCAGCACAAGGTTGGGTAAGTCGGCTCTGGTAATAGCTTCAATCGGAAGGAGATTCATTTGACTCGAATAACTATTCATTGAATGTACATCTGTATCCTCTTGCATAGATACATCACGGTGAAGGTGGTGGTATTGTCTATTCCTCTTCTTGAATGAAAACCAATCTTTCACTGACGAGTTCTTCTTGTACCTTGTAAAGGCAGCCTTGGCAGGGCGGAAAACATCAAGCCGTTTGCTTGATACTGGAACGATCGATTCTCCGGCAGACGATTCAGACTCAGACGGTCTGCTGTCTGAAAGCTGCAATGATGGAGAAAATCCAGCTTTCCTCCATGGAACAAATTGGCTCACCGGGTTAGATTCGATCGACATTGTTGCAGACTTCTGCCGAAAGGCTAACGAAGTCAAATCGAGTTGTGATTCTTGTATGGCAGAGTAATACGATTCGGCTGTGACAGATATATATAGAAGATCATATACAAACTCAAGAGTGAAATGAAAGCAACAATTTCCATAGAATCAACACTTGCGTAATCATCACTTACAGAGAGACGATGATCCTGTATCAAATAACCCGACATGGTTGGCACCAGACATGTTAGGCAGAGACTGGCACTCTGATGATTGGATAACTTCGGGACACAGAACATTGAAAAACACTTTTCGTTGGGACAATAATGCTGCTGTGTCTGTAACCGGTAGATCAGGATGACGAAAGCCAGACATGTTCGATACCGCCAACCAATCACCAAATGATACACCGTCGCAATCCACACGCCCCACAATCGTTTGTTGCTTACGATGACCTAGCGGCACGGTATTATGGGATGTCTCAGATCGAGAAGACTCTGAACCTCCAATCGGCGGACGACTTTTAGTCACACGTACATGCCCATCACGCCACATAGACTTTCTTGTTCGAATAGAATTGACAGTTACTTTCTTCTTGGATGACCGACGCGATGACAATGAGCTCATGTCATCCTTCGATGAAATACCACCTTCTGATGTGGGCGACTCGTTGCGACGTGATATCGTGCCTAATGAGAAGAATGAGCGAGATTTGTTCGACGACGAACCAGTATTGGGGATGAAGGGTCCTGATCCTAGCGAGCTGGATGCACCACCAATCGTGACATTGCCAATAACGACAGCCCCGGCAGTATTTGGGTTGAATTGCGGGATGGGTTTGCCGTCCGAAGCAAACACGGCAACGAATCTGTAATCCCTGAACGATGATGACGATGAACCCGAGGAGTAATTAAAGCCCATGTATGACATTGGAAGAGAAGGCATATGTTTTCCCCAAGGTTCATGATTAGCAGCGTCAAAACGATGAGGCTCTCTAAAGGAGTCCTTGATAGGCATAGCTCCCAAACGACCTGCTGGACGACGAAGTACATACACGATACGTGCAGCCAGGATAAGGAGCAGGACCAAAATAACACACGACATACCAATCCCAATCATGGCTCCGTTGGACATCAGTCCCTCACTCGTAGGAGCTGAGGAAGGAAGCGATGTGATGGTCGGCTGCAAGCTCAATGCAGGCGATGGTACCTTACTTGGCGTTGACGTCGGTGACACGGACGACGTTGGTTCTGTTGAGACATAAGGGATTGTTGACGGAAGCGCAGTGTAACTTGGTTGTGAGCTCTGCTTCGAGGGCACAGTCGACGGTACGAATGAGACATTAGATGAGGGCGTCGAGGTTGTGATGGATGGTCTTCCACTTACTACAGGCTTCTTCGATGGAGCCTTCGTATGTTTCTTCTTGGGTGGAGCAGTCACGGGCTTCTTTGTTCGACTAAGTGATGGACGTTTGGTGAGTGGCTTTTTTGTCGGCTGCCTCACTGGCTGTGGTGAATTCGTTGGCTTCATTGTTGGAGGTGGCTCAGTCATCGACGATGGTGGCGGAGATGGCAGTCGAGTGCGTTTAGAAGTTGGTGGATCCGTCGAGTCAAACATTGGTTGTTCGGTAAGAGGGGATGATGTTGGTGCTGACAGAAACAAAACAAGTTAGTGTCATCCATGACGAATATCCGAACAATTGGAATATACACGTATGTCCTCACCTGCAGACTTGGCAAATCCACTGTCAACCGCATCCCGAAAAGTTGATATGCACACATTCGAGACTAAATCAACAATGCCTGGATCATCGGCACGGAAACCAAACATACCAGTATCCACCCACATCTCATAAAGGCCGGAAATGCATTCGAATCTATCATCCATGGGACAAACCCCGTCGATGAAATCCATTTGTAGTGCAACGGTGAGTTGATCAAACGTTAGTTGGTAATTGGACGGGCACAAATCGTCGAGTTGACATTGATCAAGGAGCATAGTCGTATAGTCAATTTGAGAAATAATCCCGTCATTGGTTATTTGACTCGAAAGGAGGGATGTCTTGCATCCTCTGACAAATATTTCTTGAACAGTCTTGACATCGGTGAATAAATTGAACGATCGACGCTTTTCACCAGCGTTCTCACCAGTTGAATAATTGATATTAGATGTTCTATCATCATCGAGGAGAGAGATAGGACTTTGACTGCTACCATCATCAGTTGAACCAAACAAATTATTGTCTCGTCTCGTACGTGGGCGGAGAGACGACGAGGTTTCTTCGAGGAGTTTCCTTCGCGGATAGAACGCCGACGGGGTTACGCCATTCTGGGCCTTAAATAGTACAATATCGAGCACATCATTGTCCGTTCTTGAACCATCTCTGGATGCTGCAACTTGCTTCCGCCTGCGAGGTCGAAGCGGCGATGCCCTTTCTTCTTCGTAAATATTCTTCGTGCCATGGATACTACGACGTCCTTCACCCAGCTGTATGCTCCTCCTCGAGCCGGTACCAGATACCACCATCATTGCCGTGAATACTATAACAAGGATGAGATGATGGACGAGGTACATCATGCAAATTCGTTTCATGGGTGCCGATAATATCATCATCACTGTCAAATAATTCACGTCGACTCCTCAAACGAATGGCTGCAATATTCATATGAATATCACCTCGCCACCGGAACGGGCGAACAAAACCCGCCCGCATTGGGAAACCCGTCGTCAATCCCGACATGTTTCACGTGGTGATGAATTCAACGTCAATCCCGAATTTGGGTGAGGGTTTGGGATTGAACCCGCCAAAAGCAGGCAGTTGATAAAAAAAATTAGACACATAATCATGAAGACTCATGTCGCGGCGTGCGCGGCCTATGCCTCCCTCCTATCTTCATCGGCCGTTATCTCATCCTCCTTCTCAGCTCCTAACCGCTTCGGAGGTCGCGCCTCTTCATTATTGGTAGTGAGACACGCTCAACAACGTGGTGCAACCCTAGTTCTGCGGGGTGGAGGTTCCAACTACGACTCATCGTCATCGCCGGTACATGCCAACCCTCGTGGCATCGGTGCTGAGTCGCACATCGAAGCTGGTGTTCCTGATGATAAGTCTTCCCATACCGTTGATCATCCCATATCATCATCTCCGACGATCGTTCACGGAGGAGGTGGTGATAATGCTCATGACACCGTTCTACTTAGTAGCAGCAGCACAACCACTAAGCACTCCTCCTCCTCCTCCTCTTCCCAATCAAGGCTTGGTCCGAAGGCACCTCCACCAGGACCAATCAGACGTCTACTTCCAAATTTTCCATGGCACGTCGTGCCAAACTATCTCACATATGCACGATGTCTGTCCATACCAATTTTCCTACTATTGAGTTATTACCCAACAACCACAACAACAACATCAACCAACAACTTTCCAAATCGTGCACCTATACTAAGTGCCATATTTGCAATAGCAAGTATGACAGATTGGTTGGATGGATACTTGGCACGACGATGGGATATAGCGAGTAACTTCGGTGCATTTTTAGATCCCGTGGCGGATAAGTTAATGGTCTCGACAGCACTAATCGTATTGGCAGGACGGTATGGGGGCATTGTGGCTATACCCGCAAGTATTATCATGGCACGTGAATTGGGTGTGAGCGCTCTACGTGAATGGATGGCACAGAAGGGTTTACGTGATAGTGTGAAGGTGGGGATGCAGGGCAAGGTCAAGGCGGCATTAACAATGGTGAGTCTATCATTGATGCTGTTGGTACCGGAGGGGGTAGGATTGGAAAGTGTGGGCTGGACGAAATACATTGGGTCATTGAGGGTTGGTGGTGGTGGTATTGCTGAAGGCACAGTCATGGATGGGTCAATAGTATACTCTGGATTAGCGTGGATGCTTGGACCCAGCTTACTCATGCTATTCCTGAGCGCAATAATCACAGTCACGAGCGGAAGTGTATACTTCAAAGCTGCTCTTCCTGTGCTTCTCGGGGAGTGAGAGGCTTGCTTCATGGATGATTTTTGGTAATACATATTGATAAAAAAGAGCAAAAAAAAGGCGCCAGTGCAATTGTAGACGTTTGTTAACTTTAACCGACATGTTGTTGCAGGCGACTATAAGTTGCCACTCACTATTGTTCGCCTTTCAGGGAGAAGAAAATCTGGCAAAATAGGAACATATCGGCAAATCTTTGCTATGTAGGTAACTCAAATGCGATGCGTAAATTCTCTGGCTTGACCAATTCTGACTTCACACCCTTCATTTCAAACTGCACCCCCAATCGAATTCCAGTGCCATCTTCTTTCATGTCTCTCACTTCCCCCAGCTCCCCATTCAGGTGCGACGCACTTATCAATCGATGACAAATCACTGCACAGCCTTCTGAAGGTATCACTTGACTGTTTGCAATATGATACATATTCTCGTCGGCTGTATTCCTTGGCTTTATTATAGGGCCTGTAACAACACAGATTTCACCATCATTTTCGTATCGCAAAGCCTGGAATAGTTCGTCATCAGGCAAAACAATGACATACCGCTCCTTGCATATATCTAGCAGCTCAACTGCCTCAATAGTAATTTTGTGGTCTGGTCCATGGACGCGGCGACTAATGGTGGCTAACTTTGTGACGAGTCGCTCAGCTTCAATACAGTGGTTAGCATTCCATAGCCCCTTGGCATAGGTCAATCCTAACTTTATTGTGACTTCTGAATCCATGCCTCTTGTACGTAGAGTAAGCTCGTACATCTTTTTCATGGCTTGTAATGCAGAATTCGTTATTGCATCGCTATCATATGCAGCTTGCTTGTTGGCAGTTTGCAATAAAATTATGGTATCCATCCGACTGACGTCGTCGTTCATGCCGAATAATTTATAGATGGCACGGGCCTTTTTGTAGTGTATGATCTTAGTCTTAAAACCTTCTTCAGATTTGTCACTCACCGACCCCGATTGACTATATGCATATGCCTCATAGTGTCCACAGAGTATTTTGTAAAACTGATACTCAACACTGGCTTTAGGCATGTGAATCCACCTGCTCATGTTGAGGTCTTTCTTCGTTTGTTTAACCATATCTAGCAACTGGTTGATGAGCATAGTTCTGTCTGCATCCGAATTCCCCAACTTAATGATTTTAAAGTGAAGAGCAGCCATTATTTTCATTTTATCCCACTTGCCACTGTTGGGATGACCGTAGGTCGCTTCGGCAAATGATAAACATGCAGATGATAAATCTATCGCCAATTGATTCTGAAAGGGCTGCTTACAATTATTGCATTCATCCCATGGCTCACAAAAGGATGGCAAGTCTACTTCCGCTTGTTTACATTTTTGTTCGGCGTACTTTGTCAAACAGGGCAAGTGGGCAAATCCAGAATTGCCACGGCAGGAGCAATCCCGGACCAATGAATTCCCCTCCTCATCGGCCCCTTCCAGGCAAAAGTAGCACACCGCATCGTCGGCGGGGATTGATGAGAGTGCCATCGTCAAAGATCTCAAGCGATTCAGCGAGCAAAGTGGGGGGACAGACCGTGGGCGGGACAACGATTATTTGTCTGCGGCACTTCAGTCGCCACTGCAGAGATCTTCATACTAATATCGACCGGTCGGGCAAGAGCAGCAGCGGGGCGTTGTCCCAACACAAATAGCAATCAAGCGACTCACCAATGACGAGGAGCTGTACTCCTCTTTGGTGCGTCCTACAGAGAAAACAGCAGCATCAGCGCCGTCTCCTCTCTTTTGAGTCATTCTTCCAAAAGCAACCTGCGCAATCTTCTTCCTCACAGCAGCAGAAGCAGCAGCAGCAGCAGCCGCAACAACAGCCTAACAAGTCGCCGCAATCTCCGCCACAGAAACATGAGCAAAGTAGCAGAGTTGGCACAAATGATAATGGTAGTACAAACGAGGAACAATATAAAAATGTCAACCGCAATCGTATTTCAAACAATAATATTGGCAACAACGACATTAGCAGTTCCTCGACAGTGTATGGAACATCGATCAGAACTAATGCAACAACTCACGATAAGCAACAACAACAGTGGCAGCAACCTGATAGACCATGGCGCTCATCCACAAGAACAACGAATCAACAACCTCCTGCATCATCCTTCAACTTGTACCGTCAACAACAACAGCAGCAGCAGCAGCAGCAGCAGCAACAACAACAACAACAACACAAACTATCAGATCCAATAATTGACAAACAACGTCCACCTTGGAGTCTGCGCATTGATGATAGTAGTAACAGTAATTTGCAGGACATTTCTCAATTGAGAAATGCGTTCATGAAAAAGAATGTCAATACCACTACTACTTCTACTTATAGACATAATAGAGAGGATAGGGAGGTGGATAATGGACAGCAGAAATGGGGAGGCAGAGGCAGCAACAACAACAGCAACAACAATGATAATGAAGTAGCATCCGGGGTGATTGATCCACTGGCAGTCAATGTTGGTGTAGGTACTAAGTGGAAACCATCATTTTACAAGAAAAATATTCATCCTCCGAGTAGTAGTACACCACCTTTACCATCATCATTACCACCCGCTACAAGTGTGAACCCTCCACAGTCTTATTTTCAAATGAATAAACCAATTCAACATACAATTCAGGGGGGTGGTAGTACTAGCAGTAGCAGCGCTAGCAACAACATCACTCCTATCGTTAACAATAACGAAGGGGTCAAATCAATGGAACAAATTATGAAAGAAAATGCCATGAAGCAACAGCGGAATATGGAACAACGATATAACATTGCTGGTCAACAGGTACCGTACAATTCCGATAAATTTGGTAATGCCAAGAGTATCCCTCCGTCGTCGTTGTCACCATCGTCACAACTATCATTTGGTTGGCGGAATAATAATCAGCAACAGCATTCGCAGCAACATCATGGACGAGGTGGTGGAGGAGGGTGGCAGCAACAGCAAGGACGGGGCGGAGGACAACAATTTCGACAACCGTACAACAATAATAATCGTCAACGGCAGCAGCAACAACATCAATACAATCAACAACAACAACAACAAACAACACGACAGGAAAAACAACGTAGACAGATACGCAAATATTTACCGCCCGAAGCACCCAAGGAGGTACGATTGCCGCCCAATTCATTAACACTTGTAGATTTGTCATTATTATTACGTGTACGTAAACGCACCATAGTGCGTACATTACGCTCGTTGGGTGGGCCCATAGCATATACCGCCGCCAATCAAGATTCATATTTAATCGATATCGAAATGATGGAATTAATATGTATCGAATTGGGTATCGACCCAACGCATACCGAAGCCAAGAAGGAAAGTGAATTGGTAATATCCGAACGACGTGCACGTCGAGATGCAGTAGCAAATAGTAGTAGTACAGTCGATACTACCGATGAGGATGGTAGAGATGAATTATATGCAACATTACCACCACGTAGTCCAGTCATTAGTGTTATGGGACATGTCGATCATGGTAAGACGACATTAATGGATTCATTACGCCGACGTGCCGTGACTGCAACTACTGGTAGCAGTACTTCAAAGACAAGGGGGTCGGCATCTGCTGATAATCAGAAGAAACAAAAGAAGGTAAAGAATGGTGAGAGTAGTAGTACCAGTTCGTCAACACGTAGTAATGGAGGTGTGGATATTGCCAATGGTGATGTTGCGGGGACTGAGGCTGGTGGGATTACACAGGTCATTACTGCCTTTGAGGTACCTTTGCCCATACTCGATGAAAGTAATGGATTGAATGATGATGTTGACAATCAATCATCAATATCATCATCATCATCGATAACGACTGTTACATTTCTGGACACACCTGGTCATGCAGCATTCAAGAAGATGCGTCAATCGGGTTCATTGGCCACTGATGTTATTGTACTAGTAATTGCTGCCGATGACGGTGTGTCACCCCAAACAATTGAAATTATTAACATGTACAAAAGTATAGCCAGATCACAACCATCATCTATATCATTGGTTATTGCTGTATCAAAAATTGACAAGCCGGGTATCGATGTTGATGAATCGGTTATGCGTATTGAGAATCAATTAATGGAACATGATATATATACTGAAAATGTCTTGGCAGGTGGTAGTGGGAGTAGTGAGGAGGGTGTTGAATTTGGTGCATGTCAATTATTTCCGGTATCAGGTTTAACAGGTGAGGGATTGGATGATCTTGTTGAGGGATTGGCATTACAGGCAGAGATTATGGATCTACGTGCCGATGAAGATGCCATGGGCGAGGGTATTGTTATTGATGCACGTATGGAAAAAGGATTAGGTGTTGTGGCCGACTGCATTATACGATGGGGCAGTGTATCTAGGGGTGACTTTGTAGTTAGTGGGACGAACGGTGGTCGGGTGAAGTTTTTATATGACGTTGGCAACAAAACAATCACGAAGGCACGTCCATCACAGCCAGTACGGATTGTTGGTTTCAAAACATTACCCAAGGCGGGTGATCCAGTCGTTTGTGCCAAGTCAGAGGATGAGGCAAAGGAGCTTATACGGTTACGTGAATCAGAATTGATTAATGAAGAACGTGCCGAATATGAAAAGGATATGACATTGCAAGTGACTGGGACTGCCGCGAAGCAGGGTGGGATGCTGATTAAGGCACAACAGAAATATGGATTTGATGATAATGGAGAAGTGAAGAATAATGATGATGACGAGGAGGAATCCATTTACATCCCAGTGGTAATAAAAGCTGATTCACATGGATCATTAGAAGCAGTACGGGATGCATTAGTGAGTCTTGGTACTGATTCCAAGCTTGATATAGTAATTGATCCTGTCGAGATGAGCACAGGTGTTATAACCACGAGTGATGTTGTAATGGCAAGAGAGAGTGATGCGGCCATCTTTGCTTTTGGTAAGATAGGCTTTGCAGATAAGGAAACAAAGAATCTGGCAGAAAGTGGGGGCGTATCGATTCGTACACACGATATTGTATATAGATTGTTAGAAGATGCCACAGATTTCTTTGCTAGGTATATGCCCATACGATTAGAAGAGAAGATTCATGGCAAGGGTGTTGTTCAGGCTGTCTTTGATGTGACTGATGCCAAGAAGCAGACAGTATCAATTGCTGGTCTTCGAGTTACCGATGGAAATTTGTTCAAGGCCAAATCCAAAACCAAGATTGTGGGTGAGGAATCGTTACCCTGTTTTTACCGTGTCCTACGTGATGGAGAACTAGTTACGCCAGAGGTGCAGAAAATACAGGCTAGTAGCTTACGAAAGGTGAAGGAAGATGTCGACAGCGTGAGGAAAGGAGAAGAGTGTGGTTTGGGACTTACTGGGTTCAATGATCTCGCGGAGGGAGATGTTATTGAATGCTTCTCAATCGAAGAGAAAAGGGCGTCCATTTGATTTTTTACTCTCTAAGGTAGGAGTAAACAAATGAATAAACGAAGAATAAAATGTTATATTCTATAAAAGTGTTATAACCATATTCCTCTCCCACCAAATCTCAAGTGTGTGCTCTGCCTTTATCGCTTGTGTTGTTCATTCGACATTTAATACACGTTTGAAGAATTCATAAAACACAAAGAAGAATCCATTCGCGGGTATCTTATGCATTAACCGGGGTATACTCCCACGTAGGAACGCCGATGATCCACCCTCGTTATATATTGCCATGGCACATTTTACTATTGATCCACCATATACCGATCCAGCATTAGTAGTGGTAGTAGTTTGTAATCGTGTTTTAATAACATCAAATGGATTAGTCAAATAAGTTCCAATGCCCCCTGCTGTAGCACCTGCTATCATATCACGTAACCAACGATAATTATCCTCTTCATCAGGTTGTAGTTGCTGTAATTGTTGTTGTTGCTTGTTCACCCAATGTTCACGTATATACTCATACGATAACAGCGTAAATACCGCATATGGTATATCACGTACCATTTGTATTGATATGCCACCCAGTGGGAAAAAGGCACGTAATTGTCCATTCTTATTCCACATGGTCGTTATGGCCTGGGACGTGGTACTATATTGTCCAGTTTGGAGTGATTGTTTGACGACCTCGTAGGGTACGCGCGAGAATGATGCGACTGTATTCCCTATTGCGGCGGATAGTGCTATACCAATATTACGCAGTGTTGTATCTGATATAAATTGTTGTTGTCGTCGTGATTGTTGTTGTTGCTGCTGCTGCTGCTGTAGTTGTTGATTACCACTACCATTACTGCCACTGCCAAAGCAGAGGAGTAGCCTTGGACATATCGTTCGCTTACAATAGGAATACACACCAAAGTATAACCCAACGCTTGGCATACTCCCCAATGCACTTACTGTCAAACCAGCGTACAAATTACGTACCCCGCCTGGTGACCGTGCAGTTATTATGCGTACTGCGTCGAGTATACCTAAAGAATTCGTGCCCTGTACATTCTGTTGGACCGTTTTAATAGTATCGAATGGTGCGAGGATCGTTTTGGCACATGCGGCCGCGAGGCCGGATGCCAATGTACTTTTCAATCCGTCGACTAGTGCAGACGACGATGACGATGAGGATGACGGCTCGGCGGACGCTTTAGAAACAATGGACGAGTTTGACTTTGTTGTTGTTGTTGTTGTTCCGCCACGAGGGAGGACGCCGAAAGTTGTCGTCGTTGCCAACAAGTTCCTCCTCCTCCTGGATGCTGATAATGACGATACGACAGCATTGTTAGTGGATGTTGATAGCGAAGATAGTAGTAGTAGCGATAGTAGGAATAGCAAGGCCGATGCTCTTGAAGAATGGACCATTGTTGTGTGGTGGAGGCGCCTGATCCCCTCAGGACAGGGACACAGACTCCCCGACTACCAATGACGATGGCACGCGCAATCCCCGACGATGCGGCGTGCTACTTCTGTCTCGGAGAGGAGGGCGATGAGGAGGGGAATTCATTGGTCCGGGATTGCTCCTGCCGTGGCAATTCTGGATTTGCCCACTTGCCCTGTTTGATTGAGTATTCGAAGCAAAAATGCCGTGCGGCGGGTGATGGAGACTTGCCATCCTTTTGCGAGCCATGGCGGAAATGTAATAATTGCAAGCAGCTCTTTCATAATCAATTGGCGATAGATTTAGCATCTGCATGTTTATCATTTGCCGAAGCGACCTACGGTCATCCCGACAGCAGCAAGTGGGATAAAATGAAGGTAACTGCAGCACTTCGCTTGAAAATATCGGCAATTTTTGATGCTACAAATGACAATCATAACGAGACATTGCAACCAGTAATACCCCTCATCAACAATTTGCTATCGATGGTTAATCGAACGAAGAAAGACCTCAACATGAGCAGGTGGATTCACATGCCTCGACACAGTGAGGAGTACCAGTATTATAAAATGATGTGCGGCACTTATGAGGCATTTGCATATACACAATTGGGGAGAATGTTGTCGGGGGAAACTAAGATCATACACTACAAAAAGGCCCGTGCCATCTATAATTTAGTCGGCATGAAAGACGATGTTCAGCAGATGGATACCCTGATTTCAGTGCTCACCGCTGAAAAGCAGGCTGTAAATAAGCAGGCTGCATATGATAGCGATGCAATAACGAATTCTGAATTAGAAGCCATGAAAAAGATGTACGAGCTTACTCTACGTACAAGAGGCATGGATTCAGAAGCCACAATAAAGTTAGGATTGACCTATGCCAAGGGGCTACGTGGTGATAACCACTCTATTGGAGCTGAGCGACTCGTCACAAAGTTAGCCACCATTAGTCGCCGCGTCCATGGACCAGACCACAAAATTACTATTAAAGCAGTTGAATTGCTAGATATATTCAAATTGCGGGGTGTTATTGTTTTGCCTGATTGCAAACAATTCCAGGCTTTGCGATACGAAAATGATGGTGAAATCTGCATTGTTACAGGCCCCATCACAAAGCCAAGGCAGATAGAGGAGGAGAGGATATATCATATTGAAAACAATCTCTTGATACCTAACTTAGGCTGCCCAGTGATATGCCATGGATTGGTGAGTGCATCGCACCTGAACGGGGAGCTGGGAGAAGTAAGACACTTGAAGCAAGATGAAAAGAGATGTGCGGTGTACTTTGCAAAAAAGGGTATGAAGTCAGCTTTGGTCAAGCCAGCGAATTTACGCATCGCATTTGAGTTACCTAGCAAATGAGGTTTCTTAAATGTTGAATACTACATATTTGGGGAATAAAGGATATAAAACTAACTACTTCATCCAAACAATCGACTGAGCTCTGAAGCATCAAATTGTCCATCAATTCCGCCTCCTTTCATCAATTGCTTCTTCTTGCACTGTAGATTGTCCTCTGAAAGTCGTTCGCATCGTATAGCGTCGATTTTCTCTTCTATTGTATCCTTTACAATATATCTATGAATATAGGTTTTCTTCATTTGTCCAATACGGTGTATCCTGTTAATTGCTTGTGCATCAAGTCCACAGTCAAGTATTGGTTCAACCATAAATATATGATTGGCCTCAGTAATTGTCAAGCCTTCGGCACTATTCTTAACATTGAGCAGTAGCATTGGACAGTCGCTTGACCGGAACCGTTTAATATCCTCGCCAAAACGTTTGCCAGATCGAGGCCTAATAAAAAGTATATGATTCGTTTTCAAGGCTTCTGCCACAATACTCAGCATGTCATCCCATTGTGAAAAGACTACACCCTTGTCTCCGCGTTTTACTACATCTTTGATATCCTTCAAAATTTGAGCAATTTTTGTTCCCCAATAACCCTCAATTTCAGTCTCGTTGCTTTGATCATGGATGTTCTTATCGCTAGCAAGAAGGATGTCTTCACGTTGTATTCTAATTTCACACCGCATTGGGCAGCTAATGTATACTTGTCCAGCTCTTTTGAATAGTCGATTCACGCAAATGGTGTGGAATGAATGACCGCACGGTAGTACAGAGCGCTCGGTATCAAGTGTTGCGAGGCAAATACAACATGTGGAAGCAGAAGAGTCAGGACAATTTACATCTTCAGCTTGGCTTGTACCTCCCACTTCTGCAACTTGTTTACGTCGTTGTTCTTTTAGATATCTTAGTGTACTCCTGCTCTTTCTCAATTGTCCCATGGCAGCAGCCTGCTTCACTTCATGCTGCATTATCTCCAGAGACAAATTTGATGGGTCGACTATAAATGCGGCTTCATTCTTAGTCATTGCCAAAACGTTCTCGCCATCTGCTCTTAATCGTATCGACCTTTTACATTGATTAAGTTCGTCGATATCTGATAGAAGATCAAAGTGAGCTTTCCAAACTGATTTTGCTGACGAGACCTCGTTTCGTATCTTTTCTTGGAGGACAGAATGCTTCATCGCTCGTTCATCTAATATTCCAAGATACTCCTCTCTTTTTTTACCAGCTTTAACAAGATAATCCTTAACGAATTTCGATAATGATTTCAGGACGCAAGCGATCTCCTGATCATTTAGTGCCTTTTCTGTTTTGACAAGGTCGTCTTCCAGTAGACAGTGTGCTGTAGTTGAAAGAGAATGAAAAGAGCAAGTTCAGTATTAGAAGACAGGGTACCATCACAAAGACATAATGGGCACAATACGTACAGCACACGGGACCTCTTTGCTCCCAGTCTGATCGACATCTTTGGCAGTGCGAATTTGAGTAAACTTCTCCATCTGTAGGAGTCGAGGATAACTTCATAATGGTTGCAATGGTTTGGTTTGTACAGCTTTTTTTACTGGTATGTCTGTGTAGTACCTCAGCTTCACTTTGCTGGATTCGTATTGACAGGGCAGCACGAAGACCCTCCACCGTGCTGAAATGTGGAAACAATCTACTGAGGGTCGAAACTTCTCCGCTTCGATTTTCTATAAAGTTTGTCAGTGTATATTTGACAGCCTCACACAAAGCCTGACAGCTTTGATCATTGCCGTAGAGATGGAACCAAGATAAAACATCATCGTACCATGGTCCTTCAGAGCCTTCAGATAATTCGCGTAGCTCCCTCTCGCAATTTTTTCGGACTTTGACTGCAATACAAAGCTGTTGCTTGCTTTGATAATGAACAGCTTGTGCAAGTGACATATAATTGTTCTGAATGGCATGCTCTTCACTCTCCATTTTATTGAGTGTTGCGATCGCAGTCTCCTCACTCTCGCCATTAGAAGTTTTAAGTGTATTAAGCACACGTGACAAGTTATGCAAAATGTGGAGTCGCTGTAAATCGTCAGAAGCAATCTCTGGCTCGAATAATTTAACATCAAACCCAATGTAAGAGCTCGAATTCGATGGATGCCCGGCTGATTCTATGGAATTGTGGTATGATTGGATACATATCCGCCAAATTTTTGACTTCTTCCCTCGAAATCCATCCACCACTTGAATGGTCGTGTCATCTGCCAGAGAGAATGTATGAACATCAACAAAACTACCTCCAGCAGAGACACTTGACATCTGAAGAATGCACTTTCTAGGTCGAATAATGGTGCAACTACTCGGGCTCTCTCCTTGATTTTCAGATGGGAGTGTGTTTTGAATCCGCAATGAGCTAATTTTCTTTGAGTTAACAAAATCGATTGTGGCAAAAAGTTCGCCCATACGATCAACACCACTGACTCGCCAGATCAGCTTTGCTGCACCGTTGTACATAATTCCTTTGTCGAAACCTTCAGAACCTAAAAGGTTGGCTTTTCCAATCACTTCTGCAGGGATAGCATTCTTGTCGGCTATCTCGAGTGCTTCCTGATAGTATCGACTGCTCTCCAAGGCATTGCCCTTGAGATTTGCAAGACCAGCCAATCCAATAGTATGAAGAATTGAAATACGTTGCGCTTCTTCACACTTTGTTTTTGCATCATCAATAAGCTTTTCCAGTATTTCATCCATACTTAAAACTGTGGTTGTAGCACTCGCACCGTGTTGAGTACAATTTACGCGGCCACCGAGTCCGCTTATCCCGACTTGAGGATGGCAGCACGCAGCACGTAATTTCTGTAGGGACTGGAGCCAATTCGAGTCTTTTGCATTTGTCAAGCCATCGACGGCATTGGCTGTGATTTCATACTGCATATTGTAGAAGTACCGTTCTACCGCAGAGAAGTGCAGCTCCACCCTCTTCTCTTCTTGATCAGGGATACCCATTTGACGACGCACAAAATTGTTTTCCTTTGTCGATCGCCACATTAAGTCTTTTAATAGATGTGATAATCTCTCTAATGCATGTCCATGAGATATAACAAAGCTACTCGAGAACAACTTTTTGTCATCAAATGGCCGTAGAGAGAGGAACAGGAGGAGACCGTACAGGTCGTCCAATTGACCCCGGCCGATTGGAGTACCACTGACGCACCATCTTCTGTCCGTAAAGAGCTTCCTTGCCATCCTTGCAGACGCCGCAGTTGGAACCTCAACGCGTTGGGCTTCATCCAAGCAAATTCTCCACCATTTCACATTGGTCAAAGGTGACGGCAGTACAACATATGGTTTTCGACGTCTTAGATATGATCTTGCACTACTAACAAATGGATTGTCATCACTGTGATCGATTTCACTCATGAGTGTTTGATAGGTCACAAGCACAACATCAGCATTAGCCAGGTGACGAGCGTGGATTAAATGAAAGTCATCCCGATCTAATTCTTTTATTCCTGGATAAACCACAACCTTCAATGGTCTGCCTGTTGTTGAATCACAAGTGTGATGCAATATTTCCTTCTGCCATTGAACTAGGATTGCGGGTGGCGTTACAATCAACGTTGCTCGGCTCTCGATGATTGAATCTGGATTCTTTGCAATGGCAGCTGTAACACACAGTGGACAGTTACTGTTTTGACATATCCTGACTTCTCTTTCATCGTCGTAGGTTGTATTACGTATAACTTCGTTCTCCGATCGAAACCCAGCACAGCGTCCATGCATTTCTTGTCCACACCCCTCACATACGACCCACGAGAGACAACCACCGAAGGACTTCGATCGGCTACAGATACATATTGCACTGGCGAATACAGAGGGCTTTTCTGCGCGATGGGAAGGTAGAGCAGCATTGCTATTGGTGTAATCATCACCATCACCAGCAGCAGAATGAAGAGATAATGAACTCGGATTTGCAAGGATGCATGCAATCACCTCAACAGTCTTACCCAAGCCCATACTTTCTGCTAGTATCCCTCCTCCAACGCCACAGCGCATATTGTTCTCATCATCGTTTCCCAGCATCATGGAACGGGCCTCAGTATATGATCTAGCAATCAAACCGGCAAAAGGATTGCAGAAGATATGTTTTTCATCTACTGACGATTTCAGTGTATTCCACTCTGGAAGGGATATTACCTTGCTCCTATGGACGAGTATTGTACCCCCTACTTCCGTATCAGTAAACGATGTGAAGTTTTCGGGACATTCAATCACAACGTACCAGCATAGTTCCCATTCATCTCCATAAGAAGCTACGATGTCGTCCTCAACGTCGGATGTTTCAGACCAACACTCCCGTCGAAGCATCCAACGCACCGCCGCTTCTTGGTACGGCCGAAGTGTAGGCACAAGACCAGGAATGTTGAGAAATGTTTTCTTCATCATTTCATCATCAGTATCAAATTCCGTCGAATGCTTGTTGTCAACAACGCTGTAAACCATTTTCGCAGTGATTTGATCATCATTGACCTTTTGTTGTTTTCGTTTGTTCACTAATAATGATTGTGCAATATTGTCAAATATTGTCCCACCGAATATAGCACCCAGCGTTTGCAATAGTGTATATGATGGATGATACGGTCCCGATAATTTGCGTGGTATGGGAATAAGAGTTGTTGTGTTCCTACTCTTCGATTGAGACTCTAAAATTTTCGTGATACATGATGCAACCTGAAGACGTAGAGAAATTACCTCAACTATATACCTACTACTTTTCTGCATGACAACTTCCAGCATTCCATCTTCGAAAGCACTAATTAGTATTGGATTAAGTTCATTGAAGCATTCCTCCATTACGGCTTGAAATGATGGCGTAGTGGTTAATTCAACCATGTCATCATCATTATCATCGCTGTCAACAGCATTATCTTCAAGGACAATCCTTCCCTTTGCAGGATAAAAACGAATCAACTCGATCGATGCATTATCTGATATAGTGGCTTCAGGGATACTCTTGTAGGAAGTTGACGGTAGGCGTAGCACAGAGGTATCATCATCTGCCTCAACGTCCAGATTTCGTAGAACATTTCGCATCTCTTCATCATCAATAACATCGATTGGATATCGATCATTATCGTCATCATCGTCATCATTAATTCGTAAACATCTTTTCTTTTTCTGCGGTGGAGGTGTTATCACTGCGGCGCTATAATATGCACACCCCTCATCTTTGTCATGGTCGAGAACTCTCTTGCTCGAACTTTCATCCTGCTGAGGTGACGTAGGAAGGAATGAGAAATCTACCGACGAGGACAACTGTGTTGATTTCGTCGGTTGCTTCTTCGTTCGCATTTTGTTGTCGATAATAGACGCGAGTCGAGGCTTGCAAATTCTGAATCATCAGCCAGCGTTGAGGGGTCAGCGATTGCGATTTCTTTGTCCCGCCACGGTCTGTCCTCTCCCAACAGAATATCCCCCTGAACGATGGCAATCTCTATCCCCGATATGGAGCGGCGTGCTACTTCTGTCTTGGAGAGGAGGGTGACGATGAGGGGAAGCCGCTCGTACGCGATTGCTCCTGCCGTGGCGATTCGGCTGGATTTGCCCATCTCTCTTGCCTCACCAAGTACGCCGAACAAAAATGTAAACAAGCGAATGAAGTAGACTTGCCATCCTTTTGTGAGCCATGGCATAAATGCAATAATTGCAAGCAGCCGTTCCTACGTCAATTGGGGATTGATTTATCATCTGCTTTTGTTTTATTTGCGGAGTCAACCTACGTCTATCACGACGCTAGCAAGTGGGATAAAATGAAGGTAACTGCAGCAATTCGCTCGAAAATCCAGTCGTTGAACGGGCTGAGCAATGAGGATACACACGATTCGACCATGGCCATCAACCAGTTGCTAGATACGGTTAAGCAAACGAAGAAAGACTTCAACATGAGCAGGTGGATTCACATGCCTAAAGCCAGTGAGGACTATCATTATTATAGAGCTCTGTGCATTGATTATGAGGCATATGCACATCAACAATTGGGAGGAACGTTTTTACAGGACGCCTCTGAAGAAGGCAATAAAGTTGCTATTGGGCACTTGAAAAAGGCACGTGCCATCTATAATAAGGTCAAACTCATGGACAGCCAAATTTCAGCGCTCAATGCCATGCTGCAAGAAACAAAGGTTGATGAATTCGCGGGTGAATGTCATTCTTTCTTCCAGGTAGTGAAAAATAGTTTTGAAAACGACCTCAAGACACATGGTATGAACTCAGCAGTTACAATATGATCAGGATTACTTTATGCTGAAATTCTATTTTGTATGTACCACTGTATTGAAGCTGAGCGACTCGTCACAAAATTATCCACCATTAGTCGCCGCGTCCATGGACCAGATCACAAAATTACTATTAAAGCAGATGAGCTGCTAGATATATGCAAGGAGCGGTATGTCATTGTTTTGCCTGAGAACAAACCTTTTCAGGCTTTGCGATACGAAAATGATGGAGAAATCTGCGTCGTCCAAGGCCCAATCACAAAGCCAAGGCAGGTAGACGAGGAGAGGATATATATTGTTGAGTGGGATCTCGTAGTGCCTGCTATAGGCTGTGTAGTGATTTGTCATGGATTGAAAAGTGTATTGCACCTGAATGGGGAGCTGGGAGAAGTAAGACACTTGAAGCAAGATGAAAATGGAGCGGGGATTCGATTAGCAGTGGACTTTGAAAAGAAAGGCAAGATGTCGGCTTTGGTCAAGCCAGAGAATTTACGTATCGCATTTGAGTTGCCAAGTAAGTGAGGTTTTGAATACTATTATTTGGGGAATAAAGGATATAAACCTTGACAACACAGAAAGAAACGCGTCTGATCATGCCAAGTATAATTCATAGCTACGAAAATGGCAATCCTATAAAACGATGATATTCGCGATGGTGCACTTACTTCTGCATGCTCTTGCGTTTTTTAACTTCCATCGCGTGTCTACTGGCAAATGCTATTCGTATATCTTTGTCAAACATCTTCGCAGCCTCAGCATCTGACCATTCTTGACTTCTCAAGACAATAACAGAAGTGTAACATTGACTTTCCTTATACTTTGTATTCCTTAAATGCTGTCCTCCCTCAATGAATCCATGCTTTTGTGCGGGTAGGATGATATGAGACTTACAATAAGGACTATTTATCAACATGTCGAAGGATTGTTTTGCCGCATGATTTACAATCGACATTAGGCCTGGGATGTCATCGTTCAATACATCTCCATCTTTATCACCCACCAGTTGCTTCCTTGCCTTCGTTTGCTCTGACTTGGTTTCATTACTCCGAACAGTCGGTATAATAACGATGCATGTAACATCCACATCATTCTTAACTTGTTTTTCCATCAGCTCTATGATTCTCTTGGCCATCTTAGTCATGACAAAGGGAGAGAAGGGAGGGTTGATCTCGAACCAGCCAGGACCAAGATCAGTGAGTGGCATTTGGAAGAAATCGCCGTACGAACCAAAGTGTCCATCAAGATCCGGAGAAGGAAAGGCAGAGTAGTATCTGGACAGGGTAGAATTGAAAGGTGAGGCAAAGCACTCAGTCCCTCCCACGAATGGTGAGGATTTTTTACCTCCAAATCCAAACCATTTTGAGAAACAATCAAAGACAGCGTCATGAACAGCACCCTGCATACCTCCGCCTCTCCAATCATTGATCAGCTGCCCACCTGACAAAGATGAATATCGTATGACAAGACAAAATAGTATTGCATGGAAGGCATGTGTTGACTGCTCCTTGGATTTGGAGGATGTAGTCGTTGTACCAGCTAAGCCTCGGTAGCAAGAATCAAACATCGCACGGAGTTTGTTATAATGTGATGTATTAATCTTGATCACAAATGGCTTTGGTTTGTTCTGTTGGGTATGTGGGTTTGCTGCATCTCCATCGCCACTCTCTCGGAATCCTCCCGTTTGCGAAGCTGGACGATGTGATGATGTTCGCCTCTTGGGCACGAAAATGAGAGAACAGACACTCTTGTCATCGTCATGCCATTCCACGACGACTTTATCGACAGCCTTGATCGACTTTCTATCTCGCGTGGCGTCACCACTCCATGCAAACTTTTGATATTTGCCCAAACGTTGCTCTAGATTGCGAATCTCCTTACATGACTCAGATGTCCGGTGACATAAGTCACGTACAATATCAATTGCCTTTCGTCTCCTTTCTCTATCTGAATTATCATTATTGATGGACGGTAGCATGACAAACAATTCCTCGGACAGTCGGATGCACGAAGGGTCTGTTTCTAAAGATGCATGTGGCAATATTGGATCACGGTAGACCAGTTGTGTCCAATTTGGGATACGAGATTGTTGTTGTGGTAACGATGATGATTTCTTCACTTCCGACAACATGTCGTTTTCCTTTTCATACCTGGACTTCTCACGTTCGTAACGTATATCCAACTCTTTATTCCCCTCAAATTGTTTCTGATGATACTTGGCCGCTCGGCCATATTTCTTCTTCGTCTTACCTGCATCATTATGGACCAATCTTGAATCCTCTAACCATTCCTTGACTATATGTTCAAAGCGTTCAGTCTCCTCAAGTTTCGTATCGAGGAGCCATCGTTCGAATGTGGGCATTCGTAATCCCGGACATGATTCAAGCACGAACGATGACAAGCTTTGCGTTTGTAGATGCCGTGCCAGCTCTATGCGGGCGTTGGGAATGCAGTGAAATCCTGGCGGTTGAGGCGGTAACGAATCATTTGATTTCGAGAAATGATTTATCAAACTACTGCGACCCGATTCTTCGCCATGGGTGTTGACGTTCGTTGTCGAAGCACACTGTGCGACGGCCATCGCCTCGAGACAGTCCATTTCTCCAATATCTCCTCCTCCAAATACGGAAGCATCCAACCCGGCCACGTTGCATAATGAAAGTGCATCGTCGACGCGATGATTACTCGTCTTCCGCTTCTTGATCGGTTTCACCATCTCTCTCTTTTGTGTGTGTTTTATGTCTTGTTAGGTATTTTCTACATAATCTAGCATATTTATGTAAACAATCACAACCATCACCATGGCCGCCGATGGGCGAAGTGTGCTACTTCTGCCTGGAGGAGGCGGATGAGGAAGGGAAGCCGCCTGTACGTGACTGCGCCTGTAGGGGAGACTCCGCCGGCTTCGCGTATCTTTCTTGCCTCGTCAACTACGCCGAACGAAAGTGCAAAGCGGCGATCCTAGCTGAATTTCATATTCCTTGGAAATTTTGTAATAACTGTAAGCAGCCGTTTCAGAACCAATTGGCAATAGATTTATCATCCGCGTTTGTTTCATTTGCGGAGACAACCTA
>Ga0247843_1003282_pt1 | contig 26970 bp, 7 predicted proteins | sample LaCruzMarch2017__FD_192420 | JGI IMG/M metagenome (GOLD analysis project Ga0247843, IMG submission 192420) | Freshwater microbial communities from meromictic Lake La Cruz, Castile-La Mancha, Spain - LaCruzMarch2017_8m | ecosystem: Environmental > Aquatic > Freshwater > Lake | place: Spain... | reverse complement strand
AGGCTACGTAGCGTGCCTCGCAGACTTTCGGGTAGCTGCGGGTACGATTCGGCCTGATGCAGAGCCAACTGGCTCTTCATCAGGATCTCACTGAGGGGTTGATTGACCTCGTGAGCCACCGCAGAGGCCACGACGCTAGTCTGCAGCTTTTGCTGCAACCTTTGCGCCTCTTGGCGGGCTAGTTTTCTTAGGTTTTCCTCCGCGACCCGCAGATCCGCCTGGGCCTGACGAACCTCGGTCAGATCCGTGGAGAGCGCAAAAAACCCGCGGGGCATCTTAAAGCCAGTCCAGAGCATATGCTTTACACTTCCGTCCTTGCACCGCATCTCAAACTCCATCGGTTTCAGGATGTCGCCCACATTTTTTAGGCGGGCGAGCTGCCCAAAAAACTTGTCGTGCATCGTTTTCCGGTAAACAGGATCCGGATAGGCTCTTATCATCCAAGCCTCCACATTCGGAAGTTCTTTCTTTGTGTAGCCAAACACCTGGTGAACGGCCTGATTGGTGAAAAAAACCGGGTTTTTCCCATAGTCTTTGGAGCCGAAATCCACGTGAGCAGCGGGGGCAGGCATCTTCTCAAAGATCATCCGGAATAAGGACTCGCTTTCGGCCAGTTGCTTTTCAGTCCTGACCCGTTTGGTGAGATCAGTAAATGTGGTCAGAAGATACTCACCCAGGATTACTCCCCCAAGCTCCACCTCCACGTCCCGTCCATCTTTGGTCCGCACGCGGTGTTGGACTAACGGCATGACTCCCCCGTTTCGGCGGGCCCTACGGATATCCTGCTCCCATTCGCGGATGGTTTTTTTTCGATACTGCAAGTCGGGAAAGGCGCGACGAAACCAGCCGTTAAGATTTCTGCTTTCCTTCAGACTGTATCCAAACAACTTTTTGAACGAATCGTTGATTTGAAGACAGATTTTAGGTCCACGACTTTGATGAATATCATCGATCATCATCGGAATGGGAGACTTCACAAAGAACCTGCGGAAAGGTTCATCGTCCCAACTTAAAATCCCTTTGGACGAACGATGGGGACCAAGCTTTCTAAATCTGGCTTTTGTCTTTTCTGGGCTAGCACTCAATACACTCATTTGTTTAGACAAATACTCAACACATTCCATACCTATGATACTTAAGCATTTCAACAAATACCGACTATTGGGTATTGATGATTCGTTTTTTTACGCCTTACCATTTAAAAATGTTTGGAACTAAATCTGACCCTCAAGTACGTAATTCCGGCGTGCCTTTCCCTGCGCCCTCATCCACTTCCTCCCAGTCCAATCATCGGGGTGGGGCCATCATCACCGATCAGGTTGAGTTGAAAGGCTCCCTCGCCTTCGACGGGAATCTTGAATTTAACGGACACTTTGAGGGTGAAATCATCTCGGGTGGAACCCTCCTGATCGGCGCGGATGCCATCCTCAAGGGCGATATTCAGGCCAATAAGGTAATCCTTCACGGCAAGATGCATGGAAACATTTCCGCCGGGGAATCTATCGAAGTCTGTGATCAGGCTCAACTTTTTGGAGATGTTCGGACCCAAAAGTTTATTGTCACCGAAAGTGCAAGCTTCCGCGGTCGCTCTGAGCCTCTTGATGGCAAAGCCACTTCTCCCAGCTTCATCCCTACCTTCCGCCACCTGATCCCCAAGCTGGCTTAAGATTCCTCCTACTCGCTAGGTCGTCCAATTCCGATGGAATTCCGGCGCGAAGCGCAAAGTTAATCCTGCCGGAGGCAGAAATCAGAATGGGCGGGGGCAGGTTTAAGGGGACCAAAAGTGGCCTACCCTGCATCGTTTCCGAAATCCGCATTCCGAATTCCGAATTTTCTTCCACTTAAACGTATTCGTAAACGTAAACGTGTCCTTCCCGTCCCAAAATGGCGCCTACGGCGTCTGGATGTGGTAAGAGCGGTAGAACGCCTTGTTATTCGTGGCGTTGGTGTCGGTCCACTCAAAGTAGCCATTAGTATTGGCATAGGACTGCCCCGCTTTGACCCAGGCATTGGTATCGGTCAGATCGTGGGTCTTTTCGATCTGGTACCATTTGCTGGGCAACCCGGCGAAGACCAACCTAAAGGAGGTCCCGCTCACATTGCTAATCGAGAGGCAGGTGGCTGGTCCGGTGTTGATACCCACCGGCACCGGATCGTTGGTGTAGGTCACCAGGGTGGTGCTGGTGGCGACAACTCCATTCGTGTTGGTGAAGGTCAGGTCGTAGAAGAAAGCCGGTCCCATCGTCAGACCGTTGGACCGAACCAAGAGGACGAAATTTCCACGCATCTGCGCGGCATACCCGTTACTTCCCCGGACGGCGCTTATGTAGGCACCGGTCGGCATCACGTCATTGGCCGTCACATTCGTCTTGGCAATCGCCAGCGAGAGCGAGGCCGGGGCATTCGTCGGCAGCGGCAGGAAGTCCGGATTGGCCTGAATCGGACTGATCGCCAGTTCATTGGATGTGATGTCGGTGACCGAATTACCCGCCGCATCCGTGGTGGTGGCTACCACCGTGTAGGTTCCCAAAGGTGTCACCGGCAAGGTCACCGACCACGTTCCGGCCACCGGATCCACCGTCAACCCGTTGGCCGTGGTGTAGGTCGTCCCGTTGATCGTCACCGCCAGCGTCTCCCCGGCCCCCAAGGTCGCCGTTCCGGTCACGGTGGGCGTCGTGTTACTGGTCGTCTGGCTGACCACCGTCGGGATGGCCGGAGCCACCGTGTCCACCGTGTAGGACTGAATGTCCGTGCCCGTACCCGTGTTCCCCGCCGCATCGGTCGAGCTGACCGAGCCTGCGATGGTGGTATCGGCCGCCAGTTCGGAGCCCGGCACATTGATGCTGAAGTTGCCGGAGGCATCCACCGTGCCGGTGAAGTTCTGGCCGTTGATCGTCAGGGTCACGGTGTCACCCGGCTGACAGTCCGTGGTGGTGCCGGTGATCGTCACGTTGCCGCCCGCTTCGGCGGCATTGAGGACGTTGTCCACGGTGACGTCATCCACCGCCAGAGTCGGAGCCGGGGCCACCGTGTCCACCGTGTAGGACTGAATGTCCGTGCCCGTACCCGTGTTCCCCGCCGCATCGGTCGAGCTGACCGAGCCTGCGATGGTGGTATCGGCCGCCAGTTCGGAGCCCGGCACATTGATGCTGAAGTTGCCGGAGGCATCCACCGTGCCGGTGAAGTTCTGGCCGTTGATCGTCAGGGTCACGGTGTCACCCGGCTGACAGTCCGTGGTGGTGCCGGTGATCGTCACGTTACCGCCGGCCTCAGTCGCATTAAGGATGTTGTCCGGCGTCACGGGGTTGACCGTGATCGTCGGCGCGGGGGCAACCGTGTCCACCGTGTAGGACTGAATGTCCGTGCCCGTACCCGTGTTCCCCGCCGCATCGGTCGAGCTGACCGAGCCTGCGATGGTGGTATCGGCCGCCAGTTCGGAGCCCGGCACATTGATGCTGAAGTTGCCGGAGGCATCCACCGTGCCGGTGAAGTTCTGGCCGTTGATCGTCAGGGTCACGGTGTCACCCGGCTGACAGTCCGTGGTGGTGCCGGTGATCGTCACGTTACCGCCGGCCTCAGTCGCATTAAGGATGTTGTCCGGCGTCACGGGGTTGACTGTGATCGTCGGCGCGGGGGCAACCGTGTCCACCGTGTAGGACTGAATGTCCGTGCCCGTACCCGTGTTGCCCGCTGCATCGGTCGAGCTGACCGAGCCTGCGATGGTGGTATCGGCCGCCAGTTCGGAGCCCGGCACATTGATGCTGAAGTTGCCCAATCCATCCACCGTGCCGGTGTAGGTATTGCCGTTGATCACCAGGGTCACCGTGTCGCCCGCTTGGGTGCCCGTGGTCGTACCCGTAATGTTCACGCTGCCGCCCGCCTCCGCCGCGTTGAGAACGTTGTCCAACGTGACGTCGTCGATCGTGATGGAGGGCGTCGGCGCATTAGTGCTCACCGTATAAGCCTTCGTGCCGGTCCCGGTCCCTGTGTTTCCGGAGGAATCAGTGGTGCTGACCGAGGCATCCATGGAACTGTTGGTATCCGCAGCCAGGTCGGATCCCGGAACGCTGATGCTGAAGTTGCCCGACCCGTCCACCGTGCCGGTGTACGTGTTGCCGTTGATTTCCAGGGTCACGGTGTCACCTGCTTGGGTTCCCGTGGTCGTTCCGGTGATGGTCACGCTACCGCCCGCCTCGGCCGCGTTCAGAATGTTGTCCGGCGTCACCGGATCGATCGTGATGACCGGCGCCGGAGCCACCGTGTCCACCGTGTAGGACTGAATGTCCGTGCCCGTACCCGTGTTCCCGGCCGCATCGGTCGAGCTGACCGAGCCTGAGATGGTGGTGGCAGCCGCCAGATCGGAGCCCGGCACGCTGATGCTGTAATTTCCGGAGGCGTCGACCGTCCCGGTAAAGGTCTGGCCGTTGATCGTCAGGGTCACGGTGTCGCCCGGCTGGCAATCCGTGGTGGTGCCGGTGATCGTCACATTGCCACCCGCCTCGGCCGCATTGAGGACGTTGTCGGAGGTCACATCGCTGATCGTCAGGGTGGGCGTCGGCGCCACCAGATCCTTGGTATAGGGCTGCGTGTCGCTTGAGGTGCCGGTGTTTCCTGCTGTATCCGTCGAACTCACGGAGGCAGCCACGGAGGTGTCCAGGGCCAGATCGGCTCCCGCCACGTTGATGCTGAAGTTGCCCGATCCATCCACGAATCCCGTATAAGAGTTGCCGTTGACCACCACCGTCACGAGGTCACCCACCTGGGTACCCGTGGTTGTGCCAGTGATCGTGACCGTGCCGCCCGCCTCGGCCGCGTTCAGGACGTTGTCGGCCGTGACGTCATTGAGCAAGATCGTCGGCGTCGGGGCCGTCAGATCCACCGAGTACGTCTGGGTGTCAGTGGCGGTCGCGGTGTTGCCTGCCGCATCCGTGGCGTTGACCGAGGCCGCAATCGACGTGTCTGCGACCAAATCAGCCCCCGGCACCGCAATGCTGAAATTACCGAGGGCATCCACCGTACCGGAGAAGGTCTGGCCGTTGATCGTCAGGGTCACGATGTCACCCGGCTGGCAATCCGTGGTGGTGCCCGTGATGTTCACGGTTCCACCCGCCTCGGCGGCGTTAAGGACGTTGTCCACGGTGACGTCATCCACCGCCAGGGTCGGGGACGGAGCCACCGTGTCTACCGTGTAGGCTTGGTTGGCCGAGGCGGTTCCCGTGTTCCCTGCCGCATCCGTCGAGCTCACCGAGGCCGCGATGGTGGTGTCGCTATCCGCTGCCAGATCCGAGCCCGGAACATTAATGCTAAAGTTGCCGGAGGCATCCACCGTGCCGGTGAAGTTCTGGCCGTTAATGACCAGCGTGACTGTGTCGCCCGTCTGGGCACCCGTAACGGCTCCGGTAATCGCCACCGTGCCGCCCGCCTCGGCCGCGTTCAGAGCATTGTCAGGTGTCACCGAGTTCAGGGTGATCGCAGGAGCCGGGGCCACCGTATCCACCGTGTAAGCCTTGTTCGCCGAAGCGGTGCCCGTGTTTCCCGCCGTGTCGGTGGAGCTCACCGAGGCCGCGATGGTCTTGTCGGAATCCGCCACCAGATCGGAGCCCGGCACATTGATGCTGAAGTTGCCGGAGGCATCCACCGTGCCGGTGAAGTTTTTGCCGTTGATGACCAGCGTGACCGTGTCGCCAGCCTGGGCACCGGTCACGGTTCCGGTAACTGCCACCGTGCCACCCGCCTCGGCCGCGTTCAGCACATTGTCGGTCGTTACCGAGTCGACGGTAATCGTCAGGGCGGGAGCCACCGTATCCACCGTGTAAGCCTGGGTATCGGTGGCCGTGCCCGTGTTTCCGGCCGTGTCGGTTGAGCTTACCGAGGCCGCAATGGTTGTGTCGCTGTCGGCCGCCAGATCGGAACCCGGCACACTGATGCTGTAGTTACCGGAGGCATCCACCGTTCCGGTGAAGGTCTGGCCGTTGATCGTCAGAGTCACGGTGTCCCCGGTCTTGGTGCCGGTGGTCGATCCGGTAATGGTCACATTTCCGCCCGCCTCGGCAGCGTTCAGCACGTTGTCCGCTGTCACATCATTGACAGAAATCGTCACCACCGGAGCCACCGTATCGACAGTGATATCGAACGAGGAGGAGTTCGGACTGGCGTTGCCGGCCGGATCGGTCGCCACGGCGACGAAGCTGTGCGCCCCGTCCGCCAAGGCTGCCGTAAGCTCCAGTGTGTAGGTGCCCGGATTGAGCGGATCTTCCGTCGCGGTGCCGACCAGCTGGCCGTTGCTGTAGATCTTCACCGTCGTGCCCGGCTCCGCCGTGATCACCAACTGCGGCAAGGTGTCGTCCGTCACCCCGTTGTCGAGGACATCGCTGGTGATCGAACCAACATTATCCTTGGCCAAGGTGATCACCGGGGCTGCCGGGGCGGTGGAGTCCACCGCATAGTTGTGGGTGTCCGTGCCCGTCAGACCGTACTGGTTGGTCACGCTGGCCGAGAGCGTTTTAGCCCCGTCCGTAAAGCTCGAGACCGAGGAAGACGGTGCCGTCACGGAGAAGTGGTTTGCAGCCCCTCCCAACCCGGCCAGGACCGTCGCCGTGTAGCTGATTCCATCCGGGCCGGTCAGGGTGACGGTCGATCCTACCTCGGCCGTCGTGGTGCCGCTCAGAGTGAGCGACTGGCTCTTTTCGGCACCATTAATGATGTCATTGATTGAAATTGGATCGATGGCGATGGTCGGCGGCTGGGAGTTGATGATCAACTCCCCGGTGCTGATATCGGACTTGCTGTCCGTACCCGAGGTTGCCGTGACGGCGACGTTGTAAGTGCCATCCACGAAGTTGAACGAAGCGTCGGTGGTCAGCGACCAGGCGTTGGTCGTCGGATTGTAGCTCAGGCCCGGCAAATTGGTGCCGTTGGGCTGATTGCTGTCGATCGTCGCCGTCACCGTCACCCCATTTACCAAGATGGTTAGGGTGTCACCGTCTTCGAGCGGCACGTAACTACTCACCCCAATCACCTTCCGGGCTGAGCCGGTGATTGTCGGAGTCTTGGAGGCCGTGGTTTGGCTGACAACGGTGGGCACGTCCGGCGTGGCAATCAGCACGTCCAAGGTCACATCCCCGGAAGAGATGGCGGTGTTGCCCGCCAGATCCTGCACACTCGCCGTGATCGCGTAGGTGCTGCCGTGGTTCAGGGCTTGGGAATCGGTGGTGCCCAGATCCACCGACCAGGTACCCCCCGCTTGCACCGTAGCCGAGTAGTTCTTGGCGTTGAGGGTCAGGACAACCGTCTGTCCAACCTCCGCTGTGGTCGTGCCGGAGATGATCACCGGACCCGCCGCCCGCTCGGTGCTGTCGTAGAGACCACTGCGATCCGTCACCGTGAGGGTGTCCCCGGCGATCGCCGTAATGGTGATGGTCACCGCCGTGTCGACCGTCCAGGTGCCGGCATTGACCGGGGCGCTCGTGTTGCCCGCGCTATCAGTGGCCGCCGCGGTCAGGGTGTGGGAACCGTCGGGCAACACCGGCGTGGTGAAGCTGTAGCTGCCATCCGGGGCTGCGATGACCGTGCCAATGAGGGTGCCGTTGTCGTAGATATTCACCGTGGCGCCCGGCTCGGTCGTGCCGCTGATCGTCAAGGTGTTGTCCTTGGTGATCTTGTCCGTGGCGGAAGCCCCCGTGTCGTCCGCCACCGAGGTGATCGTCAGGTTCGGCGGGGTCGTGTCCACCGTGTAGGCCTGCGTATCGATTCCGGTGCCGGTGTTCCCGGCCGTGTCCGTCGTGCTGACCGAGGCCGCGATCGTCTGATCGGAATCCGCCGCCAGATCGGAGCCCGCCACGCTGATGCTGAAGTTCCCGGAGCCATCCACCGTTCCGGTGTAAGTCTGGCCATTCACCACCAGGGTAACCGTATCTCCAGCTTGGGTTCCCGTGGTCGTACCCGTGATCGTCACATTGGCACCTGCCTCGGTCGCATTAAGAATATTGTCCAAGGTGACGTCGTTGACCGAGATCGTCGGCGTCGGTGCAGTGGTGTCGATGACCAGCTCGCTCGAGGTCACGTCGCTGGTCGCGTTGCCGGCGGCATCCGTGACCGTAGCGGTGACGGAGTATGTTTGGCCGTCCGTGAAGGTGCCGAGGGTTCCGCTGGTGGGCGTCGCCGTGCCGGTGTCGATCGACCAGTTGCCGCTGCCATCGGGGGTCACCGTGTAGGTCGCCCCGTTGACGGTGACCGTGAGGGTTTCACCCGGGCCCACCACGGCCGTGCCGCTGATCACCGGCGTGGTGTCGTTCGTCGCCTGGGGACTCACCGTTGGTATGGCCGGGGCGGTCGTGTCGATCTTCAGCTCGTTGGTCGTGGAGTCGCTGGTGGTGTTGCCGCCGGCGTCCGTCACCGTGGCCATCACCGGATAACTCTGGCCGTCCGTAAAGGTTCCCAAAGTTCCGCTGGTGGGCGTCGCCGTGCCGGTGTCGATCGACCAGTTGCCGTTGCTGTCCGGGACCACCGTGTAGGTCGCCCCGTTGACCGTTACCGTCAGGGTTTCACCCGCGCCCACCACGGCCGTGCCGCTGATCACCGGGGTGGTGTCGTTCGTCGTCTGGCTGACGACCGTGGGTCTGGCCGGAGGCGTGGTGTCGATCTTTAGCTCGTTGGTCGTGGAGTCGCTGGTGGCATTTCCAGCGGCATCCGTCACGGTGGCCGTGATCGGATAACTCTGGCCGTCCGTAAAGGTTCCCAGAGTCCCGCTGTCGGGCACCGCCGTTCCGGTATCCAGCGACCAGTTGCCGCTGCCGTCCGGCACCACCGTGTAAGTGGCTCCGTTGACGGTGACCGTGAGCGTTTCACCCGGGCCCACCAAGGCCGTTCCGTTAATGACCGGTGTGGTGTCGTTGGTGGAAAGAGGGGCGACGGTCGGCGTGGCTGGGGCCGTCGTATCGATCTTCAGCTCGTTGGTCGTCGCGTCGTCGGTCGCGTTGCCGGCGGCATCCGTCACCGTGGCCGTGACCGGATAACTCTGGCCGTCCACGAAGGCTCCCAAGGTCCCGCTGTCGGGCACCGCCGTTCCCGTATCCAGCGACCAGTTGCCGTTGGCATCCGGGGTCACCGTGTAGGTCGCCCCGTTGACTTCCACCTTCAGGGTCTCGCTCGGGCCCACCACGGCCGTTCCGTTAATGACCGGTGTGGTGTCGTTGGTGGAAAGAGGGGCGACGGTCGGCGTGGCTGGGGCCGTCGTATCGATCTTCAGCTCGTTGGAGGTCAGATCCGTGGTTGAGGCACCGCTGCCATTGGTCACCACCGCCGTCACCTCATAAGTGCCGTCCGCCGTGCTGGTCGGCAACGTCACTGACCACGTGCCGGCGACCGGATCCAACGTCAGCCCATTGGCCGTGGTGTAAGTCGTTCCGTTAATCGTCACGGCCAGGGTCTCTCCGGCCCCGAGGGTCACTGTGCCCGTGACCGTCGGCGTGTTGTCGTTGGTGGTCAAAGAATCCACCGTTGGGGCCAACGGCACGTTGGTGTTGATCGTTATTTCATTGGTAGAGGTGTCGGTCGCCGAGTTGCCCGCCGCATCGGTGATCGTGGCTTGGACTGGATAGCTCGTTCCGTCCACAAAGGCTCCCAGCGTCCCGCTGGTGGGGATCGCCGTGCCGGTGTCGATGGACCAGTTGCCGCTGCCGTCCGGCACCACCGTGTAGGTCGCCCCGTTCACCGTCACCGTGAGGGTGTCACCCAGGCCCACCAGCGCGGTTCCGGTGATCACCGGCGTGAGATCGGCGGTGGTTTGACTGATTACGGTCGACGCCAGCGGCGCCACATTATCGATGATCAGCTCCGCCGTGGTGATGTCCGTGGCGGTGTTCCCTGCCGGATCTCGGGCTACCGCCGTCACCGCATAAGTTCCATCCGCGGTGCTCGGCAGGGTGACGGACCAGGCGGTGCCGACCACGCTCAAGCCGTTGGCCGTGGTGTAGGTGACCCCGTTGATGGTGACCTCTAGGATTTCCCCGGCACCCAGGTTGACCGTGCCAGTCACCGTGGGCGTACGGTTCTGGGTAACTTGGGACACCACCGTCGGAATGGCCGGAGGCGTGGTGTCGATGGTCAGCTCCGTGGCGGAGATGTCCTCGGCCGCCTGGCCCACCACGTCCGTCACCCGAGCCAAGACGGAGTAAGTGGCGGCCGGGGTTGGGGGCAGGTCGAGGTGCCAAGTCCCGTTGACCGCATCCACCACCAGACCATGGGCCGTCGTGTAGGTCACCCCGTTGACCGTCACGGAGAGTGAATGACCCGCCCCGGACGGCAGGGTGACCAGTCCGGTCAGTCGCGGCGTGGTGTTGGTCGTGACCAGGGTGTTGACCGTGGGCGGAACCGGTGTCGCTGGGCAGGTCTTCACCGAGGCATTCGTGGCACCCGCATAGGTCGAGACGTAGGTGATCACCCCGCTGTCCACCGCCGTCTCGACGACATCCGCCAGCCCGTTGCCGCCCACCGCGTTGGTGAAGGCGAAATTCCTCAGCGGCGAATTGGTCGCGCCAGACTCATAGGCGTCCGAGCAGCCGTCCCCGTCGCTGTCCAGATCCAGATAGTTGTTGGTGCCGTCCCCATCGGTATCCGTCGTGCAGTTTGTCTTCGGGAAGAGTGAGGTCACATAGGTGTTGGTGTTCACATCGAAGTAGATTTCGGAAAGCGTGCCGTTCACGGGCGCGTTGGTGTTGGTGCTCCAGAGACGGTAGTAGCGGTAGGCCGCGGCATTGGTGGTCACCGGGTAGCGGTTCCCGTTCATCACCACCGTTCCCCCGTTACTCATGGTCACGCTCGCGTTGGCCACATTGGTGCCGGGCGCGAGATTGATCCAGTTCGTCGGGCTGTTGGCTCCCTGGAGGATCAGGTTCGTGGGGAAGATTTGCGTGGCGTTGGTCTTGCTCAAAACCAGCGCATCCAGCCGCACCGGGTTCAGGAAGGTGAATGTCAGCACCGCCTTGTTGGAGGTGCCTTGGACGTTCGAGAACTGGACCGCCCCGCTGGTGCCACCTATGCCATCCGCCAAGCCGGTGAAATAGTTAATGTTCGGATGGGCGGCCAAATCCGAACTAATCGTCACCATCGAGGACTTGCTGGAGGTATTCCACTCGTTCGCCGTGAAGAAGCAGGCGGGCGCCTCCGTGACGTTCAGCACCCCGTCATTATCCGCGTCTAGGTCGTTCAGATCGGAGATGCCGTCCCCGTCCGTATCCAGACAAGAGCTGCGGCTGGGGTTCAGGGCCAGCAACGAGTAGGAAGATAGATAGTTAATCGTGCCGGTCTCCGTCCCCGCCTCCACCACGTTGGCCAGACCGTTGGCCCCCACGGCCCCGGTGAACTTGAAGGTCGGAGACTTGTCCGTGCTGGCCCCCGCTTCGTAGGCATCCCCGCAGCCGTCGCCGTCGGAATCCGAATCCAAGGAATTTACGACACCATCCCCATCAGTGTCACAGCCAGTTCCAGTCTTGGCACTACAAAGCGAAACCGCAATGATCAGCCCCCCCCCGTTGTTAAATCCTTTTACATTTAGAGAGGTGTAGAACGCATCCTTAACTGTTCGAATCACTGCATAGTTACCGGTCATAATGATCGTAGTTTGGTTCAAGGCATTGTTGACCAGGCTTTGGTTGGCAGCACTGCAGTTCACTGTCACATTTTGCTGGGTCAGTGCATCGGTTGTGATGACGAGGCCTTCATTGGCGCCAGTCTCGGTGGCTGAAGTCAGGATTTGAGCATTCGAGACGGGTCGATCGAAGGTAATGGTGAACTCACCCGTTCCAGCCAAATTGGCTAGATTTCCTGCTCCGGGCAGAGGTTGGCCGCACTGCATGGTCGTTGTCCAAGCATCGGCGCCCACCACACTTCTATAGTCCAAACCGGAAGTGGCTGTGATGGTGTACCCTACAGGTTCGGCCGTGCTGGTATAAATTGTTCCCGAGGTTCCATTGACCGGGGCAATCCAGTTATTACAGGTATTACTTTCCACGTAAGAAGGGCACTCCACCAAATCAGGAATTCCATCGTTGTCATCGTCGATGTCGAACAGGTTAATGACTCCATCCCCATCCGTGTCCAAGATTAGGTTCTCGGTCGGATCGAGGGCGTAGAGGTTGTAGGTCGAGCTGTAGTTCACCATGTCGCTGGTGGCGTTGGTCTGCACATCCGTCGGCACTCCGTTGGGGTTCACGGATCCGCCAAAGGAGAAGCTCGGTGAGCGGTTCGTCGAAGCGCCGGACTCGTAGGCGTCGCCCGAACCATCGCCGTCGCTATCCGTGTCCAGGTAGTTCAATTTCCCGTCCCCATCGGTATCTGTCGTGCAGTTTGTCTTCGGGAAGAGTGAGGTCACATAGGTGTTGGTGTTCACGTCGAAGTAGATTTCGGAAAGCGTTCCCGTCAGCGGGGCGTTCGTATTCGTGCTCCAGAGGCGGTAGTAGCGGTAGGCCGCGGCATTCGTGGTCACCGGGTAACGGTTGCCGTTCGTCACCACCGTTCCCCCGTTGCTCATCGTCACGCTCGCGTCGGCCACGTTGGTGCCTGCAGCCATCAGGTTGACCCAGTTCGTCAGGCTGTTGGCTCCCTGCAGGATCAGGCTCGTGGCAAAAATCTGGGTGGTGCTGGTCTTACTGAGAACCACCGCACCCAGTTGCACCGGGTTCAGGAAGGTGAACGTCAGCACCGCCTTGTTTGAGCTGCCCTGGACGGTCGAGAACTGGACCGCCCCGTTGGTGCCACCGATGCCATCCGCCAAGCCGGTGAAATTGTTAATGTTCGGTTGAACGGCCAAATCCGAACTAATCGTCACCATCGAGGACTTGCTGGAGGTATTCCACTCGTTCGCCGTGAAGAAGCAGGCGGGCGCCTCCGTGACGTTGAGCACACCGTCATTATCCGCATCCGCGTCACGGTAGTCCGGCACGCCGTCCCCGTCGGTGTCCTCACACTCGCTGCGACTGCCACTCAGGGCCATCAGATTGTAGGTCGAAAGATAGCCGACCGTGCCAGAGTCGGTGGTGGTTTCCACGGCATCGGCCAGGCCGTTGACTCCGAAGGGACCACTCAAGGCAAAAGTGGGGGAATTGTTGGTGGTGGCCCCCGCTTCGTAGGCATCCCCGCATCCATCCCCGTCGCTGTCCAAGTCCAGATAATCCTTGATGCCGTCGTTGTTGGTATCGGGATCGGTGCAGGCCCATTCCTTGAAATGCAGTTCCGTGGCCCAGCCGCCACCACTGGTCACGGACAGGCCCACCAGCCGGTAGTAGCGGTAGGCGGTGTTGTTGCCGCTGAGGTCGGCGATGTTGGAATTGAAGGTGGAAAGTCCCCCGCTGGTGGAAGTGGCTATATTGTTATAGGTCAAAGTTCCCGACACATCCGCCCAGTCCGCCTCATCATGACTCCCCTGCACCTTGTAGGTGGATCCCACCGCGAAGAGAGTCTGGTTCTGGTAGTGTCCCACCTCCAGATAGGTCAGCAATTTGGGTGACGCGAAGGTGATGTTGAGCAACGGACCGTTGAGGCTAGTGGCCGGGGCCACCGCCACGGGGCTGCTCAGCACATAATAATTGTTATCCAGACCGTCCACCAGGTTGGCGACCCGGTTGGTGCCGTTGTAGGTGTAGGAGATCGTCGGCGGAAAGGTGACCGTGACCCCGGCCTTGCTCACTACGGTGCCGGCACAGGACCGCTCCACCGTGTCGGGTACCCCGTCATTATCGTCGTCGAGGTCCACGATGTTGGCCACTCCGTCCCCGTCGGTATCGAGGCGCAGATTTTCGGCCGAATCTAGGGCGAAGCGGTTGTAGGTGGAATTATAGATGACGGAGTCACTGGTTGCATTGGTCTGCACCGCGATAGGCACGCCATATTCATTCACCGTGCTGGTGAAGGCAAAGGCGGGGGAAAGATTGGTCGAAGCACCGGACTCATAGGCATCCCCCGTGCCGTCGCCATCACTGTCCAGATCCAGATAGTTGTTGGTGCCGTCCCCATCGGTATCCGTCGTGCAGTTTGTCTTCGGAAAGAGTGAGGTCACATACGTGTTGGTTTTCACGTCGAAGTAGATTTCGGAAAGCGTTCCCGTCAGCGGGGCGTTCGTATTCGTGCTCCAGAGGCGGTAGTAGCGGTAGGCCGCGGCATTCGTGGTCACCGGGTAACGGTTGCCGTTCGTCACCACCGTTCCCCCGTTGCTCATCGTCACGCTCGCGTCGGCCACGTTGGTGCCTGCAGCCATCAGGTTGACCCAGTTCGTCAGGCTGTTGGCTCCCTGCAGGATCAGGCTCGTGGCAAAAATCTGGGTGGTGCTGGTCTTACTGAGAACCACCGCACCCAGTTGCACCGGGTTCAGGAAGGTGAACGTCAGCACCGCCTTGTTTGAGCTGCCCTGGACGGTCGAGAACTGGACCGCCCCGTTGGTGCCACCGATGCCATCCGCCAAGCCGGTGAAATTGTTAATGTTCGGTTGAACGGCCAAATCCGAACTAATCGTCACCATCGAGGACTTGCTGGAGGTATTCCACTCGTTCGCCGTGAAGAAGCAGGTCGGCGCCTCCGTCAGGTTTAATACCCCGTCGTTGTCCGCATCGGCATCGCGGTAGTCCGGCACGCCGTCCCCGTCGGTGTCCTCACACTCGCTGCGACTGGCACTCAGGGCCATCAGGTTATAGGTGGAGGTGTAGTTGATCGTTCCAGAATCAGTGGTGGTCTCGACCGCATCGGCCAGGCCGTTGACTCCATACGGTCCGCTGAAGGCAAAAGTGGCTGAGTTGTTCGTGCTCGCCCCGGACTCAAAGGCATCTCCGCAACCGTCGCCATCGGAATCGGTGTCGAGGTAGTCGGGCGATCCATCCCCGTCGGTGTCCGTGTTCCCGCAGGCCAGCTCCTTGAAATACAGTTCTGTGGCCCAACCGCCACCACTGGTCACGGACAGGCCCACCAGCCGGTAGTAGAGATAGGCGGTGTTTTTGCCGCTGAGGTCGGCGATGTTGGAATTGAAGGTGGAAAGCCCCCCGCTGGTGGAAGTGGCTATATTGTTATAGGTCAAAGTTCCGGACACATCCACCCAGTCCACGTTGTTGTGGCTCCCCTGCACCTTGTAGGTGGATCCCACCGCGAAGAGAGTCTGGTTCTGGTAGTGTCCCACCTCCAGATAGGTCAGCAATTTGGGTGATGAGAAAGTGATGTTCAGCAACGGACCGTTCAGGTTGGTGGCAGGAGCGACGGCCACAGGGGTTGAGAGAACGTTGACAGAGCCATCTACTCCATCCACCAGGTTGGCGACCCGGTTGGTGCCATTGAATGTGTAGGACACCGTGGGTGGGATCGAGAGAACGACTCCCGCCTTGCTCATCACGGTGCTGACGGGACAACCGCGCTCCACCGCATCCGGCACCCCGTCATTGTCATCATCCAGGTCGATCACGTTGGGGACTCCGTCACCATCGCTGTCCAAGGTCAGGTTTTCCGCGGAGTTCAGCGCAAAGTTGTTGTAGGTGGAGTTGTAGTTCACCGTATCGCTGGCGGCGTTGGTCTGAACAGCCGTGGGAACACCATTCGAGTTATAGGGTCCGGGAAAGGTGTAGTTGGTGGAGCGGTTCGTCGTGGCCCCAGACTCAAAAGCGTCGCTGGTTCCGTCCCCGTCGCTGTCCAGATCCAGATAGTTTGGCTTCCCATCGCCGTCCGTGTCTTTGTCGCAAGTCGCCTTGGGGAACATCGAGGTCACATACGTGTTGGTGTTTACGTCGAAGTAGATTTCCGAAAGTATGCCGGTGAGCGGAGCGTTCGTGTTGGTACTCCAGAGGCGGTAGTAGCGGTAGGCCGCGGCGTTGGTGGTCACCGGGTAGCGGTTCCCGTTCGTCACCACCGTTCCCCCGTTACTCATGGTCACGCTCGCGTTGATCACATTGGTGCCGGACGCGAGATTGACCCAGTTGGTCGGGCTGTTGGCTCCCTGGAGGATCAGGTTCGTGGGGAAGATTTGCGTGGAGTTAGTTTTGCTGAGAACGACTGCATCCAGCTGGACCGGATTGAGGAAGGTGAACGTCAGGACCGCCTTGTTTGAGGAGACCTGATTCGTGGCAAATTGCACCACCCCATTCGTTCCGCCCGAGCCATCCGTGAGCTGGGAGAAATTGCTGAGGTTGGCCGTCAGATCCGAGCTGACCGTCACGAAAGCGGACTTATTCGTGGTGTTCCACTCGTTGGCCGTGAAGAAGCAGGTGGACGCCTCCATCACGTTGAGCACGCCGTCGTTATCGGCATCGGCATCGCGGTAGTCCGGCACGCCGTCCCCGTCGGTGTCCTCACACTCGCTGCGACTGGCACTCAGGGCCATCAGGTTATAGGTGGAGGTGTAGTTGATCGTTCCAGAATCAGTGGTGGTCTCGACCGCATCGGCCAGGCCGTTGACTCCATACGGTCCGCTGAAGGCAAAAGTGGCTGAGTTGTTCGTGCTCGCCCCGGACTCAAAGGCATCTCCGCAACCGTCGCCATCGGAATCGGTGTCGAGGTAGTCGGGCGATCCATCCCCGTCGGTGTCCGTGTTCCCGCAGGCCAGCTCCTTGAAATACAGTTCTGTGGCCCAACCGCCACCACTGGTCACGGACAGGCCCACCAGCCGGTAGTAGAGATAGGCGGTGTTTTTGCCGCTGAGGTCGGCGATGTTGGAATTGAAGGTGGAAAGCCCCCCGCTGGTGGAAGTGGCTATATTGTTATAGGTCAAAGTTCCGGACACATCCACCCAGTCCACGTTGTTGTGGCTCCCCTGCACCTTGTAGGTGGATCCCACCGCGAAGAGAGTCTGGTTCTGGTAGTGTCCCACCTCCAGATAGGTCAGCAATTTGGGTGATGAGAAAGTGATGTTCAGCAACGGACCGTTCAGGTTGGTGGCAGGAGCGACGGCCACAGGGGTTGAGAGAACGTTGACAGAGCCATCTACTCCATCCACCAGGTTGGCGACCCGGTTGGTGCCATTGAATGTGTAGGACACCGTGGGTGGGATCGAGAGAACGACTCCCGCCTTGCTCATCACGGTGCTGACGGGACAACCGCGCTCCACCGCATCCGGCACCCCGTCATTGTCATCATCCAGGTCGATCACGTTGGGGACTCCGTCACCATCGCTGTCCAAGGTCAGGTTTTCCGCGGAGTTCAGCGCAAAGTTGTTGTAGGTGGAGTTGTAGTTCACCGTATCGCTGGCGGCGTTGGTCTGAACAGCCGTGGGAACACCATTCGAGTTATAGGGTCCGGGAAAGGTGTAGTTGGTGGAGCGGTTCGTCGTGGCCCCAGACTCAAAAGCGTCGCTGGTTCCGTCCCCGTCGCTGTCCAGATCCAGATAGTTTGGCTTCCCATCGCCGTCCGTGTCTTTGTCGCAAGTCGCCTTGGGGAACATCGAGGTCACATACGTGTTGGTGTTTACGTCGAAGTAGATTTCCGAAAGTATGCCGGTGAGCGGAGCGTTCGTGTTGGTACTCCAGAGGCGGTAGTAGCGGTAGGCCGCGGCGTTGGTGGTCACCGGGTAGCGGTTCCCGTTCGTCACCACCGTTCCCCCGTTACTCATGGTCACGCTCGCGTTGATCACATTGGTGCCGGACGCGAGATTGACCCAGTTGGTCGGGCTGTTGGCTCCCTGGAGGATCAGGTTCGTCTCGAAGATTTGCGTCGAACTGGTTTTTCCGAGAACCAAGGCATCCAACCGCACCGGGTTGAGGAAGCTAAAGGTCAGGGCAGCTTTATTCAAAGAGGTCTGGTCGGTCCGGAACTGCACGACCCCATTCGTTCCGCCTGAGCCATCCGTGAGCTCGGAGAATTGACTGAGGCTGGGCGTCAGGTCCGAGCTGACCGTCACGAAAGCGGACTTATTCGTGGTGTTCCACTCGTTGGCCGTGAAGAAGCAGGTGGACGCCTCCATCACGTTGAGCACGCCGTCGTTGTCGGCGTCGGCATCGCGGTAGTCCGGCACCCCGTCCCCGTCCGTGTCCACACACTCGCTGCGACTGGCACTCAGGGCCATCAGGTTGTAGGTGGAGGTGTAATTAATCGTGCCGGACTCGGTTCCATCCGGCAACACCTCCACCGCAAAGGCCGTGGCCTCATTCACCGCAGAAAAGGCTTGGCCGGTATAGTCCACCGAAAGCGACACCGGATCGTTGGCCGGCACGGCCAGGGCCCAGGTGACCTGGGCCGCAGTCTTCTCCCCACCCTTGTAGCCCTGCAAATCCACACCAGCGCTGAAGGTCTGGCCATCGTTGGCCACCAAGTTGTCGTCGGGATCGCTCACCACCCCGGCATTGGCTCCCGCAAACCCGGTCACCCGAATCGAGCCGCCTGGACTGAGCACGGTGCCGTTCGTTCCCACGGCCGGCCCATACCAAAGCGAGGAGGCGGGGTTGCGACCCAGGAATCGGATCCGGTCGGCCCGGTAGCCGGGATTCATCTCCACCCGCACCTGGTAGGAAAACCCGGTGACCCCGTTGCTCTCGGCTCCCAAGATCATTTCCATGCCCACGCCCGCCTGTCCGTACGGGTTGTTGGTGTTGGCCGTAATGAAGTTGGTTCCGGTTAACCTGTTGGTGGTGCCGGTGGCCTTGCGGGTGTAACGGAAGTCGGTCAGGAACCACCGGCCTGCCTCCACGGATCCCAGCATGATCTGGCCACTCATCGCGCCGGCATTGGTGGAGGTCAGGCTGCTGCCGGCCGAGGCCAAGGCGAGGTTGTTGGTTGTGATGCTGTACACGACCGGGAGTGGGGAGGTGTTGGTGGTTTCGAGCGCATCGGCCAGCCCGTTGGTTCCGAAAGGACCTCCAAAGGCAAAGGTAGGGGAATTGTTGGTGGTGGCTCCCGCCTCGTAGGCATCGCCGCAGCCGTCGCCATCGCTATCCAGATCCAGATGATCGGGGATGCCGTCGCCGTCGGTATCGCGGGAGCAGGCGACGATGGTGTCGCCCTGGATCAGGCGAATTCCGTCCACGGCCATGCAGTCGAAAAACTGGGACCCGTCGCTGCCGCTGTTCACGGTGAACTCGAGCTTTTGCGAGGTGGCGCTGGCGGTGAATTCGATTTTTTCCTCCATCCACACCTGGTTTCCCTCGCCCAAATAGGGCATTTCTGTGGTGTAGTTGGTCTGGCTGCCGAAGGTCACTTTCCAGCGCGCTTTGTGCCCGAGGGGATTGTTGTAGGTAAAACCGTTGGCCTCAATGCCGGCGTTGGCCTGGTAGAAAGCGAGGGTGTACTTTTCCCCAATGGTCAAACCACCGATGGTGGTGTGGAATGACTCTCCGTCGATGTTGGCACCGGTCGGTCCACTCGTCCTCACGGGAGAATGGCCAGCGGCAAAGACCCCCCCATCTGGGGATGAGGGAGTGCCGTCGGCCATTCCGTCAAAAAACCCATCTCCCGTCAAGGGTACCGGGGATAGCCAACTATCCGCGGTGCCACTCCCGTTGCTCCAACCCCCTCCACGTACGTTGCTATTGTAGCGGTCGGTGGAAGCCACGCTCACCAGGGATTCAAAGCGGCCATCTGCGCCCCCAAGCGGCATTTCCACATTGCAGTTACTGCCCTCGGTCAGGTCCGGCACCCCGTCGTTGTCGTCATCCATATCAAAGGGGTCGACGATTCCGTCCCCGTCGCTATCCAGCCCGAGGTTTAATCCGGCTTTGATCGCATAGGTGTTGTAGGTGGAATTATAAGTGACCGTGTCGCTGGCCGCGTTCGTCTGCACCGCGGTCGGCACACCGTTGGCGTTATATGGACCGGGGAAAGAGTAGTTGGTCGTGCGGTTCGTCGTGGCCCCGGATTCCAGGGCATCGCTGCCGCCGTCTCCATCGCTGTCCAGATCCAGATAGTTGTTGGTACCGTCCCCGTCCGTGTCGGAAGAACAGTTCGTCTTGGGAAAGAGTGAGGTGACATAGGTGTTGGTGTTCACGTCGAAATAGATTTCGGAAAGCGTTCCCGCCAGCGGCGCGTTGGTGTTGGTACTCCAGAGACGGTAGTAGCGGTAAGCGGCTGCATTGGTCGTGACCGGATATCGGTTGGCGTTCGCCACCGCCAATCCCCCGTTGCTCATCGTCACGCTGGCATTCGCCGCGTTGGTGCCTGCAGCCATCAGGTTGACCCAGTTGGTCGTGCTGTTGGCGCCCTGCAGGATCAGGCTCGATCCAAAGATCTGCGTGGCGTTGGTCTTGCGGAGAACGACTGCATCCAATCGGATCGGATTGATGAAGGTGAAAGTCAGCACCGCCTTGTTCGAGGAGACCTGGTTCGTGGAGAACTGGACCACGCCATTCGTCCCGCCCGCACCATCGGTCAGGGCCGCCAGGTTGGTGAATGCGCCGGCCAGGGTCAGATCCGAGTTGACCGTCACGACGTCCGACTTGTTCGTGGTGTTCCACTCTGCGGGGGTGAAAAAGCAGGTAGGCGCCTCCGTGACGTTCAGCACGCCGTCGTTGTCCGCGTCGGCATCCGCGATGTCCGGAATGCCATCGCCATCCGTGTCCAGGGAGGACTGGGCCCAAAGGGCAACGGCGGCGGAAAAACCGAGCGCGACCAGCCCCAGAAAAATAAAGGAAAAGCGGGAGATAAATCCCTTTCTACCATGGGGATAAAGGCGGAAATTCATCACAAGTCGTCTAGCTAAATCTAGTTTTTCGAACTGCGCTTTTCTATGCCGTATGATGGGTATATTTTGGTGAATATTTTGTATTAAGTTCTGTATATTAGTATTTTATGCGATTTTTAGATCAATTAGTTGCAAATACATCAATATTAATATTTTATGATCTTTTTTTTACTTTTACGATTTTATTTTCGGAATGCTATTTACTATTGTATGAATCACTTAGAATGGGCGGAATTTCGGGCATGAAAAAGTTTCTCCTTTTCCTGGCGTTTCCGGCGGTCTCCCTGGGGCTGGGAGCGGCGTGGCAGTCGGTCCATCCCTTGGGGTACTGGTCCTTCCGCAAGACGGTTCCGTCGGACGGCTTTGCCCGGGTCACCTGGGGGGAGACGGCCTCCAAGGTGGGCACGGGCGAGTGGCTGCTGATTGACGCTCGGACGGAGGAGGAGTTCCAGCGCGCCCACCTTCCCGGCGCCGTTTCCCTGCCCAGCCACTCGTTTCCGGAAATGATCGTTTTCTTCGTGGAGGAGCAGGACCGGAACAAAACCGCGGTGATTTACTGCGACACCGCGGAGTGTGACCGCAGCGTGGAGCTGGCCCGGCGGCTCCGGGACGAGGTGGGTTGGACGAACCTGCGGATCCTGGACGGGGGCATGCTGGGATGGAAACGGAGCCGGCCGTGAACCACCTCCCCTTCCTCCTCGCACGCATGCTGTTGGGCGGATTTTTTCTGGCGGCGGGAGTGCAGAAACTTTTTCTCCCGCAACAGACGCTCTCCTCGGTCTACTCCTACCAGCTGCCCCTCCCCGACAGTTTGGCCGTGCTGGTGGCCACGGCCCTGCCTTGGACGGAAATTCTCCTCGGAGCAGCGCTGCTCCTGCGGCTCTGGCCGGGCGTCACGCTGGCGTGGACGCTGCTCCTGCTGGTTCTCTTCCTCGGGTTGACGACGATGGCGTGGGCGCGGGGCCTGGCGATCGACTGCGGCTGCCTCGACCTGAGCCGGATCCATCCCTCGTTGAAAGTTCTCAGCACGCCGGGCGGGGCGGCCCTGCGGAATCTGGTGTTGTTGGGGTTCGCGGTGGGGCTCTGGTTTTGCCAGCCACGCCGCTCCGCCGGGAAATTTTAGCGGAGGATCGCGAAGATCTGGTTTTCCGTCGGCACGGTCGTCGGGGGTTCGGTGATCAGGTGGATGCGGGTTTTCCCTCCGGTGGTGCCGGCAAACATCCGGGGCGTGACGGTAAGAAGTTTTTCCCCGGGGGCGGCACCGTCCTTGAGCTCGAACTTGAACAGGTCCTTCTCCGCCTTGGCTCCCACGATGCGGATGGGGTCGCCCGGCTTGGGGGTCAGCTTCACCACCTTGGCCTTGCGGGGCTCGCCCTGTTCCCAGACGAGGAGCCGTTTGTCCATGGCGACGCGGGGCTCGTGGACCACCTGCAATTTCAGGGCGTAGGCGGGCACGCCCGCCTCGTCGGTCTGGACGGTGACGTGGTAGTAACGCACGCCCGGGCCGCCGGTGGGAGTGTACTGGAGGGTGATCTCGCTCGTGTCTCCCGGAGCGGTGACCCGCTGGGAGGATTCCGCCACCGTGCAGCCACAGGAGGTTTGGATCGAAGTGATCGTCACGGGTTTCTTCCCGGTGTTTTTGAACTCGAACGAGGCGGGCAGTGCCCCGAGCCGTCCCAGAGTTTCCAGCTTCACGGTGGTCTCCTTCCACTGCAGGGCCCCGGCGGGCGGCGGGGGCGGCGTCTGCGCCTGGACCCACGCCAAGGAGAGGAGGAGTAGAAATGCCGATTTCATAAAAGGAATATGGGGCACCGGCGTAAGACGATCCAGCTACTGGACTTTGCCGACGTTCATAACCGTTGCAGCGCCGGGCGTACCAACGTCGGTCAGCTTCCCAGCCGTGAAGGCGCTCGAGATGTTGCCGGAGTTGGCAATTGTCATGGAAACGCCGTTGGCCGTGTTGCGGAAGTTGTTGCCGCTGGCGCCAATGAAGCTGGTGGTGCCCGGCACCACGGAGCCGTAGTTCATGTTGACCATGCCGTCCCGGGTGCGGACCTGAATGACGCCCCCACTGGTGATATTGGCGTTATGGAAGACCACGGTGTGGGAGGCCAGCGAAAGTTGTCCAGCCAGGTTGGCGGTCTGCATTTCCAGCACGCGATCCGGACTGCCGGGAATAAATTCATAGCCACCACCGGATTTGGGCTGCACCCCGGCCAGAATCTCGGCCGCCCCTGAGGCCGTCAGGTTTTTGACGGTGGCATCGCTGTCGAAATGGGCCTGCAACGCCTGGCCGGCCTGCACGAGCATTTTGCTAATCTTGGGATCGCTCGCCAGCGTGCCGCTCAGAAGCACGCGGTTGTTAAGATCCTGCCTCACCTCCACCTCATCCATCCCTTGAAACTGAACGTTTACGAGCTCGACCCCATTTGCACCCTGGATGATGGCCTTGGAAGTTCCGTACTTCAGCTTCACCTCGTCCACCTGCCCTTCCCCCCCAATGGAGTTGTCGCTCGCCCGAACTTCCCAAGTACCCAAGGCGGAAGGACCATTCAGTCCGGCGGCGGGAGAGTCAGGCTGATATTCGCCCGCGGCCACATCGATGGAGTTGTAGTCGATCGTATTGACCGAGGTGGTGGCCCCGTCATACAGAATCAGATCCGCCCCATTCGCCACCGAACCGAAATCGAACGGATCCGGACCGATCGCGGTATGATCGAGGAAGTTGACGCCGACCTCGTCGCCAGACATGGGCACCTTGTTGGGGTCCAATTGAACACGGACGATGTAGTCGCCGAGAAACATGGTTCCGTCTGGCGTGAAACGCGAACCCGTGGGAGTGGTCGGACTCATTTTAATGGCCAGAACGGGGGCTGTAACCGCCACGTTTGCGGTTTCCTCGAAAGTGGTGAGTCCATATCCGAAATCCGAAATCACAAAGGGAGTGATGCGCTTCTGCATCCAACCGTCAAAGGTGCAGTTCTCCAGTAAAACTTTCCCGCCGGTGGAGTTGATGGAGAGACCGTCCTGCATTCGGTTAGCCGTGGTGTCCCGAATGTGCAGGAAACTGGCGGAGCTCACATTGAGGGCCGCGCCGTCCTGATTCAGAGTGGCAGTGCCCGTGATCTCTCCGGTGAACTGCGGGATCACCAGATTGTAGTTCCCCGCATCGCCCCCACCGAGAGCCATCGCATGAGTGACCGGAATTCCCGTGCCCGGAAGACTTCTTTCGAAGGTGCCGGAAGTGTTGTTTCCGATTGAAAGAACATCCCCGCTGTAAGGCTTCCCGTCGGTGGAACTGCCGCTACCGGGGGCGATCGCAGCTTGCAAAGAAGTGCCGGAAAGAGAAGCAGCCGTGGTGGCATCGTAGGTCTTGGTAACCACCGAGGCACTGGCCAACGTCAGGTCCTTCGCCGTGATCGCGGCCGTCAACGTCGGCTCGATCAGGTTGTAGTTAAAAGCATCCCCTCCGCTGAGATTCATCGCCGTCGTCACGCTCCAACTCCCCACGTTCTTATCCACGAACTGCCCGCTCGTCGCCCCGCCCAGTGTCACCTCATCCCCGGTGTAAACTTTCAGATCCGTCGAACTCCCCGTCCCCGGCGCCTCCGCCACCAGCACCCCCCCCGCCACCACCGCACTTCGGGTCCCGTCATACACTTTGCTTTGTGCCACCGCGTTAAACACTCCCACATCCTTCGCCGTGATCGCGGCCGTCAATGTCGGCTGGGTTAAGGTGTAGACCCCGGCATTGGGTCCGGTCAGAGTCATGGCCGTGGCTACTGGCTGGGAAATCGAAACATTCTTCGAGGCAAACAGGCCGCTTGTATCATTAGCCAAGGCAACGCCTAATTGGATCGCACCGGACAAAGCTGCCCCAACAATCGAGGCGTTCCGGGTCCCGTCGTACACCTTATCCAAGGCAAGGGTATTGACGACGGTTAGCCCCGCCGGAGGAGGGTTGGGAGAAGGCGGCGTAGGTCCGACAAAGGGACTGGGCGGCGGCGGAACCGGGGGAGTCGGAGGCGCCGGCGGGGCGGGCGGAGGCGGGGTGGGGCCGGTGAACGGGGTCCCGCCACCCACTCCAGCGGCGGTATCGATATCTTCGTCCAACGAATTAGGCAACTTTTGGCCGGAACCATCTGTGTTGGAAGCCATTTCAAAATCGGGCTTGAAAGGGCTCGGCGGATCCGAAGGACCAACCAATATGTCACCATCTTCGCTTAAAGCTTTTCCAGTTAGATCGAGGTCTTTGAATTGCGGGCGTTGCTGCTGAATCGCCATTTGCACAATGTCCCCGATACTGGGCAAGGGATTGGGGAAAGCTTGGATGAGCGGACTAGTACGGATGATGGTGGCCAGATCCACGGTAAAAACCCGCGGAGCCCCCTCCATGGCCGGACCTACCACCGCCATCTGGCCCGGTTGCAGTTCTACCGTCATGCCGTTGGGTCCGGTGACCTTCGTGACATTTTTCCCCTCCAGAACCACAATGGCGAAACCGCCAGTGGAAGGAGTCTGCGGGGCATCCGGATGATCCTCGCAGTAGTACCGCTTCAACGGATCCGTCTCCTGGGTTCGTTCCCGCAACTGTTTCTGACACGGTTTTTTTGTGCAGACCGCCGGGTTGGCCGTGAGCAAAAAGGAAGTGCCGCTGATCGCCCCGGTGACGCCGCCCGAGGTGATGGTAGCCCCGCCGTTTCCGGGAGGAGTGTGCATGAGCACCGTGCCCTTTTCGATTTTCACCAACCTTTCTTGGGACGTGTAAGAAAACTGGGAGTTCGAACCCATTCGCGTGATGGTTTTGTCACTAAAAGTCAGCTCTGCCAGGGATTCGGAACGCGTCCGCACCATGTCGCCTTCGACCACCGAGTCGGACACCACGGCAGGACGGCCTTTTTCGTTTTCGACTTTCTCCACTGCGTTGCGGACGGCCGTGATCTGAGCGGATCCCATGGAGGCCCCCAATGCCACCCTGCTGGGATCAAAACCCCATGCAACCCCAATCATAAGGCAAAGGAAGCGATTCAAGCTAGTGCACTCTAAGCCTTAGCGGCAAATTTTCATTACCGAACGTTGGGTATTGCTTGAATCAACACACTATGTTGTGTATATCGAATAGCTAAAGGACCAATTTGTTGTGTTTAAAGTTTTTTATAAAAAAATTTCTACAAAACGCTTCTTTTTAGTAATTTCCGTCTTTTCCCTTTTTGGGGGGGCGATCGATTCTGCGCATGCCCAAGCGGGGGTATCGGCAGCTGTTTCCTCCCAAACCCAGCAGGACCAACAGCTGCGAACCCAGCTCAAGGAGACCGAGCAACTATCCCAACCCTCCCCAGCACCAGAAGGAAGACAGCTGCTTGCCAAACCCCTTTCCCCCGATATGGGGCAGGTGAATATTTTGGGCGAGGAGCCGTCCCAACCCTGGTTCTCCATCTCCGTCGACTGCCAGGCTTTTTACAACAGCAATGTTCTCTATGCCTCCTCCATCGAGAATACCTTTGGCGCCTGGCAGATCATCACCACCCCGGAAATCAGTTTTGCCCCGACGATTCAGGATGAGACTTACAAGATGCTCTCGCCGCGGGCCGGGTTCCGTTACCAGTTTTTCACCTACGCCCAGGCGGAGCCCCCGAAACAGACCTACGCCACCACCGGCCCGTCCGCCCTGAACTTCGATGTCATGAATCCTTACCTCGGGTTAGGCTGGAAAGTGGACGATGATCTCTCTTTCGACTTTTCCATCCAGGGAAATCTCTATGAGGGGAACGGCCGGGATCGATCGAGTTATGTGAATTTTCTGAATGAATATCCCCTCGCCTGGCAGGCCAACTGGTTTCACATCATCGAGGAGATTCACTCCCTCTCCATCACCGCCCGCGCCTCCTATGTCTGGGCCAATCCCAGTAATTTCTCCCGGACGGACAACAATCTCACCGTGAGTTGGGGCATCATGCCCACCGAGGAAGTCAGCTTGCAATTTTATGCTAGCGCCCGTCTCGCCAAATACACCGGCATCAACCTGGATCCCGGCGAAATCAGCTCCAACTACAGCACCTTTAACAATTACGACCGGTTGGACATCCAGCAAACCTACGGGGCTTCCATCACGTGGACTCCCGTGGAATACGTCTCCCTGCGCGGCTTTGTCAGCTGGACCAAAAGTGACAGCACCCAGGTTCAGGAAACCGGCACGTACGAAGCTCTCAACGCCGGCACTGGCCTCAACCTCGTCTACCGCTTTTAACTCATGAAACAACTTCCACTTTCCACCTTCCACCTCTTGCCTTCCTTGGTCTTTCTCCTTTGGCCTTGGTTCGCTCACGCTCAAAGTC
>Ga0247843_1003280_pt1 | contig 26976 bp, 22 predicted proteins | sample LaCruzMarch2017__FD_192420 | JGI IMG/M metagenome (GOLD analysis project Ga0247843, IMG submission 192420) | Freshwater microbial communities from meromictic Lake La Cruz, Castile-La Mancha, Spain - LaCruzMarch2017_8m | ecosystem: Environmental > Aquatic > Freshwater > Lake | place: Spain... | reverse complement strand
GCGTGCTTCCATGGAAAGAGCACGGATGGCGCTGCCCGCATATTCGACAAAATAACCCGTTCCGCCCGCTGCGGTGAGTTTGGAAATGATGTACAAAATGATGTCTTTCGACAAAACACCGTCCTGTAATGCACCATCCACGGTGATGCGCATACATTTTGGTTTGCGCTGCAACAAACATTGAGTAGCCATTACCTGCTCCACCTGGCTGGTGCCAATGCCAAATGCAATGGTGCCAAATGCCCCGTGCGTACTGGTGTGGCTGTCGCCGCATACAATGGTCATTCCAGGTTGGGTGATACCCAATTCTGGTCCGATTACGTGTACAATGCCCTGGTAAGGATGCCCCAAATCATAGAGTTCCAATCCAAATTCCCGACAGTTTTCCCGCAGTTTTTCCACCTGATCGCGGGATAGTTTTTCTTGAATGGGCAAATGTTGGTCCTTGGTAGGAACGTTGTGATCGGCCGTGGCGATGGTTTGCAAAGGCCGAAAAACAGGCAAATTGCGTTGTTTTAAGCCATCAAATGCTTGCGGACTCGTCACTTCATGGATGAAATGCCGGTCGATGTACAGAACATCCAAACCGCCCTCCGCCACTTTGATGACATGCGCGTCCCAAATTTTATCAAATAATGTTTTAGACATGTTTTTTCTTAAAGTGCGGTTACCGGAATACCCACTGGTTTTAATAATTCAAGCAAATCTGCATCCACCACCTCTTTTTTGCGGTCGGCGATGATCAAAAACGCGGCATACACTTCATCCAAAGCATCTTTGGTGAGGTTAAAACCGATGTTTTTGGCCCGATAGGCGAGTGCGGCACGGCCACTGCGGGCAGTTAGCACAATTTGCGAATGATCCACGCCCACTTCCAATGGATCAATGATTTCGTAGGTTTCGCGTTTTTTGATCACGCCATCCTGGTGGATACCCGACGAGTGTGCAAAGGCATTGCCACCCACGATGGCCTTGTTGGGCTGGACCACAACCCCCATTTTTTCAGAAACTAATTGACTAATTGGATTAAGTAAGCGTGTATTGATGCCGGATACAAATCCGAGATCGGCGTGTTGGCGCAAAATCATCACCACTTCTTCCAAAGCCGTGTTGCCCGCGCGTTCACCGATGCCATTGATGGTGCATTCTATTTGCCGGGCGCCGTTTGAAATGCCCGCGATGGAATTGGCCGTAGCCAGACCAAGGTCGTTGTGACAATGGGTAGAAAGGATCGCTTTTTCGATGCCTTTTACATTTTCATACAGGTATTTAATCTTGGCGCCATATTGTTCGGGCAAGCAATAACCGGTTGTGTCTGGGATATTCAGCACAGTTGCCCCTGCTTTGATGGCAACTTCCAGTACGCGGGCCAGGAATTCATTATCAGCCCGGCCTGCATCTTCTGCATAAAATTCTACGTCTTCTACAAACGATTTTGCAAGTTTTACCGCCGCCGCAGCGCGTTCGAGAATGCCTTCAGGTGTGGTGCATAATTTGTAGCGGATGTGCATTTCAGAAACCCCGATGCCCGTGTGGATGCGTGGACGTAAAGCGGGTTTCAATGCTTCTGCCGCAACACGGATGTCTTGTTCAACTGCCCGCGATAAACCGCAGATGATGGGATTTTTGATCGCTGCGGCAATCGCGCGTACCGATTCGAAATCGCCAGGACTGGAAACCGGGAAACCGGCTTCGATTACATCCACGCCCAAGGTTTCGAGTGCCAGGGCAATTTCTATCTTTTGTGCCGTATTGAGTTTGCAGCCAGGTACCTGTTCGCCGTCGCGCAAAGTGGTGTCAAATATTTGAATTCGGGTTGCCATTATTTTGGTGTAGGTAAAATGAAATAAGCACTGAATCTTTGCAGAGCCAAATGTAGAAGCCCGTGTTGCCTATTGCACAATCAAAAAAAATGGGGATTACGAAGTCGAATAAACCATTTTTTGTTGCTAAATCATTGAAAACCAAAATCTTAGTTCAATTAAAATTACGATGCCCAAGAAGAAAAAAGATGACCTCGTACTTCTGATTGACTCGCTTACCAAAGCAGAAAAACGCCATTTTCGGCTGTTTGTCCAACGCAACCATGCTACGGAGGATCGACTTTTTTTGCAATTATTTGATTATTTGGACAAACGGGGGAGCTTGGAAGAGGCCGATGTATTGAAAAAAATACCGGCCATTAAGAAGGCGCAATTGCCCAATTTGAAGGCACATCTGACCAAACAATTGCTCACTAGTATGCGCATGTTGAGCAAAAACCAGCAGGAAGACATTCAAATTCGGGAGCAAATTGATTATGCCCGGGTGCTGTACAACAAGGGATTATACCAACAAAGCCTCGATTGGCTCGCGCGGGCGAAGGAGCGCGCACTGGAAGGGGCTTTTTCGAGCCAAGCCCTCGAAATTGTAGAGTTTGAAAAACTAATTGAAAGTCAATACATTACGCGTAGTTTTGAAGGCCGGGCAGAAGAACTGTCGGCACAATCGGCCCGCCTGAGCCAGCAGGTGGCGCGTTCCAATGAAATGTCCACGTTGTCGTTGCAGATGTATGGCTTGTACCTCAAAACCGGTTTTGCCCGAAATCAGAAAGATTATTATTTTGTGCGTGCGTTTTTTCATAGCCACCTGCCTGATACACCATTTGATACCCTCGATTTTTGGGGGAAAGTATATTATTACCAGGCCCATGTTTGGGTGTACCATATTTGCCAGGAATTTGCCCTTTGTTACCGGTATGCGCAAAAATGGGTCGATCTGTTTCAAGACAATCCAGGCATGATCACCCTCAATCCGCCCCTGTACCTCAAGGGTTTGCATAATTTGTTGGGAGCCTTGTTCAACAGTTTGTCTTACGAGCGTTTTGCGGATGCGCTTGAAATGCTGGAGCAATTTCCGAACAACCATGCATTTACCAACGACCGCAATATTTCTGGCTTGTACCATTTGTACTTGTATTTGCACCGCATCAACAAACATTATTTAGAAGGTTCTTTCGAAGATGGTTTGCAGTGGTTGCCACAACTTTCGGAATACATCGATTCGGAAGCGTATCCCTGGGATCGACACCGCATTATGGTGTTTCATTACCGTACGGCCTGCCTGTATTTTGGCGCCGGAGATTTCAACCAGGCGATTCATTTTTTAAATTTAGTCATTAATCAAAAAAATCCTGATTATCGCGAAGATATTCAAGGTTTTGCGCGTGTTTTGAACCTGATTGCGCATTTTGAACTAGGAAACGAACAATTGGTGGAGTACCAGATTAAAAGCGTTTACCGATTTTTATTACAAATGGAGGACCTGCATGCCGTGCAAAAAGAGATTTTTCGTTTCTTGCGCCGCACACCGGGCATGCGAAAAAATGTACTGATGGATGAGTTTCGAAATTTACACGCCAAACTCAGTAAATTGCAGGAAGATCCGTTCGAAAGGCGCCCATTTTTATACCTCGATATTTTATCCTGGTTGGAAAGTAAATTGGAAAACCGTACGGTAGCCGATATTATACATGAAAAATTTTTAGAACGTTTACGGCCATTCAAGTTTTAAGCGTCTTTCTTTGGTTTAAAATTTAACTTTTTGAAATTCAACATAAAAAGCAAGAAAACAGATTTTAAATAATTATCAATTTGGTAATATTGGATTTACGCAATAGAAAAAATAAGTCCTTACATTTGAGGAAGTTTTCTTAAATTTGAAAGGTTCCGTGTCAGAAAAAGCGCTTGATCTTGTAATTATTCGTGTTGCGACCCCTGAGGACGCGCTTTATGCGCATCAGATTGTAAATGAAATGGCTTCCTCCGCGGCAGCCCGCGGAACGGGTATTGCCCGAAGATCACCCGATTATATCGTGCAGAAAATGCAAGAAGGCAAGGCAGTCATCGCTTTAGGAGGCGATGGTACCTGGGTGGGCTTTTGTTATATTGAAACCTGGGACCATGGTCAGTTTTTGGCCAATTCAGGCCTGATCGTCAACCCTGCTTTCCGAGGCAAAGGAATCGCCCGGGCGATAAAACGCCGTATCTTCCAGTTGTCCCGCGATACTTTTCCGGATGCCAAAATTTTTGGGCTCACCACTGGCCGGGCGGTCATGAAAATCAATTCCGAACTTGGGTATGAGCCGGTTACTTATTCCGAACTTACCCAAAGTGAAGCGTTCTGGAAAGGCTGCCAGAGTTGTGTGAATTATGAAATTTTGCAAAGTAAAAACCGCAAAAACTGTATGTGCACAGCCATGATGTTCGATCCGCTCAAAATGGGCAATGAGGCCGAAGAGGCTGATGGTGAAGTATTGCTCGTGGTTGAATAAAACGCGTATTTCCCTTTTCCCGCCCAAATTTTGTCCTTGCAGGCGCTGTGCATCGTCGCTAAAATATTTTTAACATTTTTTGAAGCGAACTTAAATCCTGAATTCGGAATTATATTCTGAGTTCAGGATTTTTTCTTTTAAAAAGTATTTTAAAATGCCTTTTTCGGTATGTTATTTTATCGTTTCATAAAAAGGTTAAATAGCATTAATGATACCGAAAAATCGTTTTTTTAAAAAATTATCATTGGCTTATTTTGATTTATCTAAAATAAAAAATATTTTTGTCTTGAAACGAAAGGTGTTTCACCCCGGTTTCAGCCCGCCACCTATTTGCCAAAGCGCATTTCTATGATCCCAAAGGCCATTCTGACAAAATAAAATTTTTAGTACACTTCAAATTCATTCATTTTTTTCTTTTTCAGGATATGAAGAAGCAATGGCTCATCCCATTTTTGATTTTGACGCTGATCGCATGCGCCGCCATTTTTGCACCCGCCAGTGTGGCAACGGAATCCAGTTTGCAAGCCCTCAACACTGCTGATACGGCCTGGATGCTGATGGCCTCTGGATTGGTGTTGTTAATGACCCCCGGATTGTCGTTTTTTTATGGGGGCATGGTAAGTTTCAAAAACGTGGTTTCTACCATGTTACAAAGTTTTATATCGCTGGGTGTTGTCAGCATGCTTTGGGTAGTGGTTGGTTTTAGCCTGGCCTTCGGCGAAAGTTTTGGTGGGGTTATTGGCAATCCCACTACTTTTTTCATGTTTCGCAATGTGCATTTGGGGGCTGATCCGGCCCTGGCACCCACCATTCCGCTGTTGTTGTTTGCGCTGTTTCAACTCAAATTTGCCATCATTACCCCTGCTTTGATCACCGGTAGTTTTGCCGAACGCATCAAGTTTTCAGGGTATTTGCTGTTTATTATCCTGTTTACGCTCTTTATTTATACGCCTTTGGCCCATTGGACCTGGCATCCCAACGGCTTTTTGCGCAAATGGGGTGTGCTCGATTTTGCGGGCGGTACGGTGGTACACATGAGCGCGGGTTTTGCGGCCCTCGCAGGTGCGGTTTTTTTGGGTAAACGACATAATTTTACCCAGGGGCACGCCGCCGCACCGGCCAATATTCCTTTTGTGGTGTTGGGAACCGGACTACTTTGGTTTGGCTGGTTTGGGTTTAATGCCGGTTCAGCTTTAGCCGCCAATGGAACTGCGACCCTCGCTTTTGCCACCACCAATTTCGCCTCGGCCGCTGCCATGATCAGTTGGGTGTTTTGGGATGCGCTCAATGGACGCAAAATATCCGCTTTGGGTGCTTGTATTGGCGCAGTCGTTGGTTTGGTTGCCATTACGCCCGCAGCGGGTTACGTGACCATCGGGCAAAGTTTGTTCATCGGTTTTGCTTCTGCGATCATCAGCAATGGGGTTGTTTACCTTTTTAACAATAAAACCGGTATTGACGATACCCTCGATGTGTTTCCCTGTCATGGCGTGGGCGGTATCGCTGGCATGTTGTTTACGGGCATTTTTGCCAACGGGGTAGGGCTTTTTTACGGACAAACCACTACTTTTTTGCTCCATTTGCTGGCATTGGTACTTGTAGGCGCGTTCACCTTTGGGGGCTCTTACCTGTTATTGATGCTGACCAATGCCATTGTTCCCTTGCGTGTTTCGCGATCGGAAGAAAAACAAGGGCTGGATATTTCACAACACGACGAACGTATGACCAGTTTGGAAGAGCGTATCGCCGAATTTTTAAAGACGCAAACGCAGGGCAACGGGCATGTTAAAACACCCGTAAACCCGCTTTAGGCGCAATTTTATCAAGTTTCATCTACTTTTTTCATTTGTTCAATGCGCATTTGCATTGACCTTAAGTTTTCGTGCCCATGCAACATATTGCAGATGAAAATTCCGGACAACACGGATTGTATGTGCCCCAATTTGAATCGGATGCCTGTGGTACCGGTTTTATTACGCAATTAACCGGCGAAAAAAGCCATGCCTTGGTAGCAGATGCCCTCACGCTTTTGGCCAATATGGAACACCGTGGGGCCACTGGATGTGAAGAAAATTCGGGCGATGGAGCGGGTATTTTGGTTCAATTGCCCCATGATTTTTTAAAAAGTGAAGTTAATAAACACGGGTTCGATCTCCCGGCGCCTGCATCCTATGGCGCCGGGATGGTCTTTTTCCCGCAAGCTGCCGATCTGCGTGCCAGTTGTCGTCAAATGCTCAATGATTATGCCGACGAAATCGGTTTTGAGGTGCTCGGCTATCGCCCTGTACCGGTTGATAATACGGCACTGGGTGCCACGGCCCGTTCTACTGAGCCGGTGATGGAGCAAATATTTGTGCTCCCCCGCACGGCCCTCGATCGGAAAGCACTGGAAAGGCGTTTGTATGTGTTGCGCAAATGTGCCCACCACTATATTCACCGTATTTTGCCCCAAACCATGGATGATTTTTACATCGCCTCCCTTTCCTGTACGACCATGGTGTATAAGGGGCAACTCACGGCTACGCAGGTGCGCGGGTATTTTCCCGATTTACAGGATCCACGCTTTTCGGCCGCAATTGCCGTAGTTCATAGCCGTTTTTCTACCAATACGACCCCTAAATGGCGCTTGGCCCAGCCTTTTCGCTACATCGCACACAATGGTGAAATCAATACGATTCAGGGAAATATTCGCTGGTGGGAGGCTCGGGAGCCGTTGTTGCAAAGTGCTGATTTTACCGCCGAAGAATTGGAAAAACTCATGCCTGTTTGTGGTAAAGGCTTGTCTGACAGCGGTATTTTTGATAATGTGCTGGAGTTTTTACACCTCGCAGGCCGTTCCATTCCCCATGCTTTGATGATGATGATTCCGGAAGCCTGGCAGCACGATGCCGCGATGGAGGAACATAAACGCGCTTTTTATGCCTACCATGCCATGCTCATGGAGCCTTGGGATGGTCCGGCTTCCATTTGTTTTACCGATGGCATTGTTGTAGGCGCGCTGCTGGATCGCAATGGTTTGCGTCCGGCTCGCTATTGTTTGCTCGATGATGGGCGACTGATTGTGGCTTCGGAAGCGGGCGCTTTACCCGTCGATCCTGCTAAAATTGTAAAAAATGGTCGATTACAACCCGGAAAAATGCTGATTGCCGACCTGGATCAACAAAGAATCATTGGAGATACCGAAGTGAAGTCTTTGATTTGTAAGCGCTTCCCGTACCAAAGTTGGTTGGATGCGCATACTTTGGCATTAGAGGATTTGCCCGATGCTACAGCGCCTAAATCATTGGATGCCGGTCGTTTACTGCGTTATCAACGCCTTTTTGGCTATACCCGCGAAGATTTGGAGCAAGTACTCGAACCAATGTGTACCCAAGGTGAGGAGCCGATTGGCAGTATGGGCGTTGATACACCTTTGGCGATTTTATCAAGCCGCCCTCAACATTTAGCCGCCTATTTTAAACAATTATTTGCGCAAGTCACCAATCCGCCGATCGATCCGATTCGGGAACGCTCGGTGATGGCTTTGTTCAGTCCACTGGGGGGCGCGATCAATCCACTTGACCTGGATTCGGAACATCCACGTTGTATTCAATTGGAAGCACCGGTTTTAAGCGACCTGGATCTGGCTCGGTTGAAACAATTGAGTCGACCACCTTTTAAAACGGGCGTATTAGAACTGCTTTTTCGGGCAGATCGGCAAAAAGGTAGGTTGCGCGCTGCTTTGGATCAATTGTGTGCGGGCGCGGAAGACTTTGTGCGCAATGGCTGTAATTTGTTGGTTTTGTCCGATCGAAATGCTACGGCGGATTGGGCACCCATTCCAGCTTTGTTAGCCGCAGGTGCCATTCACCAACACCTGATTCGGGTGGGTTTGCGTCATGCCGCCTCTTTGGTGCTCGAAACGGGCGCAGTGTTGGAAGTGCACCATATGGCCGTACTTTTTGGTTTTGGGGCAAATGCCGTAAATCCGTACCTCGCGCTTGCTTCCTGCCAACCGGCCACCGAAAAGGCCCAGCTGTTATTAATTAAGGCGTACAACAAGGGTTTGCTCAAAATTATGTCAAAAATGGGGGTTTCTACCTTGCAATCCTATATTGGCGCACAACTTTTTGAAGCATTGGGCATCGGACCAGAAGTGATGCAGCGCTGTTTTTCTGGTACGGTTTCGCGTTTGGGCGGGCTCGGATTTGACGATATTGCTGCGGAAGGAATCCAATGGCACGAAGCAGCCTTTGCCTTACCGGAAGATGCAGATGCCCTGCTGCCCCACGGCGGTGTCTATCAGTGGCAACGCGGCGGCGAAACACACCTGATGAATCCCAAAACCATCCATTTACTGCAACATGCAGTGCGCACAGGCAGTTTTGAAACTTATCAGAAATACGCAAAAGACATCGACCATCCTGGACAGGCACCCCTCACGTTGCGCAATTTGTTGACATTCAGAAAAGGTCATCCTATTCCAATTGAATCCGTTGAACCCGTTGAATCCATTTTAAAACGCTTTTCCACTGGCGCCATGTCTTTCGGTTCTTTATCGAAAGAAGCCCACGAAACCCTGGCGATCGCGATGAACCGCATCGGGGCTAAAAGCAACAGTGGCGAAGGCGGCGAAGATGCAGCGCGTTATATCCCGCTGCCCAATGGCGACAGTACCCGCAGTGCCATCAAACAAGTTGCTTCCGGCCGCTTTGGCGTTACCAATTATTATTTGAATAACGCCGATGAAATCCAAATAAAAATGGCACAAGGCGCAAAGCCCGGTGAAGGTGGACAATTACCCGGCCATAAAGTGGATGCTGCGATTGCAAAAGTACGCCATGCTACGCCCGGTGTTGGCCTGATATCCCCGCCGCCTCACCACGATATTTACTCGATTGAAGATCTCGCGCAACTTATCTTTGACCTGAAAAATGCCAATACACGGGCACGCATTAGTGTCAAATTGGTTTCAAAAGCGGGTGTAGGCATTATCGCAGCAGGTGTTACCAAAGCACGCGCCGATGTAATTATGATTTCGGGCCACGATGGCGGTACAGGTGCTTCGCCTTTGGGCAGTGTGCAACACGCAGGACTGCCCTGGGAAATGGGCCTGGCCGAAACCCACCAAACCCTCGTACGCAATGGTCTGCGCGACCGCGTGGAACTGCAAACCGATGGGCAAATTCGGACTGGCCGCGATTTGGCCATCGCAACCTTGCTGGGCGCCGAAGCATGGAGTGTGGCCACCGCCGCCCTAGTGGCAGAAGGCTGTATTATGATGCGCAAATGCCATTTGAACACTTGTCCGGTGGGAATTGCTACCCAGGATCCTGTACTGCGCCAACGTTTTACGGGGAAACCAGAACATATTATCCATTTTTTCACCTTTTTAGCCCAGGATTTACGGCTCATTATGGCCGAATTGGGGTTTCGTACCGTCGCTGAAATGGTGGGTTGTGCGGAAATGTTGAAAAAACGGAATGATTTGCCGGTCGGGAAAGTGCGTTTGTTGGATTTGGGGGCGCTCGTCGGGGCGGCCGTCGGGGCGACCCTTGCGGTCGCCCAACCGATCAGTAAAGAAATTCTCGCTTCCGCTCAACTTCCCGAGGATTGGGCGGCCCCGACGGCCGCCCCGACGATCGACCATAAAATCGCCAAACGTGCCTACCTATCCCTCCAAAACGCCGCGCCATACCAATCCGCTTTCCCCATCCACAATACCGATCGGGCCGTAGGAACCTTGTTATCCGGCCTCATCAGCCAGCGCTGGTTAGAACAAGGCTTACCTGAGGGCTGCATCGACCTGACCTTTACGGGTTCGGCCGGGCAAAGTTTTGGTGCATTTGGTGTAAAAGGCTTGCATTTTGTATTGCGTGGAGAGGCCAACGACTATTTTGGCAAAGGGCTTTCAGGCGCGCGCCTCATCGTGTTGCCCCGGCGCGAAGCCAAATTTGAAGCCTCCGAGCAAATCATCATTGGTAATGTGGCATTGATGGGCGCAACTTCCGGGGCTGTTTTTATCCGCGGGTTGGCGGGTGAGCGTTTCGCCGTACGCAACAGCGGCGCAACGGCCGTTGTGGAAGGCTTAGGCGATCATGGTTGCGAATACATGACAGGTGGTACAGTGGTTGTGTTGGGCCAATGCGGACGCAATTTTGCTGCAGGCATGACTGGTGGCCAGGCATTCGTGTTCGACCCGGAAGCAGTGTTTCCAGCCCAATGCAACCGGGATCAAGTTGATCTGGACCCATTAAGTGCGCAGGATTTGATTGAACTGCGACAAATGATCCGCAACCATTTTTTGTACACCGGAAGCACCAAAGCGTTGTTCATTTTGCAGGATTGGGCGGAACAAGCTGCCTATTTTGTTAAAATTATGCCCCGCGACTACAAAAATGTGTTGGCAAAAACAACCCCTGCTGTATTACTTTCACCTTCAACTGCTGCATAATGGCCGATCCAACAGGTTTTCTGAAATATCCCCGCGCTGTTCCAACTTATCGTCCGGTAGAAGTGCGCACCCTCGATTTTTGTGACGTGACCGACGAGCAATCTTTCACGCCCGATACCACCCAGGAGCAAGCGGCCCGTTGCATGGGCTGTGGCGTGCCCTTTTGCCACGATGCTTGTCCGCTGGGTAACCTTATTCCGGCATTTAATGATGCCGTGCAACGCGAAAACTGGCAACAAGCCTACCGTTTGTTGCAGGAAACCAACTATTTTCCCGAATTCACCGGCCGTATTTGCCCGGCACCCTGCGAACATGCCTGCGTATTGGGCATTAACCAACCGGCCGTTGCCATTGAACATATCGAACGCACGATTTCTGATATTGCCTTCGAAAAAGGATATGTGCAAGCCCAAACGCCTACCCGAAAAACGGGCAAAAAAGTAGCCATCGTGGGCGCTGGTCCGGCCGGACTGGCTGCTGCCCAACACCTGAACCGCCAGGGCCATCAAGTCACGGTATTTGAAAAAGATACCCATCCGGGCGGACTTTTGCGGTTCGGAATTCCGGATTTTAAACTGGAAAAATGGATTGTAGAGCGGCGCATCACACTTTTGGAAGCAGAAGGTGTTCAATTTCAATGTAATACAAATATTGGTACGGATGTTTCAGGAGCAGACTTGAGCGCACAACACGATGCGGTGCTCCTGTGCGTAGGTGCAGCGCACGCGCGACCCTTGTCTATTCCGGGGGCAGACTACGCCGGGGTGTACCCTGCGATGGACTACCTAACCCAAAGCAATCGTCGGGTGGCTGGCAACTTGATTCCCAAAGAAACCATCATCCATGCCCGCGGCAAACATGTGGTCGTCATTGGCGGCGGCGATACAGGGTCCGATTGTGTCGGAACAGCCAACCGACAAGGCGCTTTATCGGTAACCCAATTGCAATACCGCACCCGTCCGCCCGAAACACGCCCGTCGGAAACACCATGGCCCCTGACGCCCATGATCTTTCAAACCTCCTCCTCCCACGAAGAAGGTTGCGATCGGATGTTTGAAGTGCAAACCAAAGCCCTGGTTGCACATGAAAACGGACAGGTTAAAGGATTGTTAATCAGTAACTTAGCCTGGGGGCGCGACCTGGAAACCGGAAAGTACCAATTTCAGGAAATACCAGGTTCAGAGCGGGAAATACCTTGCGATCTGGTGCTCATCGCAATTGGCTATAACGGCGTGGTGCCCAATCCTTTATGGGAACAATTAGGCATTCAAATGAATGAAAAGTCTTGTATTCCCGATCTGGGAAATTTTCATACCCAGCAGGAAAAGGTGTTTGTAGCAGGCGATGCACGCCGCGGACAGTCACTCGTGGTGTGGGCCATTGCCGAAGGAAGGGATGCCGGTATTGCGATTGACCGATATTTACAGACAAAAAAATAAATTTAGGTGCAAGGCCGAATCTGCACATTCACCGAGCTGGTAATCGTACACCCGCCTTTGGTTTTTACCGTCACCTCGTAAATGCCTTCTTCCTTCACTTTCAGGAAGCGGCCTGTTGCACCATTGTTCCATTCAAAACTCTCATAATCGCCTTCTACTTTGAGGGTTGTTTCGCCGCCTTTGCAAATCCAGGTGATACCCGAAATTTCTACGCCTTTTGCAACAGGTACTTTCGCATCATCCAGGCCCGATTGGATGACAATTTGAGCAGAAAGTGTTTGCGGGGCGATACAAAAGACTGCCTGAAGAAGCGCAAAAACAAAGAAAAAACGCAATTTTGAACGCATAGTGTTACCTTTTAAGACCAAAAATAAGGGAAAAAATGCAAACCACAAATTGGGTTTTAAAGTCCATTTACTTCAATTGGTTTTTCAAAAGCAGTTTTAAGCCATCCACCCACGCGGCGCTGAAAAGACCATTGAAAAACCGGGTTCGGGGCCAATATATTTAAACCAAAATCATACAAACGCGGCGAAACACCCATCATCAGCCGATACAACCTGATTTCACCTTCCAACCGCCGGTATACTTCCCGATCGTAATGTTCAAAGGTTTGCGCATCAAAACGTTTCAATTTTAAGGCTTTTTCGATAAATTGAGCGGCGACAAACCCCGAAATCATACCCGTTCCAATACCTTCTCCACTGGTTGGACAAACCAGCGATGCCGCATCACCCACCAATAAATAACCATCGCCCGAGGCTTTTCGACGCAGGGAAGCCAATGGAATGCCCCAACCCACGGGCTGCTCCAACGGGGCGGCATTTGCAAATCGAGGTGCCATCACCGGATCGGACTCCAACAACTGCTGAAATATCTTGCGCAAATTGTATTTTTCCTTGGCAATCAAGGAACTAACCATTCCGTATCCCACATTGGCTTCACCATCCGGCAGGGGAAAGATGTAAAAATACGACATGGGCAAATTTTTCGGAAAATACACTTCAATCAGGTTTTTGGGATGCAAATCGGCCACCCCTTTCCAATATTGCCGCAATGTCCCCGCATAATGCTGCCGGTCTATGCCGCGTTCGCCCAAGGCCCGCAACACCACCGAGTGGTCGCCATCAGCCCCAATCAGCAGATTACAGTGGATGTCCAACGCACCTGCAGGCCCCTGGGCTTCCAGGCGCCATCCATCTGCCGTCTTTTCAACTTTATGGACCATCACGCCACTGCGAAAATCGGCAAAAGCAGGTTTTATCTTTTTAACCAAATAATGGTCGAAATGCAAACGTTTGGAAACTAAAAAAATAGGGTGGGGGTGCGGATCGCCCGGTTTGGGGGTGTAAATAAAATCGGTGCTGCGGCCGTTCTGGGTAAAAAAACGAGTGCCCCAGGAAGACACAAACGCTTCATTTTCAAAGAGTTCTTCCTCTGTAAACGTCGGGTCTAACTGCCGCAACACCCGCATTACTTTTAAATCCAGGCCATCGCCGCATATTTTATCCCGTGGAAAAACAGCCGCATCCAAGATTAAATGCGAAATCCCTTTTTTTGCTAAAAACAAAGAAGTGGTCGCGCCAGCCGGACCCGCGCCAATGATACAAACATCTACTTTTTCTATGGCCATATGCGTGCTTCGATTAATACCCGGCTATTTTTAAAACCTGCCACAGCATTTGTACAAATACAATTTTTCCAATCAACAACAAGGGATATACCAAGGCATACCCATACGTTGGTATTTTGTTTTGGGCCTGATTGTTGGCAAAATCCAGGTTGGCCGGATGGTGGCTGATCATGCCGATCAATAATACGTAAGGTATTTTAAACAACTTGTAACCCGCCCAAATAATCAAAATACTACCCAAAATACTCACCACCGCGCTGGAAATGAACATCAAAGGCCCTGCAGCACTCAACATCGTGCTTAAAAATGTGGCCCCCGAATTTATTCCAATCGCCGCAAGCATGAGCATCAGGCCAATTTGCCGCAATGTCAGGTTGGCCGAATAAGGCAAACTCCAAACAATTGGACCCGACCGGCGCAAATACGATAAAATCAGGCCCGCGACCAAAGGACCGCCTGCAAATCCCAAACTAAATAAGATGCCCCCCGGCAAGGTCATCTGAATCGACCCAATCAAGATCCCCAAACCCATGCCCAAGCCAAATGACATCAAATCGATATGACTCAAATGCTCGTACGAATCGCCAAACATTTTTTCCAAAGCCGGCAAATCTTCCTCGCGCGCAAGCACCCGCACCCGATCCCCCAGTTCCAACACGGTCTGGGCATTCACCAATGCATCGGCATCGCCGCGTTTAATCCGGGTTAAAATAACCGGATATTGTTCGTTTAAATTGAGTTCCGCAACGGATTTTCCCGCTATTTCCGGGTTGGATATAAAAATCCGACGCATGTGGAAAACCGAACGATCGTCTGATAAATCGCGGTCAACCGTTTTGCCCAATATTTGTACAACCCGCCCCAATTCATCGGCCTCGCCCGTAATCGCTACCAAATCACCGGCTTCAAAAGTGGTTTCCAAATGACACAGGGCTGGCTGCTCGTTGCGGTACATCCGACCAAATATAACCTGAGCACCCAGGCGTTTTTTCAAATCTCGAAGCGGAACGCCGATATAAGTCGGATTGCTTATGACCAAGGTTTGCTGTAAAATGGGCTGTCCACCCGGAAATTCATTCCCCAATTTCTTGGTTTCTGCCGCATAATCTATCCGAAACACGCGCTGCATGACGGCCATCGCAATCATCAAACCCAACACACCCATCGGATAGGAGATGGAATAACCCACCACCGCGCTGTTGGAAAATGCATCCGATTGCGCCTCCGGACTAGACTGAATGGCGTCCAGCAAGCCTGCAAGCGCTGGCGTGTTGGTGGTAATGCCCGCCAGTAAACCAGCAGCCGCTGCCGCACTAAAGCCAAATAAAATGGCAAATCCGCCGATAAATACCGATAAAATGCACAAAACCAGCAAGGCTAATACCAAATTGGTGGCACCCCGCGATTTGAGGGAGGCGAAAAAAGAAGGCCCAGAACTCAAGCCAATGCTGTACACAAAAATGGAAAGGCCCAATAATTTCAGGATATCCGGTATTTTCACATCGGGCCTGAGGGCGCCAATGGCGAGCCCGACAAACAACACGGCGGCCACCCCCAATCCATTGCCACGCCATTTCAGATTGCCTAAAAATGACCCGCAAGCAGCTGCCAAAAACAGGTACAAAAGCGCTTCTTCACTGCCACTATGTTGCATAAGGTGTTTTGATGAATCGTAAGATTATAGGCAACGAAGGTACATCATCTGCCCGGATTTATCCTTTCACTTTAGCGATCAGATTCGGATAATCCGTAATGATGCCGTCCACACCAAGGTGAATCAAACTGCGCATCGTTTCTACATCATTGACCGTCCAAGGCACTACCTTGAGGCCACGCTCCTTGCATTTACGCATCATTTTTGGGGTAATTAATTGATAATAAGGACTATATACTGAGGGGGTAAACCCAAGTTTGTCCATATTCGTTTCAAAACCCCACACGTTTTCTACCAGAAAAACCAAAGGGATTTCGGGGGCCAATTGATGCATAGCGATCAAGGCGCGGGTATCAAACGACTGAACGGTGGTGTTTTTTTCAAGACCCAGGGCGCGCAATTGCTGAATTACCAATTTGGCAAAATCTTCCACTAAAGGCGTTCGCAAACTATCCCATTCCGGGTCGGATTTTATTTCCATGTTCCAGCGGATATTTTGCAGGCGCTCAGGGCGTTGTGCGCGCAGCGTATCCACTAATTCTTGTAGCGTTGGTTTCCAGGTTTTTACTTTTTGCTGTTCCGGAAAACGGCTGTTCCCCCAGGACCCGCAATCAAAACCGCGTATCTCAGCAGCCGTATAATGGCGAATCAGGTATTTTTCGGCATCCGATTTTGCAATAGAATCGCCACTAGGCAAATGACAAATACCCGGATTAAACCAAGGTTCATGGCTCACAATCAATTGGTTGTCTTTGGAAACGGCCAAGTCTAATTCCAGGGTCGTTACTTCCGGGATATCCAGTGCTTTCAAAAAAGCAGGGATGCTGTTTTCTGGCATCAATCCCCGACAACCGCGGTGGCCTTGCCAATCAAAGCCCGGCGGCGCTGCAATAGGTGAACTGTCGCGTTGATAACAAGCCCACAACGCGTTCAAAACAAACAACAAGAGGATGGATGATTTAAGTGAAAAATGCCTATACATATTGGATTGCTGATTTTACCTTTGGGCGAAAATACCCTGGCGCAAGTTAAGCCAGTGTAAATTTTAAATCGTTAAAAAGTAAAAACATGATCGACGTTAAAACATATTTGTTGTCTTTGCCCGCAAAAGTAAAACCGGAAGTGATTGAAGGTGAAAATACCGCATTTCATTTCGATATTGCCGATGCAGGCACATTTACCCTGCGCATCGTGGATGGCGTGATGACCGCAGTAGAAGGGCTGGATGGCGACGCCAAATGTAAAGTAACCACTACTGCCGAAAATTTCACCAAACTCCTTGAAGGCGACCTTAACCCGATGATGGCCATGATGACCGGGAAGTTGAAAATCAGCAACCCCGGCGAAATGCTGAAATATGCTAAAATGTTCGGGTTGATGTAAAACGCCTATTCGGCATCACCCCAGTCGAATTGCACCCCTTTATATTCTTCAATTTCCCGCCGTTCTTTTTTGGTGGGTCGGCCCGTGCCCCGTTCGCGCTTTTCGGCACTTGGAGTCGCATTGAGGAACCATGCGTTGTATTTGTTGCGCTCCTCCTCGCTGGTTACATCTTCGTAACAGGTCACCGCTATGGCCGCACCTACCCGCTTTTCCAGCAGTTGCAATACTTTAAACTGAAAATTAAAACCATCTTTTTTTACCGTAACCACGTCACCTACGGCGATTAAGGTGGAGGGCTTAGCCTGATCCAAACCGAGCCGCACTTTGCCCGATTTGCAAGCATCGGTGGCCAGGGTGCGGCTTTTAAAAATACGGATACTCCAGATCCATTTATCAATACGAACTTTGCTCATGCTGCAAATAAATGCAAAAAGCGACCAAAAAGTTCAAAAACCTGTTGGCCGCTTCCATATTTGTTTTGAAATCCCTATTTTTTAAACACAATCGTAAAGCGTTTTCCACCGAGCACCGTTTGTGCCGTCATATTGGATGTGCCCAGGTCGATTACATCATATTTCGCTTTGGCCGAGCCATCATCAAAAGTCAGGGTGATTTCTTTCGTGCCTTCATTGGCAGCCCAAATGCCCGTTTGCACGGTTTTTGATATCAGGGTGGTTTGCGTTAAATCAAATTCTTTGGTTGCCTCCAAGTGGAGATCAAATTTGTACAAATCGGTGCCGTCCTCATCGCCATAGGTAACCTTGGTCGAAACCCAGTTGCCGCTCAATTGATCGTCGTAGCTAGGGTCTTTTTTGCAAGCGGTAAACAGGATTAAACCGGAGAAGAGGATGGCTGTGAAACTAAAGATGGAATTTTTCATCGTTGAAGAATCGTTTAACAGTTTTGGAATGGATTGAAAAAGTGTTTGTTTCGCGACATTTAAGCGCTTATTCGCCAATAAATGCCCATACTGGCTGGTTTATTGTTGCTGTTAAAAATGTTATAAAATAATTATTCACAAAAAATGTATATTTTCGCACTATCATCCGTCATAATCCGTGTTTCCCGCTATTTTGATGAAAATGCTGCTCGAAACTTTAACTTTTTCACAACATCGCTATCTACTTTGCCGATTATGAAATTAAGCGGATTTACCATCTTCGTTTTTTCTTTCTTTTTCATTGGAAATCTTTCTGCGCAACGCAATTTTCACCTTCAAGTGGGGATGAATATGGGCGCTTCCAGGTTGTACCACAACACCAATTTCCAAACTTCTAAACTGATTCCACTCTATAAAACCATAGAAATTACCCACAAGGACGGGTACTCTTGGGAACAGTTTGAAGAAGATTTTGGATTGCGCCAGGCATACAACCAACCGCGTTTCGGATTTTCTGGTACGCTGAGCTACCGCAATTGGCCAGTTTGTGTCATCGGCGAATTAATGAGTTCGCCATCCTCCTACACTAAAACGGCGTATTCCATCACCGTTGCCCTGGGCAAAAATTTTGATTTGGGTGATTCCGGATTTTATGTCACCGGCTTGGGCGGATATCAATTCGTGAAAGATTTGGGATTTGGCTCCGAAACCTTGGTCAACAGCATCGGTGATGACGAACTGCGTGGCCTGGTTTCAGAATACTTTGCACCAGAAAAACCGTTGGGAAACCAGTCGGCCCAAATGTTTACGATCAAAGCCGGAATTGGAAAAATGTACGGAATGGACGATCAACTTAGTGTTGGCCTGGAGTCTTTTGGTGCCCTGGATTTGACCGACCGGAATGTTCGGCAGGCGCGCATGACCAACATTGGCATACAGGCGTATGCACGTTTTCAACTTGATTTTGGATTGCGCCGCTACGACGATCGTTTTTATCCGAGTCCAAACGGAAAATAATGGTCCTTCGTTTTATTCGAAGGCCACGCACTTTATCAAACAGCGCGCCGCAAATACCGCGCAAATCATAAAAAATGCCACCCTTATTTGCTCCAATTATTTGGGCAAGGGTGGCATTTTCATATGTAGCTGCTCCAGTTCTGTTGCTAAGGTCTTGGCAATAAAATAGTTACGATACCAACGATTGTCTACCGGGCAAATATACCAAGGGATAACGCTGTTGTTGATTGCATATTCATAGGCCTCCATGTACTTGGTCCATAATTTGCGCTCTTCCCAGTCACCCGGATTGTGTTTCCAGAATTTTTTTGGATCTTCCATGCGTTGGCGCAGTTGTTTTTCCTGCTCCTCCAATGAAATATGCATGTAAAACTTGAAAATATGTGTCTGGTTATCTTGTTCCAGCATGGTTTCAAAGGCATTGATGGCCTGCATCCGCTGGTCGCGTTTGGTATCATCAATCCACCCGTGTACCCATTGGACCAAAATATCCTCGTAATGGCTGCGGTTGAAAATGGCCAGGGTGCCTTTTTGCGGCACTACTTTATGGATACGCCATAAAAAGTCGTGGGCAAACTCTTCTTCGGTGGGTTTTTTAAAGGCTGTCAGCGACAAACCCGTAATGCGACAGGCATCAAATACATCATGCACGGCACCGTCTTTACCACTACCGTCCATGCCCTGCAAAACAACAATGACCGAATGTTTGCGTTCGGCATACATCCGTTGTTGCAAATCGCCAATACGCTCCACCAATTCCTCGGTTTCGGCTTTTATGTCCTTTTCTTTTAAATCTTCGGGTGCCGTGGTAGAGAAATCCGCAAGCTGTATCAGTTTCTTCGTCATGTTTTAGTTTGATTATCAATAACTTGTATTGTTTAGCCCATGCGCTGGCGTTTCACCATCCAGGTTTGTAAAATCGGCGCAAATCCCTTGTTAATGTCCGCTTCCACAAAATCAATTTTATACTGCAAACATTTCATTTTCAATTGGGCCGTAAATTCTTGGACCTGTTTGGTGTAAAATTCCTTGATTTGATTGGGCATCAAGCGCACTTCTTCCCCATTTTCCATATCCACAAAAATATAGGGCCGGTTTTCAAACTCAAAATCCATTTCCTTGGCCTTATCGGTTACATGAAAAAGGATTACTTCGTGCTTGTTGTGGCGCAAATGTTGTAAAGCCGAAAACAGTGCTTCAGATTGCTCGGGCCGTTCCATGACATCAGTAAAAATAACCACCATGGAGCGGCGGTGCATCGCATCGGCAACCTGATGCAAGCTTGCTGCTAAACTGGTGCCCTGGTTGAGTACCGGTTTTTCAATGCGTTCAATCAACTGATTGATTAACAAACGATAATGCATAGTGCTTGATTTGCACCCGGTATGGCTTTTCACCCCATCATCAAATAAGGTAAGCCCAAATGCATCGCGCTGGCGTTTGAGGGCATTCATCAACACCGCAGCCGATTGTGCGGCGAAGCAAAATTTGTTTTTGTATTTCGTTTTCTCCGGGTTTTTCTCATCCCAGGGATAATACATGGTGGAAGAGGCATCCACGACAATTTGACAGCGGAGGTTGGTTTCTTCTTCAAAGCGTTTTACAAACACCTTATCGGTGCGACCAAACACCTTCCAATCGATGTTTCGGGTGCTTTCTCCGGCATTGTATAGGCGGTGTTCGGCAAATTCGACCGAAAAACCATGGAAGGGGCTGCGGTGCAATCCCACAATGAAACCTTCCACCACCTGTTGCGCGAGCATATCGAGGTTGCTGCCCAGCGAACGAATATCTTGTCCCTCTAAAACGTTTGTCATATCTTGAATTGAATAGGCAAATGTACAATGCCTGCAATGAAACGCCAAAATTGCTTTTTTGTGGGCAAACTTTGGATATAATTAGACCAAATACCGGTTTTTATGATCCGTGGTAAACGGGCCCCGATACAAAATCGAAGATGGTTTCTAATACTTTGGGCGCAGTAAGCCCGTGGCCATATCCTTCTGTGGTAATAAGTTGCGCATTGGGCCAGGCGGCCGCCAAGCGTACACTGTGTTCGTAATGCGTTACTGCGTCTTTCCGATCATGCAGGAGTAAAACCGATACATCGCCCAATTGTGCAGCAACCCGTTCGATGGAAAAATGGGCCACTGGATGCTTAAATTTATGTTCAAACTGCTGATGCAGCAATTGCATCGCCCGCCCGGAGATGCCTACGCGGGTGCGCGCTTGTTCAAAAATGGAATCCAGGGTGCTAAATGCGGCCATAATAACGGCTTTTTTGGGGCGCATGGCCGTACTAACGGTGCCCATTGCCCAAATCGTCGCAGCCCCACCCACTGAATGGCCAATAACGGTATCGATCGGGCCAAGACGCTGGTATAAGGTGCGCAATACCTCCGCATAATGAATCATGGTAAAACGACGACCCGAAGAACGCCCGTGCGCCGGTGCGTCCACGGCAACTACTTGATAACCAGCCTGTACCAACATCGGCGCTACTTTACGCCAACGGCCCGAATGACTTTCCCAGCCATGTGCCAGCAACACAATTGGACCTTTAAAACCCCAGTGGTACACTGCAAATGCTTTACCTGCAATCAACTCGGTATGGCGGTCGGCGGTGGCTAAAAATGCAACTTCTTCGGGTTTCACAGTTTTTTTGCGCGGTGTACAAAATAAATCAAATGCGATGCGGCCCGCCATTTTGGGAGACAATTCGGACAAGGTGTTGATGCCTTTTCCGATTAATCGAACGAGGATCGCATTTTTCTTTGGCGTGCTCATATTTATGGTGTGTTTAATATGAAATTAGTGGGAAATCAGCCAGCCTGCTGAATTAGATGATGGATAGCCGCCGGGTGGATGGGATATGTTTTATGCGGGGTAAATCCGAGGGAGCGTACCGAGCGGTTTATAAAATCTTCTAGGTAGTTTTCGTCGCCACTGATTTTATAAAACAAAACGGCCCCTTCAAATTCCATAATAAGGCGTTGTGCCTTGATTTCGGCTTCTGCGACAGGGAAAAAGGCTTCCATGATTTGGGTCATACTTCGTTTCCATTCCAATAAAGCATCGTGTAAAACTTCGTTAAACAATGCTTCCCGCCCGGTTTCGAGGGCTATATTGGCAAAAAAACAACCCCGGCGGTGTAACGTAGATAAGCGTTTGTTGCGCCGCAGCATTTTTTCGAGCCTTTGTTCGGGCGGAATCGTGTGGTCGTCGGCAACCGAAAGCACATAACTGCGAAATTGTTCGCGGGCAAATTCAATCACCCGATCCATTAAGGCCTGTTTGGTCGGAAAATGGTGGTATAAGCCCGCTTTTTGCAAGCCCGTGGCTGTGGCAAGATCTTGCATGCTCGTATGGTGGTAGCCATTTAAATGGAAAACCTCCCAACATTGGAGCAAAAACCGATCTATTTTATGCTTTTTAACCGACATCTTTTGGATTTGAATCATTTACCTACCGAACGGTCGGTAAATGTACGGTCTTTTTTGGTACCAACAAAAAAACATGAGTCATTCCGAATTTTTAGTTTTCACCAAAATTCGGGATTTTTACCTATTTTCAAGAACACTCAGCAAAGCGGAAACATTTGGGTAAGATATTCGACCTCTAGCGAGGTCGTGCGGAAAAAATACCATTTGGCGTTGCTACAAATATTTGACCTCCAAGGAGGTCAGTGCCTTACCTTTAAGATTCCAGGTATCTTTTAAGGGGATGGTTTTAAATCAATAAATCATTGGGCAACGCTACGACCTCGCGAGAGGTCGGATATTTGTAGAAAAGATAGAATGTCCGAACCAGCTCACGACTTCGGAGAAGTCGCACATTTGTAGATCAAGATCGTATCTTACATAAAAATCCCGAATTTTGGATTTCACCAAAATTCGGGATGACTCATGTTAAAAAAGCAAAATGTTATAATTACTCTTTGTAGCCCTTATCTGCCCAGCATTGAATCAATTCCAATTGTGCATCGGTCAATGTTTTTGGACCCGTACTGTTGGAAGGCGGCATGTCCTTCAAAGTCAACACGCGATTTTTAAATTTACCATCGTCGGCTACCTTTTTAATATCTGCAAAGGTACGGTAATCGCCAGGTGAAGAAGAACCCACAGCACCATCATGGCAGCCAGAAATAGCACAGGTAGCGTTGATGATTGGTTTGATGTCATTGGTATAGGTTACCGAATCGGCACATTTGTTTTCGTCCTTACAGGCAAAGAAAACAGTCAATAACAAGGCACTAAAGAGGAATTTTTTCATTTTTTCGTAATTATTTTGAAGCATAAAAAGCAGCGACGAGGCTCTCTGAGCCTCGTCGCACCCCAAGTGTGGGAACTTATGAGCAAAGTTATAGCAAATTTTAATTGCGCGTTTGATTTTCGAAACTAAAATTCGCGATACTTTAAGCCTTTTATACTTTCATTACTTACAGCCCAGGTCAATTTGTGATTCCAGGTCATTGTCCGGGAAGCAGAAGCCCGACATGGTGAAATCAGGTGCATAACGCAACAGATTGGCATCATATAGGCCATTTTCCAAAAATTCAACCAGGTCGGTAACTTCTTGCGCACTCAAGTTCAACGGGCGGAAGTTTCCGGCAATTTGACTTTTAGGCACCAAACTGTTTTCTGGAACACCTGCATTAAAGTATTCCACCACATCGCGCAAACTCGTTTTACTCGCGCCATGGAAATAAAATCCTACATCTTTCAGGTTGTACAATTGTGGCACCTTAAACTTGTGCATGTCTTCAGCACGGCCAGTAAACCCACCCCGACCCAGGTTGCGTTTATCGGTGGCGCCGGTGCGGAAAACCAGATAAGGCCCTTGGTATAAGTTGTTGACGCCTAAGGCAAAGAACTTCATGTTGTTGAGTGATGGACTGTTGTGGCAATTGTAACAACCTGCTTTACCGAAAAATAAGGCTGCGCCTTTTTTCTGTTGGTCGGTCATCGCATCGGTATTGCCTTGTAACCACTGCTGGAAAGGGGCCTCATTGGTGAAAATCGTGCGGAAATAAGCCGCAATTGCAAAGGCAGTGGTTTTGATGTTATAACGTTCACTCTCTGGAAAATCCGGGAAGGCAGCATCAAACATTTCTTTATAACCCAGGGTATCTGCAATGGTGCGGTTCATCATTTGACGGTGTACTTGCAATGCGCGCATGTTGTTCGCTTCCAGACCTTCTAGCCCCAAAAAGTTGATTTCAAGCAAGGTATCCGCTGGCCAAGCCGACTCTGTTCCCACATTGACATTATAAGAGCCAAAAGAACCCGCCCATAAAGCGTTGGTTACATAGGCTAAGTTGATTACGGGCAATGGGCGCGCACCTTGCGCATCCACCATGTCACCCGTGTAACTGTTGTTTTTAGTGCGCCCCTCTCCATTGCGCCCAAAGCCAACAGCGCCATCCGCAATGCCTTGAAAACGGCCAGCGGTGAAACTTTTGGCAGGAATATGGCAACTACTACAAGAGTAAGTATTTTTAGATACGCTTTGATTCGGCAACAATCCAATACCTGTTTCGTAAAACAGCATTTTCCCCAAGGCTACTTTTGCTGCATTAATTGGGTTTTTGGGGTCTTGGTTTGGAATTTGACTGTAGTCAACACTTCCCGGCATTTTATAAAAATCAGCAGCACCCGTTGGCGATGCATTTTTTACCGCTTCGGTGAGCGCCTGATCGGGATTAACTTCAGTTGTGTGTTTGTCGCAGGCAACGAAGTAAAAACTTCCAACGATGGCTGCAAAGAGTATCCATTTTTTCATGAGAAATCAGTATTAGGGTATTAGGTGAACAATAAAAGGTTGTTGGGGCCAGTCAAGAGATTGAAAAGTCTTTAATAGTAAAACTATTTGTTAGTCAGGATAGAATTCTAGGCGCAAATTTACAGGAGTAATGGTCTAAAATGCCATGGATTTCATTAAAAAATGCTTAAAGCGATCAAATTGTCAGATATGGGTCAGTTTTAAATAAAATTAATTGTATTACTATTTGGTCTAAGAGTTAGTGTGTTAAATGAATCGTGTGGGCGTGCGCCCTAGGGTGATAAGGATCATCCCTGCTTGTGACATGCATCAGGCGATGCTGAATATTTCATCATTATAGGGTTTTATCACCCATGGAATGTACGTTTACCAAAACAAAGGCTGCCTCAAAAATCATCGTTTTTGAGACAGCCCTATTACATACCGATATGCCTGTTAAATTTAACTGCGATAATATTCAATCAACGCATTGGTCGAACTATCATGCTGCAAAACCTTGCTGGTATCTTGCAACTCTGGTATAATGTTTTGCGCCAAAACTTTACCCAACTCTACCCCCATCTGATCGAAAGGGTTGATATCCCAAATCACACTTTGTACAAAAACACAATGCTCGTACATAGCAATCAGTTTGCCCAGGTTTTTGGGGTTCAATTGATCTATAAAAAAGGTAGAAGAAGGACGATTGCCTTCAAATACTTTGTGCGCAACCAAGTTGTCCGCCACGCCTTCCGCCTTTACGGCCTCGGCTGTTTTCCCGAAAGCCAATGCTTCGCCCTGGGCAATCATATTGGCAATCAAATAATCCTGGTGCGGTGGTAATACATTCAACGGCTTTTTAAAACCAATAAAATCGCAAGGAATCAACAAGGTGCCCTGGTGTACCAATTGGTAAAATGAATGTTGTCCGTTGGTGCCCGGTTCGCCCCAGTACACTACGCCCGTTTGGTAACCTACATTTTCACCTTCAAGGGTAACATGTTTGCCATTGCTTTCCATCGTAAGTTGCTGTAAATAAGCGGGAAAGCGTTTCAAATAATTTTCATACGGGAAAATAGCCTGGGTTTGAACCCCAAAAAAATCGGCATACCAGATCCCCAACATCCCCATAATGACTGGAATGTTTTCGTTCAAGGGGGCTGTGCGGAAATGCTCATCCATTTCGTGCAAACCTGCCAGCATTTCGTGATAATGCGCTGAACCTATGGCCAACATGGTCGACAAACCGATCGCTGAACTCATGGAGTAACGTCCACCAACCCAGTCCCAAAAACCAAACATGTTTTGGGTATCTATTCCAAATTTGCTTACCGCTTCACCATTGGTAGAAACGGCCACAAAATGCTTGGCCACCGCACTTGCATCGCCACCCAATTGCTCCAGCAACCAAGTTCTGGCAGTTTGGGCATTGGTCATGGTTTCTAAGGTCGTAAAGGTTTTGGAGGAAATAATAAACAACGTTTCCTCTGCCGAAATGCCTTCCACTGCTTCTGCAAAATCGTTGCCGTCTACATTGGATACAAACCGGAAACTTAAATTGCGCTGACTGAAATGTTTCAGGGCTTCATACGCCATCACCGGACCCAAATCGGAGCCGCCAATGCCAATATTCACCACATATTTAATCGATTTGCCGGTATGTCCTTTCCAGGCGCCGCTGCGCACCTGATTGGAAAATTCGGTCATTTTTTCAAGTACCGCATGTACATCGGGCACCACATTGTGACCATCCACTAAAACCGTTGCGCCTTTGGGGGCGCGTAAAGCGGTGTGCAGTACGGCTCGGTTTTCAGTGCTGTTGATTTTTTCACCCGAAAACATGGCTGCACGGCGTGCTTCCAAGCCGCGTTCTTCGGCAAGGCCCAACAACAGCGACAAGGTTTCTTCCGTGATGCGGTGTTTGGAGTAATCGAAATAGATGTCCGATACCTTCAAGACAAAACGTTCGCCGCGGGTACCGTCTTTTTCAAACAGGTCTTTCAGTTGCACGTTTTTTATTTCCCCGAAATGCGATTCGAGTGATTTCCAATGGGTTAGGTTTGTTAATAAAGCGCTCATGTGAACGGATTTAGCATTGATTTAATTTTTTTATTTTTATGCGCCTGTCAGACCAGATGCGGCAGCCTCATCCAGCAACCAGAACAATTGGCCCTGGGTTGGTTGAACTAAGCCCGCTGGCAACTTATCCCAATCGGTTTTTTGTTCCAGGATCGTAGACACTTTTTCTGCTTTACCCGCACCTGTTGCCAGGATGACTACCTGATGGGCGTTGTTGATGAGGGTACCGGTAAGGGTAATGCGCTGTTGCTTCGTTTGGGGATGTACTGCCACTGCTACACCCATTTTACTTTGAAAAGGGGCCAAATTGTCCGGAAATATGGATGCAGTATGTCCATCATCGCCCAATCCAAGCATCAATAGATCAAAAGCGGGCAAAATACCGG
>Ga0247843_1003279_pt1 | contig 26979 bp, 9 predicted proteins | sample LaCruzMarch2017__FD_192420 | JGI IMG/M metagenome (GOLD analysis project Ga0247843, IMG submission 192420) | Freshwater microbial communities from meromictic Lake La Cruz, Castile-La Mancha, Spain - LaCruzMarch2017_8m | ecosystem: Environmental > Aquatic > Freshwater > Lake | place: Spain... | reverse complement strand
CCGCCGGACCTTCCCAGCGCGGGAGAACAGCCCGTCCTTGCCAAGGAGATCGGATTCGCCTATCAAATGTCTGTCAGCCAGACCGACGGAATTCTAACATTCTAACGGAAAGAAAAATTCCCCCCGTTGAACCCATGAAACCCAATCGCTCACTCCGCCGTTTCCTCGCTGTAGCAGCCAGTTCCCTGCTCGCCATTCCCTGCGCGGACGCTCAAAGCACCCTCTACTGGGACGCCAACGCCGCCACCGCCCTTCAGACCGACGGTCTCGGCGCCTGGCTAGCTGCCAACCAATGGTGGAATGGCTCAACCAACACCACTTGGGCCTCCGGCGACAGCGCGGTCTTCGGCTACAGCGGTGCCGGCGGTGCAGTGACCCTTGCCGGCACCACCACGATCGGCTCGCTCGTCTTCAATCCGTTCACCGGCACCTACACGCTTGGCACCACCGGGGCAGGGAACACCATCACGCTCAACAGCGGCATCACGCACAACTCCGGCGGCACCGCCACGATCCTCAGCCCCTTGATCCTCGGCGGGGCCCAGACCTGGACCAACAACAGCGGACTGAATATCACCGGCACGGCAGCGTCGGGATCGCTTAGTGTCACCGGTGGCGTGGACAACGGTGGAAACCTGCTGACCATCGACAGCATCGGCACCACCAATTTCGGAGGCACGGCGAGCGTTATCAGCGGCGCAGGCGGTCTTACCAAGAATGGCTCGGGAGTGCTAATTTTGAGTGCTGGCGGCACAATTCCGGTTCATACCTACAGCGGTACCACCACCATCAATGGCGGGATTGTCAGGTTCCAGAATGTTGCAAATGCGACCGGCACGGGAAATCTAACGATTACTAGCGGAGTGCTGGAAGGGTATTTTGGCAATGCGGGGGCTTATGTGCGGAATCTTGGCGCTGGTGCGGGAGAAATCCAAATTCTCGGCGGCACCAGCGGGTTTAGCGGTCAAGGTGCAACATCCAGCCTATTCAGGATTGGCGCTTCCGGCTCCACGCTGGTGTGGGGAAGCGGCTTTTTCAGCCCAAGTGTGTTCGTAATGCAGGCATCCACGGTCAATGCCAACGGCGCGATGACTCTCGACAACGCCATCGACCTCGGTGGAGCTACCCGCACCATCGCCTCGTTCGGCGGCGACACGACCGGCGGCGCGACCGTGAACGGTGCTGTCACGAACGGCGGTCTCACCAAAATCGGTGTTGGTAACCTCATCCTTGTCAACGCGGGCAACAACTACGCCGGTGCCACGACCATCAATGGCGGCACGGTCACCCTGAGCGGCAGCGGCGCGATCACCGCGACCAGCGCCCTCAACCTCGGCGGCGGCACGCTGCGGCTGGTCAACTCGGCGAATACGCAGCGCTTCGCCGACGTCGCAATTTCCGCCACCGCGGGTGGCGGCATCACCTACCAAAACACCTCCGGCGCGATCAATTACACCGAGACCTTCGGCGCGGCCACCGTGAGCGGCGGCCTGATGAACGTCGTGCAAAACACCAACCAGGCTGGCGCGGGCAGCCAGACGTTGACCCTCGGCACCAGCGGTAGCGCCAACCTCACCCAGTCCGGCACCGGGTCGGTCGCCTTCTCGGCGCTGACTACCGGGCCGCAAGCTACCGGGAACAAGAACATGTTTGTGGTCTTCGGCGCGGGCACCACCACCGCCGGCCAGATCGTCGGACCTTGGGCCACCGTCGGCACGGCGGCAAATGCGCAGACCGATTACGCGGCTTACAACGCCGACTACGTCGTCCCTGCCGCCATCGCGGGTTCCGCCGAAACCACGTGGACTGTCGACGCGGGCCCCTACACGATGGATTTCTCGTCCGCTGGCACCACGTTGACCGCTACCCGGAATGTCGGAGCGTTGCGCATCACCGGCGGCGCGCCCCTGACCTCTGTGGATTTTGGCCCTGCGGAAACCATCACCCTGACCGGGCACACGTTCGTCGATGGCAACACCGTCGTGTTCGGATTGGGAGCTCCCGGTGGCTTGACCCCCGGCACCACCTATTTCGTGGTCAGTGCGGCAGTCGATACCTTCAAGGTTTCAGCCACCTTGGCCGGTGCTGCGGTCAACCTGACGAGTGCTGGAACTTCGCCCACGGTAGTCCCCTCAACGGCTCCCACGCTGGCGCTATCCACTGGCAACAATTTGGGAACCAACGGAATTCTCAACGGATCTCCCTATGCCATCAGCATCACACCTGGGACGGGCGGTACTGTGACGCTCCCCACGACCAGCGCCGGCGAACTCCATGTCACCACCGGCGGCGGAGCCATCACCATCAATGCGCCGATCACCGACAACACTGGAGCACTTACCCTGGTGAAAAACGGCAGTGCTGGCACCCTCATTCTCAACGGTGCCAACACCTTCACCGGCAACCTGGCGATCAATGCCGGAACCCTGCAAATCGGAACCAACCCCACCGCCAACGGCGCGAAACTCAACGGCGGTAGCTATGCGGGCAACATCTTCATCGGTGCCGGTGCCAACCTCGACTTCCAGACCAACGCCGATCAGACTCTCAGCGGCGTCATCAGTGGCGATGGAAACCTTCTCAAGCGCTACGTTGGAACGCTCACCCTTTCGGGCAACAACACCTACACGGGCAAGACGACGATCGGGGCTATCACCAATTCCGGCAGCCCCATTCTGGTTGTGTCATCGTTCAACAGTGTCAGCAGCCCCGTTGCGAGCAGCAGCCTCGGCCGTCCGACCACCGTGGCCAACGGCACCATCGAAATGGGAAGCAACAATTCCACTCCCAATCCCACGCTTCGCTACGCTGGTGCTGCCGCTACCGGTGAAACCACGGACCGTATCATCAATTTCACGTTCAACTCCAGTGCCACCCGAACCCTGGATGCGTCCAACGGGAGCGGACTTCTCAAGTTCACCAGCCCGTTTACGACCTCCAGCGGTTCCACCAGCGCCCAGCTCGCCCTCACCGGCACCGGCGCTGGCGAAATCGCCGGCCTGCCGTTCTTGTTCAACAACCTTACCAAATCCGGTGCAGGCGTTTGGACCCTCGCCGGCCCGTCGGGTAGCGTCGGTTCGGTGTCCGTCAGCGCAGGCACCCTCGTCGCCACCGATCCCCGGGCGCTCGGTGCGGCCATCGGCAATCTGGCAACGACCGGGCCAACCATCTCAGGAACCGGCACGCTGAGCCTGCGGAACAACAGCAGCGTCACCTTCGGCGTGGCGGGCACCGGCTACAACATCAACAACTCGGCATCGGGAGCCACCATCAACGTGGATCGTGTATCTGGAACAGGTGCCGCCACGATGACAGTCGGCAACCTGACCACCACTTCGACGGCTGCAACCTGGGGCTTGAACTTCACAGGCGCGAACGACGTCAGTCTCAGCGCCGGGACCTTGGATACACCTGCCTCGACTATCGCTGCGGTCCACACGATCACCAACAACATCGCCGGTGTCGGATCGTTGACCTTGGCCTCGGTCTTCAACCGAGCCGCCACCATTGCCAGTCCGAATCTCGTTTTTGCAGGCACGGGCACCACGATCGTCACCGGGGCGATCACGCAGACCCAGACCGACATGGACCTGATCAAGAACGATGCAGGCACCCTGCTGCTCAACGGCATCAACACCTACACCGGCACGACCAGTGTCAACGCCGGCACCCTCGGCGGCAGCGGCACCATCGCCGGCGACGTTACCGTGGCAGCTGCGGGCAGCATCGCTCCCGGAGCCTCGGCCGGCATATTGTCAATCAGTGGCGGACTCGACATCTCCCTGCAGGTCAACGGCGGCGCGGGAAAACTCAAGTTCGAACTCGGCGCCAACACAGCGGCCAGCGATCAACTCGCCGTCACTGGTGCCCTGACTACGGGCGGACTTCTGGGCTTCTCCGACTTCACCTTCAGCAGCTTGGCGGGTGGTCCGCAAAACGGGAGCTATGTCCTCATCACTACCGGCGCAGACCCCACCGGCACGCTCGACGGAAGCAACCTCAGCGGCCCGATTGGGGGTGGCACCGGCACGCTCGCTGTCAGCGGCAACAACATCGTCCTGAACGTCACCGGCATCGGTGGAGCCTCCGCCTACGACACTTGGAAAGCGGCCAACGCTCCCGGCAGCAACCCCGACGACGATACCGACGGCGACGGCGTGAGCAACGCGGTGGAATTCGTGCTCGGCGGCACTTCGGCCACCAACGACATCGGCAAGCTGCCGACCGTTTCCACCAGCGGTGGCAACCTGGTCTTCAGCTTCAAACGCAAACAGTCGTCCATCGATCCCGGCAAGACGACCGTGACAATCGAGGTGGGCACCGATCTGGTCACTTGGACCAACCCGCCGTCACCCTATGCCGTGTCAGATGTTCCGGTCGCGGGTCCTCCTGTCGCGGTGGTCGACAACCTTGACGGTAGTGACACCGTCACCCTCACCGTGCTGCAGGATGTCGCCAAGAAATTCGCCCGCCTCAGGGTGGTGATCACACCGTAAGCGAATCAACGGTCCATTCCTTCCACGGCGGTCTTCCATCCGGGAGGTCGCCGCTTTTACTCAGTCCAGGGCCGCCTTGATACTTGGCAGCGGATTCGCTCCCGAGAACCGGCTCCCAAAAGGATACAATCACTTACCAATCATCATCCATTCCTCATGAGTTCCATGATCTCCCGGGTTCCATTTCTGCTCGCCTGTCTCCTGCATGCTTTTGCCACCATGGCTCCGGCCCAGACGATTGTCGGGACGAACCCCGTGAAAATATTCATTCTCGCCGGGGAGTCGAACATGCACGGCAAGGGAACCGTATCGCCATCAACCACGCAGGGCACGCTGGACTACATCGTGGCCAACGATCCCGCGGGAAAATACCAGTTCCTGAAAAGCGGCGGCAGCTATGTGACTCGCACCGACGTCGGGATTCGCGGACTGGTCTATAGCGGAGCACCCAATCCGGGGAATCTAACGATCAACTATGGCGGATTGGCGACGGGGCTCGTCGGCCCCGAACTCGGCTTCGGGCATGTGCTCGGTGATGCCTATCAAAATAAAATCCTCATCGTCAAAGTCGGCGTCGATGGCACCACCCTTGGCGGCAGCTTCTGCCCGCCAAGCTCCCGCATTGGCGATCCCGAACCCGTCACCTCCGCAGACAAGGGGTTTTACTACAAGGAAATCATCCGATTGGTGAACGAAGCCAAAACCTCCCTGGGCGCGACTCCTTATGAGATCGCCGGCCTCGGCTGGCACCAGGGATGGAACGACCGCGTCAACGCCGCCTACAGCGCCGCCTACGAGACCAACATGGCGAACTTCATCAACAACATCCGCACTGACCTCGCCACTCCCAACATGCCCGTTGTCATCGCCTCGGCGGCCATGGATGAGGGTCTGGGCTACTCGGAAGTCGAGAGGGCGCAGTTGAAAATGGCAAACCCGACCGCCTATCCCGCCTTTGCCGGTAACGTCGCCACGGTCAACACCCGCATCAACTACGAGGATCTCGAATTCTGGCAAAGCGCCGCGAAATCCCCTGCGAATGAAGGTTATCACTGGAACCGCAGCGGCAAGACCTTCCTCCACATCGGCATGGCCATGGGCGATGCGATCTCGCTCATCGCACCGAACCGCATCCCCTACCGCATTCGCAGCAGCGGTGGATCCAGCGGCACGACGCTCTCCTGGAAAAACGGCACCGAGCTTCCCACCAGCGTTCGCGTTCTACGCAATGGAACGGAAATCGCCGCCGCCGCACCGGTCAATCCACCGGCCTTCGTGGACAGCTCCGCGCCGCTCGGTGTTTCCAACTACGAACTCCAGTTCACCATGCCCGGTGCTGCCGCCCTGCCGCTCACCATCAGCCACAACAGCGGTATCACCGGCTTGAAGGCCAGCGACCGCCTCAACGGAATCAAGCTCACATGGCAGAGCAACCTCAACTACACCGGCATCCTCGTGAAACGCAACGGCACCACCATCGCCGCCAGTCTTCCGGGAAATACCACCACCTTCGTGGACAACTCGCCCACCGCCGGAGCCGCCACCTACACCGTGGAGCCGACCGATCCCGGCGGCACCCCGGCTTCGGTCCAACTCACCGTCAGCGCCGCACCGCGTGGCACCGCCGTGATTTACGAACCCTTCGACATGACCGCGGCCACCGCACTCAACGACAAACCCGGTGGCATCGGCCTCGATGGCAACTGGGTCGCAGGTGCCGGAGTGGATACAACTTCCGGAAGTTTCACCTACGGGACAGCCCCGAATGTGGTCCCCACCTTCGGCAACCGAATCGTCCGCACCACCAGCAACGGCACAATCTACATCAGCGTCGGTCCATCGCTCGCCGAAGCCGGACTGCTCAATGACGGCGCGCAACTCTGGTTCAGCTTCCTTTGCCCGAATCCGAACAACATCAACGTGACACCGAACCTGGTGTTCGGAAACGATTCGCTCTCCAGCACCACCAGCGTCAGCAATTCCGGCAACGCCATCGGAGTCAGAATCAATCAGGGAACCGCCGTGCAGGCCATCACCTGCTTGGGCGGCGGCATCGTCGCCACATCCGCCACCCAGGCCACGCTCGCCGCCAGCGAACTCGCCCTCGTCGTCGGCAAGATCACCTGGGGCGCCACTCCCGCCGCCGTGGACACCATCGAGATTTACACCCCCGGCACCAATCTCGCGCTCGACACCCCGCAATCCGCGACCGCCGTGCTGGACCAATCCACCTTCAACGTGATCTCAAGCTGGGGTAACGGCAATACGCCTAACATCGACGAAATCCGCTTCGGCGCGACCTATGCCGATGTCATCGGCCAAGGCATCGACACCTCCGGCGACATCACCGCGCCGACTCCCTCCGTCATGTCATTCGCCACTCCGCCCACTGCGGTGTTAGACTCGTCGATCACCATGACCGCCACCGCCGCGAGCGATGCGAACGGCGTGCAATACCGTTTCCACAACACCACGCGAAACACCTACAGCCCCTGGCAGGACAGCCCGACATTCACCGACACCGGCCTCGCCGCCAACACCTCGTATTCCTACACCGTCCAAGCTCGCGACAAGTCGGTGAACCAGAACACGAACACCGCGTCCTCACCGCTATCCGCCACCACCTTGGCACAGGATGCCACCGCTCCGCCGACTCCTGGTTTCGCCATCGCGCCCGCCGCCATCTCCGCCACCGCGATCACCATGACCGCCTCCATCGTCACCGATCCACAAGGTGCCCCGGTGCACTACCGTTTCCACAACACCACCCTCGGCACTAACAGCGGCTGGCAATCCGGCACCACCTACAGCTTCACCGGCCTCCTCCCGGGCACCAGCTACTCCTTCACCGTCCAAGCGCGCGACACGGCTTCCGTCCCTAACGAAACCGCCGAGTCGTCTCCGCTCTCCGCAACCACCAATGGCCCCACCAACGGCACCTGGGCATTCGACTCCGACGGCACTTGGAGCGATTCCGCAAAGTGGACAGGCAACCTGATAGCCGTCGGCTCCGGTGCCACCGCCTCCTTCACCTCCAACATCACGGCCAACCGCACCATCAGCCTCGATACACCAAGAACCATCGGCAACATCACCTTCAACGATGCATCCAACGACCTCATCATCGCCGGGGCTAAAACTCTGACCCTCGATGTCCCCACCGGTTCACCGGTCATCGACGTCACCCAGGCAAACCGCACCCTCACCATGAGCAGCGTCATCACCGGAAACAAAGGCCTGCAGAAAAACGGCACCGGCATCCTCTCCCTCGCCGCCACCAACACCTACACCGGCACCACCTCCGTCACTGCCGGACAGCTCAATTTCGGCAACGTTTCCCTCAGCGGATTCGGCGGTGGCAGCGGGCGCAACATCTCCGTTTCCACCGGTGCCTCCATCATGCGCAGCGCCCTCGACAATGCCTTCCTCAACCGGGTCGTTGAAAATACCAACGAGTTCACCCTGATGACCGCCACGACCTCCAACAGCCTTGACTTCAGCAGCAGTAGCGGCGCGAATCTGCCTAACGCCTTCCTTGGCAACTATGCCGGCAATGGCGCGAAATGCGAATACAGCGGCACACTCACACCTGCCGCCGACAACTACCGCCTCGGCGGTGCCGGCAGCAATGGCTTGTTAGGAATCCGCAGCACACTCACCGGTGCGCGCGGCATCATCGTTGGCGGCTCAGGAATACGGGTTAACCTCGTTGCCGCGAACACCTGCACCGGAGACACGATCATCACGACCGGCGCAAGGCTGTCGTTGGGCAACAACCTCGCCCTCCAGAACAGCGCCCTCAACGTTGGCTCCGCTGGCGGCAGCTTCTCCTGTGCCGCTGGAACAAACGCAGGCAGGATCACCGGGGAAACCGCCGCTTCCAGCCCGACTTTCGGCGGACTCAAAGGCAGCCGCAATCTGGCATTGGTCTTCAGCACTTCCGGCGGCAACAACGAGACCAACCTCGCCGCCACCGCCGTCACCGGCTTCACGCTCAATCCCGGCACCGGAAAGACCTGCTCCTACTCCGGTGCCATCGCCAATTTCGCGGCGGCTACCACTCTCACCAAGACGGGCTTGGGCACGCAAACACTCTCCGGCACCAACACCTACACCGGCGCGACCAACGTCAACCAAGGAACGCTCGCCTTGGTCGGCGGTAGCCACGCCTCACCCATCACCGTGGCCGGCGGCGCGTCGCTCGGCTTCACCCTCGGCTCGCCGACCACTTCCACGTCATCCGTCGACCTGACAAACGGCACGGTGAAGATCACCGGCGCCGTGGACAACGCGTCGGACTATCTGCTGATGACGGCGTCCACCATCACGGGCACTCCGGTTCTGAACTCGGCGATCCCGAACTATCAACTCCAGAAGGCCGCGGGAAACACCCAGCTCAAGCTCGTCTATATCAACCCGGCTTCCGCCTATGACACCTGGAAAGCCACCAATGCACCGAGCGGAACCCCCGAAGACGACTTCGACGGTGACGGCGTCGACAACGCGGTCGAGTTCGTGCTCGGCGGTCTGGCGAGCACCCGGGACCTGGCGAAGCTGCCGGCGGTTTCCACCAATGGCGGCAACCTGATGGTGACCTTCAAGCGCGCGCAGGCATCGATCGACCCCAAAACCGCCGTGACCCTCCAGGTCGGCACCAATCTGGCCGCATGGCCCGATAGCTACCCGGTGCCAGACGCCGCCGTGGCCATCAATCCCGGCGTCACCGTGGTGAAGAACAGCCCCGCAGTCGGCACCGACACCGTGACTCTCACCTTGCCGCGCGCGGCCGACCGCTCCAAGTTTGTCCGCCTAAGGGTCATCATCACGCCGTGAGACGCCCGAGTGGCACCCCAGCCCAGAAGAACGAATCTCCCCGCAAGTCCGCGGTTACCATCATGAAACGCAGAACCTTCCTGTCCACCTCGGCCGGCACTCTTGCCGCCGGAGCCGTCTTTCCGTCCTTCGCCATCGGCAAGGCGGGCAAGTCCGCCAACAGCAAGCTGAACGTCGCCTTCATCGGGTCCGGCGGCTGGATTGCCAAGCAACCCTACGAGCAGGGCTGCAGCGACGAAAACCTGGTCGCGTTCTGCGACGTCGACCGCAACCTCAGCGCGGAGAACATGAAGAACTGGCGCACCACGCAGCCGTTCTTCGAGGACTTCCGCGTGATGTTCGACAAGATGCACAAGGAGATCGACGCCGTGGTGATCTCGACGCCCGACCACACGCATTTCGCCGCCACGATGGCGGCCATGGAGCGGGGGATTCATGTCTACACGCAGAAACCGCTGACTCATAACATCTGGCAGTCGCGCACCCTGGTGAAGGCCAAGGAGCGCTACAAGGTGGTCACCCAGATGGGCAACCAGGGACACGCGGGCGACGGCATCCGCCAGTCGGTCGAAGCCTTTCGCGCCGGAGTCATTGGCGAGGTCGGTGATGTCTACTGCCGCAACAGCGGGCCGGAGATGGGTGGAGAGCATTTCGGCAATCCGGCGGTCATGCCGCCACCGCCTTCGCCGGTGCCCGAAGGTCTCGCGTGGGACCTCTGGCTCGGGCCCGCCGCGAAGCGCGATTTCCACGTCGATTACCTCCCGAAGAAGTGGCGCGCCTTCTACGACTTCGGTCTTGGCATGTTAGGCGACTGGGGTTGCCACACGCTCGATACCCCGGTGTGGGCGCTCGACCTCGATCCGCCGACGGTGATCGAATGCCTCGACCGCAAGGATTCGCTCGACGGCGTGATCCCGGCCGGCAGCCGGATCAAATACACCTTCCCCGCCAAGGGAGATCGCGGCCCGGTGACGCTCCACTGGTTCGACGGACCGCAGGACTGGAGCAAGGTCGGCCGCATCGACAAGTTCGGTGCGGAGAACGCCGCGCACCTCGGCCGCGCCTGCTGGATGGTCGGCACGAAGGGCATGATGGGTTGCGGGACCCACGCCGGGGCACCCTTGATCCTGCCGGAAGAACTGCACAAGTCGTGGCAGGCGAAGCCGCCCGCGCAGTCGATCCCCCGGGTCGCCGGCGGACCGTTCCGCGAATGGCTGCGCGCGATCAAGGGCGAAGGCCCGGAGCCGGGATCGAATTTCACCTACGGCGCGAAACTGACCGAAATCATCCTGTTAGGCGTGCTCGCCCAGCGCTTTAACACCCGCATCGAGTGGGACGCCAAAGCCGGCCGCATCACCAACCACCCGGAACTGAATGCCTTCGTCAAGGAACCGGTCCGTGAGGGCTGGCAATACGGCGAAGCCCTTTGAACGACTCCTCCAATCCATCCAATCATCGTGAAGATCCCACTCGTTTCCTATGTTGCCTCCGCCGTGCTGACGGTGGCACTCTCCCTCGCCACCGCCACCGCCAAGCCGGAGCAGCGCGTCTGGACCGATCCTGAAACCGCGCTCCGTGAAGATCCCGACTTCGCGGTCCAAGGCGAGTACCGCACGGAAAAAGCCGGCGCGATGATCGGTGCCCAGGTCGTGGCGCTCGGTAAAGGCGCCTTCGACGTTTACCTTCTTGAGGGCGGCCTGCCCGGCGCGGGTTGGCAGCCCGGCAAGTCACGCACCCTGCTGAAAGGCGCGAGCAAGGACGGCAAGGTCACCTTCGCGGATGGCGAGGACAAGCCCACGGCCACCTTCAAAAAAGGGACCTTGGTGTTGACCACGGCGGACGGCACGAAGCACCAGCTTGAACGAGTCGAGCGCCTCAGTTCCACCCTGGGAGCCAAGCCGCCGGAAGGTGCGGTGGTGCTGTTCGACGGCAGCTCGGCCGATGCGTGGGAGAACGGCAAGATGGAGAATGGCCTCCTGATCGCCAGCGGCTGCACCAGCAAACGGCGCTTCGGCGACTACACGCTGCACCTCGAGTTCCGCACGCCTTACATGCCCGATGCCCGTGGCCAGGGACGGGGCAACAGCGGCATCTATCACAGCGGCCGCTGGGAAACCCAGATCCTCGATTCATTCGGTCTCGAAGGGGAGGCCAACGAGTGCGGCGGCATCTATTCGGTCTCGAAACCCCGGTTCAACATGTGCCTGACGCCGCTCGCCTGGCAGACCTACGACGTCGAGTTCACCGCCGCGAAGTTCGATGCCTCCGGCAAGCGCACGGCCTGGCCCCGGATCACGGTCCGGTTGAACGACGTGGTCATCCACGAGAACCTCGAACTTGCCCGGGATTTCACCGCGGCCGCGCCGGACTCCAAACCCTTGGTGTCACCCGAAGGGCCGGTCTACCTCCAGCATCACGGCAATCCGGTGGTCTTCCGCAACATCTGGATCGTTCCGGGCAAGTGATGCGCCGGTGGAGGGACCTTTCCCGGTGCCTCAGGCTCCGCTTGCTCCTCCTGCCTTGGCCCCCCAGGCAGGCCCGATGCTGCCGCCGGGGACGAACTCGGCGGCGATGTTGATGATTCTGCGATCGGCCCTGCCTTCCCGAACGGCATCCACCCAGCGCACCACCCGGCGCACGATGAGCCGGTTATCCCAGTGCATGTGGGCAAACTGCGGATGGCACATGTCGAGAATGGATTCACATTCTCCCGAGACCAGCGAGACTCGTTCGGGAACGCGAATTCCACGACGCATCAGGAATGCAAGTGCGGCGAGGAACCAGCAAGTCTCATCGATAATCAACGCGGTGGGCGGAGTGCTTTTGAACAAACTTTCAAACAAGCGGCCAAAGCCCTTGGGAGTCTCTTCCCAATCCGGAAGGTTATAGGTGCCTGTTTGGATGCCGTGTGCTTTCAGCTCTCCCAAAAATGCCTTTTCACAGTCACCTGGCGATGGCTTGCGAAATCCTTCACGGACGATGCTCACAATGCGTCGATGCCCGAGCGCAATAAGCTGCCGCGTGGCATCCCCATAGGCCGAAACCGTGTCCGGCCCGGTCCGGGCAAGCGGCAGCCCCTCGGTACGACCATAAAGCGCGAAGCAAGGGATCGCTTGGGCGGCGCACCACTCCAGAAGCGGATACGTCCCTGACTCAACCACCCATGCATCCGCCGGAGTCTTCGCCAATTGGCGGCTCAGGCGGGAGACATCGTGCTTCAGCTCGTTCTGGCTCTTTTTGAGGTAAATCACTTGATGACCCGCAGCCTCAAGCGAGTGCGCGATCTCGGTAATGACCACCGCGGCTTGCGGACTTTCCATAGCGCGCGCGTCGTATCGCAGGATATTGATCCGCAGCGGACGTTGGGCTGCGGCCGCCCCGAGGGTGTTGATGCTGCGGCTGCGACCATGGCCATGCCCGTCCAATACGCCCTCTTTCTCAAGGATGGCAAGCGCTCGCCGAACCGTGTGCCGCCCGACATCCAGTTCCCCCGACAACTGCGGCACCCCCGGAAAGGGAGCTCTCCATCGTCCTCGCTCAATACCCTCCCGCAGGTGCGCCGCGACTTGTTCTGGCAAGGATTGTCGTGGAACCGGAGGCATGGCAAAGCTTATCCTCTGTTAGAACAAGCGGTCAAAAATAAAATGCTACAGTTCCCGCCATTTTTCGAGTAGCGATTCCACACATAAGAAGAATTTTCAACGAAACCAATTTATGAAATCACAATCTGGATTCCATCACAGAGTCCTCTTCGCCGCAATGGTGCTCGCCCTGTCCATCGCAGGGGTCTGCAACGCGCAATCCACCCCGCCCGACCTCACCGCCTCGGGTGCTATCGCCGCACTCAAGACGAACGGCAGTGCCACTCCGAAATACGCCGATACATTCAACCTCGGCCCCACCGGATTGCGTGGATGGATTCACTGCCATTTTGAGGGATTCGATTTCGCCGCCTCCGGCCGGATTTCCGATGCGAGCCGCCAGATCCTTGTCACCACAGCGAGCACCCCAGCCACCGTGAATAATGCGCTGGCGGTGGACGACGTGATCCTCGGGGCCATCGCCGCCAACTCCGGCACGGTTCCTTCATTCAGCTCCGATGCCCGCAAGGCCTTCGGCACCGCGATCACCAATGCGGAGAAAACCGGCGCGGGCACGCTCCGCGTCAAACGCTGGCGGGCGGGTGCCACCACCGAGGTCAACATCACCATCCCCACCCTCGGTGAATACTCGGCCACCGCCCCCTACAACTGCCCGAAATCCTCAGCGATCCTCGCGAATACCCGCAACCAGATGGTCGGCGAACTCATCGCCAATTCCAACTATCTGGACTCTGGCCACTCCGGTGCCATCAATGCCCTCGCCCTCCTTGCCAGCGTTCCTTATGTGGTGAATCCGGGCGATCCGAATGAAAGCAATTACAGCCAGGCCCGCACCCGCCTGCAAACCTACGCCCGCTCCCTCTCCATTCCTCCGTTCCAATGGGCACAGGATCAGGAGACCTGGATCTGGGGGCCTGCCTATCAGTTGACCTTCCTGTCCGAGTATTATCTTCTCACAAACGACTCTCAGGTCGTTCCGACCATCAATGGCTTCGCCCTCTGGCTCGCCGAGTTCCAAAGCATGTTTGGCACCTTCGGCCATGGACCCGGGGGACTCTTTCAGGATGCCTCAGGTCGCCGCTACGCCAGCGGCTACGGCCCCGTAAACGCTGTCGGCAACGTCGCCAACCTCGCCCTCGTGCTCGGCAAGAAGGCCCTGCTCGCCGCCAGCCAGCCCATCGATCCGAAAATCAATGCCGCGATCCAGCGCGGATCCGGCTTCCTCGGCTCCTACGTCAACAAAGGCGGCATCCCCTACGGCGAACACATGCCCACCTTGTGGCACGCCTCCAACGGCAAGGATCCCGCGGCGGCCGTATTCTTCGGAGTGCAAGCCGACCGTGCCGTCGAAACCGAATACTTCAGCCGCATGTCCATCGCAAGCTGGGTCGGTGTGGAAGTGGGGCATGCCGGACAGGAGATGGGCATCCTGTGGGCCGTTCTCGGTGCCGGCATGGGTGGGGAAACCGCCGCCTCCGCACATTTCAAGCAGCTCCTCTGGCGCTTCGATCTCACCCGCCGCACGAACAGCTCGTTCACCCACGACGGCACTTACATCGACTACTACGGCGGAGGCTCCACCGAGAACGGCACCTACCTGGGAAATTCCGCCGCATCCGGTGTCAAAGGCACCGCCATCCATCTGCTCGCCTACAGCCTCCCGCTCAAACAGCTCCACATCACCGGAAAACAGGCAAACCCCGCCTACACGCTCGACTCCACCAAAGTCGCCAACGCGGTCTCAGCAGGCTACTTCCGCGTGGATCGTGCCAACCTGACGGTTCCCCAGCTTTTCACCGCCCTTGGCAATTATGACCCCGTCGTGCGTTATTACGCATCGCTCGAACTCGCCGCCGAAACCTTATCCAGCACCGACCTCACCAACCTGCGCGGCCTGCTTGCCAGCCCGGATGCGAATATTCGCCAGAGTGCCGCCGAGACCCTTGGCATCCGCAAGGACGCCACCGCCCTGCCCACCCTCGTCGGCAAGCTCAATGGACCGAATCGAGACCCCGACCACTGGGTCCGTCAGAAGGTCGCTGCCGCCATCCGCAACTACAATGCCAGCACCGTCAGCCCCCATCGCGACGCTTTGATCAACGCCTTCATCGCCAATGCTCCCGCCGACCCGGATCCCATCGATTGGGCCGACCCCCTGCAGTTCAGCAATTCCACCCTCTCCGATGTTCTCTTCAATCAATTGGCGGCTTACACCATCAATGCTTCAAAAACCACCCACCTCTATCCCGCGCTCCGCGCCGGACTGCAGCTGCCCACGGGTTACTACCGCAGCCCCGTGACCGCATTCGCCAGAAGTCGGATGAATCTGACCGACTTGCAGAACTTCTTTCCGGAATTGGTTGTAGCGGCTTCCACCGACACCCCAGCCGACCGCATGTTCAGCGGAGGTGGCCGCGCCGATGCGTTGGCCTTCATGGTGGAAAACAACATCACCGAGGGCGTCGAGATTGCCTTCGCCATGTTCAATGACCCGAACGGATTTCCATGGGGATCGGGCGCCTATGTCAGCGTAGCCCTTAATGCTCTCGTTTCCTACGGCGATGCCGCCCGCTACACCCTGCCCAGGCTCAGGGAGGTCCAGGCCTTTTGGAACACCCGTTTGTGGGACGGTGGACTGCCCCACGGGCAACTCAAGGACACGATCACATTCCTTGAAAATGTAACTTCCGCCCCCCCCCGGCCACCAACCTCGGAAAATGCGTCGCCAACCCCCAGATCGTCACCACCACCGGCGCGCAGGCCATCACCCTCACCGGCGCCTCGCCTCGTGGTCCCTTTTCTTTCCAGAAACTCGCCGACCCCTCCAACGGCACACTCACCGTCACCTCACCCAACTCTTTTAACTATACCCCGAATCCCGGCTTCACCGGCACCGACAAATTCACCTTCCAGGCCACGGACTCCCTGACAACCTCCGAGCCTGCCACCGTCGCCATCATCGTCGGTTCGTCCGGCACCGGCATCGCGGGTGCGTATTTCGACAACGCCGATTTCACCAGCCCGGTGCTCACCCGCACCGATCCCCAGATCAACTTCGATTGGGGCACCGGCTCGCCCGCCCCCTCCATCGGGCCCGACACCTTCAGCAGCCGCTGGAGCGGATACCTGCTCGCCCCCGAAACCGGCACCTACAACTTGTCCAGCCTCACCAGCGACGGTGTCCGCGCCTACGTCAACGGTATACCTGTTATCAACAATCTCAACGATCAATCCACCCGCTGGACCGATGGCCAATCGATCTCCCTGACCGCCGGACAAAAGGTCCCGCTCCTCCTTGAATACTACGAGAACACCGGCTCCGCGGTCGCCAAACTCAAGTGGACCGGCCCGTCATTCGCAGGATTGAACGGTGACATCATCCCCCAAGCCTATCTCTTCGAAACCAACAGCAGCGGCGGCACGGATACCACCGCTCCCGTGATCACCGCGCTCAGCCCCGCCGACAACGCCACCGGTGTGGCGCACGCCGCCGACCTCGTGGCCACCTTCAGCGAAAACATCGTGCGGGGCACCACCGGCAACATCACGATCAGGAACCTCAGCGACGGAACACAGACGGTCATTCCGGTCACCGACACCGCCCGAATCGCGATCGCAGGCGCAACCCTGATCATCACGACGGCTCTCCTTCCGGGCAGCAAAAACCACGCAGTCCGGATCGACGCAAGCGCCATCACTGACACGGCGGGCTTGCCCTTCCCGGGCATCAACAACGACACGACCTGGAACTTCACCACCACGGCTCCCGACACCACCAGGCCGACCCCGAATCCGATGAGCTTCGCCGTGCCGCCGCTGACCGGCGGCTCCACCTCGATCACCATGACGGCCACCACCGCCAGCGATGCCAGCGGCGTGGAATATCGCTTCAACAACATCACGCTGGGAACCAGCAGCCCGTGGCAGAACAGCCCGGTTCTTACGGCGACCGGACTCCTACCCTCCAACAACTACACCTTCACCGTCCAGGCGCGCGACAAGAGCGCGGCCGGGAACACCACCACCGCCTCCGCCCCGGCCAGCGCCAGGACCCTGGGCACTGGACCGCTGGATCTGATGAGCCTCAATTTCTACGCGTTTGGCTCGTTCAGTCAGGATGCCGTGACGCTCGAAGCCGGAGAATCCGCCGGGCTGGGGATGTTCCATGTCAGCGGTTGGCAGAACTACCAGGTCCCGTGGGGGATGGGTTCGCCAGCGGCTCCGATCACGCTCACCAGCAGTGTGGGGTCAACGGCAACCATGAGACTCAATGATGTCCGCAACGGCGGGACGTATTCGGAATCTCCCCATCCCCTGTTCGCAGGCGGCGACGGGGATCTCATGAACGCGCTATGCCATGGTACGGAAGATCCATACGACCAATCCGCCCTGTTCAACATGGATGCCTCGAACATCCCCTATCAGAGTTACGACCTGATTGTTTACATGGGTGCCAATAGTGTCCACGGCGGTGACCGCACGGGCAAGATCGTCCTCAATGGCGGTGCCGAACGGGACTTCACCTTGACCCTGGGATTCAGTGGTTTTACCGAAATCACCAATGCCACCACGCCGGGCAACTACATCGTCTTCCGGGGCCTGACCAATCCTTCCCTGAATCTCAAGGTGTGGGGCAACGGATTCAACCACCTCGGCCCAACCGGCTTCCAGATTGTCAACTACGGTGCCATCACCGGGGACACCCTCCCGCCGGTCCTGTCGACGCGCAATCCCGCCGACGAGGCCACCGGCGTGTCCGTCGGTGCTAACCTCGTGGCAACCTTCAACGAGAACATCGCCATCGGCACCGGAAACATCACGATCAAGAACCTCGGCGATTCGACGCAAACCGTCATCGCGCTACCTAACAGCCAAGTCTCTGCTTCAGGAAACATCCTGACCATCAACCCGACAGCAGACCTCTTGAGCGGCAAAACGTACGCCATTCAGATCGAGGCGACCTGCATCGCCGATACCACGGGCAACATCTTCGCCGGCATCACCAACGACAACACCTGGAACTTCGCCACTGCGGGCGGCCCGGGTAGCTATCAACCGGGGCTTTGGTATGGAACGGTGGCTGGGAACATCAACACAAGCGACGCGAATCCCCAAACCTTGGTAACGGTCGATCTAAGTCAGACCGAGGACTCCATCGCTGGGGACACAACCGAGATCTATACCGGTCAGATCTTCGATGCCGATGGTCAAATTTCCTTTACCGAAGACATTGATGACAAAACCCGCCTCTATATCGACGGAATCTTGGTGATTTCCAGCGATGTCTGGGATGACCGCGTATCCACGGGCAACCTCAATCTGACACCCGGATGGCATGAGTTCGAACTGCGGATATCGAATGGCGGAGGTGGTTCCGGACCAAACTCGCTTCCTGGCTTTGGCTACGACCCGAACGGCGGCACCAACTGGACGCACCCGTCGGATCCGGGCGATGGCAGCCTGTTCAGATCCGCCCTTCCAGGGGGGACGGCTCCGGTGATCTCCTCCTTCAGTCCGGTTGACAACGCCACCGGCGTGGCTGTCGCCGCGAACCTGGTGGCGACCTTCAGCGCGCCCGTCGCCCGGGGCACCGGCAACATCACGGTCAAAAACCTGACGGACGGGACGCAGACGAACATCGCGGTCACCGACTCCACCCAGGTCTCGATCTCCGGCGCGGTCCTGGCGATCAACCCGACGGCCAACCTTCTTAACGGCAAGAACTACGCCATCCAGATCGCCACGACTGCCATCGCCGACACGGCGGGCACCAGCTTCTTGGGGATCTCCGACGACACCACTTGGAATTTCGCCACCGTAGCCGCCGACAGCACCGCGCCAACCATCACCAACTTCAGCCCCGCAGACAACGCTACCGGCGTGGCCGTCGGCGCGAATTTCGTAGCGACCTTCAGCGAGAACATCGTCAGTGGAACCGGCAATGTCACAATTCGAAACCTGACCGACTCATCGAATGCTACCATTGCCATCACCAACACCACCCAGGTCTCAATCTCCGGAAACGTACTGACGATCAACCCGACTGCGGACCTTCTCCCCGGAAAGAACTACGCGATTCGGATCGCCAACACCTGCATCGACGACACCGCGGGCAACGGTTTTGCCGGATTCACCAACAATACGACTTGGAACTTCTCCACTGCCGCGACTCCGACCGACACCACCGCGCCGACGCCCAACCCGATGACCTTCGCGTCGCCGCCGACAGCGGTTGGATCCACCTCGATCAGCATGACAGCCACCACCGCCAGCGACCCGAGCGGCGTGGAATACCGCTTCAACAATGTGACCCTGGGAACCAGCAGCCCCTGGCAGGACAGCCCGGTTTATACCGCGACCAGCCTGATCGCCGCCACCAGCTACACCTTCACCTCACAGGCCCGCGACAAGAGTCCGGCCCAGAACACCACCACCGCCTCCGCCTCCGCCAGTGCAACGACCCAGAATGCCGGGACCTTGGATGTGATGAGCGTCAATTTCTTCGCGTATGGCGGGTTGAGCGCTGCGAATCATAGCAGCGTCACGCTCGAAACGGGGGAATCCGCCGGGGTCGGGGCATCCAATGTCAGCGGTTGGCAGAACCACGAAGTTCCGTGGGGTATGGATTCCCCCGCGGCCCCGTTCACGCTCACGAGCAATCTCGGAGCAACGGCCACATTGACGCTCAATGACGTCCGCAACGGCTGGACCAACGATGATGTCCCCAGTCCCAATTTCGGCGGCAGCGGCGACCTGATGGATAGCCACGCAAACGGCACCGAAGATCCATACGACGAATCCGCGAAATTCGACATGGCGGTGTCGGGCATTCCCTATCCGGTTTACGACCTCATTGTCTATCTCCGTTCCAATGATGCCCAGTTCGGTGACGGCACGGGCAAGCTGGTTCTAAGTGGCGGCGCGGTGCGGGACTTCACTCTGCCCTCGGGGGAATTCTCCGGATTTGCCGAAATCACCAATGCCACCACTCCGGGAAATCATATCGTTTTCCGGAAACTGAGAACACCGTCACTGACCCTGAAGGTTTGGGGCAATGGCTTCAACCACATCGGTCCGGCCGGGTTCCAGATCGTCAAGGATACCAGTGGCATTCTTCCTCCCGGCCCGGCCAGCAGTCCGAACCCGCCGGATACCACGGTGGGTCACGCGTTCGACACGAATTTGAGTTGGACTGCCGGGATCGATTCCATTTCCAGGAATGTCTACTTCGGAACCAATCCGTCGCCGGGAGCGAGTGAACTCCGGGGCAATCAAGCCTCAACCACCTTCGATCCCGGAACCCTGGCGAGTGGCACCTACTACTGGCGCATCGACGAAGTCAACGGAGACGGCACCACCACGGGGCCGGTCTGGAGCTTCGCGGTCGGCCCGCCCGCCAAGGCCTTCCGTCCGATGCCGTGGAATGGAATGAAAGCCGTCGCCACCAATGTCGGAACCCTCAATTGGGTGGCAGGAAAGTCGGCCACGGCCAGCTCCCATGACGTCTATTTTGGAACCGACTCCACTCCGGACTCCAGCGAGTCCAAGGGGAATCAAACCGGCACGACATACAATCCAGGCCCCCTGACTCCCGGGACAACCTACTACTGGCGTGTCGATCAAGTGAACGCCCAAGGATCCACCACCGGCGATGTCTGGAGTTTCACCACCCCGGGCACCAGCGCCAACAAGATGAAGGTCTTCATTCTTGTCGGCCAATCCAACATGGTGGGCCATGGAGAAATCAACCCCATCGGCACTCCGGGAACCCTTGCATACACCTACAACAACGACCCGGTGACGTATGCCCACCTGAAGAATGGCAGCAGTTGGTCGGTGCGTGACGATGCCTGGATCTGGTATAACCGCGATGGCACGCTCGTGAAGGGCGGGCACACCGTTGGCTATGGTGTTGACGCGAACAACATCGGCCCTGAACTCCAGTTCGGTCACGCCATGGGTCAGCACTACGGCCAGAAAGTTCTTCTCATCAAAACCGCATGGGGCGGGAAGAGCCTGCAGACGGACTTCCGCCCGCCAAGTGCGGGTTGGGATTTCGATGTGCCAGGCAAAGCCGGGGACAAAGGATACTACTTCACGGAGATGCTCAAGGACGTGCTCGATGCCACGGTCAACCTGCAAACCCATTTCCCGGCCTACAATCCCGCCGACGGCTTCGAGATCGCCGGATTTGCCTGGCACCAGGGATTCAACGACCTCATCTCGACGAGTGCTTCAGCAGAGTATGAAGCGAACATGGAGAAATTCATCAAGGATTTGCGGCTCGCGGTAGGCGTTCCCAATCTTCCGTTCGTGATCGCGACCACCGGCCAGAGTGATCCGGTTTCCTACAGCACGCTCGAGCAGGCGCAGTTGGCGATGGAGAACTTCACCAAGTATCCCGCATTCAATGGCAATGTCGCGGTGGTCGATGCCAAGCCTTTCTGGATTCCGGTATCAAGCTCACCCGCCGACGAAGGATACCACTGGAATCGCAATGCCAAGACCTACTACATGATCGGCGATGCCCTGGCCGGGGAGATGTTGGGGCTTCAGCCCGACACCACGGCTCCAACGCCAAACCCGATGACTTTCGCCGCCGCTCCCAATGCGCTGGGCCAAACTTCCATCACCATGACCGCCACCACCGCCAGCGACCCGAGCAGCGTCGAATACTTCTTCGAATGCACCGCTGGCGGCGGACACAGCAGCGTCTGGCAGAACAGCCCGACCTACACCGACACCGGTCTCACCGCAGCGACCCAGTATTCCTACCGGGTCCGCGCCCGCGACAAGAGCGCGGCCCAGACCGCCACCGCGTGGTCGGCGGTCGCTGCGGCCACCACATCCAACACCCCTTACGGTACCTGGTCCGGCGGTGCCGCGTTCGATGGTGATGCCAACAACGACGGCGTGGACAACGGCATGGCTTGGCTGTTGGGCGCGGTGGACCCCTCTGACAATGCCGCGGGAAAACTGCCAAAGGCCACCCGCAACGGCACCCATCTCCGCCTCACCTTCCGCTGCCTCAAGTCCACCATGCGCGGCGGCGTGGTCCTCAAGGTGCAAACCAGGAGCGACCTGAGCATGACCGACCCGTGGACGAACCACGAGGCGGCGGTGCCCGACGTGGACTCCACCGTCAACGGCGTGGTCTTCGACACCACGGATGACGGCGACTCCATCCAGGTCATCGCCGACATCCCGGCCTCGGGCCCCAGGCGTTTCGCCCGCCTGAGCGCGGTGGTCGCCGCGCCATGAGTCCGTCCCATGCAAATTTGAAAACTCAAGCGGAACCGGAATCATTGAATTCCAACCATGCCCAACTCACTCGCATTCCCAGCCTCCACTCCAGATCGCTCCAGCCCCCATCATCCAGTCCGTGACACCTATCATGGTGTGGATGTGATGGATGAATACCGCTGGTTGGAGGACGGCAATGATCCCGCTGTAAGGATGTGGACGGCCACCCAGAACCACCGCACGCGGAACCATCTCGACGAGATCGATAGCCGGGACGGCGTTCTTGCCCAATTGACCGAACTTTTCAGCCAAGTCACGCCTTCCTATAGCGGTCTAGTCGCGCGACCATGCGGTCTTTTTGCCTTCAAGTTCCAACCGCCAAAGCAGCAGCGCTTGCTGGTCATCCTGGCACTGGCATCGGCCGGGGATCCGATCCCGGAGAGGATCCTGCTCGATCCCAACGAACTGGAACCCACGGGTCATGTGGCCATCGATTGGTTCGTTCCATCCCCGGACGGAAAACTGGTGGCTGTCTGCCTCTCCGAATACGGCAGCGAGGAGGGCACCCTGCATTTCTATGACACGGACACCGGGCTGGCCCTGCCCGACCGCATTCCACGGGTTCAGTTTCCCACCGGGGGCGGCAGTGCTGCCTGGGAACCGGATGGCTCGGGGGTCTTCTACACCCGCTACCCGCATCCCGAAGATCGTCCGTCCTCCGACCTCAGGTTCCATCAACAGATCTACCGCCATCGCCTGGGCACGCCGGATACAAGCGACGAGTATGCGGTTGGGTGCGACTTTCCGCGGATCGCCTGCACCACTTTGAGGACCTCGCCCGACGGTCGTTGGCTACTCGCCCGTGTGGCCAACGGCGATGGCGGTGAGTATGCCCACTGGCTGCTCGACATGAAACTGGCCGATCCTTGCGCGTGGCGGCAGGTCACCGGCTTTGAAGACTCCATCAAAGAGGTGATCTTCGGCAGCGATGGCACGGTGCTTTACCTGAGGTCCGTGCAAGGCGCGCCTCGCGGGAAGATTCTTCGCCTGCCGACCGATGGCAGCATGCCCTTGGCCGATGCACCGGTTCTGTTGCCGGAAGGCGATGCGGTGATCGAGCACTTGGTTGCCACGGCTTCCCATCTCTATCTATCGGAAATGACGGGCGGGCCGTCGCGGGTCCGCCGTTTCGATCTCATGGGCGGAGATGCCCGCGATCTGCCGGTCCCCGCGGCTTGTGGCGTGGTGGATCTCATGGCACTGGCGGATCACGATGCCGACGACCGCGTGCTCTACCGTCTCACCAGCTATACCGAGCCGGACGCCTGGCATCTCTATGATCCTGCGGCAGCCGGGGGCGAGGGATGTTCCGTTAGAACCGCCATGGCAAACGCCTCGCCGGTGGACTTGAGCGACATCGAAGTGCTGCGGGAATTCGCCGTGAGCAAGGATGGCACAAGGGTTCCCGTCAATATCCTGCGCCGCAAGGGCACACCGCTTGACGGCAGCAATCCCACGCTCCTCCAGGGATACGGCGGCTATGGTCACTGCATGCGGCCACGATTCGACCCCACGCTGCGGCTGTGGTTTGATCGCGGCGGGATCTATGTCATGGCCAATCTCCGTGGCGGCGGTGAATACGGCACGGAATGGCATCTGAACGGCAATCTCACCCGCAAGCAGAATGTCTTCGACGACTTCGCGGCCTGCGCCCGGCACCTGATCGAGCGGGGCTACACTTGCCCGGCGAAGTTGGCGGTGGAAGGACGGAGCAACGGCGGCCTGCTGATGGGGGCATTCCTGACCCAACACCCGGAACTCGCGCGCGCGGTGGTCGCCCATGTCGGGATCTACGACATGCTGCGCTTCGAATTGGAGCCGAACGGCGCATTCAATGTCACCGAGTTCGGCACCGTCCAGGAACCGGCGCATTTCAGGGCGATGCATGCCTACTCCCCCTATCACCAGGTGCGTGACGGTACGTCCTATCCCGCGGTCTTGTTGCTGACCGGCGAGAACGACGGCCGGGTCAGCCCAGCGAACTCCCGAAAGATGGCAGCCCGCCTGCAGCAGGCCAACGCCTCCGCCAACCCGATCCTCGTGCAACTCAGCTCAGCCGCCGGCCACGGGATGGGCACCGCCCTTGCCGAGCGCATCGCGGAAAATGCGGACGTCCTCGCCTTTCTCTTCAACCAGTTGGGGATGACGCAACCGTCTGCCCCATGATTTCCCATCAAGCGCATCCCTTATCCACTTCATTCAAACACCCCGTGAAACGATTATCCACGATCCTTCTCACCCTGCTCATGTCCGCCTATTCCCTTCATGCCGCGGGCGGGGGTGGCGATCCTGCCGGATATTACACCGAAAGACCCGTTTACCAGTCCCGCCCGAATCCCACCAGCGAGAGGTATTTCGGCGGCATTGGAACCACCGGCCTCAAGCCGCGAATCTATCCGGGTGTGGTCCTCAAGGTCGAGGAAATGGCACCCGGCTCACCGTCCGAGGGCAAATTCGCCAAGGGCGAGATCCTCACCGGAATCAATGGAACCGAACTCAAAGGGTTGAACCCGTTCGTCGCGATGGGCAACGCCCTCACCAAGGCCGAGACCACCGACGGACAAATGGTTTTCGATGTCACCTCCGCCGACGGCAAGACCCAGCGCAAGCAAACCGTCACGATCCCCGTGCTCGGCCCCTACAGCAAGAGCTGGCCGCTCGATTGCCCGAAATCAAAACGCATCATCGATGAGGCCGCCGCCTTTTATGCCGATCCGGGTAAATTCAGCCAGGACGGCATTCCGGGCGCCCTGGTCTGCCTGTTCCTGCTATCCACCGGCGATGACAAATACCTGCCGCCGGTGAAAGCCTACTTCGATGCCTTTCCCAAGGATGTGAAAGCCATCGGCGACCACACCTGGAACAACGGCTACAACGGCATCGCCTGCGGGGAGTATTACCTGCGCACCGGGGACAAATCCGTTCTGCCCATCATGCAGCATTATTGCGACGACGCGAAGGCCCGCCAGAAGTTCGACTGCGGGTGGACGCATTGGAGCAATGGGATCTCTCCCGGCTATGTGGCCGGTGGCCTGCTGCACGCGGCAGGCGCGCAGTTGCTAACCACGCTGCTGCTGGGCAAGGAGTGCGGGGTGAATGTCGATGAGCAGACCTTGCTCAATGCACTCCGCCACTTCTACCGCTTCGCGGGCCACGGCGGGGTCGCCTACGGCGATCACCGTCCCGAGGGCGGGTTTGGCTCGAATGGCAAGGATGGCATGATCGCCGCCGCCATGAAGATCGCCTCCGGGGCGCAAGGGGATACGACGAGTTACCAGCAAGCCGCCAAGTGCCTGGCCATGACCATGATCGAGAGTTACCCGGGTCTTGCCATGGGCCATGGCGATGAAGGCCGTGGAGACGGCATCTGGACGAGCATCATCAACTCCCATCTGGTGAAGGAAAAGCCCGCGCTCTACCGCGAGGCGATGGATCGCCTCACCTGGTGGCATGACCTCAGCCGCGAACCCGGTGGCAGCATCGGCATCGGCACGATGGAATGGGGCGATGGCAAAGTGGGTTCCTCAGGTCCCGGCATCGGACTCTCCTACACCGCGCCCTTGCAAACCTTGCGCATCACCGGCGCGCCGCCCACGAAGTTCTCGCAGAAATACACCCTGCCCGAGAACTTGTGGGGCACCAAGGCGGACCTGGCCTTCTTTTCCATTGATCATCATCCGAAGTATTATGAATCCGGTGCGGATGAGCCCGCTCACATCCCGTTCATCGCCTTGGGGGATGGCTATCAGCAGCCGGAGAAGGATCTCAACACGCTCCCCAAGGAGTATTTTTTGAAGAACATCCATCACCGCCGCTATGTGGTCCGCACCCAGGCCGCCCTGGCACTGCGCAAGGTGGGTGCATTGGATGAACTGGAGAAATTTCTCAGCGACCCCGATCCGCGTTTGCGGCGTGCGGCGCTCGATGGCCTCATTGATTGGAGGTACTGGTTTGGGCCAGGCGACCAATCCATCTCCACCGAACAGTTCACCCCCGGGATGTTGGCCGCAATCACCAGGATGCTCTCCGATCCCAAGGAATCGTGGTATGTCACGTCCGGAGCCCTGATGGCGCTCAAGCTCGCCCCGGCCAAGGATATCCAGCAGCGCTACAAGCTCATCCAGCCGTGGATCAAGCACTCCGACTGGTGGATGCGCGATTCCGCCTTCACGGCACTCTCCGGCCTCGCGAAAGATGATGCCCTCTACATCAAGATCCTTCCGACACTCCTGACGATGGCGACCAGCGAAAATCACACCATGCCCCGCGAATGGATGAAGAATCACTTCGAAGAGGCCCTGCGGAACAAGAAACCGGAGAGCGGGGCCGGAAAACTGATCATCGCAGGAATGAAAAAAGCCGTGTCCGCAACCGAGATCAAAAGCGGCGTGCGTTCCGGCGAGGGTGCTTACAACGTCATGGAAGCAGTCAAGCTATGCTTGCAGACCGATCCCACTCTCGCCGCATCGCTCGCCATGGCTGTGAAACCGCGTTTCGCCGATTTCAGCACAGACGACCTTGTCAACCTCGTCGGAGCGCCCTCCGCCCATCCCAGCGGCAGTCCCTTCGGCCTCTATACCGTATTGGAGAAACTCGAACCCAAACAACGTGGTGATCTCCCATTGGCGTCAACCTAAGATGATGAACGTTGATTCCACAAGGGATTTCCTGCCTTTGCGGCGGCCGATCTGGATGTGCCTCGGGTCCGGCGCGTAGTCGCTGAAGCTCTCCAATTTCTTCACGCC
>Ga0247843_1003277_pt1 | contig 27020 bp, 19 predicted proteins | sample LaCruzMarch2017__FD_192420 | JGI IMG/M metagenome (GOLD analysis project Ga0247843, IMG submission 192420) | Freshwater microbial communities from meromictic Lake La Cruz, Castile-La Mancha, Spain - LaCruzMarch2017_8m | ecosystem: Environmental > Aquatic > Freshwater > Lake | place: Spain... | reverse complement strand
TTTCTAAGGGAAGCGTTACACTGATTGATTTTGAAAAAACAGATCTGGTTATCATTTTAGGACAAAATCCGGGGAGTAATCACCCAAGAATGCTAACGTCTTTAGAAAAATGCAAAAAGAATGGAGGGAAAATCATCAGTATTAATCCTATTCCCGAAGCAGGTCTCTCGGCTTTTAAAAATCCAAAAAAACTATTAAAGGTTTTTGGTAAAGGAACCATTCTCAGCGATTTATATTTACCTGTTACCATCAATGGAGATGTACCACTGTTGAAAGCCATCCTTCAGCTCCTGTTTTATGAAGAAAGGAAAAGGCCTGATGCTGCTTTTGACATCCCTTTTATCTATGAAAACACGGAAGGGTATGAAGCCTTTGCCAATCATTTGTTGCAACAAGATTTTAATACTCTTGCCGATGCTTCGGGTGTGGAAAGAGCGCTGATTAAACAAGCAGCAGAGATGATCCGGAAATCAGAAAAGATGATTATCTGTTGGTCTATGGGGTTAACGCAACACGAAAATGCCGTTGGAAATATTCAGGAAGTTATTAATCTACTTCTTGTGAAAGGAGCTTTCGGAAAAGAAGGCTCTGGACCTTGCCCCGTTCGTGGACATAGCAATGTGCAAGGAGACAGGACCATGGGTATAACAGAAGCACCCTCCGCATCATTCCTCAAAAATTTAAAGGAAACAGCAGGTTTTGCCCCTCCCGAGAAACCGGGTTACACCGTTGTTGAAGCCATAAAGGCTATGGAAAGTGGTAAAGCAAAGGTATTTGTTAGCTTGGGAGGAAACTTAGCCAGTGCTGCGCCCGATGCCTTATTTACTGCCAGGGCGCTACAAAAATGTACATTAACGGTTCAAATTTCAACCAAATTAAATAATAGCCATCTCGAAACCGGAGAAACGGCGCTTATTCTCCCTTGTCTGGCTCGTTCTGAAAAGGATGTGTCCAATGGAAATATTCAGTTAGTGAGTACGGAAAATGCGATGGGTATCGTACAATCCTCTAAAGGAGTATTGCCCCCTTGTTCTCCTCATCTTAAAAGCGAACCCGACATAGTAGCAGGCATTGCCCGACATACCCTGACGGAGACAAAAACTTTATGGAAATCATGGGCTGCTAATTATGATGAAGTCAGGGAAGTCATTGAAAAAGTAATACCTGGTTTTCAAGATTTTAATACCCGGTTACGAAAAAAAGGAGGCTTTATTTTACCTAATTCTCTAAGGGAAAAAACCTTTCCAACCCCTTCAGGAAAGGCTCAGTTTACGATTAATGAGGTGCCTAACCTTTCTTTGCCAGAAAGATCGTTCCGAATGATGACCATTCGAAGTCATGACCAATTCAATACCTCCATTTATGGTTTGATCGACCGGTACCGAGGCATTAAAAATGACCGGAAAATAGTCATGATGAATAAAAAAGATATGGATGCATTAGGATTAAAACCGAAACAAAAGGTGAATCTTTCTAACCCTTTTTCACCTGACACGCTTCAATTATCTGGATTTAGTGTTGTTCCATATCCCATTCCAAAAGGATGTATTGCTACCTATTTTCCTGAGGCCAATGCCCTTATTTCCATCCAGCACACGGCTAAAACCAGTCAAACCCCTATATACAAATCATCCATAATAACGGTTTCACCCACTACATGATTACTGTAACAGAGGCTTATCAGCTCGTACTGGCCAATAAATTGAGCTTAAAAAGTACTGAGGTTCCATTAATCGAAGCTTTGGGAAGGGTTCTCGACGAGAATATTTTAGCTGACAGGCCATTCCCACCTTTCAATAGGGTTACCATGGACGGAATAGCCATTCGTTTTAATACCTTTTCCACAGGAACAAGAGATTTTCCGATTGAAAAAGTACAAGCCGCCGGGGATGAACCTTATCGGCTATTGAATGAAAGGCATTGTGTAGAAGTTATGACCGGCGCTATTTTACCCGAAAATACAGATGTGGTTATCCGTGTCGAAGATATTACGATTTCGGAGGGAACGGCTAGCGTTAATATCCAACAGGTAGAACCATTTCAGAATATTCACCTCTGTGGTTCCGATAAATCTGCTGGTACTGTTTTAATGAAAAAAGGGGTATTACTAGGTCCTGTTGAATTGAGCGTTGCCGCATCGGTGGGAAAATCTACCTTAAAAGTGCTGCAATATCCAAAAACAGTGATCGTTTCCACTGGAGATGAACTGGTTCCTGTTTCAGAAATTCCCGCTTCACATCAGATAAGAATCTCGAACAGTTATGCCATTTTTAGCTTTTTAAAAAAATGGGGGATTGCAGCTGAAATGATTCATTTGCCTGATAATGAAGAATATGTTCAACATAAAATAAAAAAACTCCTCGATAATTACGACCTGATTGTACTAAGTGGAGGAGTGTCGGCTGGTAAATTCGACTATATTCCTAAAGCATTAAAAGAGGCAGGCATACAGTCTTTTTTTCATAAGGTTTCCCAGCGACCCGGAAAACCATTCTTTTTTGGATCCAACGAGAAAACCCGGGTCTTTGCCCTTCCCGGTAATCCCGTATCTACCCTGCTTTGTGTCACCCGATACCTCATTCCGTGGTTAAAAGAAAGCTTAAGTTTAGCACATTCCATTCAACCGAAAGTCAAATTGTTGAAAACTATAGTTTTTAATGCCCCTCTGACGTTTTTTGTGCCTGTAAAATTAACAACTAACCCAGAAACACCTATTTTAGAGGCCTATCCACTGCCAGGAAATGGCTCCGGTGATTTTGCCAATTTACTAGACGCTGACGGATTCATAGAATTACCTGAAAATGAAACTGAATTTCAAGCCGGGCAATTTTTCACTTTCTGGCCTTTTAAATTACAAAACTAATCTTCCGTTTATGTCCTTTTCCCATCTTGATGATAGTGATAATCCAAATATGGTTGATGTGAGTGACAAATCAGTCACCCAACGCGAAGCGGTAGCCAGGGCAAAAATTTATATGCCCCCGAATATTATGCCTTTTTTAATAGAAAATAATTTTAAAACCAAAAAAGGTGCTGTATTTCAAACCGCTATGCTGGCGGGTATCATGGGGGTAAAAAAAACAGCAGATTTGATTCCATTATGCCATATTCTTCCCATTGAAAAATGTGATGTAAATATTTATGTACAGGGGGAAAGTGAAATATGGATTGATTGCACCGTCAAGGTATCAGGAAAAACGGGCGTTGAAATGGAGGCGCTTACCGGGGCAAGCATTGCCGCACTCACCATTTATGATATGTGCAAAGCCCTTTCTCAGGAAATGATGATTAAAGAAATTAGCCTGCTTTCAAAAACAGGAGGTAAATCGTCTTATCTCTCAAAGGAAGGTTAAATGGAATATCCACTATACGGATTGGTTCTTGCCGGTGGGAAAAGTACCAGAATGGGAGAAGATAAAGGTCTCATTTCCTACTTTGGATTGGAAAACCGTATCTATCTGGCGAAATTGATAGCCCCCTTTTGCGAAAAAACATATATCTCCTGTCAGGAAGACCAATTATCAGAAAACATGGATGGATACAATCCGTTAATTGATCTTGTCCCTTCCAAAGGTCCAATGAGTGGATTGATTTCTGCTTTTTTAACGCATCCAAATGCAGCCTGTTTGGTTATTCCTTGTGATTTGCCCCTATTTTCTGTAAAAAATATAACGCAACTATTAAAAGAAAGAGATGTACGAGGCATTGCCACTGTTTTTAAATCTACCAATCATGATTTTCCTGAACCTTTGATTGGCATTTGGGAACCCTCCGCATTCCCCCTCCTGGAACAGCAATATAAAGAAGGTAATTATAGCTTATTAAACATATTAAATAATAATCATATATCTTTAGTAACTGCTTTTGATCCTGAGGGATTGACGAATGTGAATACGCCGGAGGAAAAAAGCGCATTATCTTTACTACACCCTTCGGTACAATTTTGACAGATATCGATTTTTTTTCTGTTATTCACCAATTGCCTTCTAAAGGAAAGAAAAGCATTTTTGGACCAGATTTCCTTAAAGGAATGCTCATTCAGGTTGCCCATGACATATTTTGCATCTTTATCGAAACAGCAGGGAACTACCAGGCCATTCCAGGTAATGACGGAACCATGCCATAATTTCCAACATTGGTTTTTCAGTTTATTTTTAATTTCAAATTTACCAGGTCCCACTTCCTTATAACGGGAAAAACGAGTGAGGGAAGGAATTAGGGGATTTCCATTTTCAAAATCATTCACCTGAGCCGATTTGAAAAGCACTCCGTCCACCTCCATTGATTTCGCCAGTACCTTTACCTCTTCCATTTGGTGTTCGTTAGGTTTTACAACCAGAAATTGAAAAAAAATCTCCGGATGGCTTACCCCCAGTGATTTTCTGGCTGCAACCATATTTTTAGTACCTTCGAGAACATTGGCCAGTTTACCTGCTTTTCGGTATTGTTCATAAACCTCCTGGGTTGTTCCATCTATAGAAATAATCAATCTGTCCAAACCAGACAAGACCGTTTTTCGTGCCACCTCAGGCGACAAAAAATGAGCATTGGTTGAGGTAATTGTAAATATGTTCTTTTCATTGGCATAAGCAACCATTTCCAGAAAATTAGGATTGAGGTAAGGTTCCCCTTGAAAATAAAAGATAAGGAAGAACAAATCCTTATAAACCTCATCTATTGTTTTTCTAAAAAAATCGATTTTAAGGGTTCCCGTTTCCCTCGAAAATTGCCTGAGTCCACTGGGGCATTCCGGACAACGCAGATTACAGGCGGTGGTAGGTTCAATAGACAACGAAACCACATTTCCCCAATGAATGGGTTTCTTAAAAAGTATAGTGAGTTGATAGGATAGCCAGACGATAAAAAGATTTAGCGCCTTTCGCAGGGTAAACTTTCTTAGAAAGTGAAAGGCAAAATAAATCTTTTTCATGAATGAGTCCATTTAATTTTCCAGCACGGTGAACTCAACCCTACGATTGAATGCATGGTCTGATTCCGGGCAAGTTACTCCATCTACGCAACGATTTCTTGGCTGGGATTCGCCGAAACCAAAGACTTTCAGTTGAAATTCAGCAACCCCCTGAAGGATTAAAAACTGCTGAATAGCCGTTGCTCTTCTTAAAGAAAGTCCCTTATTATATTCGGAAGAACCTCTTGAATCAGTGTGGGCAGAAATTTTGACCCTCATGGAAGCGTTCGATTTTAAAGCAAGGGCCAATTCCTTTAATTTTTCCTTTTGATTTGCAGGTACATTATAATCATTATAAGGATAATAAAGATTATCCAGAGTAAATGATTTTGGTATGTCAACCACAGGTGGAGGAGTGGGTAACTCCTGTAATGTAATTGCTGGTGAAACAGAAGAAGGGATAAAATCGAGCAGAATAAAGATAGATCTGGGTTCTTGTCCCAGCATTTGTTTTTCCAATAAAATCTCCTGTGTTCTATAGCCCGTTTTTTGAATTTTCAACCATCTATCTTCATCAAAAAAGGGTTGGAATTGAATGATCCCATTACTATTTGAGGTATATACCTGATCCCATTTATCCATATTCTCCACATTTAAGAAATTCACCTGAGCCTCTTCCACGGGAGAACCCAGCCGTTGGTCAAAAAACTGTAATTGAGGTACTGCGGGTTTTTTCTGTAAAAGGATTCCAGTCAATGGAAATTCACTTTCAAATGCATAAATATCATCTTTTCCCCTTCCCCCTTCTCTGTTGGTTGAGAAGAAACCTGAAGAATAATCCTTTAAAGTAATCCCAAAATCGTCGGAAGAAGAATTGATTGGAGCGCCGAGATTAAGCAAATCCCCCCAGCGATTACTGCTTATATCAATCATAAAAAGATCAATAGCACCTAGTCCTTTATGGCCATTTGACGCGAAAAAAAGTACGCCATTTGGAGGCATATAAGGAAATCCTTCATTCCCATTTGAATTAATTTCCGGTCCCATATTAATGGGTTCAGACCAATTATCCCCATTTTTTTCAGCGAAATAAATATCAAATCCCCCATATCCACCCGATTTATTGGATGCAAAATATAGTTTTTCACCATCGGGACTAATGGAAGGATGCATATAAGAGTCATTCCCTTTATTGAAGGAAAGAGGTTTTACATTTCCCCAATTCGTTCCATTGAAAGACGCCTCATAAATTTGTAATTGAATTTTTCCTTCTTCATCTAAAATGGGGGCGCCATTTAACTGGTTACTCCGGGTAAAAAATATTTTCTTCCCGTCGGTTGAAAAACTACAGGGACCTTCATGTAAAGGCGTATTTATATCGACAGAAAAATTTTTTGATTTACCTGAGGGCAAGCCCTTTTTCATATCGGCCACTAATAAATCGTAGTATGCTTCATCAGAAATAGGGTCGGGCAAACCCATTTTTAGTTGGGAAGTCACAAAAACCAATTTCCCTTGAAAGAGAACAGGTGAAAATTCCCTTTCTTCCGAGTTCAGGCTTTGAAGGGGAAAAATATTTATTTTATTTTTCACTTCCCCTGACTGACTGAAGCCAGTGATTCCCATAGCTAGAAAAATAAATAAAAAGAGTAAGTAAGGGGAGCGTTGGCTCATAATGATCTTATTATTATTTCCGAATTAATAAAAACGGGGGGTAACAGCCTCTGCATTTTCCCCCTTTTTAGACGCTAAAAAGTAACGAATAATCACTTCTGCGGTACCGCTATTATATTTTTGAATATCAGAAAAAGAAGCTTCGAAAGCCATACCAAGATGCAGATGATCTCCCAATTGAAGTCCGGTAGAAACGATTGCGGTTTCACTTCCAATCCTATAGCTAAGTCCACCTGAAATCTTTTTCTTGAAAATAGCCGATAGATTTATATCCGCGTCAAAAGGTGCATTGGGTAAATATCGCCATAAAGTCTGAGGATTTAATTCCCAGGCTTCACCCAATGGGATGGTGGCACCTGCCATGAAATAATAGTGCTGTGTTTCTCTGGTTATCAACTGCCCCTTATCGGAAAAATCAATATTTGACCTTAACAAGCGGGGAACGGATAGGCCAACGTAGGCTCTCTTTGATTCATAATAGACACCTGCACCAAAATTGGGAAGATATTTAGACTGCAAACCTACAGGAATAGATTCATCTTGCTCAATAGGTTGCGTTCCCGTAACGAGACCAAAATTTTGCTGCATAAAACGCACTGACGTTTGTAAACCAAAGCTTAAAAAACCTCTGGGTACTGGCAGCCGATAAGCATAAGAACCGTCTAATCCGGTTATTTGGGTAATTCCGATCGTATGTCGGTATATATTTCCGCCCACGCCCACACGATTATTGAGGAGTGGCATAGAAAATAAAAGAGATTGCCATTTTGGAGCGCCACTCAGGCCAATCCACTGATTCCTCAACAGGCCAGTAATATTTATTCCCTGACTGCTTCCTGTTTGCGCCGGATTTATTGCCTGTTTGTAGTACATGAACTGTGCAAAAGCATCTTCCTGTTGTGCTGAAAGATTTTGTACCGGCAAAAAGAGCGATCCTAATAAAATTAAAAAATAGTATATAATCCTGTTCATCCCCTGCGTTTTTAGTATTGAATGATTAAGAAGGAAGATTGTGGTTTTTCACCGTTACCAAAGTCAACCACAAAAAAGTAAGTCCCACCTGGCAAGGCAACTTCTGAATATTTTCCGCCCCAATTATTCTGGTAAGGCCCCTGGGAACGGAAAACAATATCACCCCTTCTATTATAAATGGTCACTTTATTATCGGGAAATTTATCTCCAAACAAACATGGTATGGCAAAAACATCATTTACACCGTCCCCGTTTGGTGTAATGATAGACGGAGCAATACATGATTTATCGTTACCTATTTCAATAAAGATTTCTCCCGTGCTGCACCCACAATCCTTATTACAAACCTGATAAACCAATAATTCATCTCCTTTTAAAATAGCATTAGGTTTATATTCCAATATACCCGATGAATTAATGATTGCTTCACCGCGGAAAGGTTTGTTCAACAAATTATAAGTAAGCAGTTGGTCTTTTGAGGCCGTAATTGACAGAGGAGCTTTCAGCAAGGTATTGAAATCCATTTTAAAAGTGTCTCTCTTCAAGGTTGGTGGATTCAATATTTTCATCACCACCGTATCTCTTGACAGTTGGCCACAGATACCCTCATCCACTTCCCATATAAAAGAATGACTTCCGCCTGTTAATCCGAAAACAGAAGTAACGGGCGATTGGCTATCAGAGAAACGGGCACCTATGCTCAGTGATTTCCATTGAGCAACGCTTCCTTCGTTGACTGGTTCGGCCTCAAGTTGAATTTTACCATCAACCAAACAAATAGATTTATCAATTCCTGCGAAAGGATTTTTTTGAGAAAAAACGATATCGACTTCATCGGAAGAAACGCCGCATTCACCGGAAACGGTCCAGATAAAATTGTATTTATTACCTGGTTGTAAGCCAGAAACCCCTGAATTATTTTTCTCCGGGGAAAGAATTCTTACCCCTCTCGACGCTTGAAGTTCGGACTGAGACCATAATCCTTTCTCCTGATTAACCTCTCTGGCGTTTAAGGAAAATGAGTTTGCGTCACAAAGTTTAATATCTAATCCTGCATACGATTCACTCTGAGGTTTAATATTGATGATCAGTGTATCTTCTGAAAATTGAGTGCAGGCGCCACTGGAAAGAGAATAAATAAAGGAATAGCTTCTGCCTGGTCTAAGGTTTTCTATGCTGGCAATAGGAGCATTTGCATTTTTTATGTCAACCACCGAATTATCACTTGCTCTCCATAACCTCCAGCTTCCCTGGCTAATTGAGGTAGCTTGTGCTTTTATATTAATGGTTGGAGCTGCACAAATGGCAAAATTATTTTCCACCACAGCCCTTTCATTTGGTATAGCAGAAATGGTTACGGGAAGGGAAGTTGTTGATTCTGAAGAACATAAAGAACCCTTCTGTTTTACGGAGAAGACGACCGATTTACCTATAAAAGGAGTTAAATTTTGAATAGTAGTCAAGGATTGTTTACCAGAATCAATAGGTACACCATCAGCATACCATACATAAGTGGCGCCTACCAGATAATTTGCGGCCGGTATTTTTAAAGAAATACTGGTTTGTTTATCTGTACAAACATCCTTTACAGGTTCAAGCGCGGGCAAAACCTCTGCAGGAAGCACAGTCACCGGAATAATAATAGGATCGGTAGAACATCCATTTACGGTCATGACGACGGAGAAATTTCCTTCCCCATTACTTTGTTGAATCTGAGAGATTACAACTCCGGCACTCGTAGAGGTAAAATTATTTGGCCCGGTCCATTTGTAGGTAGCCCCATCAAACTGACTTGCATTTAAACGAAGGGCCGAACCCGCACAAACCGGGGCATTAGAAGTAACCGAGAGAATAGGAAGTGGCTTTACCGATACTTTGGAAACCAGTGAGGTATCGGAATTACATCCATTATTTCGAATAAATACACTATAATCTCCTTCGTCAGAAAAAGAAACCTTATTTATTTCCAAAACGGGTAATTGGGTTTCGACCATACGCCCATCAGGTAAACGCCAATGATAACTGGTATTTCCCGAGCCTGAAAATAGGGATGTTCTTAAAACAAAGGAATTGTTAAGACAAGCGGTAAGTCCCTGTTCCTGATTAAAAGGAGGCGCGGGCTTTGCCGGTCTGCTTCCGAGATTAACCTGATAGCTTGCTGTTTTGGATTGACAATTATTCGCCGATAGAATGTATAACTGGTAGGTTCCGTTGGCTACACTACCCAATCCTGTCAGATTTACCTGGTTATTTCTTCCGACAAAACCATATGGCCCGGTCCAGAAATAAGAATAGGTACCATTATCTAAGGGTAGTAATTTAGGTCTTAAGGATAACGTTGTATTACCCGCTGCACATGGATCTCCGAGCAAATCGAAGGAGGTAATCAAGACAGATTGCTTGACAAAAAGTTCTGTCACTGCATCTCCCTGACAACCAGCATTAGTGGTAAATCGAACGGTATATTTGCCACTTTGTGTTAATTCAACGCTATCAATGATAATATTTGACCCCGACCGTTTAAAATTCAATGGTCCCGTCCACTGATACGTTCCGTTTTGCTGAGGCGAAGAAACAGATAACCTTACGGGAGTGCCGGTACAAACCTCCTGAGCAGGAAGAACGATAGTAGGTTTTATAAAAGCATTGACGACCATTGGAATAAAATCTGAAAAAACATCGGGGCAAGACAAATAAGATACTTTTAGCCGCCAATCGCCGGAAAGGGCAGTACTGGCATTGGGAACTGACAAGGTGGAGGATAAGACTTTTACCTCCGAACGATCGGGTCGAATCCACGTGTATTCACCAGGGAAAAAGGTACTTTGCAAAAACAAGGTATCTCCGGCGCAAACGGGACTGTTACTAATAACGGAAGGTTTTGCGGGCACCTCAGATACCGCTACTTTTACCAAAGCTTCAGAAGAGGAACATCCGGTTCTGGAGACGGTTAATTTATAATTTCCCGCATTTTTCAAGCCAACATTTGTTATAGGAGCAGGCACCCGAAGCGTGGAACTATAACCTTCCGGACCTGTCCATAAATAAGTTATTGCCTCCCCTTGCACATTAGTTCCTAAATTCAAGGTACCTCCAACACATAATTGTACAGAATCTTGTAATGGTTTTGCTACAGGTTGTGCATATACTTTTATATTTCTTGCGACAGATGGCTCTGAGAAACAGCCGCTATTTTCAACCATCAGATAAAAAGAAAGGGAGGATTCCTGTTGCTGGACAACACTATAAAGAGGTAGCTCTGTTATGGCTTGTAAATTTCCCGTAGGATAAGTGCCTTTATACCAATGATATTTGATATTGGCACCTACCGGATTGGCACCAGAACGCATATTTATCGATGAACCGGTGCAATAAACTTGTGCACCCTGAATAATTGCGCGCGTGGGCAAATCAGCAATAAATACATTGACAGTACCACTTGATTTACAGCCCATTGTCCCTGTTACTTCGACCGTATAGTTTCCACTGTGAATGCCCCGGCTAAACGGAATTTTAGGATTTTGCAACGTTGAAGTGAATCCATTGGGTCCTACCCATCTATATTGAAAGGTGTTTCCAACCACCTGTGAAGGTGGATTTGCAAAAAGGAAAAGAGTGTCACCGCCACATATATTTACCCTGTAATCAGGCTTTGGCGTTTCCTTTTGCACTTTAACCACCGTATTGCAAGTATTTTTATTACCTGCCTGGTCATATACTGTCAGAATTAATAGAACGTCCCCATTGGTTTGTTCACAAGTCAAGCGGCTAAAATTTAGCTCCTTTCGCGAAATCGGACAATTATCACTAAGACTTAAAATAACTTCATCGGGCGTAATGACAGGAAATAAAAGATCTCCAGGGCTATATTTTTTTGTAACTGACTGACATTGAATGACTGGAAATTGATCATCAATGGTTACGATATTAAAGGTACAGGTGTCTGCGTTCCCATTAGCATCATTGATAACATAAAAAACCTGGGAGGTTCCCGGATTCAATTGCACCACCGGCACTGGTTTATCTAAATCGAACAAAGTATTTGGATAAGTGGTGACACCTCTAATATAAAAATAGGGGTTTATCCGATTTACGCTTAATTCGGCCAGAAAAAATGATTTATTATCAAATTTGGTAAAAATATCCACATTATCACAAGGGCTAATCTGCCCTACGGTTTCGATTGAAAAGCTGACTTTTCCGTCGGCAAGCCAATTTTTTGCTATCTGGGGAGCTATTTTAAAGGAAATCCTTCTTCTAATATTGCAACCTGCGGCATCAAAGGGAATGGTACCAATGAATTCATTTCTTTCTCCCCGAATATTTAATCTTACCGATGGACTGGACATATTAAGTCTAAAATCAAAGGATATGGTCACACTGTCTTGCGTAGAAGTAGGCACATCGTTGAAAGCGACGGAGAAAGGGAGGAGGACATCACTAAAAATGGACAGGGCAACGCTACTATCCAGTGCATTTTTTTGTTGGTATATAAAATTTTGATTACAGTTATCTGTTGAAATAGAAGGCCTGGGTAAAGGAACCGGCGCTATGCACTCACCCGTTGGAACTACTGCTGTTTTGTCTGCACTACAACTAATTTCGGGAGCATAAAAATCTTTAACTGAGATAAACCAAACGCAGGAAGTGGAATTTCCCTCACAATCTGTTATCAAATAGGTGATTTTATGAAAGCCAGCGGATAATGTGATATTTTTTGCGGTTTCATCTACCCAACGTACCGTATTTCCCTCATTTATTTTATAAAACACCCTTCCTGATGGACAAAGTCCTACGCTAAGAGGATACGGAAGAGATACCGATGCGGCACAGGAATTATTATAGACCTTTATTTCTCTGTCTGAGGGGCATAAAACCTTTAACGAAGCTGTATTGGATACCGTTATTTTTTGGGTATAAACCGAAGAGGATGAGCAATTTCCATTGGCCGTCCATTTTCTGTGAATTACATAAGATGTTGAGCAATTATTAGATAATGAACCAACAATACTGTCCTGATAGGTTAGGGTAACCGACTCACAAAGATCTAATAAAACAGGTCTTCCCGTAGCGGAAGGATTCGTAGAAGAACCACACGATATCGTAATATCGGGAGCTTGTTTTAAAAATAACGAATTTTCAAGGGGGGCGATAAGTATTACTAATTGGTAGGTAGTTTGCCTGTTACATTTATCTAAGGCAGTCCAGGTACTTATTATTTTACTTGAAAAAGAGCATAGAGAATCTTTTGTAATTACCTCATTATAAGTTACTGATGCTAATTGACAAGATTCAAAAGAGACAGAATTTCGATCGGGAACCACCTCGGAGCATGACAATCGAAGGGTATCGGGAAAAGGAGAAACGATAGTTGGCGGGAGCAGATTTCTACGAATAAACAGAAAAACATTCTGCCCTGTTTGCCTGCCTTGTGCATTAAAATAGGTGAATGTATGTCTGATCGTGTCCTCGCAAGTCTGCATATAAGGATAGCCATCAGGCAAAGGAACCACTGAGACGGAACCACCTGCCTGGACTACTGGCACCTTGTATTTAATACTTAGGTTATCCAGCCAGTTCAGATAAGTCGATTCTCCCACCGAACAATTGACCACTAAGGTATCTCCCGGGGCGGCTTTACTTTCAAAACTGAAAAGTAAATAAAAGAGAATAATCAAGGCAGGAATTCCTTTTACAGGGGAAGACCCGAACAATATAATTGATCGGCTCATGAGCAAACAGGTTTTTTGGAATGGTCTTAACGGAACCACTTGAAATTCAGAAAATCAAGTACAAATTAACCTATTTTTTTCAACAATGCCAATGAAAAAAAGACCTGATTTGGAATCCTTCAAATAAAAAGTTCATTGGGAACATCTCCGGCCACTTCAAGTCCTGCCATTTCGGCTCTGTCCTGGAACAAACATTTATCTCCTTGAAAGAAAGACACTTGTAAAATTCCTTGCAAGCTTTCATTCACTTTTCCCGTCATTTCTCCCTTAATGGGACTCTTCAATTCACCTGCTCCAGGCTCGTGTTTCGCCTGAATTTCTAAGCGATATACTTTATCGCTCAATGTAATGTGAATAGAATCACCGACAATTTTTGTCTTTAATTTTGCGCCAGTATAGGTCGTAAACCGATACAATTTTCCCTCAAAATACCACCCTCCGAGGAAGCCATTAAAGTGACTTCCCAAAAAAGGAATCCTGGCAATGGACACCATTAGAGAAGCTTTTTTATTTTCAGAAAAATGATTACTCTGCATCCATATCCACCAGGAAGGGAAAGATTTACCCCAATCTTTTTCCATATAACCCAATCCCTGGTCAAAAGAAACTTCCTCCTCTCTGTCTGTTCGGTTTAATGTACCCGATAAATCGTGGTTCATACTTAGGACTCCGTGATAGCATTCCATCATAGGAACAAAACTATATGGGCCCATGACGCCTGGAGAAAAAAAGGACCCTGGCCAACCCACCCGGTTATGGAACCGGATATTTCCTTTCAATATGGGTAAATTGAGTATTACCCCGTCATTACCAAAATGATTATCACCCAATGTCAGGGAAAAATCGTGTTCGCCCGGTTGAAATGCTGCAATATCAAACTTGTAGTAGTAGCTTTTCTTAGCCATACCGTCTAAAACCTGGATAAAAGCGTGATTTTCACCATTATCCCCTAAACTAATCCCCGGAATAATGGCATATGCATGAGAACGCGTTGAATCAATCATTTTTAGGTACCAACCTTCAAAATAGGAAGTTGATTTACCCCAACCATGATACATTTCAGGTCGCCATAAAGCCCTTATTTTTCTTTGAATACTCATATTTTATCAGATTTAAAAAAAGCCGCAGGAAAATTCCGAACGGCTTTTAGTGCGTACTGCAATATAAATCTATTACGCGTACATTGCTTTACTATGGGTAACTTTAAATTTTTCCTCCGCCAGGATTTCAAATCGATAACCTAAATGATTGAAATAAGATAAAATGGCGGGAAGCGCTTTTTCCAGCCTGGGGAAAGCTTTTAGCGTGTCATGAAAAACGATAATGGACCCACCCGTCGCATGATTTATAACATTTGACGTAACTTGATCTGCATCAATACTTTCATCGAAATCGCCACTCATTACATCCCACATTATAATTTGATAATGTCTTTGTAAAAATTGAGCTTGTTTAACCTTCAAATGTCCATAAGGTGGCCTGAATAATTCAGATTTCGCCCGGGTAGCCCCTTGTCTAACATCGTGGAAATAGGTAATATTTTCAGAACTCCACCCGTTTAAATGAGTAAAAGAATGATTTGCCACACAATGACCGGAAGATTTTACCTTTTGATAAATTTCTGGATTTGAATCTATTTGTTTTCCAACACAAAAAAAGGTAGCTTTCGCGTTAAATTGATCTAGTTGATCTAAGACCCATGGGGTAACTTTTTCGTTTGGCCCATCATCAAAAGTCAGGAATAAAACCTTTTTTTGATTAGGAACCCGCCAAACATAGTTGGGAAATAGACCTTGTATAAACTTGGGCGTTTTTACGAGATACATAATGTTTTGTTTTGTTCAGGGATAAAAAAAGATGATTGTCGAAAATCATCTATATCATTAAACGTAAAACCTTTACTTTTGCTGCTCAAAAAAAATTTTATTTTCCTTTAATTTTCATTTTTCCAAAACAAACTATGAAAAATTCATCTTTACGTTTTCGTTTTGCCCCAAGTCCGACGGGAGCGCTCCATATTGGAGGCATCAGAACGGCATTATATAATTATTTACTGGCAAAAAAACTGGGCGGTACTTTTATCCTTAGAATAGAGGATACTGATCAGTCGAGGTACGTTGAAGGTGCTGAAAAATATGTTATTGACTCTTTAAAATGGTGTGGAATAACACCAGCTGAAGGTCCTGGCTTTGGTGGTGAAGTCGGCCCTTACAGGCAATCGGAAAGAACAGCTATTTATGACGAATACATTGACAAGCTCATTCTCTCCGGACATGCATATTATGCTTTTGATACCTCAGAAGAACTTGAAAAATACAGGACAGAGGCAGAAAACACCAGCAGACCCTTCAAATACGATTCTTTTACCCGGCTTCAATTGAATAACAGCCTTGCTTTACCACCTGAAACCGTAAAGGAATATTTAGAAAAGAATATGCCTTACACCGTACGATTAAAGGTACCAGAGGATGAAAGCATTCATGTTCAGGATAAAATCAGAGGGGAAGTTATTTTTCATAGTCAGGAATTAGACGACAAAGTATTGAGAAAAGCGGACGGCCTTCCAACTTATCACCTGGCAAACGTAGTAGATGACCACTTAATGGGTATCTCTCATGTTATTCGTGGGGAAGAATGGTTGCCCAGCACCGCGCACCATGTTCTATTGTACAGAGCTTTTGGCCTTGAGGATAACATGCCCGAATTTGCCCACCTTCCTCTTATTCTAAAACCTACCGGCAACGGAAAACTGAGCAAAAGAGACGGGGTAAAACTAGGTATTCCCGTTTTTCCCATTTCCTGGGTGGGAGAAACAGAGGAATCTTCATTTACCGGTTTCCGTGAAGCTGGATTTCTTCCCGAAGCTATGCTCAATTTTCTGGCATTCCTGGGTTGGAATCCAGGTAGTGAGCAAGAAATTTTTACCATTGACCAATTAGTAGAAGCATTTGACATAGCACATATTGGTAAGGCCGGAGCTCGATTTGACTACGAAAAAGCAAAATGGTTTAACCAGCAATATATCATTCATTCCAGTCCTGAAAATCTGGCAAATCTTTTACTCCCTCTTTTACCCGAAAAATATAAGCCTGTTTCTCAAGACTATCTCATTTCCTTTTGCAAATTAATGCAGGAAAGGGTTGTTACAATAAATGATTTCTTTGAAAATGGATACTATTTCTTTGAACCAGTTCATACATTTGATACAAAAAACATAGCGAAAAAATGGTCGCCTGCCTTAAAGCAAACCATACAGAACCTGATAGAAAAATGGTCCGCTTGTTCCCCATTCAATCAGGAACAAATACAACTTTCTTTTGATACCTTTATGCAGGACAACCAATTAAAAACCGGAGATATTTTACCTGTTTTTAGAATTGGCCTCGCAGGTACTATGAAGGGTCCCGCTGTTTTCGATCTGATTGAACTTTGGGGAATGCAGGAAGTTTCCAACAGAATGAATAAAGCTTTTGACCATTTTGACAAAACACTTCTAAGCTAAAATGGATAATTCCTTGTGCGTTACCGTAGCGCTCGGCGATTGGAACGCAAAAGCTGACTTATTGAAACCCATAGACATTGGGATTACCCCAGATATTACAGGTAATCTCAATTGTTTCTATGCCCCCGAGTTATCTGTTTTACCTTATGAAAATGGTGATTTTATTGGAGATACCCGCTTTGGAAGTCCGGTAAATTTTATGAACATTCATTGCAACCCTCATGGCAATGGAACACATACAGAATGTGTTGGACATATCAGTGAAGAGAGAATACATTTGCCAGATTGTACGCACGATTTTCATTTTGTTTCTCTTCTTAACAGTGTTACTCCTGAAATTCAAGCTAATGGAGACCAGGTCATTACCCTCTCTTTATTAGAAACTATCAAACTCAACAACGGAACTAAAGGCTTAATTATCAGAACCCTACCCAACGAGGAAAGTAAAAAACAAAGACAATATTCCGGTACTAATCCGCCCTATTTTGCAAAAGACGCCATGGAATGGATAGTTGCTAACCAAATTGAGCATTTACTCGTTGATATTCCCTCGGTCGATAGGGAACAAGACGGGGGGAAATTACTGGCTCATAAATCTTTTTGGCAATTTCCTTTTAACACCAGAAAAAATGCGACCATAACGGAACTTATCTATGTACCAAACCATATTCCGGACGGCTATTACCTTGTCAATCTGCAATATTATCCATTTCCTATGGACGCTTCTCCGTCCCGTCCATTAATATATGCCCTTGTTTAAACCCATTCGCCTACCTTCAATACATTTTTTCACATGCATCAGGACTTCAGAAATACATTCAACGAACAATTTTCCAATGATAAATACCAATCTTTCCTGGAATCTATTCACCATGATTTTCCGGGTGTCCTTGATTTTCGCATTGCTGAGACACCTATATTTTTAACGGATAGTTTTGTTGAAAAATGTACTGCGGCTGGTGAAGAAATAATAGATTTTATTGTTCGGTCCGATTTTAAAAAACAAACAGAAAAAGCGATTCCCGAAGGGATGTTTACGCCAAATGAAGATGATTGTCCCCAATTACTATCTATCGATTTTGCCATCAGCAGAAATGAAGTGGGTGAATTAACACCTTATTTAATTGAGCTCCAAGGATTTGCTACTTTATTTAATTATCAGTCCTATTTGGCAGAAAAATATGCTACCCATTTTAACATTCCGGATACCCTAACACCTTTTTTTAATGGTTTAAATCGACAGGGATTTTTGTCTTTATTGAAAAATACCTTGTTAGCAGAATTTCCAGCGGAGGAAGTTATCCTGCTGGAATTATTTCCGGATAAACAAAAAACAAGGATTGATTTTGTTTTGGCAAAGAGAGATTTTGGTATTGAGACGGTTTGCCTGACTCAAATAATCAAAAAGGACAGGAACCTGTTTTACCTGAAGAATGGCAAACTTCAAAAAATCAGCAGAATATATAATCGCGTCATTCTGGATGAGTTGGCAACTTACCAAAATCTTGATCTTTCCTTTCAATTTACCGATGATGTGGATGTAAGCTGGGTAGCTCATCCTAATTGGTTTTTTAGAATAAGTAAGTATTTATTACCCTTTTTGAAAGGGAAATACATGCCAAAATCCTATTTTCTTAATGACTTTGACCTCCAGACTGAAGATTTGGATAAATATGTGCTAAAACCACTTTACTCTTTTGCAGGTTCTGGGGTTGACTTACATCCAACCGCTGAAAAACTAGCCTTAATACAAAATAAAAGTCAATATTTGTTACAAGAAAAGGTAAGTTACGAGCCTGTTATTGAATCCTTGAACGGTCAGGTAAAGGCTGAATTAAGGTTAATGTATGTATGGGACAAAACGAAAGCAAGGCCAACGTTAGCGACAAACATCACCCGATTGAGCCGTGGGGAAATGATAGGCGTTAGATACAATCACTCCTTTGACTGGGTAGGAGGTAGTATTGGCTTTTCACAAAAAGGTTTGAAATAGTCCCATAATGGATCGGAAGGAAGCGGTGCCTCAATGCTTACTTCTTCGTTTGACACAGGATGAATGAAAGATAATTTCCATGCGTGAAGTTGAATGGATCTATCCTTATTTCCCCGTTTAAAACCATACTTTACATCACCCCTAATTGGTGAACCTATGGCACCTAACTGAGCCCTAATCTGATGGTGTCTTCCTGTAATCAAATCGATTTCGAGAAGTACATATTTTTCACTTTTTGCCAGTACGGTGTAACGAAGTTCAGCGGCAACACCCCTCTCATTATCCTCGTTAACGGTACTTGTTTTGTTGGTTTTACTATTTTTAATCAACTGATTGTGCAGAATACCTGTTGATTCCGGTGGCGGATTCCCCACGATAGCCAAATACTTTTTCCGAATGGTTCTATCCTTGAACTGTTGATTAATAGACTGTAACGCCCTTTTCGTTTTAGCAAACAAGACAACACCACTTGCAGGTCTGTCTATTCTATGGGTAAGGAATAAAGGAGAACGGGCATACCTTTCTGCTAAGGTAATGAGCGAAACATCCTCCGTTTTGTCTGGTTGTGTGGCTACGGCCACTGGCTTGTTGAAAGCTATGAACTGGTTATTGCGATAAATCACTTTATCACCCACTCGCCATTCTGGAACGTCTGCTATCATTCTACTTCTTCATAATCAACAAATTCTCCTTCTTTTTTATTTTCCTTTCCGTTATTTGTTACCTTTTCCTGTTGTTTATTTTGAAAAGATTCAATACGAACGGATTTGGCGAAGAAGAACTTATACGCCACATAGATTAACCCTGCTGTAATTAATAATTTAAACATAAGTAAAAATTAAGAATACAAATATAGGTGAAAAAGTGCAAATATTTAAAGATTAATGATGCCATCGTTATAAAATAGACCTTTGTGAGGGTAAAGAGTGCTTGACCTTGGACAAATTAATCATAATTTTTATCTAAATTCGCAGTTAAATTTTTAATTGTTATTTTTGTTAACCATAAAAAGAATAAAAAGCATCCGATGTCACTATACAAAAAAGTATTAAATGCGACCGGTTGGTTAGTTTTGCTAATCAGTACCGTTGTTTATTATTTTTCCGCTGAAAGAACAGGAAGTCTTTGGGATTGCGGTGAATTTATATTAGGAGCCTACAAGCTACAAATTGTTCACCCACCGGGGGCACCCGTATTTTTGTTAGTTGGCAGAATGTTTGCATGGGTAGCTGAGATCCTTTCTGACAATCCGGAGAATGTTGCCTTTGCGGTGAATCTTATGTCTAGTTTGTCCTCGGCCTTTGCTGCCATGTTTGTAGCCTGGATTACCATGCTTTTAGGAAAATTAGCCCTAAAAGGAAGAGAAGAGGAACCTGATACCGCTGAAATTATAGCTTTGGCCGGTGCCGGTTTAGTTGCTGGTTTGGCTACTGCATTTAGCACTTCTATCTGGTTTTCCGCCGTTGAAGGTGAAGTTTACGCCCTTTCTACTTTTTTTACGGCATTAACTTTGTGGATTACCATCAAATGGTACTGTCTTCCTGACGAACCCAAGCACGACCGCCTGCTCATATTAGCCATATATATGACTGGACTATCTATTGGCGTTCACTTGTTAAGTATATTGACTTTCCCTGCTATATCATTATTCTACTATTTTAAAAAGACCAAAAAGAGTACTTTCCTCGGAATGACCATTGCATCGGTGGTTGGATTGGTATTTGTAGGCGCGGTTCAAGCTTTTATTATTTCAGGTATCCCTGCAATATGGGGCTGGTTTGAAATTTTAGCTGTTAATTCATTGGGCTTGCCGTTTAATAGCGGATTAGTTATGCTGCTCATTTTCCTTGGCGCTATTATTTATGGTAGTTTGGCCTACGCAAGGAAGAAAAATAATGTCATGCTACACAATTTAGTAGTAGCTATGTCATTGATTATCGTTGCTTTGTCAACTTATGGCATGGTAATTACCCGTGCCGTTGCCAATCCTCCTATCAACATGAACGACCCTTCTGATGCCATGCGCCTGATTCCCTATTTGAACAGGGAACAGTATGGAGAAAGAGCCTTATTTAGGGGACCAAATTTTGAGGCCAATCCAATAGATGTTAAAACCGAACCCAGATATGGAAGAGTAGGTGACAGGTATGAGGTTGTGGATCAGAAGATGACCTATATTTATCCGGAAGCCAGCAAGAAGTTATTTCCAAGAATGTATGATTCAAGTCCACCCCGACCTGCTATATACAAGCAATGGATGGGCTTAGATCCAAATGCCGCTTTACCTTTCGGACGTCCAAATGGTGCTGATAATTTTAGTTTCTTTTTAAATTATCAGGTGAACTGGATGTATTGGCGTTATTTTATGTGGAATTTTTCAGGTCGCCAAAATGGAGAACAAGGTTATTATACCTGGGATAAATCAGATGGGAATTGGTTGTCAGGTATACCTTTCATTGATGAAGCGAGACTTGGTTCTCAAAATAATCTGACAGATGCCATGAAAAATGATCCCGCAAGGAATCGTTATTTCTTGCTACCCTTCTTGTTTGGAGTAATTGGTATGATTTTTCACTACAGGAAGAGAAAAGATGAATTTATTGGTTTATTAGGCTTCTTTATAATAACGGGTATTGGTATCATTGTTTATTCCAACCAACCTCCCAACGAGCCCCGCGAACGTGATTATGTACTCGTTGGTTCATTTTTTACTTTTTGTGTATGGATGGGTATGGGTGTTTTGGCAACCATGCAGTTTTTAATGGCCAGAGTAAAACTGAATTCTTCAATGTCTGCCGCTGTAGCCGCTGGATTGGTATTGGTTGCACCGATATTGATGGGAACACAGAATTTTGACGATCATAGCCGTATGGGGCATTATGGTTCAAGAGATTATGCAAGTAACTTCCTTGAATCGTGCGCGCCAAATGCCATTATTTTCACTTATGGCGACAATGACACTTATCCTCTTTGGTATTCCCAGGAAGTAGAGGGAATAAGAAGAGATGTTCGGGTAGTCAATCTAAGTTTAATTGCCGTTGACTGGTATATTGAGGGCTTGAGAAGAAAAATAAACGATTCTCCTCCCATTAAATTAACACTGACAGCCGATGATTACCGAGGTAGTAAACGAAACCAGATCATGTATCCGGAAGGTCTTACGTCAAACCCTATGACCTTGAAAGATGTATTGAATTTTATGTCTCAGGAAAATGGATTGACTACGCAGGACGGAAATAAGACGGAAACGTATGTTCCAACGAGGGACGCATTTATACCCGTTAACAGGAAAGATGCTATCAAGTATGGTGCCGTTTCTGAAAATGATTCAAATTATGTCGATGTTATTCCCTTACAGTTATTAGGAAGTGCTAATATTATTACGAAGGACGATTTAGCCATGTTGGATGTAATTGGCTCTAATATCTGGGAAAGACCTATCTATTTTGCTGTAACTAACAGACCTGACAAACTTTTTGGGCTACAAGATTACCTCCGTTTAGAAGGCCTTGGTCTTCGTTTGGTACCGACAAAGTACCCAACGGATCCAAATTATGGTATTATTGGTAGCGGAAAGGTAGATGCCGAAAAAATCTATGAAAACGTTACTAAGAAATTTAAATGGGGTAATTTTGACAAAGAACCTACTTTCATTAACAAAAGTTATGAGCCCAGCGTTCAGAGTTTACAATTAGTCATTCTAAGAGGTGCTTTAGAACTACTCAACCAAGGCGACAAAAAACGTTCCTTAGAACTCGTAGATCTTTATTTCAGTAAATTTCCCGATTTCAACTTCCGATATAACTATCGTACTCACTTTTTAATTGATGTGTATTTAAAGGCTGGTGAATACAAAAAGGCTAAACCCGTGATTGAGAAATTAGCTGAAAATATCCGTCAGGATCTTCTTTTCTATACCAGCCTGGAACCGGAGGTGTTAAATAGCAGTTATCAGGAAGATTATAATCTGGCACTTAGAACCGTAGATATTCTTTTGCAAGATGCCTCTTCTAACAGGGATGAAGCCTTTTTAAAGAAACTGCAAAATACTTTTGCCCCTTTTCAGGTGAAACCTACGGACGGAAATAACCTAATGCAACCATTACAACAATAAATGTATGACCGCAATTTCCCTTGGCTGTGACCATGCAGGATTTCCATTAAAATCAGTCATCCAATCCCTGCTCATTGAGCGGGGATTGGATATTTTGGATTTTGGAACTCATTCCGAAGATTCTGTCGATTATCCAGATTTTGTGCACCCCTCCGCAGAAGCCATTGAAAATGGTAAGGCTACCATGGGAATTCTCCTTTGTGGCAGCGGAAACGGAGTGGCTATGACAGCCAATAAACATAAAAACATAAGAGCTGCTCTTTGTTGGAATGCAGAAATTGCAACTTTGGCCCGTTCACACAATAATGCCAACATGCTGGCTTTGCCTGTACGATATATTACTGCCAATGAAGCAAAGGAAATTGTTACCGCTTTTTTAGATACCCCATTTGAGGGTGGACGACATGCCCTTAGAGTAAATAAAATACCCTGTTAATACCCCCGGATAAAGGTATCATAATTAAAACGGAGCCACTTGATATGATTTATCAAGTGGCTCCGTTTCTAATATTTGGTTATAAGTCAGTTATAACGTATTGAATCTAAATATCTCTCCTTAGGAAATAATAGTAAATGGAGTAACATCAGCCACTTCGTCAATCAGATATTCAGTATATAAGCCAGCTGGCGTATGAAAACCAGTCTTAAAATTGCCCTCCAATACCTTTTTTGCTATGAGCAAAGCCGTTAAAGAAGTAACGGTATATCCATTTGGCGTTGTATAATAAGCTTGAACCTTTTTACCCTCTGCATCGCTAACCTCACCCCAAATATAGGTTCTTGAATTTTGCCTCGCTTCATCAGTAGGACCAGCAGGTCCCTGCTTAACTTTTTTGCGGGCAAATTCCTTAATAAAATCAAGTTTTAACAACCAGCTAAAAGCATTCATCCAACCCAGCTTACTATATCTTTTTCTGGAAACGGTCGTATATGTTTCAATATTTGGAATACCCGTAGTATAATAGGCGGTGGAGACATCACCCCAGGGAATGGTCATAAAAAACAGATTTTTCCCATTATGTTGAAGCTCCATAGATTTAAAACCGAGGGGAACAGAAACAATTTTACCATTTTCCCTAACTTTACTTCCCTCTCCCATTCCTTCAACCATAGTTAGTGTTGTTCCCTTCGACATACCACCACCGAGGCCGGCAAATGCGAGTTTCAAGGAAGTAGCCGAGGGTAGTTGATGTTTTAAAAACGAAGCAAGGCAATCTGTTGGCACCACATCGAAACCTACGCCGGGCATCAATAGAATACCTCTTTCTATAGCTCTTTGATTTAGGCTGGCGCCAAGTTCAAAAACATTAATCTCCCCCGTAATATCCAGATAATGTGTATTTGTTTTCAAACAAGCCTCCATCATCTGCCGGGCGGTAAATCTGAACGGGCCTGCACAATGGATAACAACATTTATATTTTGTAGTGCTTTTTCTGTTTCTGCGGCATTATTAAGATCAAAAATCAGATAATCCAACCCTTTTTTATCGGCCAATTCCTTTATAGCTTCTTTGGATCGACCCCCAAGAATAGGTTTTAGCCCAAAGGTATGAGCATCTTCAACCATAATCCTGCCAGTATAGCCATTTGCACCGTATATTAATAGTCCCATAATTTAACGATTTATATTTTTTTCAATAAATTTTCAAGAAGTTTGAAATAGGTATCCGGAAATATTCTTACCAGCCAATCTACGGCTTTAGCATCTTTCCCAATAAGAATTCTTGATTTATTCCTTTCAACGCCATCAATTATAATTTCAGCAGCTCGTTTAGCCGGCATGGTAAGCGATTTTTTTTCAATTTTGTTCAATAAATTCCAGGTTTGTTTTTCATCTAAATGATCAGATAATTTAGATTTACGGATAATATTGGTTTTTATACCTCCCGGATGAACAGAACTTACTCCAATGCCTGAGTTCAAAAGTTCTACTTTCAACGCATCGGTAAAACCCTTTACGGCAAATTTCGAGGTGCAATATGCGGAAGAACGAGGGGTAGCGGCATACCCTAACATACTTGAAATATTGACAATATGCCCATCTTTTCTTTGATAGATATGGGGTAAAAAGGCATGGGTCATTTTTATCACGCCCCAAAGATTAATATTTATTAACCATTCAAAATCGTCAAGAGGTGTTTCCATAAAATAGCCGGAAGCTAAATTTACCCCGGCATTATTAAATAAAATGAGGGGAGAATCAGGAAATTCTCGAAGTACATTTTCCTTAAAGGCATGGATTGAATCCATTTTACTAACATCTAAATCATACGCATAAATATTTGAGCCAGCCAATTGCACCGTTTCCTGCAGTTCTTCGGGGACAATATCACCTATTACCACTTTCGCCCCTTTACCTACTAATTCAATGGCCAGTGCGCGCCCAATTCCCGAACCACCTCCTGTAATAATACATACACTATTTTTTATTGCTGTCATTTTAATATTTTTACGCAAGATAGAAAGGAGATGACTAATTTTTTAGTAACGCCATCTTAGATTTCATAAAGGCCAACTTACTACCCATATTTTTCGCCAAATTCACCCTTTGGCCAATATCCTTTTTCAGATTAAACAACTGATCTTCCGGCGCATTTCCATTTTCTATTTGCACCGTTTCAACGATTGGGCTACCCTTGTAAGGCGGGATATAGACATAATCGTCATATTTGTAAGCTAATCTTCCCGTTGCTTCAATCATGAGTTCCCTACGACCCTTTTTACTTTTTCCCAACAAGGCATTCAGTTGATTTTCTCCATCTCCTGCTGGCAGTGGAAGACCGAGCAAGTGAGAAAATGAGGCAGTAAAGTCGAGTTGACAAACCATGGCATTTGATACGCTTGGTTTTATCACTCCCTTCCAATAGGTAATGAAAGGCACACGGGTTCCCGCTTCATAGAGGCTATATTTTCCGCCTCTCAAATCGGCAAATGGGGTATGCTTTCCCACTTTTTCAACCGCGTCGTCATAGTAACCATCATTTAAAACAGGCCCGTTATCGCTTGTAAAAACAATAAGGGTATTTTCCAAAATCTTTAGTTCCTTCAATTTCTTAAATAATTCACCTACACACCAGTCCGCTTCGAGAATCGCATCTCCCCTTGGACCCATTCCTGAGGTGCCAACAAAACGAGGATGAGGAACGCGTGGAACATGGGGTTGGTGAAGGGCAAAATATAAGAAAAATGGCTTATCCTGTGAAGATTGGATAAAATCGAGTCCTTTTTGAAGAAAAATATCGTTCATATCCTCGTCTATCCATAAGGCATTTTTGCCACCTTTCATAAACCCAATTCTTGGAATACCATTATGAACACTTTGATTATGCCCATGATGCCACTTCATTTTGGTCATTAACTCAGGGTGAGTAATGGCCGTTGGCTCAATGTCAAAATTTTGCTGATAACTAACAAATAATGGGTCTTTTTCTTCTAAGCCCACTACCTTATTATTTTCAATATAAACGGTTGGCACTCTGTCTGTGGTAGCGGCCATGATAAATGAATAATCAAAGCCCACATCGGAAGGAGCAAACGATATCTTTTTATTCCAGTCAATCGTACCATTACCCAGACCTAAATGCCATTTTCCAACAACTGCTGTGGTATAATTTGCCTTTTTTAAAACATTTGGCAAGGTAGTTAGCGAGGTATCTATAATCAGGGGAGCGTCACCAGGCAATATTTTAGCCTGACTATTTTTCCAAGGATATAATCCTGTAAGCAGGGCATATCTACTGGGGGTACAAGTAGCCGAAGTAGCATATCCTTTATTAAAACGAACCCCATTATTGGCTAAAAAATCAATATTTGGCGTATTGAGCGATCCTTTTTTATAAGCGCTCACATCTCCGATACCCAAATCGTCCAGATTGATAATAATGATATTGGGCCTTTTTACCTGCCCGTTTATGGAACTAAAAAGAGATGAAAAGGCGGCGAGCGCAAAAAGAATTTTATACATAAAAATATTATTTCCCGAGAAGGATATTAATCCCTTTTATAAGCCTCAAAATGCCTGGCAATATTTGAGGTTTCGTGGTTCCCTGAATGAATGATCACACGATAACGGAGCGTTAATTTATCCCCTTTAATATACACCGAACCCAGTTTATCATCTTTAG
>Ga0247843_1003276_pt1 | contig 27027 bp, 32 predicted proteins | sample LaCruzMarch2017__FD_192420 | JGI IMG/M metagenome (GOLD analysis project Ga0247843, IMG submission 192420) | Freshwater microbial communities from meromictic Lake La Cruz, Castile-La Mancha, Spain - LaCruzMarch2017_8m | ecosystem: Environmental > Aquatic > Freshwater > Lake | place: Spain... | reverse complement strand
CAAGCCCCGAAGCTGTCAGGAGAGAGGTGGAACGGGCATCAAGGGTGTCATGCGGTAGAGACTCCATCGAAATAGACTCAGCACTTTTTATTCTTCAGGCTTCTTGGATTGAAGCAGGCAGGGGGGGGCGGTCGGAAGTTTGCACCCCCTCCCCATCAACCATACTGGTTTGGACGCTCGGAAAAAATTTTGCAAAGAGGGTTCCTCTTGCCAGAAAATCCCCAAAAGAAAGAAGGGACGACGACACAAACAAATCTTCATAAGTGTTGGCGGAGCATAGCGGACGTGTTCCCGTTTTTGTTCCCGCTCGGCTTTTTTGATTCCGTAAACCACTCATAATCAAAGTGGTGGAGGCGACGGGAGTCGAACCCGTGTCCTTAAAATGATCTACACAACCTTCTACATGTTTAGGCGGTCTTTAATCTCGAAGTGGGCGGGCGAACCGTCACGCATCCCTCTCCATAGCGTCCACGAAATCGATTCACTCGGGGTAGCGGTCGCTCCATCCCAAGCCAGCCTGCTGTCGTCACATCCCAGACCAGCAGGCGTCAGCCGGGATGCGTCGTGGCTAATTAAGCCGCGAGAGCGAGATCTTCGTAATCTGCATTTATTTGTTTGATCCGATTTTTTACGAGGCCAACGAATCATCCTCGACATGCGGGCCGGGCTTCACACTCCAAGTCGAAACCTTTACGCCCCCTGATGGGAATTCCAAACTACGCCGGCTTCTGGAAAACGCAAGGCGCAGGTTATTTCTTTTATTCCAACTCGACCGGATTCGTGAGCGAGCCGATTTTTTCAATCTCGATCGTCACCGAGTCGCCGGCTTTGAGCCAGACTGGCGGCTTGCGAGCCATGCCAACGCCACTTGGCGTGCCCGTGAGAATGACCGTTCCAGGCAGGAGCGTCGTGCTCGCACTAAAAAATTCGATCAACTCGGCAACGCCGAAAATCATGTCCGCCGTATTGGAATCCTGCATGGTTTCGCCATTGAGGATCGTGCGAATCGACAGGTCGTTGGGATTTGGAATCTCGTCATGTGTGACGATCCAAGGCCCGAGAGGAGCGAAGGTGTCGAAGATTTTTCCACGGCACCACTGGCCCGAGCCGTATTTGATCTGCCAATCGCGGGCACTCACATCATTGGCGCAGGTATAGCCGAGCACGTAGTCGAGAGCCGTGGCGCGGGAGACGTTCTTCGCTGTGCGCCCTATGACGACAGCGAGCTCGCATTCGTAATCCACCTCGTGGCTCGCAAGGGTTGTGGGAATACGGATCGGGTCGCCGGGGTTTTGAACGCAGGATGCGGTTTTGATAAAAAGCACAGGCTTCTCCGGAGGCTTGGCGCCAACCTCTGCAGCATGCTTGCTGTAGTTCATGCCGGAGCAGAGAATCACGCCGGGATCGATCGGAGCGAGAACCTTGGCAATGTCGGCGGGCTCACTCGTCGGCGTCAGGGTGCCAAGGAGTTCGCCTTCGAGGCGGGTGGCCGTGCCGTCGGCATGGATTTGTGCGAGGCGAATATGCCCTTGGGAATCGAGGTGTCGCTGGATTTTCATCGCAGCTAAATTGAGCGAGGTTCAGCGGGATGCCAAGCATGGACTGCACGCAACCGCCATCGGGTCATCAAGCACAAGCTCCATCGCACTTTTGGCGCGAGGAGTTTTTGCTTGCTGAGGGAGGGAGGGCTTTCCTAGAACATGGGCAAATGAAAGTCCTCCTCTGCGCCCTCCTCACGCTGGCATTCTGCGCCGCGGCCCACGCCGACATCCAAGCGCCCCCGGCCTCGGACTTCGGTCCCACCCGCAAACTCGGGCGCGGCATCGGAAACATCGCCTTCGGGATCACGGATCTTCCGTTTCAAATGTCCCTGATCAACAGCCTCGAGGGCAACTCGGCGGCTTGGAGTTATGGACTCGTCCGCGGCACGGGTCGCGTGCTGGCACGCATGGCCTTTGGAATTTACGAGGTCGCCCTCTTCCCTTTCCCGAGCCACAAGGGAACCTACTACCCGCCTTACCGCAGCGACATTCCTTGGATCAATTCGGGTTACTCGGAGTTCCCTCCCGAGCTCGGTTTCGAGACCCGCTACGACTACGGTCGCATCTACCCGAGCCTGTGACCTTCTCCCCGCGCCAAGCGCGCGGCAGGATTGGGAATACCTTGACTCGCACGCCCCGCCCGCTGGAAATGGCGGGGTTCCGGATACCTGCATGATTTCACTTACCGTTCCCGTTTACAACGAGCGCGAGGCCCTCGGCCCCCTCTACGAAAAAGTCCAGGCCGTGATGCGCCGAAATTTTCCTGGCGAATGGGAGATCATTTTTATCAACGACGGGAGCCAGGATGGCAGCGCCGAGCTTCTCGACCGCCTCGCTGCGCAAAATCCCGAGGTCAAGGTCGTGCATTTCCGCCGGAATTTCGGCCAGACCGCCGCGATGATGGCCGGCTTTGACTTTGCAAGTGGCCACACCATCATCCCGCTCGACGGGGATGGGCAGAACGATCCCGAGGACATCCCCCGGATCGTGGCCAAGCTTGCCGAGGGCTTCGAGGTCTGCTCGGGTTGGAGAAAAGACCGGCAGGACAACGCGATTCAGCGCAACTTTCCAAGCATCCTTGCCAACAAACTCATCTCCGCCGTCTCCGGCGTGTCGCTCCACGATTTCGGCTGCTCGCTCAAAGGCTACCGCGCCGAGGTGATCAAGGGCGTGCGCCTCTACGGCGAAATGCACCGATTCCTGCCGATCTACGCAAAATGGCACGGCGCCCGAATCACCGAAATCCCCGTGAGCCATCACGCCCGCACCACCGGTCATTCCAAATACGGTCTCGAACGCGTGCTCAAGGTCCTCATGGATCTCGTCACAGTGCGCTTCCTCGACCGTTACATGCTCAAACCAATGTATCTTTTCGGCTTCTGGGGGTTCCTGTTTTTCATGGCCACCCTGGGCTTTGCCGCCTGGTCGCTCTACATGCGCACCCGGGGATACTATTTCACAAGCACGCCACTGCCGATGATGGCGGTTTTTTCCTTCATGACAGGCATCATCTGCGTCCTCATGGGACTGCTCGCTGAAATGATAACCCGCACGTTCCACGAGTCGCAAAACAAGGCAACCTACCTCATCAGCGGCACCCGCAACCTTGACGGGAAAACCGGGCCGGCCTGATGTGCGGCATCGCCGGATTCCTCGGCGCGGGCGACGGGGCGGTTTTGCGCCGCATGACCGATCAGCTGGTTCATCGCGGTCCCGACAGCGAGGGGTTTTTTGAAAAACCCAACGTCGGCGTGTTTCTCGGGCATCGGCGATTGTCCATCATCGACCTCGCCGGAGGCGCACAACCGATGTCCACCGCCGATGGAGAAACGGTGATCGTCTTCAACGGCGAAATCTACAACCACGCCGAATTGCGCCGCGAACTTCAAGCCAAGGGACGCCGATTCGCCACCGACCACTCGGATACCGAAGTCCTCCTCCACGGCTGGCGCGAATGGGGCCCTGCGATGCTCGACCGACTCAATGGCATGTGGGCTCTCGCCCTTTTCGACCAGAGCAAAAACCGCCTGTTCCTCGCGCGCGACCGCTTCGGCAAAAAACCCCTCTATTGGTTCCACCGCCAAGGCACATTCGCATTCGCCTCCGAACTCACCGCCCTGCTCGAGCATCCGCTCGCACCCCGCAACCAGTCGGAACTCGCACGGGTGAAATTCCTCGCCCACGCCCTCATTCCCGCCCCGCATTCGGCGATCGAGGGGATTTTCAAACTCCCCGCCGGGCATCATCTCACGGTTGAACTCGACGGCTCCACTCCCAGGGTTCGGCGCTGGTGGCGCTACACGCTGGAGCCGGATTTGCGTGCCAGGGACGAATCGGCTCTTGGCGAAGAGTTGCTCGACATCCTAACCCGCGCCACACGGCGGCGACTTGTGGCCGATGTTCCGCTCGGCGTCTTTTTAAGCGGCGGGCTGGACTCCTCCACCATCGCCGCGCTCGCGAGCCAATCCCGTGGCGCAGGCATGCCGCCTGAGACGGCGGGCTCCTCACACGCATCGCGCCTCCAGACCTTTACCATCGGCTTTCGCGAGCCCAGCTTTGACGAATCCCCCTTCGCCGCGCAGGTCGCGGCCCTCCTCCACACCGACCACCACCTCGACACGCTGAGCCTCGACGCCGCGCTCTTGGCATTGCCGCAGATTTTCGACCGTCTCGACGAACCCCAGGGCGATGGGTCGCTCCTGCCCACATGGCTTCTTTGCCGCTTCGCCCGCCAACACGTCACCGTCGCCCTCAGCGGCGACGGAGGCGACGAGTTGTTTGCGGGCTACGATCCCTTCCGCGCCCTGCGCCTGGCCGGACTCTACTCCCGCTTCGTCCCCCGGCCGGTCCACAGCGCCCTTCGTTTGCTTGCGGCCCAACTGCCGGTCTCCCACGCCAACCTTAGCCTCGACTTCAAAATCAAACGCACCTTGCGCGGCCTCGACCACCCGCCCAGGCTCTGGAACCCCGTTTGGCTCGGCGCACTCGAACCCTCCGACCTCGCACACATCACGGGATCGCAATTTTCCATTGAGGAAATCTACAGCGAAGCCATCGAGGCTTGGGAATCCTGCGCCAGTAATGATCCCGTTGATCGCACACTGCAGTTCTACACCGAGATTTATTTGCAGGATGGCATCCTCGCCAAGGCCGACCGAGCCAGCATGATGAACTCCCTTGAGGTCCGAAGCCCCTTCCTCGACATCGAGGTTGCCGACTTCGCCCGCCGCCTCCCCCATCGTTTCAAGCTTCGCGGAAAGACCACAAAATACCTCCTCAAGCGCGTCGCTGAAAACCTCCTCCCCTCAGCCATCATTCACCGGAAAAAGAAAGGGTTTGGAACCCCCGTTGGAGCTTGGCTCCGCACCGGGCGCCTCGCTCCCGACCCTGCCAATCCCCTCATCCGAAGGCATCTCGCCTCCCACCTCGCCGGACGCTCCGACGAACGCCTCCACCTCTGGTGTGAATACGTCTGGCAGCAATGGGAAAAACGCCGCGCCCTCCCGCCATGAGCATCCGCCGTGTCCTCCATGTCATCGACAGCCTCCACCTCGGCGGGGCGCAGGAAGTGGTGTTGAATCTGGCGACTTGCGGAAGTTCCCGTTTCAAACACGAGGTCGCCACCCTTCACGGGCACGGCATTTATTGGGATCGCCTTCGCGAGGCGGGCATCAAGGTCCACTCGCTCTCGCCCCACAAATATTTTCCTCTCTACCTCGCGACGCTGCCGGCGTTGCTCCTCGCGAACCGACCCCACATCCTGCACTGCCATCTCATTCCCTCGAACATCCTCGCCAAGCCGCTCGGAGCCTTGCTCCGCGTGCCGTTGATCCTCAACCACGACCACACAAACGATCCCCACCGCCTCGACAACAGGCTCCTCCTCGCGCTCGACAAATCCACCAACCGCCTCGCGCACCACATCCTCCCTGTCGCCGACGCCTGTCGGGATTTTTTGATCCAACACGAATCCATCCCGCCGGAGAAAATCACAGTCGTTCCCAATGCCATCGATCTGCGGCGGTTCTCACCGGGCACGGTCGGCCGACAGGAATCCCGGGCCGCGCTGGGTCTCCCCGCCGAGGGGCCGGTCATCGCAGGTGTCGGTCGTTTGAATCCCCAAAAACATTTCTCCCTCTTCCTCGACATCGCCGCCAAGCTTGCGCCGAGATTTCCCGAGGCCCGGTTTCTCCTCGCCGGCGAGGGCCCCGAGGCATCGATGCTTCGCGAAAAGGCGCGCCAGCTCGGTCTCGGCGGGCGGGTTGTCTTCGCGGGCTATGTTGCCGATACCCGCCGCGTCTATGTCGCCGCCGATGTCTTGCTCATGCCGTCGCGCTTCGAGGGCTTGCCAATGACGCTTCTCGAGTCCATGGCGATGGGCTTGCCGGTTGTGGCCTCCAAGCTCGATGGCATTGCGGAGGTGGTCGCCGATGGCGAGGAGGGGTTTCTTGTGGACTCCCACGATGCCGCGGCTTTTGCCGAGCGCATTGCCCGCTTGCTCGAGAATTCCGCGCTGGCCTCCGAACTCTCCACCAAGGCCCGCGAAAAAATCGAAGCCCGCTTTTCCGTCGAGAAGATGACCTCGGCGGTGGAAGCGATCTACAGCAGGTGTCTTCCATGAAAATTCTCGTCCTCTGCTACGAATACCCGCCCGTCGGCGGCGGCGGTGGACGCGTGGCGGCCTCCCTCGCCGAGGGTCTTGTGGAGCGGGGCGATGAGGTGCGCGTCGTCTCGGCGGGACTCCGCCACCTGCCCCGCGAAGCGGATATCCATGGCGTTCGCGTGTTGCGTCCCGAATCCTTCCGCAAGCGGGAGGACACATGCTCCGTCCCGGAAATGGCGCTCCATCTCCTCACCGCCTTCCTCCCCGCCTGGAGGGTCTGCCGTGAGTGGAGGCCGGATGTGATACACGCCCACTTCGTCGTCCCCACAGGCGCTCTGGCCCTCGCTCTGCACTCCCTCACCGGCATCCCCTACGTTCTCACCGCCCACCTCGGCGATGTGCCCGGAGGTGTGCCCGAACAGACCGACACCCTGTTCCGGTTTCTCGGCCCGTTCATCCAACCGATCTGGACGAGGGCGGCCGCAGTCACCGCAGTGAGCGGCTTCGTCGCGGATTTGGCTGCAAAAAACTGCGGCGTCAGCGCCAAGGTCATTCTCAACGGCGTCCCCATGCTCCCGCCCCCGGCGTCTCTCGCGATCGGATCCCCCCCGCGTATCGTTCTGCTCGGGCGGCTGAGCATTCAAAAAAACCCCCTCCTCGCCGTCGAGGCCCTCGCGCAACTCACCGACCTGCCTTGGCACTGCGAAGTCATCGGCGAAGGCCCGCTCGCCGCCTCGATGCGCGGGCTCATTGAGAAAAACAACCTCTCCAGCCGCATCTCGTTTTCCGGCTGGCTCGCCGCAGAGGCCGTGTCCCGCCGCCTTGCCGCTGCCGATATTTTGCTCATGACCTCCACCTCCGAAGGCCTCCCCATGGCCGGTATCGAGGCCCTGCGCCACGGCCTTGCCATCGCGGGCAGCCGCATCGGAGGTCTCCTGGACGTTATTGAAGACCAAAAAAATGGAACCCTCTGCGATCTCACCCCCGAGGCCTTCGCCGCCGCGCTGCGCGGGATGCTGGGAAACCCCGCACGCCTGCTTGCCATGCGCCAGGCCTCACTCGCCAAGGCGAGGGATTTCAATCTGCCCGATCGTGTGTCGGATTACGCAAGGGTCCTCGAGGGCGCCATCCCTCGCGTGCGGAAGCCGGGCGGGGACTGATTTTTGCGATGAGAGGACGCGTTGTCTTTTTCAGCGGGATTCTGGGCCTTCTCGCCGTGGTTGTTGCCGTGGCGGGATTCCCCGTGTGGTTTCCAACAGCTTGGCGCTGGGTTTTAGTGATCGAGGCTCCTATTGAAGCCCCCGATGCGATCATTGTATTGGGCGGCGAGTCGCAGGCCAGGCCGGTCGAGGCCGCGAGGCTTTTTCGCAACGGGGTCGCTCCCCGAGTATTCGTCATTGGCACGGGCGACCACGAGACCAACCGCCGCGCCCTGCTGCGGGGCGGAGTGCCCGACGACTGCATCACGCTGGAGCGCGCCTCCAAGTCCACGCTGGAAAACGCGCAATTTGCGAAGCCCCTGCTCGATGAAGCCAACGTGCGCCGCGCCTTGATTGTGACCTCCTCCTTCCATGCCCGCCGCGCCCTCGCCACATTCCAACAACACATCCCCGGCATCGAGTTTGGTGTCGCCACCTCGCGCATCGGTTGGTGGGACACACCGCAGGGACGTGCCCAAGAGGATGCGTGGGCCCGGATCGAGCTTGTTAAAATTCCCGGTTATTGGGTTTTCCACGGAATCTCCCCATGGGTTAAAGTTCCGTCCCCTCAACACTGAATGCGATCCATCCTTTTCATAAACCGTGTTTACCCGCCCGCCCAGGGTGCGACGGGCGCGATGCTCCGCGACATGGCCGAGGGACTCGCCTCAACGGGATGGGATGTCACTGTTCTCACCACCGCGGAAGCCGGAGAGCCGAAAAGCGTGATTCGGAGAGGCGTCCGCATCCTTCGCGCCGGCGCCGCACTCTCGCGCAAAAGCGTAGTTCTGCGCGCGACGAGTTACTTTTTCATGATCCCCTGGCTGTTGGTCCGCGCCCTTCTGTTGCCGCGAACGGACTGTATTGCGACCCTCACCGACCCACCGATGCTGGCTGTTCTCGGGCCGATGATCGGGTTTTTCAAAAGAAACAAAGTCGTCCACTGGGCACAGGATCTTTATCCGGAGGTCGCGGAGGAACTCGGTGTGCTCCCGCGGGGAAATCCATTGACCCGCGTGCTGCGGGAGATTTCGACTTGGGCGCTGACGCGCTGCGATGCTGTGGTTTCGATCGGGCGCTGCATGACGTCCCGCCTTGTTGCGCGGGGCGTTGCCTACGTGAATATCCACACCATCCCGAACTGGGCGCCCCCCGTGCACCCGCTCGACAAGGCCCTCAACCCCTTCCGTCGCAAGCATGGTCTGGAGGGGGATTTTGTGGTCACCTACTCCGGCAACATGGGGCTCGCCCATGATTTCGACACGCTCCTGGGAGCCGCCGGGGAACTCCTCGGGAGGCATGTTGTGTTTCTGGTAATAGGTGACGGCCCGCGCCGCGGCGAGGTGGAGGGCGAGGCCGCCCGGCGCGGCCTGGACAACATCCGCTTTCTTCCCGGCCAACCCGCGGAGAAGCTCTCGGAGAGCCTCTCGGCGGCCGACGCCCACCTTGTGACGATGCGCATGAACCTCTGCGGTCTCGTGGTTCCGAGCAAAATCTACGGCGTCCTTGCCGCCGGCCGTCCCTGCCTTTTCGTCGGCCCGGGCGACTCGGAGGCCGCGCGCCTCATCGTCGAGAGCAAGGCGGGAGGAGTCATCGAACCCGGAAAGTCCTCTGCGCTCGCGGGCGCGATTTTAGACTGGGTGCTGGACCCCGCAGAGCACGCGGCGGCTTGCCGACGGGCGCGCATCGCCGGATCCCTGCTCACGGCGAAGGCTGCCGTGGACGACTTCAACGAGATGCTCGGCAACCTCCTCCCACAAAAACCATGACGCTCCCCGCTTTTATCCACGCTCTTCCGAAGACCGAGACCCACCTGCACATCGAGGGCGCCCTCCCGTGGGATCTTCTCCAAGCGGCGAATCCCAAAAAATACGAATCGTCTCCGGCTTCGTGGGCGCCGGATTTTCGTTTTCGCAACTTTGCGCATTTCGAGAGCGAGCTTCTCGGCTACGTGGGGGATTTTTTTTACAGCGCGCAGCGCTACCACGAGTGCGCCCGTGCGGTTTTCGCCGACCGCCTCTCGAACAATGTGCGCTACATGGAGGTGAGCTTTGCCTCGGGCTGCATCGATTTTATGAACCTCGACGGCCGCGAGGTCGTGGATGCGATCCGCAGCGCCGTCCCCGCAGGCTTGGAGGTGAGAATATTCCTCGGCATCCACCACGACGGCTACACCGGAAAAATGGGCCCTGTCCTCGAGGAGGCGCTCCGTTGGGGGAATCTGGATGGCATCGACCTCCATGGTGCCGAGGATATTCCGCTCGGAGATTGGGCGGCGGATTATTGGCGGCGCGCGAGGGATGCCGGCAAGTTCACTAAAGCGCACGCCGGCGAGTTTCAGGGCGCGGCTTTTGTTCGCCACGCCGTCGAGGTGCTCGGTGCCGGGCGCATCGAGCACGGGGTGCGCGCGATCGAGGATCCCGCCGTCGTGGAGTTGCTCGGCGAGCGCCGGATCGCTCTCGATGTCTGCCCGATCAGCAACGTGAAACTGTGCGTCGTCCCCTCGGCCCGCGACCACCCGATCCGCCAACTCCTCGATGCCGGAATCGTCTGCACCATCGCCACGGACGATCCAATCAGCTTCGGCAATCGCCTCGATGAGGAATATCTCCTCCTCGCAACAGCTCTGAATTTCCAAAAATCCGAACTCGCCCGCGTGGCCCGCAATGGTTTCGAGGTCGCCCTGGCCGATGCCGATTGGAAGAAGGCGCACTTCGACCTGTTCGAGGCGTTGGACACCCGCTGAGCAAAGCGCCCGTGCCCGCCCGGATGGCGGCGTAACCGGGACGATCCGCCCTTGATCCCTCCCCACACTGGTGCCGGCGGCGGGACTCGAACCCGCACTCCGCTTTCGCGAAAACGGATTTTAAGTCCGTTGCGTCTGCCATTTCGCCACGCCGGCAGGGCTGATGTGTGGCTGGGAAATCTGTGTGGGAGCGGGCCCGCGAAGGGTCAGGCGGCGAGATGCTTCTGGACTTCGGCGCTGAGCGTGCGTCCGTCGGCACGACCGGCGGCCTTTTCGTTGACGAGTTTCATCACGGCTCCCATCTCCTTGCGCGTGGTGGCCCCTGTCTCTGCGATGGCGGCTTGGACAATGGCGGCGACTTCCTCGGCGGCAAGCTGCTGAGGGAGGTAGGCATTGAGGATTTCGATTTCGGCTTTCTCGGTTGCGGCCATTTCGGGGCGTCCGCCCTTTTCGAAAGCTTCCACGGAGTCCTGTCGCTTCTTGACCTCCTTGCGGACGATTGCGGTAGCGTCGGAGTCGTCGAGCGCACCGCCGGCGCCGTGTTTTTCAATCGCGGAGTTCATGAGGGCGCTCTTGAGCATGCGGAGCACGCCGAGTTTGGCGGACTCGCGGGCGAGCATGGCGGCTTTGATGTCTTGGTCGATACGGGCTTGGAAAGTCATGTGGAAAAATGGGAGTGGCGGTGCTAGTAGCGGCGGAGTTGTTTTTGCTTGGTGTAGGAATTGTCGATGATGTCGTAGATTCGCTGCGCGGCCACGACGCGGTTGCCAATGAAGTCGAGATTGCCATCCTCCCCGATGATCGCAATGGCGAAGCCGTCCGGAGCGTCAAAGGCGGCGGCTGTCGCGGCACCGTCGGCCACATTCAGAAACGGGATGTTCGAGCGAATGACCCCCGACTCGCTGGAGAAGGCCGCTATGCAGAGCACCTCCTCGGCGGCAAAGCGCTCGTAGATTTTTTTCAGCTGACCGACTTGCGACCGAAAGGCCCATTCGCGCGGGCTCTCCGCTATGAGCAAAATGAGGGGACGTCCGCGAAGATCCTTGGAGCTTTTGGCCGAACCGGTGGAATCAATCCAACTGAACGCAGGTGCGGCACGGACGACATCGGCATGCAGCGGTGCAACGAGAAAACAAGTGGTGGCCAGCAAGGCGCCGCGAAGTGCGCGGAGGGAGTGGAGAAATCTCATGGATGGGATGCCCGGCCGCCTAGGTGCGCGCGCAGCGGGCTGGAAAGAGGTCGGTTTGTCATACTTTCATCAGCTCCGCCTCTTTGGCGGCGGTGTGTTTATCGATCTCGACGACCGCGTGGTCGGTGAGCTTCTGGACCCGGGTCTCGGTGTCGCGAAGCTCGTCCTCGCTCAGTTTGCCCTCTTTCTCCGACTTCTTGGCGGCCTCCATCGCGGTGCGGCGGCAGGCGCGCACTCGCACGCGGGATTCCTCGGCGATGCCTTTGACCGTGCGGGTGAGGTCGCGGCGGCGCTCCTCGGAGAGTTCGGGAATCGGAAGTCGTATGAGCTTGCCATCGACCGAGGGATTGATGCCGAGGCGGGACTCGTTGATGGCGCGCTCGATGTCGCGAACGGTGGAGACATCGAAGGGCTGGATGACCAACATGCGGGGCTCGGGGGCCGTGATGAGCGCAAGTTGCTTCAGCTTCATCGAGGAACCGTAGGCCTCGACGTCGATGTTTTCCACAAGGGCGGGCGAGGCTTTGCCTGTGCGGATGGTGGCGAATTCATGCGTCATGAATTGCACGGCTTTTTCCATGCTTTCTTCGGCTTCAAAAAGGATTTCTTCAGTGCTCATGGCTGGTTTTCTGGTTTGTCGGAGACGAGTGTGCCCACGGACTCGCCGTTGATGGCAAGGCGAATATTATCGGGCTTGTTCATGTCAAAGACAATGATCGGCATTTTGTTGTCCATGCAGAGACTGAATGCCGTCGAGTCCATCACCTGCAACCGCCGCGAGAGGGCATCGGCATAGGTGATGTGGGTGAATCTCTTGGCATCGGGATTTTTGACTGGGTCGGAATCGTAGATGCCGTCGACTTTTGTCGCCTTGAGGATGACTTGCGCGCCGATCTCGGCCGCCCGCAAGGCCGCCGTCGTGTCAGTGGAAAAAAATGGATTGCCGGTGCCTGCGACAAAAATGACGACCCGGCCCTGCTCGAGGTGCCGCGTGGCGCGGCGGACGATGAACGGCTCGGCAAGGTTCTGCATCTCGATGGCGGTCTGCACGCGCACCTCGACGCCTTGGTCTTCCAGAGCGGACATGAGGGCGAGTCCATTGATGACAGTGGCCAACATGCCCATGTAATCGGCTGTGGTGCGGTTCATGCCGCGGTGGCTGGCAGTGAGCCCGCGCCAGATGTTTCCTCCACCAATGACGATGGCAAGCTCGACGCCCAGCTTGCCGGCGTCGGCGATCTGGGCGGCGATTTTCTGGACGATTTCCGGGTTGATGCTGTCGCGGCTGCCCGGTTCGCGGAGCACTTCACCGCTCAGCTTCAGGACGACCCGTTTGTAGCGGACTTGGGATGTTTGTGGCATGCGAGGAGGGAGTCATCAAACCCCAACCCACCCCTCGTTGAAAGGACAAAGCGGATCGCTGAAACAATTTGACCGCACCCTTGGTTGTCGTGAGACAGGCTCCGCCTCCCGACGCTGGATGTCAGCCGATGCTTGAGCCCTTCTCGAGCGGGAAGCCGCGTAGGAATTCCGCGGCGGCGAGGCGCTTTCGGCCTTCGAGTTGGATGGACTCGAGGAGGAGAGATTTCTCGCCGGTGGCGATGAGGAACCCGCTCTGGTCGGCCTGCAGAATTGTTCCCGGGGAGCCGGAGGCAGCTGCGACACTGGCGGCGTGGATTTTCAGGACATTCCCGCCGAGGAGTGTGTGTGCGCCCGGCCATGGCGACATGGCACGCACCCGAAGCGCAAGGCTGGATGCGGGTTCGCGCCAATCGAGGAGGCCGTTTGCCTTTGTGAGTTTGGGTGCGTGGGTGGCAAGGACGACATCCTGGGGAGTGCGCGGGGCCTGGCCGGCAGCGAGGAGATCAAGGGCGCGGAGAAGGCAGGGAGCCGCGAGGTCCGCCAGACGGTCGTGGAGTATGCCCGCCGTGTCGTCGGGGCCGATGGGAATGGCTTCGGCGAGGAGCATGTCGCCGGTGTCGAGGCCTTCGTCCATATACATCACAGTCATCCCGGTAACGGGGTCTCCCGCCAGTATCGCGGCGTGAATGGGCGAGGCGCCTCGGTGGCGCGGCAGAAGGGAGGCGTGGAGGTTGAAGCACCCGAGACGCGGCAAATCGAGCACCGGGCGCGGGAGGATCTGGCCGTAGGCGGCCACGATCATGAGATCGGGCTCGAGGGTCCGGAGGGCGGCAATGGCCTCGGCCTCGCGCAGGCGTGCAGGCTGCGAGACCGGGATGCCCCGTTCGATGGCGAGTTGCTTGATGGCTGAAGCGCGCGGCTTGAGATCACGGCCGGCGGGCTTGTCGGGCTGTGTGATCACGGCAATGACATGGTATTTTTCGGAGTCGATCAAGGCCCTCAGGGCGGGAACTCCAATCTCTCCGGTGCCACAAAAAACAACGCGCATCATTCTAAATCAGGGAGCGCCGGGCGGCAGAGCCGGGAGGCAGGTGCGGGCGGGACATCATGAGCTCGCCCGCCGTGACCTCGCGTTGGCCGAGAGAGGCGGCGCAACCCGTGCAGAGGTAGTCGTAGATTTCCTTGTCGGGCAGCACGAGCAGGAGCTTCTCGCGGACCGGCATGGCGGTGGCGCATTTCTTGCAGTAGAGCGAGGAGGCGCGGAGGGATTCGAATTGCTGCATCGGGGTCAGGAAATGGCTTTGACGTCGAATTGAACAATGATGTCGAGGATGTCGCGCAGCACTTTCACTGGCGCCTGGGTGGCGTCGATATCAGTGATGAGCGTCTGGCCGTAGAAGTCGAGGAGGGGCTTGGATTCCTGCTCATAGGCTTTCAGCCGGTGGAGGATCACCGATTCGTTGGCGTCATCGAGGCGGTTGTCTTTGATCGCGCGTTTTTTTAGACGGCTTACGACTTTGTCGCGATCGGGGCAGCTCAGGTGGAAAACACGCTTGACCTCGATGATGTCCTCCATGAGTTGAGCCTGTTGGATATTGCGAGGAATGCCATCCAGGAGGAGGTAGTCGATGTCGGGCTTGAAGCGTCCACTCCCGGCGGCGGCCTCGATGGATTCCTGCCAGAGCTGGATCGTGATCTCATCGGGCACCAAATCGCCGCGGCTGGAGTAAGTGAGGAATGTTTTTCCAAGTTCTGTCCTCGTGTCGAGGCGCCGAAAGACATCGCCGCACGCGCAGTGAAAGAAGCGGGGGAGACATCCCAGTGTGACCCCTTGAGTGCCCTTGCCACTGCCCGGGGCGCCAAAGATCAGGAAGGTTGGATAGCGTTCTTGCATTGAAAAACCAATAGGCGGGGTCGCGCGCGGAATCAATACCGGAGCCTGCGAAACCCGGCAGGCGCAGGCGGGACTGTGACAAAAAACTGCACAGCCAGATCGGTCCGGCCAAGCGCAGCGTTCCGGCAGTCTGCGCGTCCGGCAGTGACTGGTGTTGCACCGGCTATCGGGAATGTAAACCACACCGCTCCCGAGCCCATCACGCACCCGCTCGAATTCATCAAAGCCAGCCAGCGCGGCATCATCCGCTGACCCCCCCGCAAAAACGCATTGGCACTCCTTCGGGCTCTGTGGCATTTTCTCCCCCCACGCCGATGGAGCTCAGTGGTGGTGCAAAGGATTCGTAACCGACAAGTCACGAGTTCGCACCTCGTCGTCCGCTCCCCTCTTTTAAGGGAGTCCAAAAAAACTTCCCGCAATCCATGAAACTCACCAAACGCGGCGAATACGCCCTCCGCGCCCTTATCGATCTCGCCATCGCCCGCGAGGCCGGTCGCGATTTGCTTCCCCTCAAGGAAGTCGCCGCCCGCGAGAACATCCCGCTCCCGTTTCTCGAGCAAATCTTCGCCCAACTCCGCGAGGCCGGTATCGTCGATGGCAAGCGCGGCAAGCACGGCGGATTCTTCCTCGCCCGCCCGCCGACCAATATTTTCATGGGCGAAATCGTCCGCTTGATCGATGGCCCGCTCGCGCCGATCGCCTGCGTGAGCCAGACCGCTTACAAAAAATGTTCCTGCCCCGACGAGGACCACTGCGGTCTGCGCCTTCTCATGCTCGATGTGCGAAACGCCATCGCCGACATCCTCGATCGATACAGCCTCGCGCAGGTCGCCGAAGTCACCCTCCAAAAACTCCGCCGCGACAAAATCGCACTTCCCTTCACCACCCCCGCTCCCAACAACCAAGCCTCGCCGGATTACCAAATCTGACCCCCTCCGGTTCCTGTCCGGATTTGCTTCAAAAAAACCCGCCCGATTTTTTTTGAAATTTTATGTTGACCTATCCAGTCACCTTCATTATTTCATGACCTATTCAATCAACAGATGAACCCGCCTTCTCCAACCACAAAACCAACCCACGCAGTGCCCGAGCGGGAAATCCTGCAGGCCGTCCGCGAGGTTCGTTTCGGCGCCGTGGAGATCGTGGTTCACGACGGGCGGGTCATGGAAATCCGCCAAACCAAGAAGGTCCGCATCCCCTCGGAGGGCGCGACCTCAAATTTGTCCGACCTGAAACCAGGAGGCCGAAAACCCATCCGCAACACCACCACCCCGCGAGGCGGAGTGCTGTCGCAGCCTACTCATTAAAATGACTAAATTAATAAACTATAAATCCCGCCTCGCCGCGAAGCTTTCGCTCGCCGGGGCTGTCGCCCTCGCAGCACTTCCACTCGACGCCGCCCTTGCGGGCAGTGCCGAACCTCCACCCCCTCCCGCCGAAAAATCCGCCCTCGCCGAATGGTGGGATGGAAGACAAGCCACCGGAAATTGGTTTGGCGTTCGAGACTCCCTGCAGGATCGCGGCGTGAACTTCCGGGCCGACTGGCGCGCTAATTTCCTGGCAATCGTCGATGGCGGACTCGAGCAACGCGGCGGATTCGACCAGGAGATTCGATTCGAACTCACGGTCGATGCGGCCAAGCTTACAAAGATCGATAACCTCGACGGCCTCAGCTTCACCGGCGATATCCGCTGGCGCGAAGGCACCTACAGCATCAACAAATATTCCGGCACCGACAGCACCTTCCGACCCAGCGCCTACACGGGCGGGGCGGGTTGGCGTTTCCGCAAAGCCTACGCGACCTACACGACTCCCGAGCTTTTCGGCATTCCCGAATTCCTCACGCTCTCGGGCGGTTGGCAGGTGCCGACCGATTTGTTCCTCGTCCAGCCGGAATCAAAGCTCTTCGTGAACCAAACCATCCGCACGGCGAAAGGCATCAACCCGAACCTCCCGTGGGGAGGTTCCTTCTCGACCTGGGGCGGCTACGCAAAAATCGAGCCCACCGATTGGCTCTACGCGCAAAGCGGTTTGTATTTGGCCTACCCGTTCGGCACCGATCCGATGAACCACGGACTCTCGTTCCAAGGTTACGCCCTCGATCCTTCGCTGAACGGCCTCTACAGCCTCAACGAAATCGGAGTAACCCCGAAAATCGGCCCGGAGCAGCTTCCCGGAAAATACGCCGCCGGCATGATCTACTGGGGCGTCGAAAAAACCGGATTCGACGGCGTGCCCTACGATGGAAATCTCCAGTTCTACTGGCAAGCCGACCAGCAGTTGTTCCGTGAAAAATCCATCGCGTCGCGTTCGAGCGGCGAGGGGTCCGAAGGCGGCAAGAACCCCGTGGCGGCGGTCAAACCCAAGAAGGACGAGCAGGGTCTCTACTGGTTCAGCACGCTGAACTTCGCACCACCGGAAAACAACCTCATGCAATTCTACGCGCTGGGCGGCCTCGTTTACAAAGGCCTCATCCCCGGCCGCGACAAGGACCAAACCGGCGTGGCCTTCGCTTACGGCAATTACAGCTTCGAAGCCGCCGATGCGGCTCGGGCCAGAAACCGTGACCCCCAAACCTATCAAGCCGTCTTGGAGGTCGACTACCGGATCCAGCTCAACCGCTTCGCGTATGTGCAGCCCGTCGTCCAATACATCATCAACCCTGGCGGGCGCGGCCTCGTGGCCAACGACACCATCATCGGCCTGCACATGGGCGTGAATTTCTGAACCCAACGACAACTCCAACCAACCATTCCAGCATCATGAAAAACCATCCACGCACACCGCGCCGCCTCGCCGCCGCGCTCGTCATCGCCCTGTTCGGCCTCGCGCTTTCCAACGCCGCCGCGCAGACGCTTCTCAATGTCTCCTACGATCCCACGCGGGAGTTCTACACCGAGTTCAACGCCGCCTTCGCCAAACACTGGAAGGAAAAAACCGGCCAACAAATCGAGTTCAGCCAATCGCACAGCGGATCTTCGAAACAAGCCCGCGCCGTCATCGACGGACTCGAGGCCGATGTCGTCACTCTTGCGCTCGCCGCGGATGTGAACGCCATCGCCAAGACCGGTCTCCTTCCAGAAAACTGGCAGAGCCGCCTGCCGTCGAACAGCGCGCCCTACCAGTCCACGCTGGCCTTCCTCGTGCGAAAGGGAAATCCCAAGAACATCAAGGATTGGGACGATCTCATTCGTCCCGATGTGCAGGTCATCACGCCGAATCCCAAAACCTCCGGCGTGGCCCGCTGGAACTTCCTCGCCGCATGGGGCTGGGCCCAAAACCACTTCGTCGGCGACGAGGCGAAGACCCAGGAGTTCATCAAAAAACTCTACGCCAATGTCCCGGTCCTCGACACCGGAGCGCGCGGATCCTCGACCACCTTCACAGAGCGCCAGATCGGCGATGTGCTCATCAACTGGGAAAACGAGCTGCTCCTCGCGTTGAAGGAACAAGGCGACAAATACGAAATCGTCACCCCGTCGCTCAGCATCCTCGCCGAGCCCACCGTGGCCTTGGTCGACAAGAATGTGGACAAAAAGAAAACGTGTGAAGTCGCACAGGCTTACCTCGAATACCTCTACTCCGACGAGGGCCAGCAGATCGCCGGGAAACATTTCTATCGCCCGAGCAATCCAGCGATCCTCGCGAAGTTCCAATCGCAGTATCCGAACCTCAAGCTCTTCACCATCGACGAGGTCTTCGGCGGTTGGGATCCGGCCACGAAGAAGTTCTTCGAGGACGGCGCGATCTTCGACCAGATCTACCTGAAATAACACCCGCCCCGGAGAACGGATGGAGACACGCAAAAAAACCAAGCGCCGCCCTTCGCGCCGCATTCTGCCTGGCTTCGGCCTGACCATGGGCATCACCGTGACCTATCTCACGCTGCTCGTGCTCATCCCGCTGTCCGCCGTCTTCATCCGTTCCTCCGGCATGGGCTGGGACGCATTCTGGACCGCCATCACCGGTCGTCAGGTCGTGGCGTCCTACAAGGTCACCTTCGGAATCTCGTTCCTCGCCGCCGCGACCAATGCGGTCTTCGGATTTCTCGTCGCCTGGGTGCTCACCCGCTACCGCTTCCCCGGTCGGCGGATTCTCGATGCCCTCGTCGATTTGCCATTTGCCCTACCGACCGCCGTGGCCGGCATCGCCCTCACCGCGCTCTACGCCCGCAACGGTTGGCTCGGTCAGTTTTTCTATTCGCTGGGAATCGAAACCGCCTACTCGCAAGTCGGCATCTACATCGCACTCACCTTCATTGGCCTGCCCTTCGTTGTGCGAACCCTGCAACCGGTGATGGAGGATTTGGACGCCGAAGTGGAGGAGGCCGCCGCCTCACTCGGTGCCAGCCGCGCCAAGGTTTTCACGCAAATCATCGTGCCCGCCCTGCTGCCCGCGATGCTCACCGGCTTCGCCCTCGCCTTCGCCCGCGCCATCGGGGAATACGGCTCGGTCATTTTCATTTCCGGCAACATCCCGCTCCGCACGGAAATCACGCCGCTCGTCATCGTCAAATTCCTCGAGAACTACCAATACCCGCAGGCCACCGCTGTAGCCGCTGTGATGCTCACCGCCAGCTTCGCCCTGCTTTTCGTCATCAACCTCCTCCAGCGCTGGACTGAAAAAAATTCCTGACCCCGCCATGGCCGCCATCGTCTCTCGCACCCGCTCGTTCGTTCCGCCGAAATCCTTCCGCGCCATCACGGAGTCCGCTCCGGTGCGTTGGACGCTCACCGCCATCGCCGTCGGATTCCTCTCGCTCTTTTTGCTGATGCCGCTCATCGCCGTTTTTTACGAGGCATTCAAAAAAGGCCTCCAACTCTACCTCGCCACCTTCTCCGATCCCTACGCGATCGACGCCATCCGGCTCACGCTCACCGTCGCCGCGATCAGCGTGCCATTGAATCTCCTCTTCGGCCTCGCCGCCGCGTGGGCCATCACGAAATTCACATTTCGCGGAAAAAGCCTCCTCGTCACCGTGCTGGATTTGCCCTTCGCCGTATCGCCGGTCATCGCGGGCCTCATCTTCGTTCTCATTTTCAGCACCACCCAAGGATGGCTCGCGGAGCCGCTCAAAGCCTGGGACCTCCGCATCATCTTCGCCCTGCCCGGCATCGCGCTGGCCACGATTTTCATCACACTCCCGTTCATCGCCCGCGAGTTGATCCCCGTCATGCAGGCGCAAGGACGAGACGAGGAATTGGCCGCGCTCACGCTCGGCGCGGGCGGTTGGCGCACCTTTTTCCATGTCACCCTCCCGAATGTGAAGTGGGGCCTCTTCTACGGCGTCATTCTTTGCAACGCCCGCGCCATGGGCGAATTCGGAGCCGTGGCCGTCGTCTCGGGAAATATCAAAGGCAAGACCAGCACCATGCCGCTCTACATCGAGACGCTCTACATGGAATACCAGTCCGTGAGCGCGTTCTCGCTCGCCACCATTCTGAGCCTCCTTGCGCTCGCCACCCTCCTTCTCAAGAACTTCATCGAATGGCGCACCGCCAAATCCGCCCGCCACTGAACACCTCGAATCCATGAGCATCCAAGCCACCCACATCTCCAAAACCTTCTGCGACTACCGCGCCCTCCAAAATGTCTCGCTCACCGTCCCCGACGGCCGACTCGTCTCGCTCCTCGGCCCCTCCGGTTCGGGAAAAACCACGCTCCTGCGCATCCTCGCCGGCCTCGAATACCCCGACCCCGACGCCCTCGGCCGCGTCCTCTTCCACGGCGAGGATGTCACCGATCTCGCCCCGGGAAAACGCGGCGTCGGCTTCGTGTTTCAGCACTACGCCCTCTTCCGCCACATGACCGTCGAAAAAAACATCTCCTTCGGCCTCCGCGCCCTTCCCCGCTCGAAGCGTCCCACGCATGACGAAATCCGCAAACGCGTGAACCACCTCCTCGAACTCGTCCAACTCGACGGCTTGAACAAACGCTACCCCTCCGAACTCTCCGGCGGCCAGCGTCAGCGCATCGCCCTGGCCCGCGCCCTCGCCGTGGAACCCCGCGTGCTCCTGCTCGACGAACCCTTCGGCGCGCTCGATGCCAAGGTCCGCAAAGACCTCCGCCGCTGGCTGCGGACCTTCCAAGAGGAAATCAAAATCACCACCATCTTCGTCACCCACGACCAAGAGGAGGCTCTCGAACTCGCCGATGAAGTCGTCGTGATGAACAACGCCCGCATCGAACAAGTCGGCACACCGCAGGAAGTCTATGACAATCCGAAATCCCCCTTCGTCATCGAATTCCTCGGCAATGTGAACCGCTTCCGCGCCGGCGTCTCCGGCCATCCCACCCCCGAAGCCGGCATCCTCTATGTCCGGCCCCACGATGTCGAAATCCAGCCCCACGGCGCCAACCCGCACCAACACGCGATCCCCGCCAAAGTGCTCCACATCTTTTCCGCCGGAAACTTCGCCCGCGTCGCCCTGGAGCGCCTCGGAACCCGCGAACACTTCGAAGCCGAAGTCCCCCGCGCCCGCCTCCGCGAACTCGCCCTCGAGCCAGGCCACACTGTCACCGCCTCCCTCCGCCACATCCGCCTCTTCGAAAACAACCCCTTCCTCGAAGGCCCGAACCAACTCTCCATCCAAACCTGATTTCCTCGCCCACCCTTACAATTAAAATCACCGGCCGGTGATTTTAATTGTAAGAGTGCATGGTCCCGGAATTGAAGAAATCTTGCTCCGAACGCAGCGAAAGATTCGGGGAAGAAGTGCGGAATTCCTGTGAGAAAGAACCCGAGCAAAAAGAAACCCAAGCGGGCGGTTCCCCAAATCTCCGCGAGCATGGCTGACGAGATTGGACTTCCGCTCACAATTAAAATCACCGGTCGGTGATTTTAATTGTAAGAGTGCACGGTCCCGGCGTTGAAGAAATCTTGCTCCGACCGGAGCGAAAGATTCGGGGAAGAAGTGTGGAATTCCTGTGAGAAAGAACCCGAGTAAAAAGAAACTCAAGCGGGCGGTTCCCCAAATTTCCGCGAGCATGGCTGACGAAACTGGACTTCCGCTTACAACTAAAATCACCGGTCGGTGATTTTAATTGTAAGAGTGCACGGTCCCGGCGTTGAAGAAATCTTGCTCCGAACGCAGCGAAAGATTCGGGGAAGAAGTGCGGAATTCCTGTGAGAAAGAACCCGAGCAAAAAGAAACCCAAGCGGGCGGTTCCCCAAATCTCCGCGAGTATGGCTGACGAAATTGGACTTCCGCTCACAATTAAAATCACCGGTCGGTGATTTTAATTGTAAGAGTGCACGGTCCCGGTATTGACAGTTTTTTAGTCCGGTTGGACTGAGATTTTGTATCGGCGGCAGCTCCCGATGGATGGACTTTTAAGACATCGTCTCGATCCATTGGAAAAAAATTAGTCATATTGATGGTCCAGTTTTCGGTTTCAACTTGACCATGTTTCGAACCTGATTGAGATTTCTTCCATGGTCACCGCGAATGTGCACGAATTGAAAGCCAGGTTTTCCGAATACGCGCGGTTGGTGAAACGCGGGGAGCGCGTGGTGGTTTGCGAGCGCAACAAGCCATTCGCCGAGCTTCGCCTTCTTGGCGAACCCACCATCCGCCCGCCCAAACGCCGCTTGGGCCAACTCAAGGGCCAATGCCCCATGACAGCGGAATGCGGGTCCAGCGACGCCGAGATTGCCGCCGATTTTCTCAATGGTTCGATCTTCCCGGAAAAAGCCGCCAAACGCCCGAAAGCCCGGAAGTGAGGCTCCTCCTGGACACCTGCGTTTTTTTGTGGGCCGTCGATGAGGCGGAAAACCTCAGCCCCGCCGCGCGCCAGGCGATTCAGGACCCGGCCAATGAAATTGTCTTCCACCAAATCTCCGTGCTGGAAATCCAGATCAAACACAGCCTCGGCAAACTCGCCCTCAAAACGCCACCCGCCGAATTCATCAAAAAAGCGGAATCCTCGCTGGGCACTATCCGGCACACCTTGGATGACGCAGCCCTGTCCCTCCTCGGCAATCTGCCATGGATCCACAGCGACCCGTTTGACAGGGTGCTTGTCGCCCACTCCATCTACCATGGCCTCACGCTCGTCACCCCCGACCCCGATATCCACCGCTACGCCGCGAGAATTCTTTGGTGAAAACAGCGCCTGCGCGAATGTGTGATCGGGATTGTCAAAGTGGACCAAGTTGACTAAGCAAGCCAATTCCTTAAGGTCATTTGATGACAGCCAGCGTCCACGAAGCTAAAACCCATCTCTCCAAGCATCTTGCGGAGGTGGAGAACGGGTTGGAAATTGTCATCGCGCGTGGCAAGAAGCCGGTCGCGAGGCTCGTGCCATTGAAAGGAAAGCCGCTTTCCCGCCGTCCGAGAGTCGGTGAAATGATCGACAAGCCGTTCCCCATCCCGGATTCCGCATTCGCTCCGTTGAGTGATAAAGAGCTTACCGATTGGGGACTATGAATTGCCTGCTCGGCACCTGTGTCTTTCTTTGGCTGGCCCTTGCCCCGGATAGACTCTCCAAGCGTGCCGTCGAGGCGATCAACATTGCTCCCAAGCGCTTTTTCAGCTCGGCCGGGCTCATGGAAATTGCCATCAAGCACTCGGTCGGCAAGCTCGCGCTCCCAGAAAATCCCCGGGCATGGGCGACTTCCCGGCTGGCATTTTTTCAGGTCGATCTTCTCCCGATGGATGCCGAAGTGATTTTTCTGAGCGGCGAGTTGCCACGCGTGCATTCCGACCCTTTTGATCGCCTCATTGCCGCCGAATCCCTCCATCGGAGTATCCCAGTGGTTACTCCCGACGAGCCATTTTCGGCACTCGGGGCTCAGCGCATTTGGTGAAACATTGCCACCGGATTTTTTCATGATACTTTGTCTCTCATGAAATCCATCACCGTTGCCGACCTCCGGAACCGGTTTGCGGATATTTCCGCCGCGATCCGACATGGCGAAAAGTTGCTCGTCACAATGCGTGGCGTTCCGTTCGCCACCCTGTCGCCCGTGGGAAAGCCTGTGAAAGCAAAACTGGAATGGCCCGACCGCTCGGCCTGGCGGGCGCGGATTTTTCCGAAAGCGGCCACAAATCATTTTGACGTTCTCGACTACGACCGCGGCGAGACATGACCGCGAATTACGCGGACACCGGCATCGTTTGTTCCAAATCCTGCTTAAGTGGATTTAATCGTGTTTGACAGTTGCGAGAGGTTCCATAATTTGAATTAGCAATGCACGCGATCACTCTTCCAGCAAAGTGCGTCAACAACCAAATTGTTCTTTCCGAACCATTTTCCATTCCGGAAGATAGGTTTTTATTTGTCACTATCCTCCCATCGGAAAAAACTCCCAATGGGAGGAGTTCATTCGCGCAGGATTGGACTGGAATTGCAGCTGCGGGCTTGGGATTGGCCTACTCGGATGACGAACCCGAATACACTCCGGCCATGCTGAAAGAAGCGAATCCGGACTATGCAGCCGGGTGATGTTGTTTTGGCCGGTCTGCCCCAGGCGGATGCAAAAATCAAGTTTCGGCCGACCATTGTTTTGGCCAGTATCAAACCCTTTGGTGATGTGTTGCTGTGCGGTGTAAGTTCACAATTGCAAAACGAGGTTTGGGGCTTTGATGAGGTTCTTTCCCAAGATTGCGAGGATTTTTTGGACTCCGGTTTGTCGCAGCCGTCTCTCATTCGCTTGGGTTATTTGGCCACCTATCCAAAGTCGCGGGTCGCGGGAGTTTTGGGTTCCATTTCTCAGAAGCGGTTAGTCCGCTTGCGGGAAAAGTTGGCCGATTTTTTGAAACTGCCATAAAGACAATAAACGCGATGCCTACTGCCGTTCTACAGCATGTTGCCGCCGCGCTGGAGTCCGGCTGCAAACAGTTCGCCTCCCTTGATGCCAGTCACCGCGAATGCGCGAGGCTGGAAAAGTTGAAGTTGCACCCCGCAGTTTTTCCCTGTGGTGCGGGAATCCGGAAATCGTGAACGACACCCCATCCCTCCCGCTGGCCGGCATCGATGTGGCCATCCTCGCCGGCGGGCTCGGCGAGCGCTTGCTGGGCGTGGTGCCCCCCCCTTGCGTTGGACAAGTAGCCGCAACCTGAAGCCAAACCCGCTTTTTTCAAACATTCCAATATTCTTAAGCAACCCACGGGCTGGGCGCGGTAGGAGAATGTTGGAGTAAACACGGCGTGGAGTCCGGGAGCGACGATGTCCTGTCGAATGGTTATCTGGTTTTCTGAAGATCCGATTTTTTCCGACCCCCTTATGCCCTCGCACAACAAAAATACGACGACCGTCGCTGTAAACTTGTTCGCTAGAAAAGTGGGTGAACAGAGCCATTTCACCTGCCTGAGCTGAAGAAGAGGCAGGTGTAGCCACTGTGCGATTCAGCTAGACATCCCGCCGATTTTTTTCCAGCTTTGGGGCGTGAAGATCGACGCCATTGCCACTGATTATCTCGGGCGGGTCCGACTGCGCTTGCTCGAGGGATCCGAGCGCGAGCGGTTCGTCCACCTGCTCGAAACCCGCCATTACCTCAAAAGCTCGCGCATCGGCGGGCGCCACCTGCGCTACATCGCCGAAGTGGACGGCCAGTGGGTGGCGCTGCTCACATTCAGCGGCGCGGCCCCGAAGCTCAAAGGCCGCGAGAAGTGGATCGCTTGGAGTCCGCGCCAACAGGCCCGCCGCCTCGGACTCGTCTGCAACAACAGCCGCTTCCTCCTGCTCGTAGAACGCGAGCGTCACCCCAACCTCGCCTCCAAAATCCTCGGCCTGGCCCTGCGCCGTCTCGCCCGCGATTGGCAGGAACACTGGGGACACGAAGTCCTCGTCGTGGAAAGTTTCGTCGATGAAACCCGCTACAAAGGCACCTGCTACCGCGCCTGCGGATTCGATTCCGTGGGCGCCAGCGCCGGGTTTTCCCGCGACTCGCGCGACTACTACACCGCCCACGACCAGCCCAAGCAACTCTACCTGCGCGAACTCCGCCCCGACGCCCGCAAAATCCTTTGCCGTCCCCGCCTGCCCGAGTCCCTCCGCGAGGCCGAAGCCGACATCGCCGGCCCCTGCCCCTTCCGCGCCGCCGAACTCGGCAGCCTTTACGAACGCCTGCGTCAACTCGAAGACCCGCGCAAAGGCGGCCACGGCCTCCACCACCGCCTCACCAGCACGCTCGCCTGCGCCATCGTGGCCACACTCATGGGCGCCGGCAGCTACCAAGCCTACGAGGATGTTTGCAAAAAACTCACCCAACGCCAGCGCCGCGCCCTGCGTTGCCACTACAACCGCGAAAAAAAGCACTACGACATTCCCAGCGACTCCACCTTCTTCCGCGTGCTCAACCTCGTCGACCCCGCACATTTCGAATCCATCACCGCCGGCTGGCTCTTCGAGCAGGACCCGTCCCAAATCGAGCAACTCGCCGTCGACGGCAAGGTCCTGCGCGGCACCGGACGCACTGACGGCAAACCCCTCGCCCTGCTCTCGCTCGTCACCCATCAGTTACGCACCACCCTTCGCTCCGTTGCGATCGAGGAAAAAAGCAACGAACCGAGCCGCCGGGAGGTGAGCGAGATAGGCTGAGCGAAGCGCAGGGCCGCAGGCCCGAGCGAGCGGGAGCGAGGGAGCCAAATCCCCGCCATCAAACCACTCCTAGCCGGCATGGAACTCCAAGGCTGCACCGTCACCGCCGACGCCATGCACTGCCAACAGGAAACCGCCCGCTTCATCACCCAGGAACTCGGAGGCGACTACCTCTTCGGATTAAAAGGCAACCAAAGCAGCGTCCTCCAACGCGCCGAGCTGAAACTCAGCTCGGCTTTTTTTCCCTAAAGAACAAACGAGCGACTGGAAAAGAGGCCACGGCAAACTCGTGCGCCGCCTCATCAAAACCGTGCGCCTGACCCCCGAGCAAAGCGGCCTGAGCGGCTGTTGGCGCCTCATCGCTGTCGAGCGCACCACCATCGACCCGACCAAACCCAAGGCCCAGCGCCAACCCGAAACCGAGATCGCCTATTACGCATCGAGCCACACCGACGACAAGCGTTCCGACCAACAGTTGCTCAAACTCATCGTCGGCCATTGGGACGCGATTGAAAACGGCGTGCACCGCGTGCGCGATGTCACCCTCGGCGAAGACGCCTGCCGGGTGGCTCGGCCCAAAGCGGCACGCAACCGCGTCACGCTCTGCAACCTGGCCATCGGACTTTACAATTTGGAACGCAAGCGCGGCCGCACCAAGGCACCCAGCCTGCCCTCCTGGCAACGCTCCATGACCCCAAGCGCCGCCCTCAAGCGCGTCAGAAACTGACATGCGCACATTCCTCTTCCACCTTTCACCCACCCAATCCCAAAGCCCAGTGGTTCATCCCGGGACGCCTGATCCTGCCTAGTATCCTGTAACATTTAAAGTTTCGGATAAAGACGCTTAAGCTTGATCCGTGCCTGCGCGGTCGTGAATCGCCAGATGGTCTTGCTGGCGCGGTTGTTTCTCTCGGCTTCCCAAGCTGCCACTTCGTCACGCATCCTGCCG
>Ga0247843_1003275_pt1 | contig 27036 bp, 31 predicted proteins | sample LaCruzMarch2017__FD_192420 | JGI IMG/M metagenome (GOLD analysis project Ga0247843, IMG submission 192420) | Freshwater microbial communities from meromictic Lake La Cruz, Castile-La Mancha, Spain - LaCruzMarch2017_8m | ecosystem: Environmental > Aquatic > Freshwater > Lake | place: Spain... | reverse complement strand
AGAAGAAATCAGAACATTATAATTTACCTGATATTGAATTTGAAGATGAAATGAGAGAAGAATTTGAAATATTTAGAGAAAAACTTCTCGAAGATGGACAATCATATCTTTATTTTAACACATTTATAGATGATTTTTATAGACTTTTTGCAAGATATTATAATCCAGTATTTTAATTTTTATTATAAAAGAATTAAAATACAAATTTATATATAGAGATGTAATTTAACAAACCATTTACTTTCTAGAAGAACGATAGATCTTAGCAGCAGCCTTCATAATGTTACCACTGTAGTTACCAGACTTAGCAAGAGACTTAACAATAGAACTCATTTGCTTCAATTGAGGAGGCAAAGATTTCTTTCCACGAGAACCCTTACGTGAAGCAACGCGAGAAGATTTCTTAGAGACCTTACGAGAGACCTTACGTGAAGCAACGCGAGAAGATTTCTTAGAGACCTTACGGGAAGCAACGCGAGAAGATTTCTTAGAGACCTTACGAGAAGCAACGCGAGAAGATTTCTTAGAGACCTTACGAGAAGAGTGACAATGTCCCTTTACTTTTACACCATCAGCTCTGGTATAAGCAGACATCCATTGTTGTTTACCAGAACAAGAAGCTTTGGTAACGCGAGAACCCTTACGAGAAGTTTTACGAGAATGAGATTTGGAAGATTTTTTTGAGTGTACCATTTTAAATAATAAAAAAGAAAAAAAAAATAAAAAAAATAAAAATGTCGTGTGATGATTTAAAATTTTTATATACAGAATGTATTAGAAATATCCATTCACAAGATTATTCAGATAAAGTTGTCAAAGAATGTTTTGAAACTTGGGAAAAATTAATTAAATGTGTAAATAAAGATATAGTAATTCCACAAATAAATATCCATAGTTACAATGGAACTTACTCAAAAAAAGATTTATTACATGAACAGTAATGAGGAGTATATAATTGATGAATATACTTTTACACAATTACAATTAATGTCTAATGTAGTAGCGTGTTCTATTGAGAAAAATGATTATACTCAGACAATTTTTTTTCATAATAGTATTGATAAAAAAATTATAGATGAGATAATACTGTTTATAAATGATACAGAAACTTATAGATCAAGACTGGAAACATTTAGCAAACAAGAATTATTCAGATTATTAAATGGGTGCTATTATTTGGATATAAAAGATATGATAGAAGTATTGACAAATAAGATTGTTTCTGATATAAAATATATGAATAAGAATGAATTAGAAAATTATTTTGAGTGATTTGAACAAATTAAATTAATTAGGATTTTCAATTGATTTTATTTAGTAAATAAAATCAATTGGTATAATATTATAAATTTCAAAATATTTTAGAATGCCTCGTCCAAAAAAGATTAAAGAAACTTTTCATGATAAGATTTTCGAATACGACGATGAAAACATGTGTAACATGTATAGTAAAATGACTGAGAATATGGGTTTCAAAAGAGATGATAGTGGTTATATAATGAATAAACAAAGATATGTGATTAATTGTTTTAGTGAGATGATTGTAATTGGAAAATTAAATAAACATAATGAAAGAATACTTTTAAATGAAAAGGATATAGAGTGGTGTAAAAAAAATAAAATAAATTATGAAAAAAATCTTTAGATATGCTAAAATACCAAAGTATGTTAGCACAAGCACAAGTAAGATTTCTTAATAATAAGGACTTCGATATATATGGAAACATTGTTGATATGAATTTAGTAAAAGGTAAAAATGTTGTCTTGTTTTTTTCTGACAAATGTGGCGCATGTAAATCATTTACCCCTGTGTTTAATTCACTTGCAAAACAGAATTTGAAAGGTGTTAATATATGTGCTGTATCAGTTGGTGATAATCCTGATTTGATGGATCGTATTGATAAGGTGTTTCCATTTACTGTGCCTTTTGTCCCAACAGTGGTATCTTATGACGGGAGAGGTTATTATTCTACTTATGATTATGGTATGGATGAAGAAGAGCAATTTAGAACTTTGCCTGATTTACTTGAATATACTAAAGGTATTGGCAAAGCGCCAATCCAATATAAGTAAAATGTTTTTTTTATTAATGTTTTTTTCAATACTTTAAAAAAAATGATTTATAATTTATATAAAATCTTTATACAAGATAAATTATAAATCCATGAGTGTTTTAAATCTCCCAAATCTCCCAAATCTCCCAAATCTTCCAGTCATCTCGATTGACAAAGATAAGGGTAATAGTTTTAGCGACTTAGTCCAAAAACTTAATCAGTATTATAGACCTAACGATGAAGTCGAGATTCGTATTCGTCCCTCTATTGATTACGAAGAGTTTCAAACATTACTGTCATATTTTAGAAATGCAAGTAATGTCAAAGAATTAGAAAAAGAAATTACATTTGTTCAAGGTTACAAGAAAGTGGAAACAGTCGGCGAGAGAAAATTTGAAAAAACATATAGAGAAATCGTAAATAAAACAACAAAACAGCGCTTATATCAATATAAGAATCAAAAGAAGTATGCTACACTTGAAACATATCCATACGGGTTCAAAGTTGCTCTTTCTCAAGAAATATTATTCAAAGATGGTGATAAAATTGTAAATCAAAGAGTTTACAATGAATTTTCTTCTGCAGAGAAAGACAATTATGCTAAACATCAAATAAGATATAAGTTTAATGTATTTAACGATTATGAACTTCACTTGTCTATCATTTCTCAAGACAAACTTGATATTAATAGTCCTACTTATGAATCTGATATTATGAGTTCAGAAAACATTCAGTATGATGTTGAAATAGAGAGCATAGGCGATAGTCTAGTTAGGAAAAATAATTATATACAAGTTTTTAAATTTATTATGAGTGTAATGACAAGTCGTATTTCAGTTATGAGCACAATTACAAAACAGCAAATATTAAATGAAACAAATGCAATGATTAATAAAATTCATGAGGAAAATAACATACAAATTATGACAAGTTTTGATAGATCTCAGAGACAGCAATATATTATATTTGATAACAAACCTCATTCCCTCTATTATGATAACATAAGCGATCTTATGAATTCTCAATTTAACGTAACTAATAAACTTGATGGTGTTTATTATAACTTGATTATAACTGAAAACTTTGTTGTTTTAGTGAATTCAGTTGATATTGAATATCTTGTTGGGAAAAATACGCCAAAAATGCAAACTCTTAAAGAACAACTCAATTTGTCTGATAAAAATTATCATATCTTTGTAGGTGAACTTTGGAAAAATACATTCAATATTTTTGATGCAATTGTCGTCAATGGTAAGTTTGTTGCAAATGAAAATCACTTGAATAGATTATCAGAAGCGCCAAAAATTTCTCAAGTCTTGTCTACTGTCACCATTCCTATAAATGTTAAGTCATTTTTCTATTCAGGAACAATGAGTGGAAATCTTTTGCAAGATATTAAAAATGCTATTCAATACATGAAAACAACATACGGAGAAGATTATGAAAAAAACAACGACGGTATCATTTTTACTCAACCATTCAAAGGATTTATGGATAAGACTTTCAAATGGAAATTTCCTCATAAAATAAGTGTTGACGCTAAACTTAAACTCGAATCTTTTTCACCCAATAAAAAGACATTTGCAATGTTGTTCAGAAATAAAGATCGTCAAATTGTTGCACTTGATAACCCTGCATATTTGGAAATTGATAAAACAGATGCTTTATTCATGGCATTAAAAGATGGACTTATTGTGGAAATATCATGGGATAATAATAAATATCACGCTGATAGAATCCGTTTTGACAAGAATGTTCCAAATAAAATAGATACAGCACAAAATACAATTATTCAGATGAAAAATCCTTTAACACTTGATAAACTTTTAAGAATTTTAGAAAGCGGAGAAGTTCCTAGAGAAAACTTGATGGAAATGAGAGAAACGAATGATGGAAAACCCTTTAGAAAATATTGCAACACTGTTAAGAATATTTTGCTTAAATACACTGTGAAAGAAGGATCAAATGTTATAGACATCGGGTCTGGTGCTGGAGGAGATCTTGGAAAATATAAACAAATAAAACCAAATAAGTTGTTCTTTGTAGAACCAGATGAGAAACATTTACAAGAAATGAGTGAAAGACTCAATAGAGAGAGAATGAGAGTGGATAGCAGAGAGTTTGCCGATAGTGTTGTTTCTATTAAAGCAGGTGCAGAGGATACAAAAATCATAAGAGATGGTATGAGAAAATCAGGATTTGCAGAAGATATTACAAATATTAACATGATGTTTTCTATGACTTTCTTTGGAACAAATGAAAAACTAACAGATCTTGTTCAAACTCTTAATTTGTTAAAAAATGATGGAACTTTCCTTTCTATTTACATGGACGGTGATAAAACTTTTGAATTACTAAAGAAAAATAATGGACTAATTGAAGGATCTTATTACAAGATAGAAGATTTAACACCTGGTAGAAATAAACTCGATTTTAATCACAAGATTCGTTTTTCTTTCAAAGGTGTTACAGTTAGAGAAGAGGGACAGATTGAATATCTTATTCCTGTAAATGAATTTAGAAAAAGATTTAAGACAATTCCTCCTGGTTTCAGTCTTTTGTCTAGTAGTCTTATTGATAGACCTGATAATATTAAAAGTAATGATACTGAGTTAACATCAAGTTTGAAGTCTCAATTTGAATTATTAAATGAAGAAGATAAATTATTACTTAGTCTTTACAGATTTGATATTTATAAGAAATCAGTATATCAAGAAATAGAAATGAAACAACAAGAAAAACAAAATGAATTAGATTCATTAGATCCTGATGAACAACAAGAAATTAAATTAGTATTCCAAAAACCAGATGAAACTTTTTACAGAATTGGTGCGATAGGAGATGGATCATGCTTTGTTCATTCACTTCTATTTACTGTTTTTAAAGATGCATATACAGCACTCTCTATACCTAAGAGAAAAAAGTTCGTTGAAGTTGTTAGACAGCAAGTTGCAGATAGTATAGACATTGAGACATGGACTACACTTGGAAATGGAAATGTTGCTTCATTAATTTTACAAGAAGAAATAAGCAACAAACTTTCTCAAAATGATCAACTAAAATTTGATAATATAGTTATAAAAACTCAAGAAGAAACTTCTCAAAACCCTGAAGATTTTCTTAATACATTCTTAATAAAAATAGATGAATCTTTTCCAAAATTAAATCTTTTTGATGAAGAAAATGGATTAGTTAAAAGAGTATATAATAAATATATATCAAATTTAAAAAATCCATTATTCTGGATTGAAAACTCCTATATTGAATGTTTTAGTAATTTTTTTGACAATATTAATATCGTCATTGTAAAAGATATTTCAAGAGATGTATATCAATATGCTCAGTATAAACCTGATAGTCAAAGTGTAATGATTCTTAATATCGATCCAAAGCATTTTGAAGCACTTGTATATGAAAAAGATGAAGAGATCTCATTTATGTTTACACCAGAAGATGAACTTATGCAAAGATTATTTGTGTCAGATATAGAAAGACCTGGGATAACGTCTGTAACTGTTGAAGTTGAAACTCCTTTTCAAGAAGATCCATTTGCAATAGAAACAAAAAAAGTAGATATTGAACGCACTGAAATAGAAAACATCGATGATGTTAAATCTACAATAAAGGATATTGTAAATGATTATTTCCTTTTTTCAAACAACAAGATTAATTTTGAAATAATTTAGATTATTTTTAAAAAAAATGATTTTAATTAATACTTTTTATAATATTGATGAAACAAAATATTATAAAATTAAATACAATTTAAACTTTAACAAACTTGAACAAAAATGAATTACTTGTTTAATCGTGATATTTCTGAATATGAATTTGTTTCAAGAATACTTGGCACAAAAAAGTTCTCAATTGGTTTCAAAGACACATTTGTTATCAAGGCGTCTGAACTTATAAAATGTAATCTTAAACCTTACTGGGCACAAAGAGATCAAGACCAGATTCATATAAATGTTATTTCTAATGGTATTAAGCAGAGTAATGGTCTTTATCATCCTATTATCATTGCTAATATAAAACCCCGTGAACAGTATTGTATTCTTGATGGACAACACAGATATGAAGCGCTAAAAAGACTTTCAGAAACACAACTATCATCAATTCAAATTCAAATTGATGTAATATCTTTCGAACAAGATGATGACAAGTGGATTTTACAACAATATGAGTTTATCAACACAACAAAATCTTTTATGAAGGAGGATTTGAAAAATGAGATGAATGCATCTGACATTATTAATGAAATAAATAAAAAATTAAAGTCACGAAGAATCAAAGATGTAAATATCACTCTTAAACAAAATTCAAAGATTAATATAAACAATATGAAAAGTGAATTGTTAAAACGTATTCATCGCCTTGACGATCCTGTTGCAAAGATATTACAATATAACGAAGAGTGCAATCAAAAATATGAAGAGATGTTTAAACATATTCGTATTGGAAAAAATGTAAAACAGGAATGCATCGATCATAAATTCTGGTTAGGTGTAAACTACCCTCAATGGATGGATGATTTATTTGTGTAAATTTTGTATAGATTTATGTATTAACAATGGTAAGATTTTTTTTGTAAAGTATACTTCTATTTTACAAAAAGTTAATTTTTTATTTATAATTTATTAAATTCCGGTGCAGTCATCCATGGTTCTATTGTCGGTAAATTTGTTTTTATAATACCAACATTAGGACTTCGTGACATGACTGTATAGATTTTTCCATTTGGTGCTAGAACTCCACCTGTCCATCTATCATTTACCGTATAAAAACCTGATATGTCTGTTGTGTTTACAGTATTTCTACTTGGATCAATTATTAGTACTATCAATAAAAGAATAAGTATTTGTATATGGATTTAGTTTTAAATTTTTTCTTACACCACTATACCCACCAAATGATCCAAAATAAATATTTCCATTAGGCGCTAATGCTCCTCCACCATGTTTATAAGAAGTACCCGTAATTACAAGAGTATCATCAACAGAATTTGCTGGAAACATATTACTTCATTTATAATTATATTGTGTATAACTCCATGTATTTACACCATTCACATTTGTAAGCACCTGTGTATCTTGTCCACCTTGAGGTAAAAGAGAAGGAGGGTTAACTGTAACAATAATAGATTTAGGTTTGTTTATTGATAATGACATTTTTTTTATTAAAAGATGATGTAAAATTTAATAAAAAAATTAAAAGTTCTTTGTAATAAAATCTTGTAATTCTGTAAAATTACTAAAAGTTTTTGTAGTCTCTCCATTTTCAACCATCAAAAAGAAAGGAATAAATGATATTTTATTCTTCGCAACAAACTCTTGAACCTGTTCATCCTTAACATCAATATTGAGTTTGAAAAAACGAAGTTTTTGATTAGCGCTATACTCCTCACTCATCTTTTTAAAACTTGGATAAACTCGTTTACAAGGACCGCACCAATCAGCGTAACAATCGACAATATTAATTCTTTGAGAGGAAATCAAAAGAGAGAGTTCATCACTTGTTTGTATATCTTGAACTTCAAATACTTCAAAAGGTTCAAAAGGTTGAACGGATTGTTCAGAACTAGTAATCATATCAGATGAAATAACTTCTGAAATGGGGGTTCTATGTTGTTGTGTATTTTGAGCACTCATTTTAATAAATTATAATAATTTTTTGTTTATATTAAAATATATAAACAAAAAAGTTTTTACTTACCTCTTAATTAATTTTATTTATCTCTCATTTATCTTCTATCTCTTCTCTATGGTCTTGCAACAACTCTAAAAATTTATTAAATGTCGCAGTCATGTATTTTCCCTTTCCACTATGTATACAAGATCCTGACTTAAAACATAGGAAAGTATGATAAGAAGACTTTTTTGATTTAGTTTGTGTAAACTCACCTTTATTAAGTATTCGTCTACTTATTTCTTTTCCATCTTGGGTTAATCCAATGAGTATTAAATCTTCTTCATCATTTTCATCCACAAGAATCTTAATATTTACACCAGCGCCACTTGTAGTTCCATCAAATATACTAATATAGTCATCATAATTATCATTAATGACTCTATCAAGAGATTCTCTGTTTATATTCATACCAACATGAACATTTCTATTTTTCATCACTGTTTGTAAAATCATGTAAACGTTTTTATCATCTTTATTTTCCTCTTTTACTTCGTCCAGAACATTTTCTACTTTCATATTTTGAATCTTATCATTTAATGTAAACAACTCTTCACCTGTCCATTCTTGTGATTTTTTCATTAACAGTAAAAACTGAACTGCCCTAACTGCAAGATCATCATCTTTACAACCTGTCAATTGAAATCTACCTGTCTTTGTAATTTTAATATTTATAAGTTTGTTAATGATATCTCCTGACTTTTGTTTATACTTGAAAATCATATTAGTCGTAACTGAGTTTAAAAAGTATTTATCTCTTTTTTTCTTATTCTTATTAAAATTTCTCACTACTGATGCTGTCTTTAATACAAGACCTCTTGTTTTATTGTTCCATTTCATACAAATAATACTCTCATCAGGAATATCATCAACTATATCTTCAATGTGCCATAAATCTTTCAAACGTTTCTTTCTATTGTTTTTACATTCAATTGCCAAGTCGTATACAGGCATGAAGTTAAAGAATTTTTCAATGTTGATGATAATATTTGTAAATACAATAATAGTTTTTGTTGAATACTCTTCTTTTTGTTCCATTCTTAAATTTTGAGTAATTTCAAAATATTTCAGAATATGTTAGAATATGTTAGAACTCTTTCAAATTAACAGATATTTGAGTTTAAAGACAATATTATATATTCGTTCTTTTAAACAAAAATCATTTATTTTAAAGTATTAAAGCCTTTATGAAAATAAATAAAGAAATGGCAAAGAAAACTCAAAAACTCAAGGTTGTAAAAGTTCCTCTTGGATATTATCCAGAAAACTATCAACCAAAGTTCCCACCTATGCCTGTGTTGTATTTAGAACTTTTAGAAAATAAAGATAAAGTTAAAAAAGAAATGCGTAATAAAGACTATACACCCCCTCAAGAAAGACTAGCAGAACAACAAGCACCTTTAACAGAACAAGTTCAAGATTACGTAGATAACGATTTTGAAATTAAAGACTATAGTTCTGAATATCCAGAGAGTAGAATGGGTAAGAAACGTGAACCACTTAAAATTCTAGACTTGAGCGACCCTAAACCTCAAGTTGTTGAAGCAGATGAAGAACAACCTTCAAACACTGACAATAAGGAATATTACAAGCAATCTTCTAATAATTCTAATAATTCTAATAATTCTGACGATAAGATTAGTGAACGTTTGAAATCAAGATTTGAAAAAATTAAAGATGAATACAAAAAAGAACAAAATGTTGACGAGGATAGTGTAAAACGTTATTCGAGAGAAAATAGAAGAGACGATAGAAAAGATGAGAGAAACAATGATAGAAATGAAGATAGAAATGAAGATAGAAATGAAGATATAAGAGACGATAGATACGAGGAGAGAAGAGAAGAGAGACAAGAAGATAGAAGAGATGATAGATACGAGGAGAGAAGACAAGATATAAGAGAAGATAGAAGACAAGATAGACAACAAGATAGAAGAGACGATAGAAGAGACGATAGATACGAGGAGAGAAATGAAGATAGAAGAGATGATAGATACGAGGAGAGAAGACAAGAGAGACAAGAAGATAGAAGAGATGATAGATACGAGGAGAGACAAGAAGATAGAAGACAAGAGAGACAAGAAGATAGAAGAGATGATAGATACGAGGAGAGACAAGAAAACAAGAAGTTTTCTTTTAATGATTTGATGGATGAAAAAGATGTTCAATCTAGTAAAAATTCATCAAATACTCCTAAAGGAGAATCAGATGACTCACAAAGAACTACTCAAAATAAGATTTTTGATCTACTCCTTGAAGATGATGAACCTACAAAGAATGAAAAATTTGATAAATTTGATAGACAACCTTCTTATCAGCCATCAAATCAAAATATTCAAAATTCACAAAATATTCAAAACATGCAAAATATTCAAAACATGCAAAATAATATGCAAAAAAGACAAGAATATTCTATGCCACCTAAGTTATCTGAAATTAATACCGGAATTGTAAGAGATAACAAGGGTGTAAGAGATATCACAAGAGGATTAACAAAACAAGAAGAAGAAGAAGAATTAGAGAAGCGTATGTTGCTTGAAAAATTCTCAATCTTAAAAAAGAAGTATAAAGAAGCGAAAATACCTGACTTTGCTCCTTATACAGACTTGGCAACATTAAAAAGAACTTATGAATCAACTGTTCGTAATTTACAATTAGATGCTACTGTAGACAATTACAAACGTTATTTGATGATTGGTTTTGGAGGCACACAATGGTTAATTCAAAAATTTTTAAAACTTGATATGACAGGATTTGCAGAACAACAAATTCTCTCCATTAATCAATATGAAAGTCTATTGATTGAGATTGGAGAGAAATCTTACTTTAAGACTAATACAGCATCACCCGAAGTAAGACTCATGTTTTTGATCGGATTTAATGCTGTTATTTTTGTCATGACAAAAATGATGTTTAATAGCGCAGGAAGCATGATGAAACCTCAACCATCAAGTACTAATAATTCTAATAACAATGATAGAAAAGATAAACCACACATGAAGGGACCTTCTTTTGATGATTTAAAAGATTTTGAAACTTCAAAAAAGACAAAGAATGAATAAAAAAGAAAAAATATGTATCTCATTTATTAATAAGATACATATTGTATAATGCTTCGTCAAAAATATCAAGAACGATTTTTTCGATCTTCACAAATAAAGGATATTCAAAAAGATACACAAGAATTATTCTATTTATTTGAAGACATTATGGAAGAGGTAAAACAACAAGAAAGGAAACTTGCTACAATAGAAGAGTCCATTGAAGAGAGTGTCGATAATATAAATAACACTGAAACTCAAATAAATGAATCAAAAGAAATAATAAAACATAATTTATTGAAAAATATCTATGGTGCTATCATTGGAGGTGGTATAGGAAGTATAGTTGTCATGTACAACCCTTATATCGCTATTGGAACAATCATTGGAGGAACCATTATGGGAGGGTTGATAACAAAACTATTGTAAAATGGTTGTAAAAGAATTATATAAAAATTACTCAATCATTAACTCTTCGTCCTCGGTATCTTCGATGTCACTATCACCTTCTTGAATAAATTTTTGTATAGTCTTAAATCCATTCTTCTTCATAATATTGATCATATCAGAAGATTTTATTATTTTTTCATTTTTCACACCATTTGTTATATGAATTAAATTAGATATACTTTTTATTTCTTCTGGATGTTCATCAACGACATCATCATCTATTTGTTCCTTCCAATAGTTTTTTCTGTCTTTTAGTTTTTCAATAATTACATCAGCATTTTTCTTGAGAGAATTATTAATCAACAATTCTCCGTCAGGATCTCTTATCACTTCTTTATTTTTTATTTTGTATGATAGTATATTGCGTGCATTATCCGTCGTAATAAACTTTTCCTTGTAAGGATGTTGACAAAGAAAGTTAGCATATCCTTTGGGTCCTTGATCTATATATTTTTCTGTAAACAAATGTAAATGATTAGTAACTTCATTGTAATCGACTGTTTCCATTTTCTCCAACACTTGTTTTATATGAACATTTTTAATGTTGATGTTATTTGAGTTTTTATTTGTATTTTTCTGTGTACTGTTAATAATTGTTTTATAGTTATTAACATTCGGTTTACTTAATTGATATTCAATAATTCCTTTTAGAAAAGTTATTTGTTCATCTTTACTTTGAATCTCTCTGTCCTTCTCTTCCAATACTTTCTCTATTTTTTCAAGTGCTTTACTCTTCTCTTCTAATTGCACTTGTGACTGATTTATAAGTTCTTCTTTGATCGGTTTAATCTTACATGTTTTTGTATGTCTTGTACATACATCAGATCTTGAAAATTGCTTATTACAAAACTGACAAATCCTATTTGTTTTTAACATTTCTTTTAATTTTTATAATATTGAGATAATTTTAAATTAAAATACATATACTAAAATTGCGGAGACCTACGTTGAAACCGCTGAGACTCACGCAGAAACCGCGGTTTCAACGTAGAATATGCGGTTTCAATTTATTTTGTATTATTATGCTATTAGGTGCTATATCAAAAAAATAATATTTTTTTATAATTTTTGTTTTTTTTAAAAGTTGATGTGTGTGTGTAGGCCTTTTTTCTTTAGGTACCTTATAAAAAATCCAAAAACTTTTTGTAAAAGACTTTTAAAATTTTTAAGAGTTATATTTTTATTTTTGTAATAAAAATATTAGAATTATAATTATAACATAAAGAAGTTTCTATTGTATTTTCTTATACAATTGGTTTACTTAATTGATATTCTATGATTCCTTTTAATAAATTTATTTGTTCATCTTTACTTTGAATCTCTGAATCCTTCTCATCCAATACTTTTTCTATTTTTTCAAGTGCCTTACCTTTCATTTCTAATTGAACTTGTGACTGATTTATAAGTTCTTCTCTAATAGGTTTAATATTACAAGTTTTTATGTGCCTTGTACAATTTTGTTTATTGGAAAATTGCTTATTGCAAAATTGACAAATACAGTTTTTATTTACTTTAGTTTTATCTTTTTTTGTCTTGATTTTATTTTTTTTACTTTCATTTCTTTTCTCTCCAGTAGTATCAGATTCTTGTTTTTCAATTATTAATACCTCATCTTTTACTGTTTCCAATGTTGATATATTTTCATTTGATAAAAACGGTATTACAGTTTCAAAGAATAGTCTCTTTACTGTATTTTCATCAGTCAGAAAATATTCATTCCCTCTTTCAGGTTTACCACATTCTTTATTAAATCTTTCTATTAACAATTTTTCACATTCACTTGCATTATCGATCTTTATTGAACAAATAATAACTGACTTTCTACCATAACTAGTAAGTCTATTAAGTAAATTTTTTTCAGAAATTCCTATTTTGAAAATTTGTTTTCCATCAACAGTTGATACATTTCTATGCTCTTCAGGAAGTAAACAGTAAACACTCATTTTTATATATTATAAAGTATAAATTTATAATATAATATTGAATGAAATAAAAAATCATTTTTTTGTAAATTATATAAGTCATTGTAATAAGACTTTTCTATTAGAATTGATAAAGACAATACGAATAAGTTATACCGAACCTTCTTGAATTGTTTTCTTTAGTTTTTCTAAATACAATATACCATCCATTAACTCTTCTTGTGCATGAGTTATCCAATCATTTATTCTTAAATCCTTTCTATCCAGATCAGTTCCATACTTATCTTTTCCGAGTTTAGAACGTGTAATGAACTTTGTAATTACTGACTGAACAACTGAGTCGATCGATGTCTCATGTAAAAGATCGATAATCTCATTATTTTGTGTTATATGATTCATTTCACTCATTGTAAATTAAACTACTTAATTTATAATGATATACATTTAATACTCTTTTAATTATTGAAAAGTTAGATTTTTGCCTTATTGTCATCTTCTGATATCTTAATTACCTTACCACCTTTTTCTTCATAGTTTTTTCGAAGATCAATACATTCTTGTAAATATTTCTTCTTTACTGGATCCATTTTTTCAAGAGTTTCTTTTCTTACCTTACCTTTTGACCACCAAGTATTAATAAGAGTGCTATCAAGGAAAACTTCCTTGTAACCCATCTTGAGTGCAATTCTGAGTGCTGCAACAAATGCTATAAGTTTACCTGCATCAGCGTGAGTGTTCTCAAACTGGGTTTTAATTATAAATCGTTTATATTCATCGCTTTTTATAATTGTCATATCACTCAATAAATCATGATACACTTCAATGATATCTTGATTATTGTGATCAATAACAGTTGCTATTGTTATATTTTCTTGTTCCTCGTTTAATTTTTCTACACTCTCTTTTTCATTACTATTAATTTTAGCAAAACAATACAAACCGGACAGACTATGAACTACAGGTTTTTTCTTTGTTAACATTAATTTAATTGGATTTTTTTCTTCTTTTGTTTTTCTTTCCTCATCTGTCTCATTTATAACTTGTAATTTTGGTCGAAAAAGTGCTTTTACTTGTTTTTGCATGAGTTGTTTATTAAGACGGAGTTTAACATGAGAATCCATAAATTTAGGTATTTTAAATGCTACACTAAGAATCTCATCAAGGGGTTTCATAACTTGATGTTCAAGATAATAAAAGTAATCAATACGTAATACATCCTTATGCTCTTTGAAATATCCAAATTCTTCAATAATATCTTCTTGTAACTTGTCTTTTTTATCAAGATTTATTAATACATATTCTAATCTTGTGTTAACAGGGACTGTAATACCTCTTTTACCAAGTTTATCAGCAAGTGAAGCGTGTGCTGGTTTTCTCTTACCAATATAGTCTACACGGTTAAGACCTTTTGTGATCACAAAGTCCTTTGGAGCATATTTGAGTGTAAAAAGATGATTCACATAATCGATAATTTCATCAATGGTTTGAGATACAATAGGGTTTCTCATAATATCTTTGATATCAACATCTTCAAAACGGAGTTTTTCAGCGTTATTTAAAATGTTCCATAAAGTATGCTCATAAATATCTTTCAAGAATTTACAATTGTCACGTCTTTGCAATACCACACCTTTTTTATAAAGTTTTTTATCCATGACACCATTTATATCACAAGGTTGAGCAATGTATCGTTTTTTACTGAGAATAAAGTAAGTTGCATAAATCTTACCTTCAAATTCAAGTTTCATAGGAGAAGGAAATATTTCTTTTATTTTATCTACAACATTTTCAGCAAACTTCCAAATATCATCAAAACGATCAGGAGTGTGATTTTCAAATCTTCTAAAGTTGATAAAACAAGAATCCGTATCACCATAAACCACAAGAGCATCATCCCAGTTGTTTCTAATGTAGTTGACTGCTTTTTCTATGGATATTCTTCCGATATAAGTAACAGTCATAGCACCATTCACAAAAGGAAGATAACCTTTTGCAGCACCAAGAGCACCATACATAGAGTTTGCATTAACCTTGTATGCCAGTTGTCTTTTGTCTAGAACAGACTTTTGCACTTCAAGTTCTTGTTGTATTTGTTTTAATTTTTGTATACTTTGATCTGTATCTTCTTTTATCAGTTTGTAAATATCAGAGAAATCTGTATTATCTTCAAGTTCTTGTTGTTGTTCATCATTGAGATTATTATCAAGATATAAATTTATGAGTTTATGTTTGTGACTAACAATTTCAAGTTTTTTTCGAACTTGTTTACGTGCGGTTAGTAGAGTTTCAATAATTGTGGGAACAACACCTTTTCCAACTTTAGATGCTTTGGCAAATTTGTGGTGAAACTCTTTGCATATCTTTTTCTGTTCTCTTTTTTCTTCTCTTTCTTGATACTTTTTCTCATCTTCGTCTGTCGCGTCTTTCTTTCGTTTAATAGGTTTCATCTTTGGATCATGAGAACACATATTATGTTCTTCCCACCTCATAATATCACAATCTTCATCAGCAACTTGTCCATTTGATATATATGTGGTGTAGTCAATATTGTATGCCATGATAATACTTGGATAAAGACTGGCAAAATCAAAAGGAATAATGTTTTTATAAATACCAGGAATAGGATTCAACACAGTTGCTCCTGTATATCTTTCAGCAAGTAAATCACGAGGAACATTCATAACAATATTATTATGATAACAGTATGCAAACACTTGAGAATACATTTTAATTTGTTGACCTTTAGCATAGAGATAAAACATAGGAACTTGATTTGTATTTGCTGACTCTGTAATATCATACCACACATGTAACTTTTCAAAAAGTAGATAAACGACATAACTATCCTGACAACAATATTTTGCACACAATGCCATGCTCTTACCATCTCCTTTTTCATAACATTCGAAAATATCACGATATTTTAAAGGATCTTTATTTGTTTTAAGATACTCATCACACACAGTTTCAAGACGGTAGTTAGCAAGTTTAAAACTTCTCTTCATATATGGCAACATATCGAATATAAGGCGTCCATCAGCGTCAACAAATGTCATTTCCTGCACACCAAAAGCAGAACTCTCCCATTCTATCTTACCTTTTTGACATACTCGACCATTGATAGAACTCTGTTGCATAAACTCATTTACACACTTTCTTAATTCTGCACGTTTGATAATATACTGATAATCAAAACCGTAGATGTTGTATCCTATAATAAGGTCAGGATCATGTTGTCTTATCAGTTTAGCAAAATCTGTTAGCAATATTCTTTCGCTCTTGCATTTAATAACAATCACATCTTCTATATCGTCGCATTCTTTCAATGTAAGAATATACTTTATAATCTTTCCACCTATTGTTCTAACGGTGCAACCAATCTGAAAAACTTCATCTTTCGGAAGATCAGGGTCAGGCATTGAAACAAGTTTAGAAGAGTAAGTTTCTATATCGAATGATAAAATACAAGGATAAACGATAGGTAATTTTGTAACAAGATTCTCAGGAACACGAGTAATATTGGAATGTTTAACAATGAATTCTCTTTGTTTATTTGTCTCTTTATCTACATCATCTACATATGTAATTTGTTCAAGTTTTACCCATCCTGCTGAAGGTATATCAAACATGTCAATAAAACGAATTGAAGGTGTGAGACTATTATTTCCACAATGAACATTCACAGTAACTTTTCCAAGACCTGCAATATATAATCCACCACGACTTTGTCCTATAAAGTCTCTCATTTTAGAAAATGTGGCAAATGATACTTTTAAGAATGGAAAAAGAACTTGTTCATATTTATCTCCAACTTTTTTATATTCTGCATTATAAAGTCTCTTCTTCATCTCTAATTCCATTCTCAAAGGTTTTGATTTGAACTTTTCCTTAATACAGTTTGAAAGAGAAGACGAGTATTTTACCCAGTTGATATTAGGTGGTAATTCAAGGTAACAAAACGTAGTGAAATCTTCAATACGAACCATTACAGATTTTTTCTGTCTATCATAACCATAAAGTCTCAAAATTGTAACATCATTAAACGTGTCTTCTTCAAAAGACCAATTAATAATGTATAAAAACTCGTTCTTTGATTTGCTCATTTATGAAGTGTTTAGTATACTTTGTAAACGTTGGATTCAAGTTTTTAATTATTTTAATCAATATTATAAACACAATTTTGAATCTTGTAGAAAAAAAATCATTTTTATTTTTATTATGTTTTTAGACAAACTATAACACAAATGTCTTATAGCATGTTACCAAAGAAAGTTAAAAAAATTGAGTTCAGTGAAAATCTTAAAGATTATGACCTTGATAAGATCGAAGTTTATACATTTGATGAGTTATTAAATACAGATAAACTTCTTATTGAAAATACAGATTATAAAATTACTGTAAACTATAAAACTACTATTGAAAATCTTTCTAATCAAAATATAAAACGTATTAGTATTTATAGAAATCCCGATAAATTTAATAATAATACAATTACAACACTTCATGCTAAATATTTTGATTATGAAAATAAAATAATTGCAAATTATACAACATCAGGAAATAGAATGATTTATCAAGTAGGATTTCCAGATAGAAGAAAACTAATAAAATAATTTGTTTAACTTGTTCCAAGTTTCAAGAGCATCATGTTTACATACTTTAAGCATGTTCCCTTCTTCACATCCATTCATTTTTGAACACACATTAAAACAATTATTATCTCTAATTACATAGCGAATAAAGTTCTCATTTATAACACAATCTTTTCCATTACGTGGACTAGTTTTTAAAAAATTGGTTTGATATACTGAGTCAGACATTTTATAATTTTTATTATAAAATGTTTAAAACAATTTAATTACAGTTTAGAAAAGAAACTAAGTAGTTATAACTAAATTATAACTTATTGTCTCTTTACACAACGGAAGTGACCCTTGACAGTCTTTCCGGCGCGCTTGTAAGAGGGGACGCGAACACGCTTAGAACCAGCGCCACAAGAGGACTTCTTAACTTGAGATCCTTTCTTGGACATCTTGCGAGAGACCTTACGAGAAGCCTTATGAGAGACCTTATGAGAGACCTTACGAGAGACCTTACGAGAGTGAGCGCGAGAAGCCTTCTTGGAAGATTTACGAGAATGAGAACGAGAAGCCTTGGAAGATTTTCTAGAAACAGCCATTTTTTTTATACTATCAAGATAAAAAAAATTTTTTTTTTAATTATTTCAATCCTTTTTACAAAAAATGTGAAAAATAATATAAAAGTAATTAAAAACTATTATTTTTTCACATTTTTTTATAAACTTATTTGAAAAACCTTGTCAAACATACCTTTTACTGCCTGATGCTGGGTCATCCACACAAGTTTATGACTTATAGTTTCTTTCAAATGCATAATTATCTCTGTAGATAACTCTTGGTTAATTGACGCTAAACTCTCATCTAAAATCAATACAGGACTATTGGAAATACAATTAAATGTTAATGTCAACGCCAGATTTAAACGATCATACTCACCGCCACTCAAATTGGATAAATCTGTTTCATTACCTTTATAAAATATCTCCATATTAATAACAGGTTTCTCCTTATTTGATTTAGACTCCTTAAATGTCTTGATTTGAACATGCATTGGCTCTTCGAAAAAAGAGTCAAGATGAATACTTAAATTGTGATTTATGGTATCTATAAATTTTGCAAGAAGTAAACTCTCAGAATGCTCTATACCCTCAGCAATTATATTATAATTAACACAATCTCTTTCAAACTGTTTATACTTTTCAAAAACAGTTTCAATCTCTTTTTCTAATCTCTTTTTCTCATTCTTATTCTCTACAATTAACTTTTGTATGTTCAATATATTTATTTGCTCTGTCCATTCTCTTTGCTTATCATTTTCTCGTAATTGTTTTATCTCCTCATCATATTTATCAATACTCTCATCTATCTCTTCTAACTTTTCTTCTAAAATGGATAACTTTTCATTACAAGTTTCAATAGAAACTCCAATATTTTTAATCTCTTTTAAAACTGTTCTCTTCTTTTCATTTAATAAATCTAACTCATCCTTTATTTTCTCTTGTTCTTTTTGACATACAAGTAAATCAGACAATTTACATTCATAATTATCAAGACTAATATCACCATCTCCTTCTTGAATATTTTTTTCATACTTTTGCAAAAGCATATAATCCTGTTTTAACTGATCATGAGAAAAGTCTTCTATCTTTTTCTTTTCTTCTGATAAAACAGTCTTTCTCTTTTTTAACTCTCGCTTTGTTGTCTTGATCTCTTCAATTTTATCAATTGCATCAGTCAATTCACTAATCTTTTCTATACTAATATGATCATAAGTTTCCAACTTTTTATTAACATTATCCTCCTCGTTTGAATAATGATTATGAAGTTTTTTAGAATGTTCTAACTTTTCTAATTCTTGTTCTACCTGCTTCAACTCTTTTTGTTTTTCTTGAATTTTTGCCTTTGTAAAATCTTCAGAAACCGTATCCAACTTTTCTAAAACACTGTTGTTCAATCTTACACTATGATTGCAATGAGGACATTTCAATGATGATTTATATAATTCTGACTTTTCTAAATACTGTTTCAACACTTTTACAGTTTCCTTTTTATTTGTAATATCATCTTCGTCATAGTCACACTCTTCCAGTTTTTTAGAAACTTCTCTCCTCTTTTTTAACAGATCTCTTTTTTCGCAGTAATCATTATATTTACTCTCATCAATTTTTTCACAATTTCCTTTATTTATAGTCTTTTCCTCCTCATCTATCTGTGAAAGAGATTTTGAATTTTGCTCAAGTAAAACTCTCTGAGTATCCATACATTTTGTTTTTTGTTTCATGTATTTTATCATAGTTCTTACAGTTGAAATTTCATTCAATAGTTCCTCATAAGAGTTCTCATTAAATTTTTCCTTTATCTTTGTCTCCTTATCACAAATTTCCTTTCTTTGTTCTTCAAAAATACTCAGTCTACTATGTAATTGTTTATACTTTATTTCCTCATTAGTGTATTTTGATTTTGACTGTTGTTGTTCTTGCAATAGATTTATTGTTTTTTGTAAGTTGTTTTGTTGTTCTTGAATCTTATGTTGTCGAGATTTGATCTTTCTATCACATTCTTCCATGGACAGGTCACTATATTTTTCATTATTTTCATCATTTTCTACTTCTTTATTCATTCGACTAATTAGATTTTTTAAAACTTCTTCAAGCGTATTCTTCTTCACTGATAAAGCACTCATTTCATCTTTGCAACACTTTATCATATCATTTACACGTTCTTTCTGCTTCTCGATGGATGAATTTGAAAACAACAATGATTGTAAAAATACCATCTTATCTTTGGCAGATGAAGATAAAAATGAACTCTCACCTTTTTGTTTAATGACTGAAGTATTGATAAAGTTTTTTCCAAAATAGTTATCAATTCTTACTTGTGCTTCATCATCTTCGTAACACTTGTCTCCATCATATACACACAGGGATTCGGGTCCTTTCTTTCTAACAATTTTAAACTGTTTCTTTTCATTCTTTTCTAACTCGACTGTTAAACTTTTTGTGCCTTGTTTAAAAAGTTTTTTACCTTCTCCTGTAATAGCAAACAAGAATGCTTGAATCAACGATGATTTTCCAATACCAGAAGGACCATCAAAGAGAATAATTGCTTCTCTATCAATTTCAACAGAATAGTTGCTGAAACATTTGAAATTTTTTAAAGAGATTTTATAGGAAGACATCTTAATGTTTTCTATAGTATGTTAATAAGTATACCCTAATTCTTAATGTAATTTTACAATTCAATTTAAATTACTCTTTCAAAATAATTTTTTATAATCATAAATAAAATTAAAGACATTTTCTTTGTATATTGATACACAAAGAAAATACAATGGAAACTTCCATTAATTATACTGATGATTTAAACACCTTCAAACATATTGAAATCGTGGAAAAACTCGATAAAATTACGTTTATTGGAGAAAAACATAACAAACTCAATGAATATGACTCTTACCTCTTTGCAAAACATTTAAGAACACTTTATAAATCATGTATGTTTTCGTGCTTTAAAACAGAAGTTCTCATTGAAGATTTCAATATTAAATCAGATTTAAATCATTTCAATAGTGAAGATTCACATTTATCTTTTATTGCCAACTATCTTGCAAAAAATAATTGCAATGTAACTAAATGTGATTATAGAAAGAGTTTTTCATTCTATTTGTCCATTATAAATAAAAATATAAAAGATATTGTAAACATAATTGAAAATGTTTCTAAACTACTTGAACATATTGAGAAGAATGAATTTCCATTCATGATTATACACCGTGTCAAACTAATGAGTAATGCCATGAATCACTTCTCATTAAAAAACTATGCTCCTCTTATTAGAATTATACGAGAGATAATTAATAAAAATATTAATGGAAAGTCTTATAAGAGATTATTAATACAATCATTCAATGAGTTAAGATCAGCACTAATTATTTTTCAAGGACTTAAAAATACTATTGATGTAGATATATGGAATATTTTCAAAGAGGCATTTGAACAATTTTGTGATACCTTTCCATTATTTTTTAGTTTCATTCTTGATTGGGTATTTCTATATTATATTGAGAAATATAATAATTCCAATATAGTTGTTTACGCTGGATCGGATCATATAAAATCTCTATTAAATACATTGAGAATAAAAGAGAAACAGCATAAACTTATGAAACATATGGATTTTTAAAAATAATTAAAATATATATTTTAATTTTATTTTTATGAGTTCTTATACAGATTTACTAAAGTATTTGTTTATTTGTTTTACTCACAGTCAATCTTTTGTCCATAAATTTTTTGCCACATTCTACAATAACGATAAATATCATAATCATTAAGTTTTACTGCAGCAGATTGTTTAAACACTTCACTTAACATGGTCTGATCGATTTGTCCATTACGTTTAATACAAATAAATGATAAGAAACAAGCAAGAGGATTCTTATATTTGATATCAGGGATTTTATCACATTTAGAGAGCATGTCTTCTATTAAATTCTGCACTTTAATGCGTGGGAATAATAAATGAACTTTATTTGTAAATACGCTTATAGTAGCAATTACTTTGAATAAGTCAATATCAGATAATTCTGAAAAATTTATTTTTTCATTTTTATTGCTATATAACATTTTTATTTGTTGCAGAGAAGTCATAGGACCTCCGTATAAATCCTTCATGGAAAAGGGTAAATTGGCAAATGTAAGTTCTGCAAAATCATTCTCATTAATTTGTTCATATTGTTCTTGGAATGTATCATTTTCATCAAATAAATCTGATTTGCCTTCTGTCTTTTTTTCTTCTTCCTCTTCATCTTCTTTTTCTTCCGCGTCATCATCGTAATCTACCTTCTCTTCTTGATCGTCATAAAAGAAATCTCTATATTCGTCGTATTCAAATGTTTGCTCACTTGTGTAATCCATTTTCTCTTAATATTATATATTATTATAACATAATATATAATAACTTTTTAGAAAAACACGATTTTTAAAAATCATAAATTAAATCTTAGTTTCTTACCTTGTTTTTTTCTATTACCTTGACATTCACATTCTTTTTCTTCTTTCTTATTCTCCGATTTTCTATAGTCTTGTAAACAATCATAGAAATCCTTATATTTTTCAAACTTTTCACTATCTCCTGTATCAGGATTGACAAATGTATAGGACTTTATTATTTCAGGATGTTTTAACATATATGCTACAATACTGTTTTCATCATCCTTATCATTTTCTATATAACTTTTCAAATCTTTTGGAAAATAGGTTGACCCATACATAATAACATTTATTGGTTTTTTCATGAATTGTATAAAGTATTTATGAGAGTGATGTCCGCTCATAAGAACAGTATCACAAGTTTCTATCTCTTTTTGCAAGTAGATATTATCATAGAGGTCATTTGGAATAGATGTGGAAATAAAATATTTTAAATTCTTTTCTGATCGTAGATTCTTTCCACACTTGTTATAAAAGTAAAAACAACAAGATTCAAGATTATCTCTATTAATTTCACTGTATCTATCAGTAAAGGTGACTTCATCGTATTTGGTAAAATATTGAGCGTGTAATTTTTCATAGAGTTCACTTATGAAATGTTCTCTATAAAATTCTCTTCTATAATAATCAAACCCATATTCATTCTTTGGACGAGAATCAACAAACACAAATGATGAAGTATTTGGAAAATGATTAATAATTTCAGTATGTAAACCAGCACCCAAATATAAAATCTTATTAAACATATTCATTCTTGGTATAATACTCTCTTTATAAATTATTCATAAATTGTTTATATCATATATAAACAATCTCTTATTTAAAATATTAAAAAAAACATTTATTTTGCATCTAACATCATATAGAGAAATCTGTCTCCAGGGTTTTTATAATCTTCCCAAAGTTCCTGAATAGGATAATCTCCGTAAATTAATAAGTCTTCTTCATTTTTCCATTTTACCTCTGTTCGAAAACCAAATTGTAATGTTTTGATATGTTCAATCTTTTCTTTATTTTCAAAATTATCGTAATCTAAATAACTTTTTACAGTTTCTAATACATCATCTACTAATGAAAACATGTGAATTATGTAAATTGTTTTAGTTAAATCTGGAATGTCATGATTTACTGTATATACAACTATAGGCATGTAGTAAGGTAGTTTACATTTTTCGATTGCTTCACTTTTTCTGCTTGTGCTGAATTTAAAATGATCAGCATCTGCTTCTGATTTTCTTACAAGTTCAAAATCATTGAATTCTTCCATTTTACTTAATATAAAGATTTTTACTTTAATTATAATTAGAGTTTATTCAACTTTACATGTAATTGGTGAAGTAATTATTGTAGTAGATCTCCTTATTGGACTAAGTGGTTTATCAGGATAAACTTTATTCTTTCGTGGGGTAACAAGAAATCTAAAAACACACATATTTATTTTAAATAAATGTATTGTTCATATAGAAATCAGTTTTTATTTAAAACATATTAAGAGTAAAAAATGTCTCTATCTAGTGCAATCTGTAAAATTACTTGGGGAAAAGGTATTTTAAAAATTATTAATCTTCGACATGTCACAAGTGTATATCAACATAAGAATCGTTTAACTATAACATATAATATACCTTCGTCAGACGGACTTTTGATTTTTGGTTCAGGTTTTGTTAATCAAGAACCTCATAAAGAATCAATCATTTTTGATAATGAGAATGATGCTACTGTTCAAATGAATGAACTTTATAATAATTTAAAATTATTAGATTCAAAATAAAGTATAATTTCTTTATTATTTTCTCTTAACAAGAAATTTTAAAGCACACGAAACAAATAGTCCTGCACAAATTGCAAATATTAACACAAGAAATATGTTTAATTCACTAACCCAATAAGACTCGTTATTTAGATTAGAAGTTTCTGTTGAATTAGTTAAATGTGTAATGTTTTGACTCATTAAAAGAACTATTTATTCATAAATATTATGAATACATTTTTAAATACATTTTAAATTTATACGAGTTCAATATATAATAAATCCTCTTCTATCTCATCATCTTTTACTCCTACAGAGCAATTAAATGTTAATAACTCTTTTTCATCATCATCATCATAATAATATAAAATTTTTAAATTTATATCAGGACATGATGCTCTATAAACTCTTGATTCTCCTTGAGTATGTTGTCTATCCACAATTTTAAAACTGTTTATAATTTGAAAATTCTCTTTATTGAAAACTCTAATTCTTGGATCTGACCCTAGTTTGAATCTTTCTGATAAGTACATCTCATAAAGACTCTTATTGTTAAAAGGAAAGGTTAATTCTAATTCTCGTCCTAGTCCTAAATTTTCAAGAATAACTTTATCAAATATTGCTCTTCTTATAGTGTACCTATCTACAACATCGTTAAAATTTATGAGTGCAAGTTCATTTTGATCATAACGATTTCTATATCCAAATATTTTTAAACTACTATCCTGTGTAAGTTTGTTGATTGCTTCAATAACACATAGGATATGAACATTATTTCCAAAATCAAATTTGTATGCTTTTTTTAAACGATCTATAGTATCTTCATCAAGAACATCACTAAAAATCGTTTCATTCTCGAAATCAGTAGCATTTAAAATCAACATATCTCTATTAAAATTAAATGAAAACATTACGGGTTGTTGTAATATTTTATCTGTTTCTAACATGTATAACATTGATTGAGAAAGTTCAGCAGAACACCACAATATTTTCATCAATTTAAAATCTCTTTGTTCCATATAAAATGGTAATGAAGAATAAAATGTGTGAAATCCCTCAACTATATTGAGATTCTTAAAATTTTCATTATTTCTAGTATTATTTTTAATTGCATTATGTATACTCATAATCTTATCCTTCAATCTAGATTTAATTCTTTGCTTTGATGCTCGCACATTGTTATTTACAATTATATCGTATATAACATTTACTGCTTGTTCATACCACCCTGTACTTTTACAAATATGTATAAACTCTGTATCAGTAAACAAGTTCTGTAATTTGTTTGTTTTATAAAAAACAAGATCATTCAACGGAATAGGTCTTCCTCCAGTTTTTTCATCACAGTATGAATCTGTATTTCCAATAATTTTATATTTTACTGCATTGAATTGATCACTCGTTCTCAGACTACAAACATCCATGACATCATCATATGTTAATAGTGTTGTTTCTCTGTCTGTAAATCTTTTAACAACATTTTGGATTTCTTTATCAGTTAGATTTATCCCTTTTTCACATTTGTCAACAAGACTTTTTCCAAGAATTTTTCTCCTGATATTGAAAAGTAATGAACTCATATTTTAAAATGTCTTTTAAAATATGTAACACATAAAAAAAATTATAAAAATAATGTATTAGAATGGATTAAATAAGTATAATAAATCAAATAAAATGAACAGCAAAATTAAAAAAGAAATACCTCCTTACTTTGGAAAAATTACACCTGAACTTACTTCATTCAAATGGGATCCTTATATTCAAAAGGTTAAAATCATGATTGAAACTCGATGGAAAAATATTTCAAACTTTGACATGATCCTTATTCACTGGGATTATATATTTGATGATGAAGAAATGATAAAATTGATAAATCCTCATGAAAAACAGTTTTATTATAATGTTTATTTTTTAGAATACAATAAAGGAGACTTTATAAGACGTCATGAAAAATTATTTGGAGATATGCAAAAACTGCAACCAAAACTTTTTCAATACTCTTTGCTATGAGTTTATAATATCAATAATAATCTTTCTTCATCAGGCGACATATCAGTTGTCCACTTTGTCCATTCTCCATAATCATTCTTAACTAAAAATCCTAATTTGTAATAAATATTTCTTGGAGGTTTTGCGTCTGTTGCATCATCAGTTAAAATGTAATAATAATCATTATTACGACAAAACTTAATTAACTCTTCCATTAACTTGACGGCATAACCTTTACCTCTATATTTCTCTTCTGTAAAAATACTTATTAAATCCACTCCTTTACGATTACGCAAAATATCTTCTCTTATCATTGGTTTTACTTCAAGTCTCGCCGCTACATGTCCTCTAAATGTATAATCAAATACAATAGACTCTCCATGTTTGTATACAGATATTGGCATTTTTATTAGTATTTATTATGGTAAATATAATAAAAATCATTTATGAATTCAATTTAAATAAGTTTTTTATTTATTTTCTTTTGATTATAAATAAAATGTCACTTGTAAATATCGTTCGTAAGAAAATTCTTGGAAAAAACCTTTACAACGCTTGTAAAAATAGCGATCCA
>Ga0247843_1003274_pt1 | contig 27038 bp, 27 predicted proteins | sample LaCruzMarch2017__FD_192420 | JGI IMG/M metagenome (GOLD analysis project Ga0247843, IMG submission 192420) | Freshwater microbial communities from meromictic Lake La Cruz, Castile-La Mancha, Spain - LaCruzMarch2017_8m | ecosystem: Environmental > Aquatic > Freshwater > Lake | place: Spain... | reverse complement strand
GCGCAGTCGAGATCGAGAACGCGGTCGCCTATCGCCGCACGCTCGTCGCGGAAATGGCCGCCGAGGGTGATCCGGTGGCGGACTATCCCTGGCCCTGAGCGGGTGTCTTCAGGCTTGCAAGCTCGGCACTGGTGAGCGACCGCCATTCACCAGCATTCAGGCCTTCGATGCCAAGCGGCCCGAACCGGCTGCGATGCAGCGCTTCGACATGGTTTCCGGCCGCTGCAAACATCCGCCGTACCTGGTGATAGCGCCCTTCGGTCAGCGTCAGCCGCGCGGTCCGTGCCCCCGTCGCTTCCAGATGCGCGGGAAGGCACGGCTTGTCCTCGCCGCGCAGTACCAGCGTGCCGGAAGCAAACAGCGCCGCCTCATGGCCCTCCAGCGGCCGTGCCAGCGCCGCCTCATAGGTCTTCGGCAGGTTCGATCTCGGCGAGATCAGCTTGTGCAGAAGGGCGCCATCATCCGTGAACAGAAGAACGCCGGTCGTCTCCGCATCGAGCCGGCCGACGGACGAGAATTTTGGATCACGCTTGAGGTAGCGCGGCGCAAGCAAGTCATAGACCAGCGGGCCCTGATCGGCATGAGAGCAGGTATAGCCCGCCGGCTTGTTCATCACGATCACGAGGCCGTGTGGCGGATCAATCGGCTCGCCATCAAAGCGCAGGCTTTCGCTCTCGCCGGTCACGCGCCCGTCGCGAATGGCAATGGCGACTTCCTTGCGCGAGCCATAGCCAAGCCCGGCCAGGTATTTGGCAAGCTTCAGGCTGTCCTTCATTCGCGGGTCATTTCTGCCGCTTCGGCCGCTCGGCCCGGATGATCTTGTAGCCCGCCTCATCCTCCAGCATCTCATGGTCCTTGAAGCAGGCGGCGAGTTCCGCCTCATAGGGCAGGTGCCGGTTGGCGACCAGCCAGAGCGTGCCGCCGGGTTTCAGCGTTTGCGAGGCCGCGCGGATGAAACTCCGTCCGAGGGCGGAGTTATCGGCGCGGCCGGTGTGGAAGGGCGGATTCATAACTACGAAATCATACACCAACTTCGGCAGGTCGTTCAGCGCGTCCGCCCAATGCGCCGTGAAGCGCCCCTCGAACGGGGCCAGCGTTTCCTCGATGCAGGCGATGGCGCGGTACTCGGCCTCGTAAAGGTCCATCCGCTCCACCTTGGGGCAGTTCGCAAGAATCTCGCGGCTGATGAAGCCATAACCGCCGCCAAGGTCTGCGCCGATGCCCTTCACCGTTTCCGGCACGCTGTCGGCGAGCAGCTCGCTGCCCGGGTCCACGCGGTCCCAGCTGAAGAGGCCCGGCCGGCTGAAGAGGTCCGGCTCGATCTCGCGGATTGCATCCTCCTCAATCCAGTCCTCCGCCAGCGGATGGTTCACCACCGCGTCCGCCTTGATCGTCCAGAAGGCCCGGCACTTGTGCTTGGAAAGGCTCGCGGCGTCCCCCGCAATCTCCGCCAGCTGCTTTTCTCCGGTCTTGCCGCCCAGCGTGTTCGGCAGGCTCGCCAGCACGTAGCCGCCCTCCGGCGCCGCCAGCAGCGCGCGCGCATAGAGCGCCCGCGCCTGGTCGCGCTGGCGCGGTGGCACGACGATGGTCAGCATCGCTTCCGGCAACCCGACCGAATCCACCGGCAGCACGTTGAACCCGGCCGCGCGCAACACATCATGGTTCGGCTTGAAACTCGTCCGGCAGACGAGCCTGTCCTTCGGCAGCTGCATCAGCCAGGGCCCCGGCTCGGCGTTCAGCACAAGGACCGGCCCGGCCGCGGGCAAGGGCACCGCCCCATCCTCAAGGGCCAGCAAAAGCGTATCGAAAACAACTGCATCCATCATCGGCGCTGCGATAGCCGCCCACGCCGCAGATGGAAAGCCGTCTTGCGCCTCAACGGCAGCCCGCCGCCCAGTCTGCAACCGTGTTGATCAGCGCCTCGCGCGTCCAGGAGAAGGAATGGTCCCCGGGCAGGATCACCCCGGTGGTCTTGAGGGCAGGGTCTGCCTCATAGGCTGCGATCAGCGGCTTGATCACATTCTCGAGCGAGACAGAGGCGTCCTTGTCGCTGCCGACGATCAGCACCTGCTTGCCGGCCAGGCCCGGCGTCAGGGTCTGAAGCTCGAACGCCCCGGCATTGGCCCGGATCTCGGCAACGCCGCGCTCGCCGTCAAATCCGGCCAGCATCTGCAGGCTGTCGGCATAGGCGCGGAAACCGGCCTCCAATTCCGGGCTCTGGTCAAAGGCGAAGACGCGCGCGCCCAGGTTTGCCGGCGCGATGGCCGCGGTGCAGGCAATCGCAGGATCGCGCGCCGCCGCTTGCAGCGCCGCAAACCCGCCCATCGAATGGCCGATCGTGATCAGCTTCGCCGGATCGACGCGGTAGTCCGCCGCGTTTGTCCGCAGGAAGCTCGCAGCCGCGCCGACATCCTCAATCAGGTGCGAGAAGGAATAGACGCCCTCGCTCCCCCAGGCGCCGCGATAGTGAAAGAACAGCACGTTGAACCCGTCGCGCCGAAGGGCTTGTGCAAGGTCGAGATTCTTCTCGTTGCCGGGAAAGCCGTGCAGGAGGATGACGGCCGGATGCGGCCCTGCGCCATTTGCCAGATAGATATGCCCGTTTAGCCGGTCGCCGCCGCTTTCGAACGACACTTCGGCAAGGCCGGGCGGGAAGGCGGCGTCGATCGACGCCGGATCGGCAAAGCGGCTCGCGGTCGCGGGCACTTCCGGCGCTGCGGCGCAAGCGGCGATGAGCGCTGCGCCGATCGCAGCGGTGAATGACTTCATCATGGGCGTCTCCTTGTTGGCGGCAAGCTATCCCGGTTTCCGCGCACCCGCCAACCGCAAAGAAAAACCCCGCCGGCGCGAACCGGCGGGGTCTTGTGTTTCTGTCCCTTTCGGGAAGCCTTAGGCGTTGATGCGCTCGATGATGATCGCAGGCGCCATGCCGCCAGCGGCGCACATAGTGACGAGGCCGTAGCGGCCGCCCGAACGCTCAAGTTCGTCGAGCGCGGTGCCGATCAGGATCGAACCGGTGGCGCCGATCGGGTGGCCGAGGGCCATCGCGCCGCCATTGATGTTCACCTTGTCGCGGTTGAGCTTCAGGTCACGGATGAATTTCTCGGCGACCACAGAGAAAGCCTCGTTGATCTCGTACACGTCGATATCGTCCGTGGTCAGACCAGCCTTCTCAAGCACTTTCTTCGCGGCGGCGACCGGAGCGTTCAGCATCAGCGTCGGGCAGTCGCCCATGTTCGCCGTCGCAACGATCCGGGCGCGGGCTTTCAGGCCGTGTTTCTTTGCATAGCCTTCCGACACCATCAGCAGGGCGGCGGCGCCATCGACGACGCCCGAGGAGTTGCCGGCATGGTGAACGTGGTTCATCTTGCCTTCGAGCTGCGGATACTTGCGCGTCACCATGTTGCCATAGGTGTTGCCCGTGTCATCAACCGGGATGTCCATGTACATGTTGAACACGGTTTTGAGGCCGGCAAGGCTTTCCATCGTCGTCTGCGGACGCGGGAACTCTTCGTGATCGAGCGCCAATGTTCCGTCCACGTTGTAAACCGGCACGACCGACTTGTTGAAGCGGCCTTCCGCAATGGCGCGGGCGGCGCGCTGCTGGCTGACGACCGCGAGCTGGTCGACGGCCTGGCGGTCAATGCCTTCGAGCGTTGCGATTGCATCGGCGCACACACCTTGCTGCGACTGCGGATGCTTGGCGCGCAGGCGCAGGTTGCCCACGTCCATCGTCGGCGGGGATTTCGGATCGGCGGTCGCCGCCGTGTAGCTCATCATTTCGCAGCCGCCGGCGATCACGCAGTCTTCCATGCCGGACATGATCTGCGCCGCGGCGAGCGATACGGTCGTGATGCCCGAGCCGCAGAACCGGTCGAGCGTGACGCCCGAGGCTTTGATGTCGAAGCCGGCATCGAGCGCGGCCATGCGGCCCATGTCGGCGCCTTGCGCGCCGCGCTGGCTGGAAGTGCCCCAGATGATGTCATCGACGGTAGCGGTGTCGAGCTTGTTACGGTCGCGCAGCGCGCTGAGGACGGTGGCGGCAAGGTGCTGCGGGTGCATGTGCGCCAGCGCGCCTTTGCCAACTTTGCCGATGCCGCGGGGCGTGCGGACGGCGTCAACGATATAGGCCTCTGCCATGATGGTTCTCCCTGTGTGGACGGCCCTTGGGCTGGGGGCGTCTCCGGATTTTGCTTTACGCGAACGTAAGCGTAACCGGAAGCCGTGACGCCGGGTCAGCCGCTAAGCCTGCCGTCTCTGTCCGGCGAGCCGGTTTCATGGCAGGCTGGCTCGCGGGAGAAAACGAGGCTGCCGACGCGCAGGCCGCTCCGCCCAGCCGCTGCTTTCGCAGCCGCGCTTGCACCCGTGTGGCGCCGCCCGTCTTTGCGGCCGGCGCGGCCCGCAAGGTCATCCCTTTCGCGATCAGCGAGCCGGAGCACATGATCGTCGAGCTTGAGATCAATGACCGCACACGGACCACAGGCGTCGTCGATACGGCCGCCAACTTCGCGATGGATAACAGCCGGGCAGCCGCCGGCAGCGGCGTCGTCCGGGCGCACAGATCTGCGCCCAGAAGCTCAGCTCGGCCGTTTCTCGTCGCCGTCGGCGCCGCCCCAGAAGCGTTTGATGCGGCCGAGGAAGCCTTCGCTTTCCGGGTGGCAGTCGGCGCCGGAGCATTCCGTGAACTGACGGAGCAGGTCTTTCTGCCGGGCGGTCAGGTTCTGCGGGGTCTCGACGAACATCTCGACATAGAGGTCGCCTTGCTGGCTGCCCTGGCGCACCGAGGGCATGCCCTTGCCGCGCAGGCGAAGCTTGCGCCCCGTTTGCGCGCCTTCGGGCACGGAGACGCGCGCGCGTCCGCCATCGATGGTCGGGATCTCGATATCGCCGCCGAGCGCGGCCGTTGCCATCGGCACAGGCGCGCGGCAATACAGGTTCTGCCCGTCGCGTTCGAAGATGTCGTGTTCGACCACTTCGACGAAGATGTAGAGGTCGCCCTTCGGTCCGCCGCCGCTGCCCGCTTCGCCTTCTCCGGTCAGCCGGATGCGCATGCCGCTTTCGACGCCGGCGGGAATCTTCACGGCGATCTGGCGCTCTTCCTTCACCTGGCCAGCGCCGCCGCAGGTCTTGCACGGCTTGCGGATGACGGTGCCGCGGCCCTGGCAGATATGGCAGGTGCGCTCCATCGTGAAGAAGCCCTGCTGGGCGCGCACGCGGCCATGACCGGCGCAGGTCTCGCAGTTTTCTGGTTTAGAGCCGGGCGCTGCGCCGTTGCCGTCGCACGGTTTGCAGGCGACTGCCTGGGGCACATGGATCGACTCGTCCTTGCCGAAATAGGCTTCGGCGAGGGTGATCTCCAGATCATAGCGAAGGTCGGCGCCGCGTTGCGGGCCCCCGCGCTTGCGGCCGGACGCGGCAAAGCCGCCGCCGAAGACCTGGCTGAACAGGTCCTGGAAAATGTCTTCGGGGTTGACGCCCTGGCCGAACGGGCTGCCGCCGGGGCCGCCGCTATTCTCGAACGCGCCATGGCCAAACCGGTCATAGGCGGCGCGTTTCTGCGAATCCGACAGGATGGAATAGGCTTCGCCGACTTCCTTGAACTTGTCCTCGGCGTCTTTGTTGCCCGGATTGTGGTCCGGGTGGTACTTCAAGGCCAGCTTGCGATAGGCCGCTTTCAGGGCCTTTTCGTCAGCTCCGCGTTCCACACCGAGAACGTCATAAAAGTCGCGCTTGCTCATCAGGTCGCCGCCAACACCGGATTATCCGCCCAGAGGACGCTGATTTGGGGCGTGTAGGTATTCACCGCAAGGGCTCTCCGTCAGGCAACCGGTAAATGGATCAGCTGCCTGTGGAAGGAAACCGGGTCAGGCCGTCCTCGACGACCGTGGCGCCCGAGCCGCCGATCTGCTTGACCGCGAGGCCGCGCTGGGACGTGCCGTCGAGACGGAAACGGAACAGGCCGTTGATTCCCATGAAGCCTTCCGGATCGGTGACGCCGCCATGTTTCATGTTGTCCTCGGCGGCCAGCCGGATCGCGAGCGAAGCGGCGTCATAGGCCGCTGCGGACAGGTCGGTCGGCTTGCGGCCATAGATGCGTTCATAGGTTTCGCGGAAGGTGCCGAGATTGTCCGGATCGACAGCGGCATAGAGCGCCCCGGAAAGGGCCGGTTCGCGCCAGACGCTGGAATCGTCCCAGAGGCTGGTGCCAAGGAAGCGGGTGCTGCCGGGGTCCACACCGTTGACGACGAGCAGCGGGGCAATCGAGAGGAGCTTCGTGCCGCGCTCCGGCAGGACGAGGCCGACCTGTCCGGACTGGCTCTTGATGGCGGAGGCGATGCGCGAGACTTCCGAGCTCGCACTCTTGGCGGGATCGTAAAACGCAGAGGCAATGATAGTCCAGCCATTCGCGGCGGTTTCAGAGCGCATAGCGGCTTCGGCCTGGCGGCCATAGGCGGTGTCGGGGCCGAGGAAGGCAAAGCTGCGCGTGCCCTTGTCGGCGGCGTAGCGCATGATCCGGGAGACTTCTTCCTCTGGCATGACGGAGGCGAGATAGGCGCCGCCGCCGGCCACCGTGCGGTCATTCGAGAAGGCAACCACAGGAACCGACTTGCGCTGCGCGGCTGCCTTCACGGGGCCGACCTGCGCGGCGAAGAGCGGGCCGAGGATAATGTCGGCGCCGTCGCGGATCGCCTGGTCGGCGCGCGCTTCGGCGGTCGAGGCGCTGGCGGCGGTGTCGAGCGGCATGATCAGGAAATTGTCGCCGCCATTCTGGAAGAGGGCGAGTTCGATGCCGGCGAGCATGCTCTCGGCCTCGGTACGCACCTGCGCATTGGGATGCGAGAAGGGCAGCAGCACGGCGGCGCGCTTCACGTCGCGGCCCTCCATGAAGGCCGGCGTCAGGCCGCCATCACCGCGCACGAAGCCTGAGGGATCGGTGCTTGTGGCTGGCCCGATCACTTCGCCGGTGACCGGATCGACGCGCGGCTGGCCGGAGCCGATGGAAACCGGCGGGCGGGTCGGCGCGGTGGCGCAGGCGGAGGCCAGCATGAGGGCAGCGAGGACCAGACCGAGGCGCGGGCCCAGTGTCGGGCTTGGCGCCTTGAGGTTCCTGAGCGATGGTGAGCGCGATGTCATCTTCTGATCCTTCTGGCGCCGAAGCGATTCCCGATATGTCTGAGTCGATTGGGGCTGAGTTTATTGGGGCGCTGCGCGGCGGGCAACCGCCGGGTGCTGTAGCGCCGGGTCTTTATGTTGTCTCCACACCGATCGGTAATCTGCGGGACATCACGCTCCGCGCGCTCGATATCCTGGGCGGTGTTGAGGAAGTGCTGGCCGAAGACACGCGGGTCGCCTCGAAACTGTTGTCCGCCTACGGGGTTAAAGCGCGCCTCAGCCCATACCACGACCATAATGGGGCAGAACGAAGACCGGCGCTCCTGAAGCGGCTTGAGGAGGGCGGGCAGATCGCGCTGATCTCAGATGCCGGTACGCCGCTGGTCTCCGATCCTGGCTGGAAGCTGGTGCATGCGGCGCTGGAGCATGGGATCCGGGTGTTCCCGGTGCCAGGGGCTTCGGCCTTGCTGGCGGGCTTGGTGGCGAGCGGATTGCCGAGTGACCGGTTCCTGTTCGCGGGGTTCCTGCCGCCGAAATCGGCCGCGCGGCGCACCGAGATCGAGACGCTGAAGCAGGTGCCGGCGACGCTGGTCTTCTATGAGAGCGGCCCGAGGCTCGCCGAAGCGCTGGCAGACCTCGCCGCCGTGCTCGGTGACCGGGACGCGGCAGTGGCGCGGGAGTTGACCAAGCTGTTCGAGGAGACGCGGCGCGGAACGCTGGCCGGGCTCGCCGCACATTATCATGAGGCGGGACCGCCGCGCGGTGAGATCGTGCTGCTGGTCGGCCCCCCTAAAGAGGTGGCGGCGACGCCGGCGGATATCGACGCGGCGCTGCGCGTGGCGCTCAGCGAGATGGCGACCAAGGCGGCCGCCTCATCGGTCGCCGAAGCGCTCGGCCTCGCAAAGCGGGATGTCTACCAGCGCGCCCTTCAGCTGAAGGCCGCCGATGGGCCGCCGTGACGCCGCCGAGGCAAGGGGCCGGCGCGCCGAGGCGCTGGCCGCCGGGTCGCTGCGTGACGCCGGCGGCCTGGCGGCGGATGTCGCGGGCGGCAGAGACCTGGATGGCGCAGAGGCCGCGCTGTCAGGACTGCGGCTGGCGCTATCACCTGATCGCGGTAGCGCCGGGGCATTTGCCGTCGCACCTTAGGGACGCCTGGCGACCGGGGATGGCTTAGGCGCTGCGCCCTTATTCGGCGGGCGGGGTTTCCTGGATGGAGATCAGGTAGCTGAGGAGGACATCCATGCCGAGGTCGCCGAATTCGAAGTCGGGCATGTCGGGGTGGCCGACATGGATGCCGGCGCGGAAGTCCTCGGCGAGTGATTCGGGGTTGTGGATCGACAGGACGTAGCGCAGCGGCGGGGCGCCGGGGCGGGGGCTCGTTTCCTGGTCAAGGGCGTGGCAGCTTGAGCATTGGGTGACGGCGATCTCGCGCCCGTCGGCAATCGAGTCGGCGTCCGTCGGCAGGCCGAGCGCGGCGGCGTCGAACGCAGGGGAGGCGGCCGCCTCGGCGGCCGGTTCTGCGGCGGCTTTGGGCGCTGCAGGCGCCTCTACAGGCGGCGCGGCAGGTTTTCCGCAGGCGGCGAGCAGCAGGACGGCGGCGGCAAAGGCGAAGGGGGTGGGGCGCATGGGTCACTCTCCGGCAGGAACTGACGCCTTCTAGCACGGATTTGCGCGCCCGGCGCCAGATGCGGCGATCCTGCGCGGCGCGAACCGGAGCCGGCTGCCTTCACGGCGCCGTAATCTTCTTGATAGAGCTGCCGGATCTCACGGCGGGTTCAGCCCGCGTATCTCAGATGCTCCCGGCAGATCATGACCCAGTTTCCTGTTCCCCCGCGACTTCCCCGGACCATACGGGTTCCGGCGCCGGCTTTCCTGCGCCGTCAGAGCAAGTCGGTCCGCTACGGCGTCGGCGCGGCGGCCGCGGTGGTTCTGCTCGGGCTGCTCTGGGCCGGGTGGAAGTGGCAGAGCCTGCATGCGGGCATGCCGCGCCTGCCGCAGGACATGACCGAACTGTGGGACATGAACCGCGAGCCGGCGACCGAGTTCGTGGACCTGAACGGCAAGACGCTGGCGGTGCGGGGCCCGCGCTATGGCCGGGCGGTGGCGATCGAGGACCTGCCGCGCCACGTGCCGCAGGCTTTCATCGCCGCGGAAGACAAGCGTTTCTATCTTCATGACGGGGCCGACGAGACCGCGATTGCGCGGGCGGCCATTTCGAATGCCGCGTCCGGCGAGACGCGCTCCGGCGCCTCGACGATCACGCAGCAGCTGGTCAAGAACCTGATCCTCGACTCGCGCCAGACGATGCAGCGCAAGGCCCAGGAGATCACACTCGCCCAGAAGCTCGAACAGCGGATGATCCGCGAGAATGACGGCGACCGGACCGCGGCCAAGAACCAGATCCTCGCGCTCTACCTGAACCGGGTCTATTTCGGATCCGGCCTCTACGGGATCGACGCGGCGTCGCGCTTTTATTTCGGCAAGCCGCCGGAGGAGATGACGATTGCCGAGGCTTCAGTGCTGGCCGCCCTGCCGAAGGCGCCCTCCAAGCTGAACCTGCGCGAGAACCTCGCCGGGGCGCGCGACCGCCAGGCCTATGTGCTGGGCGAGATGCGCGACCTGCGTTTCATCACGCGCGAAGAACAGGACGCGGCCCTCGCCGCCGAGATCAAGATCATCCCGGCGCCGGTCTATGATCCCGAGCTTGGCTATGTGCTCGACGTGGCGGCCGAGCGGCTCGCGGCGACCCTTGCGCGTGTGCCCGGCGACGCGGTCGTGACGCTGACGATTGATCCTAAACTGCAATCGAAAGTGCAGGCGCGCATCTCGAAGCGCCTTGCTGCGGATGGCCCGGCGGTGAACGCGGGCCAGGCGGCGGCGCTGATCCTCGGCAAGGATGGGCGGGTCGTCGCGCTCGCGGGCGGGGCGGATTACAAGACTTCGCCCTTCAACCGCGTGACGCAGGCCAAGCGCCAGCCGGGCTCGAGCTTCAAGCCGTTCGTCTATGCGCTGGCGCTCGAGGATGGCTTCTCCCCGTTCGACGTGCGCAGCGACCGGCCGATCCGGATCGGCGAGTGGCGTCCGGTGAACTACAATGGCGAGTTCATCGGGCCGATGACACTGACCGAAGCGCTGACGCGGTCGGTGAACACGATTGCCGCCGAGCTTGGCAATGAGGCAAACCCCGAACGGGTGGTCGAACTCGCGCAGCGCTTCGGCATCAGGAGCGAGATGAAGCCGTATCCGTCACTCTCGCTGGGCAGCCAGGAGGTTTCGCTCTGGGAGATCACGGGCGCGTACGGCGTGTTCCAGTCCGGCGGCTTCAAGACCGAGCCCTACATCATCGCGAAAGTGACCGACACGCGCGGCAATGTCCTCTTCGACCGTGGGCCGTGGGAGAAGGAACGTGTGTATGCGGAGGAACTGGCCGCCGACATGAACGTGATGCTGACCCGGGCGGTGAATGCGGACTCCGGCACCGGCGGCAAGGCGCGGTTGAACCGCTGGGCCGTCGCGGGCAAGACCGGCACGAGCCAGGACTGGCGGGATGCCTGGTTTGTCGGCTTCACCGGCGCCTATATCGGCGGCGTCTGGGTCGGCAACGATGATGACAGCCCGATGAAGCGTGTGACTGGCGGGGGACTCCCGGCGGACTTCTGGTCGGACATCATGGAAATCGCGCACGAGGGCAAGACGCCGGAGCCGATCTTCGGGGCGGATCTTGCGCTGACGCTCGGGCCGGAAGCGGAAAGCCGCATCTCGTTCTACCGCGGCATGGCGCAGGCCTTTGCAAGCGCGGCGCGCGGGCCGACTTCGCCGGGCAGCCCCAGCGGGGAAGTTGTTCAGCAGGCGGAGTAATTCCGCTCGTGATCAGGGCCGAGGCTGAGGATAATGGTCAGCTTGAGTTTCGGCGACGGACCGCGACACCGAGATCATGATGGACTGTGACCTCGAAGGTTTGCAGGATACAAGACATCCGCTGGACCAACTGATTTCCGGCAAGATCGATCACAGCCACTTCTTTTTGCCAGAAATGGGGCGGCTGAGATATTCAGCCGGCTGGCGGAAACGGCGCAGGCGGTGTTCATCACGTCAAGATTTCGAGCGTGCCTGAAGGCCCCCATCTCCGCCCGCGTTGCAGGGCGGACCCCTGCTCTCCAGCGCGGAGTGTAGCGGGCTGCACGCTTCCCCGACCCTCGCATTCGCGCTAGCCTGTCTCCAAATGCCGGGGAGGGCAGTGTGATGATGTTTCTGGTTCTGGGGCTTGTGATCTTTTTCGGGACGCACGGGTACAGCGCGTTCCGTAGCCGGGCGCCCGGCAAGGATATTCGCGAGAAGATGGGGATGGGGCCATATATGGGCCTCTACAGCCTGCTGTCGCTGGCCGGCTTCGCGCTGATCATCTGGGGCTATGGCGCGGCGCGCGGCGGGCCGATTCTGTATACGCCGCCTGCGTTCCTTGCGCACGTGAACCTGCTGCTGATGGCGTTCGCGATGATCTTCCTCGCGGCGGCTTACCTGCCGACGGGGCGGATCAAGAAGGCGGTGAAACATCCGATGCTGCTGGCGGTGAAGATCTGGGCGTTCGGGCACCTGCTCGCGAATGGGGAGCTGAACTCGGTGCTGTTGTTCGGCAGCTTCCTCGCCTACGGCGTGATCGACCGGATCGCGGTGAAGAAGCGCGGCGACAATGGGCCAGGGCCCGATGCGACGGAGAGCGTGATGGGCGACCTGGGCGCGGTGGCCGTAGGGCTCGGCGCCTATGCGCTGATCGCGTTCTGGCTGCACCCGATTGCGTTCGGCGTGGCGGCGGTCCCGGGCTGAGCGTTACCTGCGGCTGAATTTCCGGCCGATGACCGGGGCGAAGGCCATCAGGGCGAGGCCGACAGGGAACAGGGCGCCGCGCGTCAGGTCATAGCCGGCGAGGTAGTCCGCGAGGCTGACACGCATGATGCCGAGGGCCATCGTGCTTTCGAAGGCGATCAGGACGAGGACGCCGAGGACCCCGATGGCGAAGGCGGGCCCTTTGGAGCGCCCCCCCCCGGTCCAGACGCCGATGGCGCAGCCGGAACCGGTGACCATCGGGAACTCCAGAAGGTGTCCCGTGCGGTCTCCGAAGGCGGGGATCAGCAAGAGTTCGCGCAAGGCGCCGAAAGCGAAACCGGCGGCAAAGCCGAGCGCGCCATAGGCGAGCGCCCAGAGGAGGGTGCGTCTGAGAGCGGGCGGCACCGGGAACCCCTTTCGTTTCTTGGCCCGGTTCTTGGCCTGTTTCCGGGCCTGTTTCCTTGCAGCATGCGGCGGGGCGGGCTAATCGCTCCGCCCATGTCAAAACAAACGCAGACCGCCCGGAAAACCGTAAAAGATATTGCAGCCGCCAAGGGCGCCACGCCGCTGGTATGCCTGACGGCCTATGACGCGCCGACGGCCGCGCTGCTGGATGCGCATGCCGACCTGCTGCTGGTCGGCGACAGCGTGGGCATGGTCGTGCACGGATTGGCCTCCACGGTTGGCGTGACGATGGAGATGATGATCCTGCACGGGCAGGCGGTGATGCGGGGGTCTAAGCAGGCTTTCGTGGTCGTCGACATGCCGTTTGGCTCCTATGAGACGAACGCCGACCAGGCTTTCCTGAACGCGGCGCGGATCATGAAGGAGACGGGCTGCCAGGCGGTGAAGATCGAGAGCGGGGCTTATGCCGCCCACCAGATCGCCCACCTTGTGGAACGGGGCGTTCCGGTCATGGGGCATGTCGGGCTCAGGCCGCAGGCGATCAACGTGGATGGGGGTTTCCGCGCTAAGGGGCGAACGCTGGACGAGCGCAGCCGGGTGATGGCGGAAGCAAAGGCGGCCGAGGAGGCCGGCGCGTTTGCCATCGTGATCGAAGGGGTGGCGGAGGACCTGGCGGCCGAGATTACGGCGGCGGTGAGCTGCCCGACCATCGGGATCGGGGCTTCGAATGCCTGTGACGGGCAGATCCTGGTGACGCCGGACATGCTGGGCCTGTTTGACTGGACGCCGAAATTCGTGCGTCGCTATGCGGACCTAAATACGGCGATATCCCAGGCGGTCGCGGCCTATGCGGCGGACGTACGGGCCCGGTCGTTCCCGGCTAAGGCCGAAACCTACAGCCTGAGAAAACCTGAAGCCTAACAGCGCTGATCCGTTGCAGGCGCCTCCTGCCGCGTCTAGGTTCGCGCCGAATCCGAAAGAGAGCCTGCCGCTTGACCGATATCTTTTCCGAAGTTGACCAGAACGTCCGCGAAGAGCGGCTCGCCGGCCTCTGGGTGCGCTGGCGGCCCTTCGTTTATGGGTCCGTCGCGGTGCTGATCGGCTCGGTGGCGATCAATGAGTTCTTGATCAAGCCGCAGGCAGAAGCCACCCGGGCGGCCCGGTCGGCGGAACTGGAAGCGGCGGTCAAGGCGCTGGAGGATGGCCAGTACGAGGAAGCCGAAGCTGCGTTCAAGGCGATCGTGGCGAAAGAGAGCAAGCTGTCCCCGCTGGCGGCGCATTACCTGGCGCAGGTTCAGCTGGAGGGCCGCGGCGACGCCGCGGCTGCGGCCGAGACACTGGCGGCCATCGGCGGCACGCAAGGCGGGCCTTATGAGCGCCTCGCGCTGCTGAAGACGGCCTATTTCCGCGCCGACACCCTGACGCTGCCAGAACTGGAAGCAACGCTCGGCACGCTGGTGACCGAGGACACGGCGATGGGCGCGCTGTCACGCGAACTGGTGGCCGCAAAGGCTTATGCCACCGGCGACGTTGCGCGGGCCCGGACCGAGTATAACCGTCTGAAATTTGATGCAGCGGCGCCGGCAGGCGTCGTGCAGCGGGCCGAGATTGCGCTCGCTGCGATCCCCGTGGCGGCTGAAGAGCCAGCGCCTGCGGTCCCAACCGAAACGCCTGCCGTAGAAACCCCGGAGACCGGCCAATGAAATTTTCCCGTCCTGCCGCCGCGACGCTGGCAATGGCGTCGATCCTGGCGCTCAGCGCCTGTGAAAGCCTTCCAACCCTTCCGGGCTTCGGGGGCAACGAAAAGAAAGACGAGCTGGCCGCCGAAGAGAAGGCCGGACGCATCACGATGGTGCTCGACCAGGAGCGGATCGCGCCGAGCCCGACGCTGACCGGCGTCGAGATCACGCTGCCGGAGGCTAAGCCTATCGAGGACTGGACCGAAGCCGGCAGCAATCCGGCCAAGGTCGCCGGCCATGTGGTGGCCGCGCCGAACCTGGACATTGCCTGGCGCCGTTCGGTTGGCCAGGGCTCCTCGCGCAAGAGCGCGCTCCTGACGCCGCCGGTGGCAAGCGCCACGACGATCTACACGCTTGATGCCAGCCAGACAGTGCGGGCGTCGCGCCTTGAGAACGGCGCGGAAGTCTGGACCGAGCGGCTGAAGGCTGAGTCCAAACGCGACAAGTCCGCCATCGGCGGCGGGCTTGCGGTAACCGGCGATACGCTTGTGGTGGCCAGCGGCTACGGCTTCGTGGCGGCGCTGGACGCGGCGACGGGCGAGCAGAAATGGCGCCGCGAACTTGGCGCGCCGATGACCGGATCGCCGACGATTGATGATGGCCGCATTTTCGTGACGTCGAACAATAACGAAGTGTTCAGCCTGAACCTCGCCGATGGCGAGACCCTGTGGAGCGACCAGGCGATTGCGGAATCGGCCCGGGTGCTCGGCAGCTCCAGCGTCGCGGCGGTCGAGGATTTTGTGATCGCGCCGTTCTCTTCGGGCGAAGTGATTGCCTACCTCGCCTCCAACGGGCGGCGTTTGTGGACGGATGCGTTAACCCAGGCCGGGCGGTTCACGCCAATCTCCGAAATCAACGATATCGGTTCGCGCCCGGTATTGGGCGCCGGTCTTGTCTATGCCTCGAGCCAGTCGGGCACGACGGTGGCGATTGACGGGCGCAGCGGGGCGCGCGTCTGGACGCAGCCGGTCGGATCGACCCGCGCGCCGGCGCTGGTGGGCCGGTTCCTGTTCGTGCTGGGCACCGAAGGCGAGCTCGCCTGCCTCGATGCGGCGACCGGCGAAGCCTACTGGGTGACGCCGCTCCGGCAGTTCCAGGACGAGAAGAACAAGAAGAAGCGGATCTCCTATTCGGCGCCGATTGCGGCCTCGGGCCGGGTGATCGTGGTCTCCTCGCGCGGCGAGCTGCTGGCCTTCAACCCGCAGGACGGCAAGCAGAGCGGGTCTTTGAAGCTGGGGGATACCGTGTATATCGAGCCGATTGCGGCGCAGGGTAAGCTGTTCGTCCTCACCGACGACGCCAAACTGATCGCCATCGACTAGGGCAGACGCCTTAACTCCACGTCTTGCCCTCTGATTTTTTGAGGAGGGCTGAGGCCTTGCCATTGAAGCTCGCCATTGTCGGACGCCCCAATGTGGGAAAGTCCACGCTGTTCAACCGTCTGGTGGGCAAGAAGATTGCGCTGGTCGATGACCAGCCGGGGGTCACGCGCGACCGGAAGATGGCGGACGGGTGGCTGGCGACCTTGCCGCTGCTCGTTATCGACACCGCCGGTTTCGACAACGTGCGCGATGAGAGCCTCGAGGCGCGGATGCGGGCGCAGACGGAGGCGGCGATTGCCGAGGCCGATATTGCGCTGTTCCTGATCGATGCGCGGGTTGGCGTGACGCCCGAGGACGAGACCTTCGCCATGCTGCTGCGCAAGGCGAACATGCCGGTCGTGCTGGCCGCGAACAAGGCCGAGGGGCGCCAGGGCGAGGCGGGCGTGATGGACGCGTTCAGCCTGGGCCTCGGCGAGCCGGTGGGCCTGTCGGCGGAACATGGCGAAGGCTTTGCCGAACTCTATGAAGCGATCCGCACCGTGCTGGGACCGGAGGCGTTCGAGCGGGCGCTGGAAGAGGCGGAGCCGAATTATGGCGCGGGCGGGGGCGACGACATACTCGAGAAGCTCGCGCATATCGACATTGATGATGTGACCTTGTCGGACGACGACCTCGTCGCGGCGATCGAGGCGGCCGAAGTGGACGCGCCCGAGGTTGAGCCGGCAACGCCGCGGCCGATCCGGCTGGCAATTGTCGGGCGGCCGAATGCGGGCAAGTCGACGCTCATCAACCAGCTCCTGCAATCGGACCGCCTGCTGACCGGGCCGGAAGCCGGGATCACGCGCGACTCCATTACCATCGACTGGGAGTGGGAGGGGCGCCAGATCCGTCTCGTCGACACGGCCGGCTTGCGTCGCAAGGCGCGCGTGCAGGAAAAGCTGGAGCGTATGTCCACGGCGGAAACCATCCGTTCACTGAAGTATGCCGATATTGTCGCGCTGGTGATGGACGCGCATGACGCGCTGGAGAAGCAGGACCTTCAGATTGCGGACCTTGCCCTGCGCGAAGGCCGGGGCCTGGTGTTGGTGATTTCCAAATGGGATTCGGTCGAGGACCAGGACGGCGCGGCGCGGCATATCCGCGACCTTGCGAACCGGCTGGTGCCGAATGGCGGCGGCGCACCGGTCGTGTTCCTGTCGGGCCTCACGGGGCGGCATGTGGACAAGCTTATGCCCGCGGTCGTGAAGGTTTACAGCGACTGGACGGCGAAGGCGAAGACGGGCGACATCAACCGCTGGCTGCGCCATACGGTCGAGCACCATCCGCCGCCGAGCGTGCAGGGCAAGCGTATCAAGCCGCGCTATATGGCGCAGATGAAGGCCCGCCCGCCGACCTTCGTGCTGATCGCCTCGCGCGGCGACCAGATGCCGGAAGGCTACAAGCGCTATCTCATCAATGGCATCCGCGAGGCCTTCAACATGCACGGCGTGCCGATCCGCCTGTTCGTGCGCCAGGGCAAAAATCCGTATGCGGGCAAAGTGGGCCCGGACGGCCCGCCGCGGTACAAGCGGCCGAAGGATTAGGGCTCAGGCTCCCGCAAGGATGCTTTCAACGAACGCGCGGGGCGACGGTTCAAGGCGCGCCGCTGATCGCCTCAGGCGATCCTTCCACGTGGCGCCGCGCTGCGCCGCTTCCCGTAAGACGTCTGCCAGATCCTCATGGCGCCGTTTCATGATGAGTGCATCAATCAGGATCCCTGATTGCACAAGGTCCTTGTCGGATTTGACGGCACTCTCACCGGTGTCCTTCCGCAGAGTCGAGACGATCAGCTTGTGAACCGCGTAACGCTCCGGGGACGGAACATTCACCAGCGCTCCGAAGCGGCTGAGCATGGCAGCTTCGATCGTGTCACGAAGGAGAAAGTCCAAAAACCGCAAGGGAACCGCGTCCGTCTGCAAGCTCGGCAGCTTGACCGGATGACCCCGGTCGGCGCCGCGATTGGTTGTCAGCATATCTACGCGGAATCCGCCTGGCCTGGCATAGGTGGTCGCGATCGTAGGGCTGAAGAGCGTGGGAACCGGTGCAAAAGCCGGATCGACGGACTTTAGGATTTCGAACAATGAAGGCTCGAGTATGTCATCAAGGGCGGCCGAGATGCCATAGTCCTGAGCAAGGTCGAGATCACCCGTGCGGACGGCAGCATTGGGGAGTCTGACGCCGAGGAGTCCACCGTAAGTCTGAAATGCCACGGTTCCGACAATCACAGCCCTCAATCTGAATACGCCGGCCGTGGCCAGCGCCTCGACGACGGAACCGGTCAGAGCGTCGGGTTCGGGTAAGCCGCCCGCGACGAGTGAGCGCCGGATGGCCCTGCGAGTGTCGGCATCGGCTTTCTCTGTCCTCGCCCTTTCGATCGCCGTGCGGCGCTCGGGCGTGTCGGGCCCGAAATATCGTTCCGGAGGGCGGCCGGCGGGCGTCGTGGGTTCCTGGATATACCAGTAGTCCTTTCCCGAGATCGTCCGTTTCCGGAAGGTCGCGCCTGATGGAACGTCCAAGGCGACAGCGAGGCGCAGTTGATCGATCAGCTCGGCGTAGCTGGTCTGGATCACGAGAGGTAACTCTTGGAGCGTCATTTACCGGCAAAATACCAATTTGCCGGTAAAAGGCAAGTTCGGAGTGCCAGAGGCTCCGAGATTGAACGACGGGCTACCACACAAAAACAACTTTGTGTAGTAAACGTCACTCCCGGAAGGTGCGGGCGACGGAGTCTGTCAGCGGTTTGACGAGATAGCTGAGGACGTTGCGGCTTTCGGTGCGCAGGCTGGCTTCCACCGGCATGCCGGGGAGGAGTTCGAAGCTGGAGGCGTCGAGGGCCGCCTGCGGAATTTCGACGGTGGCTTCATAGTAGGGCGCGCCGGTGGTCTCGTCGATCAGGGCGTCGGCGGAGACGGCGATGACGCGGCCGTCGAACTGGGGCGTTTCGTCCTGGTTGAAGGCGCTGAAGCGGAGCACGGCGGGCTGGCCGGTCGTGATCTTGTCGATGTCGATGGGGTTGATACGGACCTTGGCGACGAGCTGGTCATTCTCCGGCACGATGTACATGATGGGCTCGGACGGGCGGATGACGCCGCCGACGGTATGCGCCTTGATGCCGAGGACGCGGCCGCTGCGCGGGGCGGTGATGTCGAGCCTTGTCGAGCGGTCGAGCAGGGCGAGGCGTTCTTCCGTCAGTTCACTGACCTGTGTCTGCACATCGCGCAGTTCGGTCAGCAGGGTTTCGGTATTGTCCTGGTCGAGGCGGGCGATCTCGCTGCGGGCCTCGCCAATCTGGACGCGGGTGGCGGCGATCTCGGAGGTCAGCGCGTCCTTCTCGCCTTGCAGGCGGGCGCGGTCGCGCTTCAGGGCGAGGACGCGGGTGATGACCGCCTGGCCGCGCTCCATCAGGATTTCAAAGCGCGAGATTTCATCGTCGACAAGAGCGATCTGGTCGTCCTTGGCGGTGATCTCGTTCTGCATGCCCTTGATGCGGGTGTTCAGCTGGTCGATCCGTTGGCGGAGGATCACGCCCTGGGTGCCGAGATTGTCGCTGCGGGCGCCCATCAGGGAGGTTTGCGATGTAAGGACGGCCTGTACGTCGGGCCGCTGGGCCACGTCTTCGAAGCCGGGGCGAAGGGTAAGTTCGGCTGAGCCGTCGCGTTCGGCAATGAGGCGCGCTTCGGTGCCGAGAAGGCCGAAGAGGCGCGCTTCTAGACCTTGAAGGGAGGCGCCGGTGGCGGTGGAATCGAGCGAGAGCAGCTTCTGGCCCTCGGTGACAGCGTCGGATTCGCGCACATAGATTTCGCGCACGATGCCGCCTTCGAGATGCTGGACGGCCTGCTGGTTGGAAGCGACGGAGATCTGGCCAGAGGTGAGGACAGCGCCTTCGAAGGGAGCGAAGACGGACCAGGCGATCAGCCCGCCAAAGACGAGGGCGATGATGCCCCAGCCGGCGCGCAGGTAGGATTGCAGGAATTCTCCGCGCGACGAGGGCGAGGATCCGGACAGTTCAGCCATTGGTGGGCTCCCCGGGCCGGACGGCGCGCAGGCTGGCGGCCTGTTTCGGCAGGACTTTGGCGAGCACGTCTTCGGCCGGGCCAAATTCGCGGATGCGCCCGTCATCCAGCACCATCAGTTTCGTGCAATGGACGATGGCGTTCGGGCGGTGGGCGATGATGATCACGGTGGCGCGGCGGGCCTTGGCGGCGGCGATGGCGGACTGGAGGGCCATTTCGCCCGGGCCGTCGAGGTTGGAGTTTGGCTCGTCGAGGATGATCAGGTTGGGGTTGCCGTAGAGGGCGCGGGCGAGGCCGACGCGCTGGCGCTGGCCGGCGGAGAGATAGGCGCCGCCGAAACCGATATCGGTATCGTAGCCCTTCTCGAGACGCAGGATCAGCTCGTGGCAGCCGGCGGCCTGCGCGGCGGAGAGGATGGCTTCGGGCGCTGCGTCTTCGCGGAAGCGGGCGATGTTGTCGCGCACGGTGCCGGAGAGAAGGTCCGCCTGCTGGGGCAGGTAGCCGATCTGGGGACCCAGCGTGTCGCTCGGCAGCTGGGTAATGTCGGCGCCGTCGAAGCGGACATGGCCGGAGATGATCGGCCAGGCGCCGGTGAGCACGCGGGCGAGAGAGGACTTGCCGGCGGCGCTGGGGCCGAGGACGCCAAGCACGTCGCCGGGTTCGAGGGCGAAGGTGAGGCCCTTAAGTACCGGCGTTTCTATGCCGGGCGGGCCGGCGAAGACGTTCTCGACCTGGACGCGGCCCTGGATCGGCGGCAGCGGCATCTGCGGGGCGGGCACCGGCGCGCGGCGCAGCGTTTCAGTGAGCGAGGCCCAGCTTTCGCGGGCGGCCACGATGGCGCGCCATTGGCCGACGATCTGTTCGAGGGGGCCGATGGCGCGGCCCATCAGGATGGAGGAGGCGATCATCGCGCCGGGCGAGACTTCGCCCTGGATGACCAGCCAGGCGCCGATGCCGAGGATGGCCGATTGCAGGAAGAGGCGGAACGCCTTGATGCCCGAGGAGAAGCCCGAAAGGATGCGCCCCGAACGGGAGAAGGCGCGGTCGCCGCCATCGAACAGGACCTGCCAGCGGCGGCGGAGTGCGCCGCCCATGCCAAGAGCGCCGAGCACTTCGGCGTTGCGGGTCATCTCGGCGGCGCGCTGGGCGCCGGCGCGTTCTAAGTCTTCGGTCTCTTGTGTGAGACGGGCAGAGGCGCGCTCATTGAAGGCGGAGGCGGCGATCAGGATCACGGCGCCGAAAATGGCCCAGAGGCCGAAGACCGGGTGCAGCATGAAGAGGACAATGAGGAAGAGGGGCGCGAAGGGCGCATCGAACAGGGCCCCCGTGACGGGGCTGGCGATGAAGCGGCGCAGCTGGCGCAGGTCCCGGATCGGGCGGTCGGAGGCGCGGCCGGGATCGGCGAGGCTGAGCGACATGGCGGCGGCGGCGACGCGCTCGCCGAGGGCGCCCTCGAAGCGGGAGGCGGCAACGCTGAAGAGGCCGGACCGGGCCCATTCAAGCACGCCAAGCGTGCCGTAGAGGACGAGAACGATGAGGGTAAGCGAGAGGAGGGTCGGCACCGACTGCGAGGCGAGCACGCGGTCATAGACCTGCAGCATGTAAAGCGGGCCGGTCAGCATCAGGATGTTGACGAACAGGCTGAAGCCGCCGGCATGCAGCAATACCTGCCGCGAGGCGCGCAGGGCGGCCGCGAGTTCGGTGTCTGCTGGGGCGGCCGGGTCTGGTCTCATGGGTTTGATCTAGCAGACTTCAAATGTCGTGTTCAGGCGCATTGTCAGCCCCGGCTATCCTGTTTCGGCACGGGGGGCTCAGAGGAAGTCTTTCAGGTCGCGCAATTTCAGTTCCTTCACGACGCGGCCGACATCCTGCGAGTGATCCTTCCGTGTGATGAGGATACGGTTGCCATCGGCGACGACGATCAGGCCTTCGACACCGACGAGGGCGACGAGCTGGCCGTCGGCTGCGTGGACGGTGCAATCGGCGCAATCGATCTCGATATGGGCGGGTGAGTTTGCGCGGGAGGAGACTTCGCCGACCATCGACCAGCTGCCGATATCACTCCAGGCGCAGTCGAGCGGGGCAAAGACGGCGGCGCGGCGGGTGCGCTCCATCACGGCATAGTCGACCGAGGTGGAGGGCACGGCGGCAAAGGCGGCGGCATCAAGGTACCGGAAGGCGCCGTCGAGATAAGCGCGCTCCAGCGCTTCGCTGGATTTGGCGAGGATGTTCGGCGCATGAGCGGCGAGTTCGGCCAACATGGTTTCCGGGCTGAACAGGAAGATGCCAGCGTTCCAGCTATAGGCGCCGCTGGCGAGATAGGCGGCAGCGGTTTCGGCGTCTGGCTTTTCCCTGAAGGCAGCGACGCGGGCGACCTGGCCGTCCAGCGTCTCGCCGGCCTGGATGTAGCCGAAGCCGGTGTCGGGCCGGGACGGGGCGATGCCGAAGGTGGTGATGAAACCATCCTTTGCCGCGGGGGTGGCAGCGCGCACGGCGGCGAGGAAGGTTTCCGGGCGGCCTATGAAATGGTCGGAGGCGACGAGCAGGCCCAGGTTTTCCGGAAACGCATCGGCGAGGTAGCGCGCGGCGACGGCAGCGACAGCTGCAGTGTTGCGGCCTTCCGGCTCGAGCAGGATGGCGGCGGGGGTGACGCCGATTTCGTCGAGCTGGTGCGCGATCAGGTCGCCATAGGCCGCGTTGCTGATGATCACCGGGTTCTGGTGGAAGCCTTCGGCGCCGGTAAAACGCAGTACGGTTTCCTGAAAGACGGACTTGTCCGAAACGAGGGCGTGGAACTGTTTGGGCCGGGCCAGGTTCGAAACCGGCCAGAGGCGCGTGCCGGCGCCGCCGCACATGATGACCGGATGGATCGTCATTCTCTTGTTTACCTTGTTTCCTGCAGCGCCTGCGTGACAGCCCGGTCGGGGACTAGGGATTTACCGTCAGGATTGCAACAACTGCGCCGCCCTGCAATGAAACTGCTCAGTCCCAGTGAGGTTCCGACATGCCCCTCGCACTCTGAGGCCATCCGTTCTCCTCCTACACGCAGAAGGCGCTGATTGCATCCTACGAGAACGCCGTGCCGTTCGGGTTTCGCGAGCCGGGACCGGAGACGCCCGAGCATGTCGGGCAGGTGCAGCCGCGCGCGCAGGCGGGCCAGTTTCCGGTGCTGGTGGACGGGGCGCGCAGCGTCGCCGAGGCGAGCATCAACATCGAGTACCTGCAGATGAACCATCCGGGGCGGGTGCGGCTGATCCCGGAGGCCGGACTGGCGCTGGCGACGCAGCGGCTGGAGCGGGCGTATGCCTGGCTGGACGGCTATCTCGGCACGCAGACCTGGGCGGCGGGGAAGCATGACTCGATGGCCGACTGCGCAGCGTCGACGGCGCTGTTCTATGCGGACTGGACGTACCGGATTCCGGAGCGCTTTGCGGTTGTGTGCGTCTACCGCGCGCGGCGGCTGGAGCGGCCTTCGTATGCGCGGGCAGTGGATGAGGCGCGGCGATTCCGGCACTTCTTTCCGCTTGGGGCGCCGGACCGGGATTGAGGCAATCGAATTCACGCAGGACTTGAAATGGACCATTAATTGGTCCATTTTCCAAAAAAGCGGGAATGGTCCTGCCTGGATGGATGTGCAATGCGAATTTCTGTGACGGAAGCCAAAGGATTGCTGACGGAGCTCATCCGCCGCGCGGAAGCCGGCGATGACGTGGTTTTGACCCGTCACGGACACCCTGCCGTCAGGCTTGTGCCAATCAAACCGGTTGCAAACGTTGAAGGCCGGCGTGCCTTGATAAAGGCGGCGCGCGCCGGCGCGGCTGCAAAGGTAACGAACGGCCCAAGCGCGGCGCGCAGCCAGGACTTTCTCTATGACGAAAGCGGACTGCCGGAGTGATAGCGGTCGATACGTCTGCGCTCATGGCGGTTCTGCTCGGCGAAGCGCAGGCTGATGAATGCGCGTCTGTGCTGGAGTCTGCAGGCAGTTTGCTGATCTCTTCCGGCACGCTGGCGGAAGCCCTGATTGTCGCTGCCCGCCGGAATCTCGGCGTTGAAATGGCGATGCTGATCGACGGCTTGGGGTTTGAAATCGCCAATGTTACGCCCGCGGCGGCCCGGCGGATTGCGCTTGCCTACGAAACCTGGGGTCGGGGCCTTCATCCGGCAGGGCTGAATTTTGGCGATTGCTCTGCCTATGAAGTGGCGAAGGAGAATGCCTGTCCGCTGCTTTATGTCGGCGAAGACTTTTCCCGGACCGATATCGAAAGCGCTTTGTAAACGCGGTTGATAGATCGACCGCCGCTGCAGGGCGGGAGTATTGAGGCACTTCGCGATTTTGTCTTAAATACTCTTCAGGTTGACCCAGGCGGAAAGTTCTGCGGCGCTTTCCTGGCGCTCGAAATAGCGGTCGACGAGGTAGCCGGCCCGCGCCCGGGTTAGCAGGGTGAACTTCACGAGCTCCTCCATGACGTCAACGATCCGGTCATAACAGGGGGACGGTTTCATTCGTCCGGCCTCATCGAATTCGAGGAAAGCCCTGGCGACCGAGGATTGGTTCGGAATGGTGATCAGGCGCATCCAGCGTCCGAGAATACGAAGCTGATTGACGGCGTTGAAGCTTTGCGATCCGCCGCAGACCTGCATGACAGCCAGTGTCTTGCCCCGGGTCGGGCGAACACCCCCGAGCGCAAGCGGTATCCAGTCGATCTGCGTCTTCATGATGCCGGTCATTGCGCCATGGCGTTCGGGCGAGCACCAGACCATGCCTTCCGACCAGATAACGAGATCCCTCAGTTCCCGGACTTTCGGGTGATCCTCGGGCGCGCCATCGGCAAGCGGGAGTCCGGCAGGATCGAAGACTTTGGTCTCACAGCCAAAGCGGCGCAGTATGCGCGCTGCTTCCTCATTTGCGAGCCGGGAAAAGGATCGCTCCCGCAACGAGCCGCGCAGCAGCAGGATACGCGGGCGATGAGTGACAGGATCCGGCTCAAAGAGCGCGCCGTGTTCTGCCTCCCGAAAGCATGTTTCATCCAGCGCAGGGAAGGTGTCTTCGGACTCAACCAACGCGCTGTCCCGTTTCATCAATGATCATTTCGCCATCTTCCTTGAAGATAGGCCCCGGAGGCATCCGGTACAGAAGGTCCAGCACAGCTTCGCTTGGCCGGCACAGGCGCACGCCTTGAGGGGAGCAGACGATGGGGCGGTTCACCAGAACAGGGTGTTCCAGCATTTCAGCCAGAATGGCCTCCTCGCTGACGCCAGGCTCCGAAAGGCCGAGTTCCTTTGCCGGAGATTTGGTGTCGCGCAGCGCCGTGCGCGGTGTCAGGCCGGCGGCGGCAAAGAGGCCCAGAAGCTGCGGCTGCGCCCAGCCGTCCTTGAGATATTCAAGGACAATGTGCCGCTCGCCTCAATGATGGCGAGCACATTGCGGGAGGTTCCGCAGTCCGGGTTGTGATGAATAACGATCATGACGTGTCTGTAATGTGCAGCCCGGGCTTTCGCCGGAGCGTTTTTCGCTGTCCTGTCGCAGCGGAGGCGCAAGGGCAAGAACCTGCGCTAGATTTCGAATGTGCCGCGGAAGGTGAGGAAGCGGAGGATTTCCTCGGCGGCTTCTTCGGGGGTGCGCCCGACTGTGTCGAGGCGCAGTTCCGGGTCGAGTGGGGGCTCGTACGGGCTGTCGATGCCGGTGAAGTTGCGGATCTCGCCGGCGCGGGCCTTCTTGTAGAGGCCCTTGACGTCGCGCTGTTCGGCAACGTCCAGCGGCGTGTCGACGTGGATCTCGATGAACTCGCCTTCGGCCATCAGGCTGCGCGCCATCTGGCGTTCAGCGCGGAAGGGCGAGATGAAGGAGACGAGCACGATGAGGCCGGCGTCCGTCATCAGGCGGGCGACGTTGGAGACACGGCGGATGTTCTCGACGCGGTCGGCGTCGGTGAAGCCGAGGTCGCGGTTGAGGCCGTGGCGGACATTGTCGCCGTCCAGGATGAAGGTGTGGCGGCCCATCTGGTAGAGACGCTTCTGCAGCGCGTTGGCGATGGTCGACTTGCCGGAGCCGGAGAGGCCGGTGAACCAGAGGACGGAGGCCTGCTGGGCTTTTTGTTCGGCGAGGGCCTCGCGGGTGACGTCGATCGCCTGCCAGTGAATGTTGGCGGCGCGGCGGAGCGAGAAGTCGATCAGGCCGAGCGCGACCGTGTCGTTGGTCTGGCGGTCGATCAGGATGAAGCTGCCGGTCAGGCGGTTCGCCGTATACGGATCAAACGGAATCGCCTGGTCCAGGGCAAGGGTGGTGACGCCGATCTGGTTGAGTTCCAGCGTGCGGGCGGCGGTCTCGGCCATCGTGTTGACGTCGATGCCGTGCTTGGGCGCGTTGATGGTGGCGGAGACGGTCTTGGTGCCGGACTTGAGGAAATAGCGCCGGCCGGGGAGGAGCGGGTTTTCGCTCATCCAGAGCAGCTTGACCTGAAACTGGTCGGAGACTTCGGGCGGCTGCGCGGCGGCGGCGATGATGTCGCCGCGCGAGGTGTCGATCTCGTCGGCGAAGGTCAGCGTGACGGACTGGCCCGCGACGGCCTCGTCGAGGTCGCCGCCTTGCGTGACAATTCGGGTGACGGTGGTTTCGCGGCCCGAGGGGAGCGAGCGGATCTTGTCGCCGGAACGCACGCGGCCAGAGGCGATCTGGCCGGAGAAGCCGCGGAAATCGAGGTTCGGCCGGTTGACCCACTGGACCGGCATCCGCAGCGGGAGGGTTTCGGCCTCGCGGGCGATTTCGACGGTTTCGAGATAGTCGATCAGGCTCGGGCCGGAATACCAGGGCGTCTCGGGAGAGCGCTCTGTCATGTTGGTACCGGCGAGGGCGGAGATAGGGATCGGCGTGATCTGGAGATTTCCCGGAAGGGCCTCGGCGAAGACTTTGTAGTCGGCCACGATCTGGTCGTACACAGACTGTTTGTAGCCGACGAGGTCCATCTTGTTGATGGCGAGGACGAGATGCCGGATGCCGAGCAGCGTGGCGATGATCGAGTGGCGGCGCGTCTGGGTGAGGATGCCCTTGCGGGCGTCGATCATCAGGATGGCGCAGTCGGCGGTCGAGGCGCCGGTCGCCATGTTGCGGGTGTATTGTTCGTGGCCAGGCGTGTCGGCGACGATGAACTTGCGTTTCCGGGTCGCGAAGAAGCGGTAGGCGACGTCGATGGTGATGCCCTGCTCGCGCTCGGCGGCGAGGCCGTCGACAAGGAGGGCGAAGTCGATGGCGTCGCCCTGCGTGCCGTCGCGCTTGGAATCGGCTTCGAGGGCCGCGAGCTGGTCTTCGAAGATCATCTTCGAATCGTAGAGGAGGCGGCCGATCAGCGTGGACTTGCCGTCATCGACGGAGCCGCAGGTGATGAAGCGCAGCAGGGATTTCTGCTCGTGGGCTTCGAGGTAGGCGCCGATATCTTCGGCGATGAGATCGTCGTGCAGGCGCATCAGAAATAGCCCTCCTGCTTCTTCTTCTCCATCGAGGCGGCCTGGTCCTTGTCGATGGCGCGGCCCTGGCGCTCGGACGTCGTGGTGAGCAGGATTTCCTGGATGACTTCGTCCAGTGTCGT